>JAEAME010001970.1_pt1 | contig 12788 bp, 15 predicted proteins | sample 8958731 | NCBI WGS metagenome assembly JAEAME01 (sample SAMN16933194, study PRJNA681113) | bioreactor sludge metagenome | isolation source: anerobic bioreactor sludge (Control) | place: India:Bengaluru | collected 2018-10-24 | reverse complement strand
GTTGCTAGTATAGCATTTAGAGACTATTTTCGGCCCTGTTTTTTAGTATTAAGCCCAGAACTTTAATTCTGCCATAAAAACAGGGTGCCCAGGTCTGCATTACAGTGTAACATCCAGAAAATATTCAAACAATTATTATTTAGAGAGAATAGAAAGAGCCTCATTGTTAGATTGCTATGTCGCCAGCTCTTCTCATAATGTCTATGCAAAGATCTGTTATAAATATATATTAGATTCCCATATTGGCCAGAATCTGAGCTATCTTATTGACTACGGCCACAAGTTGAGGGTGTGAGCTTTCCATCTCGTCAACGGAAGCGGAAAAGCCTTTCAGGGATAGCTTCATGAGCTGCGGATTCTTCTCCTCCCGGATAGCCTCATGCGTTGAGACCCTGGCAAAGCCGGTAATGCTCTCGGCATGTTCGGCATGGGTTTTGGAAAGTTCAGTCACTTCCGTTTTGAGTTCTTTAAGGAGCTTCAAAAGTTCAGTTCGGTCTTTGTCATCTATTGATTTTGCATCACTTACCTTGTTTTCAATGCTTGTAATGGTTTTTTCAATCATAGTTACCTCCTCAAGATGGGGGTATGGAATACAATTTTACCTGTTAGAATCATAGCAGAAGTTGCCGGCATGCGCAAGGTGACCGGCCTTACGGGAGGATTGATTGTTTGTTTTTAAGCAAGCTGTTGACATCCAAAAAGCCCTTTGATAGTATCGTGACAGAAACAAATCTACCGGATATGCCAGGTGCGACGCCGGAACGAAAGGAGGAACACGCAATGAAGGTCGTGGGATTCAACGGAAGTGCCCGTAAAGATGGAAACACCGCAATTCTTATTAAATATGTGTTTGAAGAACTGAACAAAGAAGGAATTGACACTGAACTGGTTCAGTTTGCAGGGAAAAAGATCGGGGGTTGTACCGCGTGTCGGAAATGCTTCGAATCAAAGGACAAGCAGTGTGCCGTCAAAGATGACATGATAAACGAATGTATTGCAAAGATGCTTGAGGCAGACGGGATTATACTCGGGTCTCCCATATATTTTGCAGATATCACACCTCCCATCAAGGCCCTCATCGACCGTGCAGGATACGTGTCAAAAGCCAACGACGATATGTTCCGACGGAAGGTTGGGGCGGCGGTGATTGCCGTACGCAGGGCAGGGGCTATGCACGGCTTTGATTCTCTGAACCACTTCTTTTTTATAAGCCAGATGATCGTGCCAGGCTCCCTTTACTGGAACATTGGTATTGGAAGGGAAAAAGGTGAGGTTGAGAAGGACGAGGAGGGCAAGCAGATTATGAAGGTGCTGGGACAGAATATGGCGTGGCTTCTAAAAAAACTGCACCTTTAAATTTTTGTAAATCAGGAAGCTGCATCCTCCTTAACCGATACGGCGACCTTATAAAGAACCGTAAGAATAAGAAGGCCGACTGACCATACTCCCTTTGTTATAATGATCTCAGCGACAGTTGGAGAATAGCGGGCGACCTCTCCAAGAGGTGAGGGGATAAACCCGGGCACCACTAAGCTAAGGCCTTTCTCAATCCAAACAGCGACGATTACAGCGAGTAAAGCATAGATCAACGTACCTTCAGTCTTTCTTGTGTGCGGGTTGATAAGGAGAAAAAAGGCAATCCACGTCAGAATTATGGAAATCCATGCCGATAGAGTGAGAAAGGGCTGTCCTCCTGGGCCGAAAAGATAGTGAAAATGGCGCATATGTTCCGGGATCCCACCATAAAAAATTGTAAAGAGTTCAACAAGGAAGAAAAACATATGAATTGAGAGAGCATAGGAGACGATTAATGCCATTTTTTGGATTGCTTCCTGCCCGACATCAAACTTTGCAAGCCTTCTCATGATAAAACACAGGATAATGAGAAGGGAAGGGCCGGACGCGAATGCAGAAGCCAGAAAGCGAGGGGCTAAAAGCGCTGTGAGCCAGAAAGGTCTGGCCCCGAGGCCAGAGTAAATAAAGGCTGTCACAGTATGGATGCTTATTGCCAGGGGTATGGAAATAAAGATGAGTGGTTTCAACCATGCCGGGGGAGTTTCATTCTGGCGCTCCGCCTCAAGGGTGCGCCAACCAATGATGATGTTGAAGATGAGATAAAGGCCGAGCACGATCATATCCCAGAACAGAACGGATTGAGGAGAAGGGTAGAGGATAATATTGAAGACGCGGGCCGGCTGCCCGAGATCAACGAAAATAAATAAGACAGATATCGTAACTGCTGATACTGCCAGGAATTCACCAAAGATGGTGATCCTTCCAAAGGCCTTAATGTTATGAAGGTAATATGGAAGAACTACCATGACCGCGGAGGCTGCCACGCCCACCAGGAAAGTAAAGTTGGCGATATAGAGGCCCCATGAGACATCCCTTCCCATCCCGGTGATACCAAGGCCAAGATTGCATTGTCTTACATAGACAACGGAACTGACTGCAATCATGGTGAGAAGCAACCCCACCCAAGACCAGTAGATCCGACCTCCTTGTAACGATTTTTCAATCATAAAGCCTCATTCTATATAAAATACCTTCGGCTCTGTGCCGAGGTGAGCCTTTCTTCTTACGCTTGACTTTGATGCGAGCAGCCTTCTCACCTGAGAGCCAGGTTCGTTAAGATCTCCAAAGGTGAGCGCTTTCGCTGAGCAGGCCTCCACGCAGGCAGGCTTTAGCCCTTTCGCAAGCCTTTCCTCGCAGAAACTGCATTTTTCCACGACCCCTTTTGTTCTTGTCGGGAAATCCTGTTTGATTTCCTCAATGAAGGGGCGAGGATCTTTCCAGTTGAAACTTCTTGCACCATATGGACAAGCTGCCATGCAGTACCTGCACCCGATACAGCGATGATAGTCCATCATAACAAGACCGTCCACCCTTTTGAACGTTGCTTTTGTCGGGCAGACCTTGACGCATGGAGGGTTGTCGCAGTGGTTGCAAAGGACAAGCACGGGCCGCATTTGGGGCTCCACGGGAGAGAACTTTTGAGCCTGTTCAGGGAATACTTCTCTGTAGGGGCTTGTCCAGATCCACTTTATCTCATCTTTTGGGTTTTTGAAATCGGGCACATTATGAATGCTGTGACATGCATTGATGCAATCCTGGCATCCTGGCTTTGAGGCACACGCTTTCAGATTTACAACCATGGCCCATTTTGGTTGCCCTTCCCTGGCCGTTTTTGCAATGTCTTTGCCGGTAAGGTTTTCGAACGCTGATCTGACCGGCGAACCTACTACGGAAAAACACGCTAGCTTGAGAAAATCACGTCGGTTCATTGATTCTCCTTGGAACGCATAGAGCATAGAACATGGGGCATAGCTTACCTTTCACCTCGCGGCAACTTTTGGTGCTATATGGCAGTCCCAGCATTTCGGCTGCACATCTGCATAATTATGGCACTTGTCGCAGAAGTCAGCTTTGTTGGAATGACACTTCATGCATGTTCCTGCCAGACTCATAGTGTAGGTTTTGCCATCTCCGGCTTTATATGTACGCTCTCCCGTCCTGACAACAGTTTCCTTCCATAAGCTAAGGAGTTCGGGGTGGCTTACTCGCATGTAGGGACTTGCTTCAACGCATTGCTTTTCGTCGGGTGGTAGTTTTAGTTCGGGGGCATAGCTTGCACGACCAGTAAGAACATTATACCAGATAGGACTCAACACAATAATTAGGAAGGTTGCTATCCCAATAATGACCTTACCCGTATCATGCATTTTCATGCCCCAATGTTCTTCAATCGTGAACGATTAACGGTGAACGTATGAACGCTAAACATCCGTCCCCACCCCTTCTGCGTCCAATGGTTCCCCGCGGAGATTTGTTGTCCGTTCTTTTTCTCCCTCCATGACAAGGGCGTTTCCCACGAGTTCGTGGACACCACACACCTCTGTCCCCGGCACCCAGTAATCGAAAAGGGGCGGCAAGGAGGCCTTATCAATTGCGCATATACAGGCTACCATATTAACCCCATGTTTCTCCCTTACATACTTCACTGCATTCGCTCTCGGGAATCCCCCCCGGAGTCTCATTTCCATATTCTCATCGGCACCGAGCCCTGCACCGCTGCCGCAGCAAAATGTCCGTTCCCGAATGGTGTTCTCCGGCATCTCATAAAAATGGTTACAGGTATTTGTTATGACGAAACGGGGCTCCTCAAAGAGGCCCATACTCCTGGCAGGATTGCATGAGTCATGAAATGTTACCTTCCACTTATCGTTACGACTCTTGTCGAGTTTTAGCTTCTGATGATACATGAGATCGGCCGTGAATTCAGTGATATGAACCATCTTCGTTGATAAGGCGTTGTCAAAACGAGTGCCCGTGATAGGTGAAACCGGTGCTTCGAGGAAATCGGCTGGACCATTAAAGGTGTCCATATACTGGTGAATAGTCCTCCACATATGGCCGCATTCTCCGCCAAGAATCCACTTGACCTTGAGCCGCTTGGCCTCCTCATAAATCTTGGCATTCAATCTTTTTGCAAGCTCTGAAGAATGAAAGAGTCCAAAATTGCCCCCCTCCGAAGCGAAGGCGCTCCACGTGTAGTCGAGGCCAATCTCATGAAAGAGCATAAGGTAGCCAAGGAATGTGAACCAGTGGGGACTGGCAAAATAGTCAGCAGACGGGGCAACGAAAAGAATTTCCGCGCCTTTCCTGTTGATAGGCGCTTCAATGGCGATGCCTGTGAGGTCCTTTAGCTCATCGAGGGCAAACTCGAAGGTCTGCTGAAATGCATTCGGAGGTATGCCGAGATGGTTGCCGGTCCTGAAACAATTGGAGGCCGGCTCTACAACCCACTGGATGTTAAGCCCAAGGAGGTTAAGAAGTTCTCGCCCCATCATGGTAATTTCACATGTGTCGATCCCATAGGGGCAATAAACAGAACACCTGCGGCATTCGGTACACTGGAAGAAATAGTAGAACCACTCCTTGAGTACATCCTCGGTTAGGTCTCTGGCACCTGCAAGCCGTCCGAAGAGTTTACCACCCACCGTGAAATATCTCCGATAGATTGAGCGGAGGAGCTCTGCCCTGGCGACAGGCATGTTCTTTGGATCACCTGAGCCGATGAAAAAATGGCACTTGTCGGCACAAGCACCGCAACGGACGCAGATATCGAGGAAAAGCCTGAACGAACGATGTCGCTTCAGAAGAGTCTTCATCCCGTCAAGGATAATTTCCTGCCAGTTTTCTGGAAGCTTCCAGTCAGGTTCGTTCGGTTTCCATTCACGGACATATGGTAGATCAAGATAAGCAGCATGTTTCACCGGGGCGCTGTAACAATAAGTTCCTTTCTGAAACTCAGGCCTTGGAGTCAGCAGATCACCCGAAGGTTTCAGGCTGATATCGAGCATCTCCTGCGGTGTCTTCTGTTTTTCGTCAGCCACGCTCCTGCCTCCTTGATCGCCTCCTTGAATTCACCTTCCCATTCATCATACGTGTGAACCTTTACAGGGTAGTCCCACGGGTTAATGTGACGACGCGCCCGACTGTCGCTTTTCAAGTTTCTTGTTGGGCTCATGAAAACCCCACCCATGTGCATGAGCTTACTGAATGGAAAATATGCCAAAAGTATACTTACCAGAAATAGGTGCACATAGAAGGTTATCCCTGCATTTTTAGGGACAATTGGGCCAAAGCTGAAAACCCCGAGGATAAACCGCTTGATTTCAAGAAGGTCGACCCGGTAGAAATATCGCATGAGTATTCCAGATACGGCTATGCCAAGGATAAGCAAGAGAGGAAAATAATCTGAAATTAGGGAGATATACCTTATCTGAGGATTCGAAATTCGCCTAAAGAACAGGTAACACAATGCAATAACAATAAGTACATCAGTTAAAAGAAGAGTAGGGGTGAAAATCTGGAACAGACCATCCAGGCTTTGAAGAAACGTAACACACCTTGGAACCGGCTCAAAGAATAATTTCAGGTGCCTGAGAAGGATAATGAGTAAAGACCAATGAAAGATAAGCCCACCGATCCATAGCAGTCTGTTGCCTCTATAGACAGCCCTATCTTGACCGGCAAGTTCGGAACAATCATTTCTAAAAAGAGATCTGAAAAGAAGAACTTCCAGCGCCATACGCCCAAATATCCCCCAGATAGTTGAAGGGCTTTCGGTTTTGTTATTCTTTATCCAGGGAAGCGATCTTTGTTGCCCGCACACAGTCGGTATACAAAAGGGAACGGGGGAGCATGCCCAGAGGATAATGCGGTAAACGAATCCGATCACAAAGATAGCCAAGGCAGTGTAAGGAATTACTATGGCAAATAGCGTACTAAAAACGCTCAACCAATCACCTCGCCCTTGCCGTAAGTATGTTACTGCTGCGGCCAGAGTTACCATAGATTATATACTAAAATTCTCGTTGATGTCGTAATAATTTAAAAATTTCGCGTTCTCTTGGCAAGGGCTAGCGCTTTTTGTGAATAAAAGAGAAATCAATAATGGAGCCCGGGGATTGATTACCGTTAAATCAAAAAAAGTGACTGCCGTGGAGGAAGGAACGACAGTCACTGAATCTGGAACTTAGAAATATGTGCTTATAATTTAAATTGTCCTACCACACCCTGAAGTTTCTTTGAGAGATCAGCGAGTTGAGAAGAGGCCCTTGCATTGTCCTGTATCCTTGCCGCGGTTTCCTGCATAGCGATAGATATTTGCTGGATATTGGCTGCAATTTCATCAGTCGCCGAAGTTTCTTCTTCGGAAGCCACGGCAATCTGGTTGATTTCAGAGGTCACCTTATTGATCTGAAGAAGAATCTCTTCAAGAGCTGAACCCGATTTGGCTGCTTCTGAAGTTCCAGCCGAAACCTCAGTCACGCCTTCTTCCATGGAGGAAACAGCCTTCTTTGTCTCGGTCTGCATTGCCTGAATTGTTTCACTGATTTCCTTGGTAGCATCGCTCGTCCTTTCAGCCAGTTTTCTCACCTCGTCAGCTACAACGGCAAAACCTCTACCCTGCTCCCCGGCACGAGCCGCTTCGATTGCTGCGTTCAATGCGAGAAGGTTGGTCTGATCGGCTATATCGTTGATGAGTCCGACAATCTCTCCTATCTGATCTGACCGAACGCCAAGATTTTTTATAACTTCCGCTGAATCTTTGACACGGTCATTGATTCGGTTCATTACCCTTATTGTTTCGTCAATCACGGCCTGACCGGTATTGGCGGAACTGCTGGCCTGTTCGGAACTCTTCACAGCTACCACACAATTGTGTGCAATTTCTGAGGTGGTTTTCGACATTTCCTCGCTGGCGGAAGCGACCGAATTGATCTGCATGGCGGCTTCCTCAACGCCAGTGGCCATATATGTGGTCGCGGTGTCGAGCGTATTAGCTGCTGATAAAACTTCATTGCTGCTTTCAGCTACCTGTGAAATTGTACTGTGAAGTTTGTCGGCAAAAGCATTGAACTGCTTTGCCATGCCTCCAATTTCATCGTCCGCGACAATGTTAATTCGCCGTGTAAGGTCACCCCGGGCAAAATCCTCAATCACATTAACGGTATCAGTAATGGGCGCAAGTATGATTGATTTCATTACAAGAGTGATACCGAAGGAGAGCACAACGGCCGCCAGGAACACCAATGCAGAAACTATCAGTACCATTTTGAATGTATTGCCCGCAGAAGAATACTGGGCACTGCTTAACTTTGTTTCCAGCGCAAGCAACTCGTTTAAATTCTTTGTCATGATTTGAAACAGATCATCCGTCTGATTCATGAGAATGGAGGCTGTGGCCACATCCTGGGCGAGCACCTGCCGCGCTAAATCCTGATATTTAGGAATTTGCTCCGCTGTCTGTAAAAATCGGTCTTTTTCCTCTTTCGTCAGAGCGGAGGATTTCGTTATCTGCTCAATAGTATTGCCAACTTTCTTCAGGGTTGCATATTGTTCCTCAGTGAAGCTCAGTATCTGTTTGCTGTCATAGTTGGAACTGATCCAGCTCATGAGTTTATAAATATTCGAATGGACTTCCCTCAAGTCAATAAGAATGCTTGCGCATGTCTGATAATTTTTGTATCTGTTATTTACAATATCATCCAAAGCTGACTTCTGGCGAAAAAAGCCTGCGTAAGACACAATGCCGAAAATCAAAAGGAAAATTATTGCCGTGAATGGTGATATGAGAAGTTTTCGAGCCATCTTAAGATTACCCAGCCACTGTTTCATCTTTCCTTCCTCCTCTATTCCTCTTTCAAGGAATTCATGATATCTTGTCGATGGCTGAAGTTAATAAATTCCTTCAGCCATCGAATTCAATAGCTACTGAAACATACCGCAATTGACGAATGCGTCCATACCTTCGACCCTTTGAACCCAAACCTTCTTTGGCTGAACCTTCTTGGTAACAGGGTTTGTCCATGAATACGTTGACCATCCACCACCCTTAGTCTTTGCGATTTCAATCATCTCTTTTACAAAATATTTGCCAGTAGGATCTTTAAGCTCAAGGTGATTCTGTCCGACGATCTTCTGGTTGCCGCCATTCGCAAGCAATATCCCCTTGAAATCCTGAAAAACTATGTAGCTGTCACCCTTTACCCATGGACCGGCTGGATTATTGAATTCTGCAATCGCTTTGTCTTTCCCGTTTGCCTTGACGTATGCTGCAGCTTTTTCAGCCATAGCTTTTACTTCGTCTAAGGTCACTGCATGTGCTGCATACAACCCGAAAAAAAGAACCATTGTCGCGACTACAATACCACAGAAAACCTTCCTCATTTTGAAACCTCCTGTATTTAATTTTATGACCGAATTGAGAGTAAATCGGCTTACATGAATTGTTATCGCAAAAGGCAGTTGATCCTTAAGGAGACAGAGGGAAACTCTTGAGAAAACAATGATACAGACTGCGGAATCACGCTCCCGTGGGAGCAGACCGTATGGCCACTAATGTCAAATGTTTCGTATTTATTTCAGAACATTATGGAGGCTGATGCAGGGTGAACGCTATTTGTCTGGATGTTTGTAAAAATCGAAGCCTTGATTTTTTTCTATATAGGCAGCGGATATTTTCCGCTCAGGCATGCATCGCAGAAATTTGCACCTGTCAACTCCTTCAGGTCTTCTGTTTTCAGGTATTGGAATGAGTCAATGCCTAAAAGGGTTCTCAACTGTTCGTCGGTTCGATTTGTTCCCAATAGCTCGCCCTGTTTGGCCATGGCCATACCCATAAAGCAGGGAAAGCGGGGTGGCGGTGCTGTAAGGCGTAAATGAATCTTCGATACACCTGCGGCACGTAATTTCGGAATCAGAATCAATGCAGTTGATCCGCGGACTAAAATTGTGTCTATGAGCAGAATCTCTTTACCCTTTAACAAATCCCTGTTTAAAAGAAATTTTTTCTCTGCTTTCTCGAGCCGGTCTTTTTCTTTGGAAATAATAAAAATCCTGCCTATTTCACCTACTGTGTTAATAGCCTCCCTGTAAGGCATTCCCGTTGCACCCTGAAACCCTAACGCCGCCGGAATAGCAGCCCGAGGAATGGGTACGATCATATCAGCCTTTTGATTTTCGCTTTTTCCGAGTCGAACGCCAGCCCTTTCACGAAATTCGTAGGTATTTATTGAAAAAACCTGACTGGCAGGGGAGGCGTAATCGAGGCATTCCAGAATACAGGGTCGAGGATTCGGTGAAGCGAAAGAAAGCGTCTTTGGCTCCTCGCCATCTATTACAAGCATTTGACCGGGCTCAACATCGCCGACCCATTCGAACTGGTCGTGAAAGGCGCATGTTTCAGATGCCACAGCCCATTCATAGATTCCTTCCTCGCCTCTTTGCGCCACAGACAAAGGCCGAAAACCAAAAGGGTCTCGGGCGGCAATAAGCTTCCCATTAGACAGAATGATCAGGCTGAATGCTGATCTTCGACTCAAATAACCGAGTGTCTTCAGGGTTTTTTCAAGCAGATCAGCCCCTGCCGTCCTTGCAATCATTTGCAGTATGACTTCCGTATCGGTTTCTGTCTGGAATAATCCGCCGATCTCCTCCATAAGTTGTTTGTATTTTGGGATATGCCCATTGTGTACTATGGCAATCTTTTCTTTTTTAATACGGCCTACTATAGGTTGCGAGTTTCGCTCGCTCGCTTCTCCAGCCGTCGGATACCGAACGTGGCCAATGGCAACAGAACCGGAATAAAATCTACCAAGCGGAGCTGCCTGAAAAATAGAGCCTAACCTCCGTAATTCAGAAATTGAACCATCTCTATGCCCTGATACAATACCCCAGCTCTCCTGTCCTCTATGGGAGAGATTCTCCAGGCCAGTCTTAACTTCGACGAATGCATTCCCCTTGCCGCTGAATCCGAATATCCCGCTCATGGAATCTCCTTCATGTTCTTAGCCTTATGGTACGATTTTAAGCTCGGAGTAATGTGCTGTCAAGGAAAATGGAATGATTTTAAGAAATACTCTTGACTGATTATGAACATATGCTTATATTATCGCAATGTCACGGCCAAAGAAAGATCGATGTATTAGCTGCAATCCGAACTCAATGTATTTTAAACCCAGGGGTATACCGCTTGTACAGCTCGATGAAGTTGTTCTTAACCTTGATGAACTGGAAGCAATCAGGCTTGCGGATTATGAAGGCCTGTATCACGAACAGGCTGCCGAAAAAATGAACATCTCAAGGCCAACATTCGGACGGATTCTTGGTGAGGCAAGGCGGAAAGTCGCAGAGGTTATTGTCGATGGGAAGGCATTGAATATAAAGAGAAATATCAAAGTGGAGGATTAAAGATGAAAGTATGTTTTGCAGTGAAGGAGAACCAGGGTGTAGATAGTGTAGTGTATAGCCATTTCGGATCAGCACCCTTGTTTGTAATGGTCGATACGGATGTCGATGGAGCAACAGTCGTGGACAATCAGGACAAAAACCACGTCCATGGCGCTTGTAATCCAATCATGGCTATGGGCGGCAGAGATGTTGATGCTGTAGTTGTTGGTGGAATAGGTGCAGGGGCAATTCGGGGTCTTAATTCAAAAGGGATAAAGGTTTATAGATCTATGGCTTCCACGGTAAAAGAGAATCTCACTCTGTTAAAGGACAAAAAACTTCCGGAACTGTTGATCCAGAATGCATGCGGAGGACATGGGCATCAGGGCGGATGCGCACATCAATAAGCAACGTGGAGAGACAGGAGGTGGCTGTGCCAATTTATGAATATAAATGCGATGATTGTGGCAAGATAAGTGAATTGCTTGTGCTCAAAAAAGATGAAGCTGTTGGCTGCACATCATGTAACAGCCAGAACCTCGAGAAACTGATGTCTGCTCACAATACTGTCGGCACTGTCGGTTCGGGTAATAACTTTGCTGCAAACATCCCCGATGGATGCTGCGGGTCACCTAACTGCTGTGATAACCCTGGTAGCGGCTGCTTAAATTAGACAATCAGAATCTCTAAAGCGATGGTCAAAGTCCTGGTCTCACAATACCGAGCAGGACGGTACTGAGAGCTTAAGGACATATCACCTTGGTCACGTTTCCGGTACAAGGGATTTGTATGCATATCTGAGTCGCTGCGCTATGATTCCGGTGAGATTTTTGAGAACCGCCAATCCTTCTGCCGGGTGTTCACCAATAAGCTGCTCTACAAGGTCCCTTGAGATTTTTATTACTTTTGCGTCCTTCGTTGCTTTAGCGTTGGCCGTATAAACATAAGGCTCAACAAGGGCGGACCAACCGAAGATTTCTCCGGGTTTGCTCACCGACATATGGGCCGACTCTCTTTTTCCAAGTGATATATCTATTGCCCCCTCCACAAGAACAAAGAAATGTGATGCTTTTTCCCCAGTCTTAAAAATAATTGCGTTCTTTTTGAAGTTTGCTTCTTCGCTGTTGTTTGCTATTTTGGTGATAAAGCGTTGGCTTACTCCTTTGAAAAGATCCGATTCTTTGATGGCCATAAAGCACCTCCTTTGATGCACCCCCCCTATACTATCTTTATTAGCACGGCCGAAATTTTTTGCAACAAGAAATTGTGAGGTTTACGTTTCAGGCAAGAGCTAATGGGCACAAGGCTGTGAGAAAAGTATGAAGAGCGAGAAAGGCGGGAAGAGAAGTAAAAAGTAAAAAGTTGGAAAAAGCAAAAAAATGAGTCAGTCGACACAGTCTGTGGCAGACGCAGTTTTCTGTCTCTGGATATCCTCATTTTTGAGACGGTTTTTGGTTGTTCGGCTAATGTTTGCCCTACTTATCTTGATACGGTTGATGTCTTCACGGCATTTGCCATAAACATCGAAAGCAAGGGAGGCAAGGTCGTCTACCCTTGCCTGCAAAAGTTCTAATTCTTTGAGTATTTCAGGCATAACTTTTTCACTGAAACCTTCATTGTTTATCTTCAATTCTTCCCTTACCGCTTTTTTTAAAAGAAAAACAAAGTCAATTGCCTGGGATGAATTGAAATCCTGGACTGCGCGTATTCTTATGATGTTGTCCAGAGCAGAAATGATCTTAGTCTTGTTTTCGGCGCCATGGATAAGTTCATCAAAAAGCGTCTCAGAGCTTTTTGTGATTGTGTATCCGACAGGATTTGCGAATCTGTCCGTCTCAACTTTCAAAAAACCAGAGATATCCGGCGGATACGTCTCGAAGATGAGTGAAATCCATCGCCTTAGTATGCCAAGTCTTTTTTGCTGTACTATAGTCATCAGCCCCATAGTTTATAAAAGCCTAGGTAGATAACTCAATAACTCAGAATTCTCTTTTGCGGCCAGCCTGGCCGCTGATGTATCACCCTCACCCAACAGTCATGAACCAGAG
>JAEAME010001988.1_pt1 | contig 12795 bp, 11 predicted proteins | sample 8958731 | NCBI WGS metagenome assembly JAEAME01 (sample SAMN16933194, study PRJNA681113) | bioreactor sludge metagenome | isolation source: anerobic bioreactor sludge (Control) | place: India:Bengaluru | collected 2018-10-24 | reverse complement strand
CCTCCGTCTGTTTATTTTACATGACTTTGGTGTCCATTTTTTCCATCCTACATCACTGTGATATCCGAACCTATGTTTTACGATATGCCGGTTTGTGGTTTATATCTTGGTATTTGTATCTTGGTAATTAGTTATTTTTTGTTATTTGTATATTGGATATTGGTATTTATTTTGGATTTAGAGTTTGGATATTAGTATTTTTTTAATTTATTCCTGCTATTTTCTTTATTTGCGGTATATCCAGGCTCTCCCGCACCATGCGGGCCAGTTCATCGTACGGTTCGTCCCGGTCCACCGCCACGGCCGCGGTACGGTTTATGCCCCGCATCTCTGCCAGCCGTGCTAGCAGTTTCCGTGTAAATGACGGGTTATGGAACAGGCCGTGGATGTAGCTGCCGAAGATGCCGCCGTCAGGCGAAGCCGCTCCGTCATCATAGCCCGCCTCTCCCCTCGGTGTCTCCCCGATATGAAAGGCCGGCCGGGTCTGGGCACTGTGCGACAGCCCCATGTGTATCTCGTAGCCGGTGATTTCTTCCCCCGCCAGCCCCTGCAGCAGGCCGCTGCCCTCCAGCACGCGGGCTTTGACCTGGGTGGTGGTCTTTACCGGGGTGAAGGTGGTCTCGATGTCCAGCAGCCCCAGGCCGTCCACGCTGTCTTCCGGCGACTCCACGTGGCTGGGGTCATTTATCTTCTTCCCCAGCATCTGGAAGCCGCCGCAGATCCCGATCACGGGGGTGTCGCTGCCGGCGCGCCGCCGCACTGCCTGGGCCAGGCCGTGTGCCCGCATGTGGTTCAGGTCGGCCACCGTGGTCTTGGTGCCGGGGATGATGATGAGGTCGGGGCTGCCGAGATGGTCTGCCGACCCCACGTATCGCAGGGTACAGCCCATCTCCTCCAGGGGATCGAAATCATCGTAGTTGGACATGTGCGGCAAGCCGATCACCGCCACGTCCAGGTCTCCTTTGCCCGCCGCCTCGTGTTTCTCTTCCAGCCAGACCGAATCTTCCTGGGCGATGCGCAGTTCCTTGAAAAAAGGTACCACGCCCAGCACCGGCTTGCCGGTGCGTTTTTCCAGGAAGTCCAGCCCCGGTTTCAATAGGGAAACATCGCCGCGGAACTTGTTGATGATGAGCCCTTTGACCAGGCCGCGGTCGCTATTATCCAGCAGGTCGAGCGTGCCCACCAGGGAAGCAAAGACCCCGCCTCGGTCGATGTCCCCCACCAGCAGTACCGGTGTGTTGAAGGTCCGCGCTACCCACATGTTGACGATCTCCTGTTCCTGCAGGTTGATCTCGGCCGGGCTGCCCGCACCCTCGATCACGATGACATCGTAGGCGGCCGCGAGGCGGGCAAAGGATTCCTTGATCACCCCGGCCAGGTATGGCGTATGCTCGTAATAGTCTCGGGCCGGCAGGTTTTTCCAGACCTTGCCCATTACGACCACCTGGGAATGGGCATCCGCTTCCGGCTTCAGTAAAACCGGGTTCATATCGACCGAAGGCGCCACGCCGGCGGCTTCGGCCTGTACCGCCTGGGCGCGGCCGATCTCCCCGCCTTCCGGGGTCACAAAAGAATTAAGCGCCATGTTCTGGGACTTGAAGGGCGCCACCTTCAGCCCGTCCTGCTTGAAGATGCGGCACAGGGCGCTGACCAGGATGCTTTTTCCCACCGAGGAAGCGGTGCCCTGTACCATCAGTGTCTTAGCGGGCATAACGGCGTACCTCCGGAGTGTCGATGGCGGCCAGGAATTTTGCACATTCGGGCATCGTGCGCGGCGCCAGCCGGATATATGCCGGCAGGCCGAAAGAGGTGCAGTCGCGTACCAGGAAGCCTTGCTTCAATAAAGCCTGGCGGCAGCCGGCGGCATCGCTGACCTGCGCCAGGAAAAAATTCGCCGCCGAAGGGACGATGGGAAAACCGAGCTGCTGCAGTCCTGAAATCAGGAGGGTGCGGGCTTCGCGCAGCCGGCCGGTACATTCAGCCAGATAGCTGTCCTGGCCCAGGATAAAGGATGCCGCGGCCTGGGCGGGGGCACTGACGTTCCACGGCGGCTTGATGCGGTCCAGGACTGCTATCAGTGATTTGTCTGCCAGGGCATAACCCAACCGTAATCCGGGCAGGGCGAAGTCCTTGGTCAGCGAGCGGACGATTATAAGGCGGCCGGTCTCCGTCAGCTCCAGTGAATTCCAGGGATTATCGGTGAACGCCACGTAGGCTTCATCCAGTACGACGATACCCCGGGTGGCCTGGTACAACAGGTGGTTGACTGCTTCCCGGGGGAGGTATTCCCCGGTGGGGTTGTTGGGGTTGCACAGGAAGAGCCCGCGCGGCTGGTATTCAGTGATCAGTTCCTTTATCCGGCCTAGGTTCAACCGGAAACCGGGTTCGCCGAGCATCCATGGTTTCTGGATGCGGGCGCCGGTCAACTGGCAGGCCGTCTCGTATTCACCGTAAGTTGGCTGCGGGATGATGACGGTATGCTCCGGGCCGAAAAAGGCCGTGGCCGCCAGGCGTATCAGTTCGGTAGAACCACTGCCGGCGATGATATTGTCGGGCTCGATTTGCAGCTTACCCGCTAATTTTTCCCGGAAAAGGGTGGACTGCGAATCGGGATAAGCCGCGATATCGGCCCGCAGCATGGCTTCCCGGATGCCGGGGGGCGGGCCGTAAGGATTCACGCTGACGGAAAAATCAAGGACCCGCGCGGGGTCAAGCCCCAACCGCCGGAATTCCTCATGGTCGACACCACCGTGCACCGCCGTAGCCAGATGCTCTATATTAGGTCTGGGTAAGTACATAATATCCTACCTGTGCGGCAGCTAATACCAGTGTCCAGATTACTGCCGTACACATCATAACAGATATCGCGGCATCGATAACCGCCGGCATCAGGGGACGGCGGCTGTCGCCTAACTTATAATATCCGGTTTTTTCCAGTTGTATTCCCAGGGCGCCGGACATGGCCCCCATCGTCCACCCGCCGTTGGGGCTGGCCGGGTTGCTGTGGTCCCGCCGCATGATCCGCCAGGCTCCCGCCGCATCACGGCGGCAAAACCAGGCCGCCGCTATGAACAACAGGGCGTTCAGCCGGGCAGGGATGAAATTTACTACATCATCCAACCGCGCCGCGAACTTGCCCAGGTATTCGTACTTCCCCCGGAAACCGATGCTGTTGTCCAGGGTATTGATGGCCCGGTAAGCCACCGCTCCGGGTACCCCCAGGAAGACGAAAAACAGCAGCGGGGCTACAAAGCTGTCGCAGCCGTTTTCCCCCACCGATTCTACCGTCGCCGAAACGATCTGCCCCTCGTCGAGCTGCGTGGTATCTCGTCCTACCAGGGCGCGTACCGCCGACCGTGCTTCGGGCAGCTTGTGCTGCACCAGCAGGTTCTTTACATTTAATGCTGCCTGGCGCAGCCCCTGCAGGGAAAACATGGTCTTGAAAAGCATCGCCCCCACCAGGATATAAGCCAAGGTGCTGGCGCCTCTCAGCCACCACAACAGGAAAAAAGCCGCAGTGGTGAAAAGGCCGGTTGTTAACAGAACTACCAGGATGCCGTAGAGGAACTGTAAGGCATGGGAACGGGACCGGCCGGCCGGTACTTTCATCAGTAATTTGATGCAGTTCCCTATCCACACGACGGGATGTACCGGATTGGGCGGCTCCCCCAGGGCCTGGTCGATCACCAGCGCCAGCAGAAATATCAATAACTCGGGCATATCGAATAAAGTCATCCTATTTCCTATGCCCTCCGGAGCTCTTTCCTTTATCCCTTTGGAATCTATGACACATCTCTACGAAGCGGGGCGCCAGTGTCGGCAGTGCCCCCAGGTGCAGGTGGATGTATGAAGCCAGGATATTCCCCTGCTGAAAACCCTCCTCCCCGCCGCTCTTCTCCAGTACCCGGTATGCTGGCGCCGCCCCTCCGCTTTTCTCCAGGGTGGACCAGTGGAACTCATGGGCGCGTACGGTTTGCCCTTCCTGCAGCAGCGGGCCGTCTGCCAAAGCTTGTACTGTGCGGTATCCCAGTGTCAGGCGGGTGTTATCGATGCGCGAAGAAAGCGGTAAAATACCGGTCATGGTATTTACGCGGCTGGCGAAATCCCGGATTGATTCTCCCAGGTACATCAGCCCGCCGCATTCGCCGTATACCGGCATGCCCGAAACCGCTGCGGCTTTCACCTCTGCTTTTAACGGTTCATTTACCGCCAGTTCCCCGGCATACATCTCGGGGAAACCGCCCCCGATATAAAGGCCGTGGCTATTCTCTGGCAGCCGGGTGTCGCTTAAGGGGCTGAAAAAAGCCAGTTCCGCGCCCCAGGCGGCCAACAGGTCCAGGCTGTCCTGGTAATAGAAGCTGAAGGCTTTGTCCCGGGCTACCGCGATGCGGACCACTGGCGGCTGGGGTGCCGCAGGAAATAATGCCGGAGGGGCGGCGGGAGGAGCCGCTCCTCCGGACAGGCGGATTATCGTGTCCAGGTCCAGCGTCGCTTCGCATTGGCTGATTAGAGCTTCCTGGAATTCTTGACCGGCCGGGCCTTCGATCGTGGGTATCAACCCCAGGTGCCGTTCCGGTATGGTCAGGATGTCCCGCCGTGGCAGGTAGCCCAGCACTCGTGCCCCGGTATAATGCTCGATTGCTTCCCGGCATATTTGGTAATGGCTTTCACTCCCCATCCCGTTGAGGATTACGCCGCCGAAGTTCAGGTCGCGGTCGAAGTCCCGGTAACCCCTGACTACCGCTGCCGTGCTGCGGGCGCTGTTGCTGCCGTCGACGGCCAGGATGACCGGGACATGCAGTAGCTTGGCCAGTTCGGCCGTACTACCTTCGTCGGTGGTGGCCGCATGGCCATCATACAGTCCCATTACCCCCTCGATGATGCCGATATCCTTTTCTTTCATCGCTCGCTGGAACAACTCGTTAACCGCTGCCTGGGGCAGCATCCAGGTATCCAGGTTGCGTGAAGGATTCCCCGTGATCCAGGTATGATAGCTGGGGTCGATATAGTCCGGCCCGGCCTTAAAAGGCTGGACCTTATATCCCCGCCGCGCCAGCGCCCCCATGATGCCGGTGGTGATGGTCGTTTTTCCTGCCCCGCTGGTCGCTCCCCCGATTACAATTGCTCTCAAATAATTCCCTCAATTAAATCTCGATGCCCGCTTGGGCTTTGATCCCTTTCTTGAAATGGTGCTTGATATCGACCACATTGATGGCCGTGTCAGCGTAATCCAGTAATGCCCCTGGGGCATCCCGCCCCGTAATGATGACATGCAGGCGCCGTGGACGGTGGTCCAGTACCTCGAAGACTTCTTCCGGGGGTATCCAGCCGAATGATAACGGATAGGTAAACTCATCCAGGATTATCATGTCGTACTTGTCCGACTCGATCCTCTGGCGCGCTTCTTGCCACTGGGCGACGGCCAGGGCGCGGTGCTGCCCGGTATCTTTGGGGTCGAAAACAAACCCGGCGCCACCGGGTACGATTTCAATCCCCAGCCGCTGTGCCGCTTTATGTTCCCCTGAGGCCCGCTCCGGGCTTTTCACGAATTGCAGCATGACGACCTTCATATCATTGCCCCAGGCTCGTAGCAGCAGGCCGAGGGCTGCGGTTGTCTTGCCTTTACCGTTGCCGGTATGGACGATTACCAGTCCTTTGGTATCAGCCATCTATTTTCCCCTCGTTTCCGTAATTTCCATTGCCGTCGACCAGCACTACGGGCAGGCCATTCAATGGGTGGCGGAAAACACAATGTTCTGCCTTGTAGACCACCCGGATGTTTTCGGCGGTGATGACCTCAGTAGGTGTGCCGTGTTTGAATAACCGGCCTTCGCTGATGAGCACCAGCCGGTTACAGTACTGTGCTGCCAGGTTCAGGTCGTGGATGGCGGCCATGGCGGCGATATTCCGCTCCCGGCACAACCGCTTGATCAGCGACAGCACCTCGATTTGCCGGCCGATATCCAGGTTGGCCGTCGGTTCGTCCAGCAGGATCGCCCGGGTTTCCTGGGCCAGGGCGCGCGCGATCAGCAGGCTCTGGATTTGGCCGCCGGACATCTCACCGATGTTCCTCTTTGCCAGCTCCACGGTCCCGGTCATCTCCATGGCCTGCCAGGTGATTTCCAGGTCGTGGGCTTTTTCGTTACCGAACATGCCCAGGTGAGGGTTGCGCCCCATCAAAACGATTTCAAAACCGGTGAAGGCGCTGGGGAGGAGGGGCAGTTGCGGTACTACCCCCAACATGCGTGATAATTCGTGCTGGCTGATCGTCGATAATTCACGTCCGTCCAGATATATTTTCCCCTTCATCGGCGTGATGATCCGCGTCAACGCCCGGATAATGGTTGACTTTCCGGAACCATTCGGGCCGATCAGGCCCACCAGGTCACCGGGTAGCACGTTGAAGGTAAGGTCTTGCAGTACGGGCTGGCGGTAGTACCCGATGGCGACATTCTCCAGTTCGATCTTTATCATCTAAAAGATCACCTTCTTGCGGCGTCGCAGCAGATACATGAAGAACGGAGCGCCGAATAGCGCGGTTACTACCCCCACCGGGATTTCCGTCGGCGCTAAAATCGTCCGCGATATCAGGTCTGCCAGTATCATGAAAATGGCGCCGCAGAGCACGGACAGAGGCAGTAGAAAGCGGTGGTCGGCGCCCCATATCAAGCGGACGGCATGCGGGATGATGATGCCGACGAAGCCGATCGTGCCTACGAAAGAAACTGCCGCCGCCGTGATGAGGGTGGCGGCCGCCAGCAGGATGATTTTCATGCTTTCCACGTTGATGCCGAGCTGCTGAGCCTGTTCCTCGTCAAGCTGCATCACGTTTAATGACCGGGCATAAAGCAGGATCACCCCAGTGCCTATCACAATATAGGGGAGGACCATCCTTACATCCGACCACTGGCTGAGAGAAAAACTCCCCATCAGCCAGAACAGGATGCTGTGCATCTTGTCCCCCGCCGATATCACCAGGTAGGAGACGATCGAGCTCAATAAAGCACTCAGGGCCACCCCCGCCAGGATCAGGGTCGTTACCGGCAGGGATTTGCCCTGCCGGGCCAGCAGGTACACGAAAAGGGTACTGGCCAACGCCCCCATGAAGGCAAATAAGGGGATAATACCGATGCCCATGACACTACTGGTAATGGGTAGTAAAAAGCCGACGATCGCTCCCAGCGAAGCTCCCTGGGCGACCCCGATCAGGTAAGGGTCGGCCAGGGGGTTGCGGAACAAACCCTGGTAGGTAGCCCCCGCCGTCCCCAGGGCCGTCCCCACCAGGCCAGCCAATATAACCCGGGGCAAGCGTATATCCATGATGATTGTTTCGGTACCGCCTGTCCAGGAGGGTATGATATCGACGAAAGGAAGCCGGCCCAGCATGATCTTAAATATGTACGGCAGCGGTACGGAGACGCTGCCAATGGTGGTGGCGATGCCTGCAATGATCACCAGCACTACCCCTAATACGATTATCGCAGTGATGCGGTTGCGCCAGGGGGTTAAATAGGACACCCAACCCGGTGGATGGACTTGTGTCGGCATAACACTTCCGTCTGTCGGCCCTTTATTCTCCGGGACCTGCTTCCCCATTTTTACTCGAACAACTCCGGATGGATTAACTTGGCAAATTCTTCCAGGGCGTCCACGACCCGCGGTCCCGCCCGGTCGACGATTTCACTGTTGATGCCGTAGATGCGGCTGTTTTTCCGGGCTGAAACTTCACTTAATCTCGCCTCTTCTTCGACGAATTTCAGGGGGGCGTCTCCCCCTTCCCCCATGCCGATCCCGGCCAGGATGACCGCTGGGTCGGTGTCGATCACTACTTCCATACTGATCGCCGGGTAATCATTGTCGGTGACGATGTTAATCCCCCCGGCCTTGGTTATCAGTTCATCGTGGAATGTCTTCGCCCCGGCGGCGTACAGCGGGTCATGCCATACGAGATATAGGACTTTTTGCCTTTGTTCGGCCGTCAGGCTTGCTGTCTTATCCGTCACTGCCTTGATCCGTTTTTGCATATTTTGCACCAGGGCGTTGGCCCGGCTTTCACTGCCGGTAGCCTTGCCCACCATGGTGATGGCCTCCATTACCTCGTCGACAGTTTTGGGATCTAAAGCCAGCACCGTGATCCCTTTGCTCTCAAGCTGCGGTATCACCTGTTTTTCGTGCAGGGAAGAGACCACTACCAGGTCAGGAGATAAGGCGACGATTTTTTCCAGGTTCGGGGTGGAGAAACCACCGATGGAAGCCTTTTCCTTGGCTTCGGGCGGATAACTGCAGTAATCGGTGACCCCCACCATGCGGTCCGCCAGTTCTAAAGCAAATAGTATTTCGGTGTTGGCCGGAGCAAGAGATACGATGCGCTGCGGTTTCTTTGCCAGGGTGACGTTACGGTTGAGTTGATCGGTGATCGTAATTTCAGCCGGCGTGGTGGTTTTTGGGGATGAATTACACGCAGATACCAGGAACAGGGCCAGGGTCAACAGGCCAGGAACTAGAGCGCGCAAAAAATGGTTCATTCTTCTCCTTCTTAGCGAAAAAAATCCCCCTGCTCGACAGAACAGGGGGATTTTTCCTTCTAAAAAGAAAAATCCGACCCCCATCTCCGCGGAGGCAGCAAGGAACTTACCGGGCCGGCGTTCTGACTTATCCTTCCGAGAAGGACTTACAGCAGGCGGGACTGTGCCGGAATTTCACCGGACTTGCTTTCCATTTGAGCCATCAGGCACCCGTACGAATTCGCTGTATTATTTTTTTCAATATAACAACAGGTTAAGAAAAAAGTCAAGTACGGTATGTCGATACCGAAAATTATCGATATTGACAAATCGGCCAGGTAAATGCCATATTTATTAAGTGTTCCTTCGTAACCTCCGGACTTTCAGTTCTTTATCCAACGCGCACTTCCGGCTGTATTTCATCAACAACCTGGTTTCCCAGGCCGCCGGTAATATGCAGGGGACGGCGCGTTCGCTGCTGGTTTACCGCTTAACGGATTCTGCCCTGTGGTTGGGCCTCTCCATGGTCATCAATTTCCTGCCTGTTATCTTTTTGTCACCTATCGGGGGCATGCTGGCGGACCGCTTCAAAAAGAAGTATGTGATCATGGTGGGCCAGACTTTACAGATATTCATGGCTTTGATACTGGCCGTTCCGCTTGCCCTCGGTTACCTGGAAGCGGGTCATCCCTCCTCCTGGTGGATACTGGGGGTCTGTTTCCTGCTGGACGGCATCGGTATGGGTCTCACCGGCCCTTCTTACCAGGCGATCGTCCGCGAAATTGTGGAAGCCGATAAGGTCATGAACGCCGTCGCCCTGGGCAGCCTGGCTATGAACATCCTGCGCTTCCTTGCTCCCTTGGCCACGGGTTTTATCATCAGCGGTTTCGGCTTCGCCACCGTTTTCTATATCATGGCCGTGCTATACGTTATCGGTGTGATCGTTATCGGTTTCTTGCCGGCGGTCGCTCCTCAGGTCCTCCCCCGGATAGGGCGGGCACGTTCCATCTCTGAGATCAAGGGTGGTTTCAGCTATATTTTAAGCCAGCCGACTTTGCTGACCATATTGATCTTCTTCACCATCGCCATGATGCTCTCCATGCCTTACGGGGCATTATTACCCATTTTCTCCGATGATATCTTGAAAGTGGGTGATGCCGGTTACGGCATGTTGATCAGCGCCTCCGGCTTAGGAGCCATGCTGGTTTCCGTGATCATCGCCTCGATGCCGAATAAACATCGGGGTTTGATGATGCTCGGGGGTGCGATATTTTTAGGTATTGTTTTGGCGGGCTTTGCTTTTTCCACCGCCTGGATACTGTCCCTGGCCTTGTTTTTCCTCGTCGGCCTATTCGATACCCTTAGAAACACGGTCACCAACGCCCTGCTGCTCTATTACACGGACAATGCTTATTGGGGAAGGGTGATGAGTGTCCAGATGATGATCTTCGGCACCTCCAGCCTGATCGTCCTGGCTGCCTCTTTTGCTGCGGAAAAAATGAATGTGCAGTGGGTTATCGGCAGCTTGGCTGCAGTTCTAACCGTGTTCTCTCTCGCCATGTTTGTGTTTGTCCCCCGGCTGCGCCGTTTGCAGTAAGTCTGCTGCTCAAGGTATTATTATTGACTAACGGATAATCATTGGCTAAAATATGTTTGTTAGCAGTCTGAGTTGTTGACTGCTAACAATTTTGTATATAACAGGTAATCCGACACATCATCGAGGGGGTGATGGCGTTGCCCATCTATGAATATGAATGCACTTGCTGTCCATCGAGATTTGAGCTGAAACGCGGGTTTCATGATGATTCTCCGGTTTCCTGTCCTAAATGCGGCGGCAAAGCCCGTAAACTTTTTTCTTCGGTGCCTATTATATTTAAAGGTTCCGGCTTCTATGTAACCGACCACCGGGGCGGACAGAATTATACTTCCTCCTCCGCTCCCAGTGAAGAGAGTAAACCCGCTACCCCGGCGGCGGAACCCGTCAAGAGTGAAACTAAAACGGAAACAACCCCGGCTAAGGTAGCCGGTACCAAATAAAATTCGCGCCTGTAGTTATCTCCGGCTCCAGCCGGATTGAAAATAACAGGCAGTGGCTTGTTGGGAGGCGGCATGCCTTTAGCAATCTTGTACCGACCGGAGCTCAGGGAATACGACTTTGGCCCGGGACACCCGTTTCGCGGCGACCGCTATACCGTTTTTTACCGCTTCCTGCAGCAAAATGTGCCTGAAAATGACAATTACGTCACCCTGCAGGCAGAACCGGCCGGCGAAGAAGATCTGCGGCTTATCTGCGATCAAGACTACATTAAGATGACCCAGGACTTCTTCCATGCTATCGAAGTCGGCGAGGAATACCCCTCCGAATTCTTCCGCTTCCAGAGCGGCGACAACCTGCCTATCGGTACCCCCGGTAAGGTGGAAACCGCTGCCCGGCTGGTGATTGGCCAGGCAAAAAAAGCTTGCGAACTGGTCGCCGGCGGCCAGTATACCAAGGTCATCTCTGTCGGCGGCGGCCTGCACCATGCCAAACGTCGTTTCGGCGAGGGCTTTTGTGTATATAACGACGTCGCTTTCTGCGGCGTTTACCTGGCATCGGTATTAAAACTGGACCGGGTCCTTGTTCTGGACACCGATGCCCATGCCGGAAACGGTACCACCCAATATTTCACCGAGGACCCCCGCGTCCTTTTTATCGATATCCACCAGGACCCCTTGACTATCTATCCTGGTACCGGCTTTGCCAACCAGGTCGGGGCCGGGGTGGGACGGGGTTTCACTGTCAATGTTCCTTTCCCGGAACTCGCCGGCGACCGTTCCTACCGCCTTGCCTTCGAAAGCATTATTGAACCGGTGGTCAAGGAATATAAGCCCCAGGTTATCGTGCGCAACGGCGGCTCCGACCCCCATTTCAGCGACGGCTTGACATCGCTCGGCCTGACGCTGGAGGGTTTTCGTATGATCGGAGAGAAGGTTCGCGCCATGGCTGAAATTTGTGACGGTAAAGAGATCGACCTGTTGGCTTCGGGGTATAACCGCAAGATCCTTCCCTATGCCTGGCTTACCCAGGTCTCGGGTCTGGCTGGTTGGGACTATCATTTTGATGAACCGGAACCGCCGCCGCAGCCGGTGGAGACCGACGCCGTTTATGCTAAAACGCAAAAGATCGTCGAACAGGTCCGCAATAACCTCAAAGACTACTGGTCTTGTTTTCGGTAATTAGGTAAGGCTGCCGTTTGAATTTTCTCTTTTTCCCTGCCAGGCTTTGACGATTGCTATCTCATCTTCGCGGTTGCGCACCTTGCCGTCCAACCGGGCATTCAGGACTTCACGGAGAATGATTTTCATCGTGGGGCCGGGGGGGATGCCCATTTCGCTTAAGTCCCTGCCTGTCAGGGTTGTGCGTACGTGGCATAACTTATCTTGATATAACTTCAGCCGCTGGCGCACTGGTGTTGAATCGGTCGCGATCAGGTTGGCTGTTACCGCTGCTCCTGGATATTCTTCCAACAGGTTGAAGACCTTACTCTGGCAAATACCGGGCTGGACCAGGGTATCCAACCTGGTCTTCAAGCCGATGGTATCGGTTATGACTTCAGTTCCGGAACGGGACAGATGCAAACGGTCGACGAATTGTTCCGCCTCGTTGAGTGAAAGCCGGTATCCCAACAACGCATAATATAGTGCGGTGGATGCTTCTCCCTGCCCCGCCAGATTCCGTGCTTGTTTGAACTTGATGCCCAGCCACCGGTCGGCTTTCACGGCCGGATGCAGTATTCTTAACACGCCCAGGCCAGCTGCTCTTTTCAAGACTTTTTCCGGGTACTCCTCCCGGAACACTGCTTCAAGTTCATGGCGCAGGCGGTCCTTACTGATCGTTTCCAACATCAAAATATCACGCTTTAACAGTCGCCGCGTGTTCGCTTCCAGGTGAAATCCCAGCCGTTGTTCGTACCGGATCGCCCGCCAGATGCGTGTCCCATCATCAATGAAACTGTCATTATGCATCACCCGCAGCCGCCGGTTGAGCAGGTCTTCCCAACCACCCAGGTAATCGATCAGCTTCCCGAAACTTTTCGGGTCCAGGTCCACGGCCATGGCATTGACGGTAAAATCCCGGCGGTACATGTCAGACATCAAAGACCCCGGTTGTACCGTGGGTAAAGCCCCCGGTTTCCGGTAAGTTTCGGAACGGGCCATGACCAGGTCAACCCTCCATTTGTCCCAGCGCAGGTTGGCCGTTTGAAAAGCGGGGTGGACCACGAGTTTGGCCTGGGTTAGCGTTTCCAATTTC
>JAEAME010001987.1_pt1 | contig 12811 bp, 9 predicted proteins | sample 8958731 | NCBI WGS metagenome assembly JAEAME01 (sample SAMN16933194, study PRJNA681113) | bioreactor sludge metagenome | isolation source: anerobic bioreactor sludge (Control) | place: India:Bengaluru | collected 2018-10-24 | reverse complement strand
AATGGAAAAGCGCCTGAATGTATTGATTTCAAGCGCTTCAGTAGATTTTAGTGAATAAAACCGAGCCTCTCATGGGATTCGAACCCACGACCTGAGCATTACGAATGCACCGCTCTACCAGCTGAGCTAAAGAGGCTTTTACTCCGGACTGCAAATTTAGGAAGTTTTGGCTTTTTCCAACATCCAGAGCCACAATTTTCGCTGCTGCAAAAGGGCTTTGCGTATATCGGGGGGGTCGGTGCGGCATTCCAGCAGCACCCATCCCTTGTACTGCATCTTCATGAGCAGGTTGATGAGGGTCTGATAGGGATAGTCGTGGTCGTCGAGTTCCCTGACATGGCAGGTGTCGCCGAAGCGGTCCTTCAGCAGGTTGAAATTGGCTTCCAGTCCGTTGCCGTTAAGGTCTTCGGGGTTGGAGTTCCAGCATACCTTTGCATTGGGGTGGTCGGCCACGTCCATGATGGCCTTGATGTTTTCGATCTCCTGGGTTTCGATGCCGTGGACCTCAAGCCTGATTTGCTGGCCGTAGTCGGCCCCGATGCGGGCGAGTTGGTTCAGTGAACGGCCGATTTGATCAACGGTGCGGGATTTGGGGACTCCTGCGTGAAATCCGTTGGGTTTGACCTTGACGCCAGTGCCTCCGATGTCGCTGCTGAGCCGGATGTATTCGGTGGTGGCGGTCACCGACTCGCGAAGCAGTTGCCGGTCCGGGTGGTCGAACTGCTGGTTGGTTCCCAGCCCGACGATCTCCACCGGGCTGTTCTTAAACCGTTTTTTTATCTCTTTGCGTTCCTCCTTCGACAGGGAAGGGGTTACGCCATGCGCATGGTCTACCCTCAGTTCCACGCCGCTGATTTCAGTTTCCGAGAGGTTTTGGATGATGGCGGGAATGTCCCAGTTCTGACCCCACTGGTAGGTAACCATGCCCAATTTCATCCTGATCCTGGTTTTCGGGGCGGGAGCTGAAAAGATCCCTCCGGGCAGGAGCAACAACCCGGACAAAAGGGAGGCATCACGGATGAAACTCCTTCTGCTGCAGGAATCTGGGCGAATCATACGATTTTGGTTTTGCAATATAAAGGTAACACTAAAATCGGACAGGAACAACCTCCGGGGGAGGGGCATTCACAAAATAACAGTCGCTTAAGAATCGGGGATTAAATGGAAACGGCTGGCGGCCGGTTTTACTGGTTTCGCCCTCTTCCGGCCGCTGCCATCTGCAATGGTGGCCGGTTTCCTGCTTCTGCGGATTTCCTTTTTGGCAGCCTGAGCCGGTGACCGGACACTGTCTCCCGGCCGCGGGAACGGGCTTCTGCACCGGAGAGCTTCCTTAGTGTCCGGCAGGTATCCAGACGGCCATCCGGGCCGGACCGCGGTGCGCCCAGGCGTAATAGGGGATGGCGCTGAAAGCGATGGACGGGGTGCCGGTTTCGTGCGGTCCTGTTGTTACTGCTTTCCCGTATATCCGGTTGATGCCGCCCAGTTCTTCTTCCTGCCATTCATAGGAAAACACAGGATCTTTTTCCAGCCGCAGGTCGAAATGGCCGGGATTTTCGTAATCGACCGACTCGGTGCAGTAAACCAGCGGTCCCAGCTGGAGGGCCGTTTTGCCCTGGTTTTCCGCCAGCGCGGGGTGGGCGGCGATTCTCCGCACCCGGTAAGGAAGCACCAGTCCGACCTGGTCTCCCTCTTTCCACTTCCGGGTGACCAGCAGATAGCCTTTTTCTTTCCTGCAGGGGATTGCCGAGCCGTTTACCTGCAGGGAGGGATCGCCGTCCGCGGAATCGGTCCACCGGTAGAGGTCGCCGGGAAAGGGGTCGTCGGAAGCCCAGCCGGGTATCCGCAACCGGAGGGTTGCCCGGACTGGGTGAGGAGTGCTGACAGTCAGGGTGATCCGGCCGTCCCAGGGCATGGAGCCCGACTGTTCGAGGCACAGGGTGTCGCCCCGGAGGGGAAACCGGGTCTTTCCGGGGACGTAGAGGTTGACATACAGGTCACTTCCCGACCGGGCATAGATGTACCCTGGCATGGAAGGGATAAAGCGGGAGAGGTTCGAGGGGCAGCAGGCGCAGCCGAACCATTCGCTCCGGCGATGCCGTCCGTCCGATTCGAGGGGGTTGGGGTAGAAGAAGCGGTCGCCGCTGAGCGAGACCCCCGACAGTACATTGTTGTAGAGGGAGCGTTCCAGCAAATCGATGTATTTCGATTCCCCCGTCATGAGGAACATGCGGTGGTTCCAGAAGACATTGGCGATGGCGGCGCAGGTTTCGCAATAGGCGCGGGCATTGGGCAGTTCGTAGGGTCCGCTGAATCCTTCGTGGCCGCCCTCGGCTCCTATGCCGCCGGTGATGTACAGCTTCCGGAAGGCCACATCCTCCCAGATGCGGCCGATGGCCGCCGCATAGGCGGTATCGCCGGTAAGGGCCGCCACATCGGCCATGGCGCTCCACATGTAGGCTGCCCTCACGGAATGGCCCACCGCCTCGCTTTGCAGGGTGACGGGAAGGTGCGACTGGTTGTAACTGTCGGGATGGCCGGTGCCCCGGCCCCTGATGTCAAGGAAAAACTTCGCCAGGTCAAGGTACCTGGGTTCTCCGGTCAGCCGGAAAAGTTTTACCAGTCCGATCTCCACCTCCTGGTGGCCCGGCCAGTTCTCGATTTTTCCCCTGCCGAAGTCCCTGTCGGCCAGGTCGGCGCTCCTGATGGCGATGTCCAGGATTTCCCGCTTCCCCGTGGCCTGATACCAGGCTGCCGCCGCTTCAAAGAAATGGCCGAGGTTGTATAGTTCATGGCTCAGTTCGTCGACCTTTTCCCATCGCTTGCTCCCGGCCCAGGGATGGGCCCTTTCCCCCATGATGGTCCGGTTCGTATAGAGGTACCCGTCTTTTTCCTGCGCCTGGCCGATCAGGGTGACCAGCGAATCGACCGAGGCCCCGAGAAGCGGGTCGGGGAATCGTTCAAGGGAGTAGGCGGCTCCTTCGATGATCTTGTAGACATCCGAATCGTCGAAGGGGTAGAGGGTGCGGAAGTCACCCCCCAGCAATCCCGCCGCAACCCTGAAATTATCGATGCGCCCCGTTTCGCGGCTTTTGCCCAGGGCAATGGGAATGGTGACCCGGTGGTTGGTTTCAATGCGGCCTGCCCAGAAACGGTCGCTGATCTCCACCTCCGTGAAGGGCACCGGTTGGATGGGGTAATCTGCATGGGCATTTCCTGTTTTCCCGCTATGGCATGACGATGCCGCGGTTGCAAGGATCACAAGGAGGACCGGGCCGGAAAATCTGTGCATAATCTTATTCATGCGTGAGGTTTTGTATCGTGATACAGCCAATCGGGTATTCCCGTGCTGCGGCTTTACCTGGTTGCCGGAGGCGGGATTAAAGCCTGTGGCCCGGATTCCGAAGGCTTACGGCTGACCGGTGCCGGGGGCGTACTCCGGAGGGGTGGGAGTCGCCGGGCCCGTTGCTGCCGTTCGGACTCCGTTCATCCTGCACCGCAGCGGTTCAGCAGCCGGGTAAGGGCCAGCCGGTGGTTGCTGAAACCGAAACCGGAAAGAACATTCTCCTTTTTACTCCTGATCTCATCCAGACAAAGGTTCCCAAGGCTTCCTTCGTGGGTGTGCTCCAGCTTTCTGTCGGGGACAAACTCCCCTTCGGTAACCTGCCTGCCGATTTCCCGGTAGGCATCGCGGAACGACATTCCCTTCATCACCAGTTTGTTGACTGCTTCCACAGTGAAGAGGTGGTCGTACTTTCTGTCGTTGAGAATGTGGTTATTGACAATCATATTCCGGATTGAATATTCGGTGATGTCGAGGCAGTCGGTGAGTTCCTGAAAGGCGGGAAGGAACAATTCCTTGAGTACCTGGAGGTCACGGAAATAGCCGCCGGGGAGGTTGTTGGAAATCAGGGTGACCTGGTAGGGGAGTCCCTGGATCCGGTTGCAATGTCCGCGTATCAGTTCGAAAACATCGGGATTTTTCTTGTGGGGCATGATGCTGGATCCGGTTGTCAGTTCGTCGGGCAGTGATACAAACCCGAAATTCTGGCTCATGAAGAGACAGACATCCCAGGCCAGGCGGGAAAGGGTGGCGGCTATGCCGGCCAAAGCGAAGGTGAGGATCCGTTCGGTTTTCCCCCTTCCCATCTGGGCATAGACAACGTTGAAGTTCAGGTTTTCAAATCCCAGAAGGCGGGTGGTCAGGCTTCTGTCGAGGGGGAAGGAGGAGCCGTAGCCTGCTGCGGAGCCCAGGGGATTCTGGTTGGCGATCCGGAAGGCAGCCTGGAGGAGCAGCAGATCATCGGCCAGGCTTTCGGCATAGGCCCCGAACCAGAGTCCGAAACTGGAGGGCATGGCCACCTGAAGGTGGGTGTAGCCGGGCATCAGAATATCCTTGTATGTATTGGCAGATTCAAGAAGGGTTGTAAAAAGGGTATCGGTTTTTTCAGCCACCTGTTCGATTGCGGCGCGGGAGAAAAGCCGGAGGTCGAGCAGCACCTGGTCGTTGCGCGATCTTCCGGCATGGATTTTTTTGCCCAGGTCGCCCAGTTTGCGCGTCAGCATCAGCTCCACCTGGGAATGGATGTCTTCGACACCCTCTTCGATGGCCAGATCTCCCTCCTCCGCCAAGTCGTACAGATCCTTCAGGGCCGGAAGCAGTTTGTTCAGTTCCTCTTTCGTCAGCAGCCCTATTTTCTCAAGCATGATGGCATGGGCCATGGAGCCCAGGATGTCGTAAGGCGCCAGCATCCGGTCGAAAGAAGGGTCTTTGCCTACCGTGAACAGCTCAATGGCCGGGTCGGAAGGGATTCCCTTGTCCCACAGTTTCATAGTCGTATGTTGTTTATTGATATTATCTGCTTGTGATCCTATCCGGATTGGATTATGCTGCCCTTTCAGGGCGTTGAACGTTTATAGCCCGTTTCCCGTCCCCGGGTTGCTGCCCCGGGCCGGATTAAGCTGCCCCTGCGGGGCGGATCCCTGATCGTCCTGAAAACAAAGATATCTAAAAAAAGTACCGGCATCACCTGCTACGGCACCTATCGGTGAGGTTGCCTTTTCTGTAAAAGGAAAAATCGCTATTTTTGAGAATACAGATGGTACGGATACGAGAGGGAGCTGCCTGCCGGCCCGGCAGGAGGATGCAATGGCTGCTGTTGGCCTTTGCCCTGGTGGTATATGCTTTGGGTTTGTTTGTCAATGTCACCCGTGACGGCAGCAAGTATGCGGCGGTAGCCCGGGAGATGGCCGAAACGGGAGATCCCATTCATCTCACCGTTCATGGAGAGCCCTACCTTCAGAAACCCCCCCTCACTTTTTGGCTGAGCGCCCTGTCGATGAAGGCTTTCGGCGTGTCTGATTTCTCTTTTAAGCTGCCGCTGGTGCTGCTTTCCCTGTTCGGACTGTACTGCCTTTACCGGCTGGGGAAAAGCATGGCCGGTGAAAGAACCGGTCTGCTTGCGGCGGCGTTGCTGGGTTCCTCCCAGGCCTTTTTCCTGTACAACATGGACATCCACACCGATACGGTTATGGTGCCCTTCGTGACCTTTTCCCTCTGGCAGTTGTATGATTTCCTGCGGTTCCGAAAAACCCTTTCCTGCCTTCTGGGATATGCCGGAATCGGCTTTGCCATGCTGGCGAAGGGTCCGGTGGGTGCGGTGGTGCCCTTCTTCGCGGTTTGCAGCTTTCTCCTTCTGACCAAACAGTACCGCAGGTTCGCCGATGTCCGCTGGTATGCGGGACTGATCATCCCCCTGGTCCTGATCCTTCCGGCCCTGAAGGGGTTGTACGATCAGTTCGGGGAGGAGGGCATTGCCTTTTTCTTCTGGAAAAACAACATCGGCAGGATCAGCGGCGACTATACGGCCAGCAGCAGGGGGCTCCTGTATTATGTCCACAACCTGGTCTACCTGTTTTCGCCCTGGATGGTGATGCTTTTCGCGGGGCTCCTGTTTTCTTTCCGCAGGGCAGCCAGCCTCAGGTTCACAGCCCGTGACAGCTTTCTTTCGGGGGGGATCTGGGTTTTCTTCCTGCTGCTTTCCTTTTCGAGGGGAAAACTCCCCAACTACATTCTGGTTCTGCTTCCCCTCTTTTCGCTCCTCACGGCCCGCCTTGTCCTTACCGCATGCAGCGGGAGTAAGGAACGGCTTTACCGGTTTTTGCTGCGTGCGCAGGACCTGGTGACGCTGCTCCTGTTTGCTTTGCTTCTGGTGCTTATTGTCTGGTTTTTCCCCGCAGTCCGTTTCCTGCAGTGGCTCCTGGTGGCAGGGATGATCTTGTTCGCCCTGTTCGCCCGGCTGGGGAAGGGAGGGCGGCTGCAGCGGCTGCTGGTGCCCTCGCTGGCAGCAGCACTCTTGCTGAATTTTTTCATCAACGGGCATGTGGCCCCGCAGATTTTTGCCGACCAGGCACCGGTAAGGGCGGCCCGGATCTTCAACCAGGTTGCGGCGGAAGGGGAGCGGTTGTACAATTACAATTACGATTCCCACGAGCTCTTCTTTTACGGCAGGGAGGGGGCGGGCCAGCTGCGAAACGACGTGGGGATGTTCGCTCTGCTGAAGGAGCCGGGCAACTGGATCCTCACCACGGAGGAGGTGGTCGACCGGATGCCGCCGGATGAATTTCCCCGGCCCGACATCATCCCGCTGCGCCATACCTGGATCAACAAACTGGGCTTCCGCTACCTTAATCCCGCCACCCGGCCTCAGAGCTATGCTACTCTTTACCTGCTGCGGTCGAGGGCAGCCCTGCCCTGAGGTATTCCGTTACTCCCCTTTCCGCTGGTGCTGAAGCTTAATTCCGTTAAAAAGGTAAACCCAAACTGCCAGAAGGGTTTCGTGTTCAGATATCCCGGTCCGGTATCGGCTTGTACGATATAAAAAGCGAAACCGCAGTAAATATCAGATTTACTGCGGTTTGCCTGTTTTCGGTATTGGTCGTCCTTACTTGACTTCTTCGAAATCCACGTCGGTGACCTCGCCGTCCTGTTTCGGGCGGCCGTTTCCCGAACCCTCATCAGACCGGGGCTGGTGCGGCTGCTGTTCCTGGCCGGGGCCCTGGCTGCCGGAGGCGTTGTACATTTCCTGCGATGCCGCCTGGAAGACATTGTTGAGTTCGGCCATGGCAGCGTCGACACCCTGAAGGTCCTGGTTCTTGTGGGCCTCTTTCAGCTTCGACAGAGCATTTTCGATGGGCTGTTTCTTGTCGGCCGGAATCTTGTCGCCGAATTCCTTCAGCTGTTTTTCGGTCTGGAAGATCAGACTGTCGGCCTCGTTGAACTTGTCAGCCTTTTCTTTGGCCTGGCGGTCGGTTTCCGCAAAGGCGGCGGCTTCCTCCTTCATCCGTTTGATCTCGGAATCGGAAAGACCCGAAGAAGCTTCGATCCGGATGGACTGGGTTTTGCCGGTGGCCTTGTCACGGGCGGTGACATGGAGGATGCCGTTGGCGTCGATGTCAAAGATCACCTCTATCTGGGGAATGCCCCGGGGCGCCGGCGGTATACCGTCGAGATGGAACCGGCCAATGGTTTTGTTTCCCTGGGCCATGGGCCTTTCCCCCTGCAGCACATGGATTTCCACCGAGGGCTGGTTGTCTGAAGCGGTGGTAAAGGTTTCGGTCTTCTTGGTCGGTATGGTGGTGTTGGCCTCTATCAGACGGGTCATGACTCCTCCGAGGGTTTCAATGCCCAGCGACAGGGGCGTGACGTCGAGCAGCAGGATATCTTTGACCTCTCCGCTCAGCACACCGCCCTGGATGGCCGCTCCAACGGCAACCACTTCGTCGGGATTCACCCCTTTGGAAGGCTTCTTTCCGAAGAACTCCTCCACTTTCTGCTGGATGGCAGGAATACGGGTGGAGCCTCCTACAAGGATCACCTCGTCGATGTCTTTGGCGGTGAGCCCGGCGTTCTTAAGAGCTTTGCGGCACGGCTCGATGGTTGCGTTGATGAGCTGATCGACCAGTTGTTCAAATTTAGCGCGGGTAAGGGTTTTCACCAGGTGTTTCGGAATTCCGTTCACCGGCATGATGTAGGGCAGGTTGATCTCGGTCTGCGTGCTGCTCGACAACTCGATCTTTGCTTTTTCGGCTGCTTCCTTCAGCCTTTGAAGGGCCATCGGGTCCTTGCGGAGGTCAAGCCCCTCCTCGCTCTGGAATTCGGTGGCCAGCCAGTCAATGATCAGCTGGTCGAAATCGTCACCTCCCAGGTGGGTGTCGCCGTCGGTCGATTTTACTTCGAAAACCCCGTCGCCCAGTTCGAGGATGGAGATGTCGAAGGTTCCGCCGCCAAGGTCGAAAACGGCAATCTTCATATCCTTGTGCAGTTTGTCAAGCCCGTAGGCCAGCGATGCCGCCGTCGGTTCGTTGATAATACGGCGCACCTTCAGTCCGGCAATCTCACCCGCCTCCTTGGTAGCCTGGCGCTGCGAGTCGCTGAAATAGGCGGGTACGGTGATCACCGCTTCGGTAACCTCCTGCCCCAGGTAATCCTCGGCGGTTTTCTTCATTTTCTGCAAAATCATTGCCGAAATCTCCTGGGGAGAGTATTTGCGGTCGTCAATCTGTACTCTCGGGGTGTTGTTATCGCCTCTCACCACATTGTAGGTTACCCGTTTGATCTCTTTTTCGCACCGGTCATAGGTTTCACCCATCAGCCGCTTGATCGAGTAAACGGTTTTTTTCGGATTGGTGATGGCCTGCCGCTTGGCAGGGTCGCCGATCTTCCGTTCGCCGTTCTCTACGAACGCCACGATCGAGGGCGTGGTTCTTTTGCCTTCGCTGTTCGGGATAACGACCGGTTCATTCCCCTCCATGACAGCCACGCAGGAGTTGGTGGTACCTAAGTCAATGCCAATAATCTTTCCCATTCTGTTGCTATTTTATATGTTTAAATTCTGGAATGCATCAGGGGGATTGCAAGGATTGTGCCATCGGTAAACGGGGACTTTTGCTGGCAATTCTGGCACAACAGGGGCCCGGTGGACGTTCGGGGTGTCATTTCGTATGACAAAACGGCAGAGGTCCGGGGAGGCTTCTTTTTTTTAATTATCTTGCAAGATCAGCCCGGCATGTAACGTTATGGGTGCTATATTCGTCTTCTCTTGCGGGAATGGAAATCATTTATGAAGATAACCACATCATCGCGGTTAACAAGGCTTGCGGTGAGATTGTAATGGTCGACCAGACGGGCGACACGCCGCTGGTTGATGCGGTCAAGTCGTATCTGAAGGAAAAGTACGACAAGCCGGGGAATGTATTCCTGGGACTTCCCCACCGGATCGACAGGCCCACCAGCGGTATTGTGCTGATGGCCAGGACCAGCAAGGTCCTTCACCGCTTCAACAAGATGTTCAAGGAAAAGGAACAGATCCGGAAGACCTATTGGGCGGCGGTAGACCGGGAACCCGATCCTCCGGAGGGAAGTCTGACGCACTGGATCACCAGGAGCCGCGAGATCAACAAGTCGTATGCCCATACGGCAGAGGTGGACGACTCAAAGATGGCGCTGATGAACTACCGTACCATAGCGGCGGCCGACAATTATTTTCTGCTGGAGGTCGGTCTGCTCACCGGCCGGCATCACCAGATCAGGGCGCAGCTGGCCAAAATAGGCATTCACATCAAGGGCGATCTGAAATACGGATTTCCCCGCTCCAACCCCGACGGGGGGATCCACCTGCACGCCCGGAAGGTGGAGTTTATCCACCCGGTCCGAAAAGAACCGGTGGTCATTGTGGCGCCTCCTCCCGACGATATGCTGTGGAATGCTTTTTTAAGGCTTCTGAAAGAGCAGGAAGAGGGCGGAAGCCTGGGATAAGGCTTTCCGGGAGGAGTGCGGAAAAAGCATAAACACAGCAGGTAACAGGATTGATCTCCCCCAGGAAGCCCTGGACCTCCTTTTCCGGCCGGTAGATCAGCGACGTCGATTCGCCGGGCAAAGAATTTGCAGATGAATTCAGCCCGGAATCAGGCGGTTTGCCGGTAAGCCTTAAGTGATGTAAACCGGAAGGATGGGACTCCGGTTTGTGTTGTGCCCGGAAGAATTTCATGGTTTAATCCTTGCTTCCGCCGTTTTTTCCTCAATGCCTGAGTGCCTGTCTTCCTGCCGGGTTTCATTCGGAACGGAAATTCGGACAATCCCGGTCAGATGGGAGGGTATCCATCCCTGGTGCATCCGGAAGAAATGGGTCAGGGTTTGTTCCGGCTCCTTTCCCTTTATTTTTCCCCGTAGAGGGAGGAGGGTTTGAAGTTAAAAGGCAGCAGCGATTCCACCCCGTCGATGAGCAGAATGGAATCTTGTCCGTCGAGGATGACCTTCAAGGGCCTTTTTGACCGTTCTTCGGTTTCCAGCATTACCTGCAGGCAGCTGCCGCAGGGGTTTACCGGCATCCGCAGGGGTCCGGCCGCATTCCGGGCCGTGATGGCGATTGCCCGGACAGGGGTGCCGGGGTAATTGGCGCCGGCATAGAAAAGGGCTGTTCTTTCGGCGCAAAGGCCCGAGGGGGAGGCTGCATTTTCCTGATTGTTCCCTGTCACACAGGTGCCATCGTCCAGCAAAAGGGCGGCCCCCACCCAGAATCCGCTGTAGGGGGCATATGCCTGCAGGGCCATCCTGCGGGCTTCCCGCACCAGCCCTGCATAGACTTCCGGCAGTTCGTCAAGATGGCGCGCCTCCTGGTATGCGATGGTAATTTCTCTGCCGACCATATCCTGTTTTTTTTCTTAAAAGTACAATAATTAGGGTAAGAAAAGTATTTTTACCCGGAAATTTGCAACCACCCTGTCATGAAGGGAAAAAAGGTGTTCCTGGCTTTTGTAATCGTTTCTTTTGTCATATCTGCTGCAGGTCAGCGATATACAAGAAGTGAATACATCCGGAAATACCAATTGCTGGCCATCAGCGAAATGAACCGCAGCGGGATCCCGGCCAGCATCAAGATGGCGCAGGCCTGCCTGGAATCGGCCGACGGCAACAGCGAAATGGCGCGTAAATCGAACAACCATTTCGGCATCAAATGCAAGGGCAACTGGAACGGGGCAAAAGCCTACTTCGACGACGACGCCCGGAACGAATGCTTCCGCAAATACAGAAATGCCGGTGATTCCTACATTGACCACACCAATTTTCTGCTGGGAAACCAGCGCTATGCCTTCCTTTTCAAACTGCCGCCGACCGATTATGCAGCCTGGGCGAAGGGCCTGAAAAAGGCGGGCTATGCCACCGACCCCGCTTACGATAAGAAGGTGATAGCCATCATCGAGGAGAACCAGCTTTGGCAGCTGGACCGGGAGATGACCCCGGAAGAAAGGGTGGAGTTCGAGCGGCAACGAATACCTGCACAGCTGGACGGAAGGCTGCTTATCAACCCTTACAGTACGAGGGGCATTTCGCTGCACAACGGACTGCGTTCTGCGGTGACCCGGGAGGGGGATTCCTTTGACCTGTTGGCCCAGGAATTCGGGCTGAAGCCATGGGAACTGCTGAAATACAACGATTATCCCGATGGATTTGAACCCCGGCCGGGTGAGATCATCTACCTGCAGCCCAAAAAGGGGAAAGCTCCCGGAATGTACCAGTATCATCCGGTGGCTGAAGGGGAGAGCATGCATTATATCTCCCAGCTGTACGGCATCCGGCTGAGGTCGCTTTACCGGGTCAACAAACTGCATTACGGAGAGACGGTGGCTGTGGGAACCCTGCTCAAACTGCAGAAAAAGGCGGGTTGATCTGAGAATGCAAATGCGCCGGTACCGCCAGGGGTGAGATGCACCTTCAGATAGCGGCGCAGCGGTCCAATCCGTTGTGCCCTCTGAGGAAATCTTCCGTCTTCATCCTTTTTCTGCCGGCAAGCTGGAGGTCGCTGATCAGGAGCCACCGGTCGCCGCAGGCAATCCGGAGGGATTGTTTTCCGTCGGTAAGCAGGCTTCCGGGGAGGGTTCCTGACGGCAACGGGGCGCCGGTTTCCGCACGGAATATTTTCATTTCGGCATGCTGGTCCGTACCGGAGTGACGGAGGGTTGTCCAGGCCGCCGGCCAGGGGGAGAGCCCCCGGATCAGGTTGCGGACCTGATCTGCCGGTTGGTCCCAGCGGATGCGCATAATTTCCCTGGTGAGTTTAGGAGCGGCTTTCAGATTGTCTCCCGGTTCTGCCAGCATCTCCTGGCTTATGGGGATGGCCTCGCCCGATGCCAGGGCATCCACCGTCCGGCAGACCAGCCGGGCCCCTTTGACCATCAGCCGGTCGTGGAGGTCGCCTGCTGTGTCATCGCGATGGATGGTTTCCTTTTCCCGGAAAATAATCTTTCCCGTGTCGATGGCAGGGGAGAGCAAAAAGGTGGTGATGCCGGTTTCGGTTTCGCCGTTGATCAGTACCCAGTTGAGGGGGGCGGCACCACGATACCGGGGGAGCAACGACGCATGAAGGTTGAAGGTCCCCAGGGGAGGAAGTTCCCATACCGCCTCGGGAAGCATCCGGAAGGCCACCACCACCTGGAGGTCGGGTTTCAGAGCAGCCAGCTGCTCAAGAAAAACAGGATTCCTCAGTTTTTCGGGCTGCAATAAGGGAAGCCCCACCGATACGGCATACTTCTTCACCTCGCTTTCGGTCACCTTCAGTCCCCGCCCCGCCGGCTTGTCGGGGGCTGTGATGACCCCCGCCACATGGTAGCCGTTTTCAACCAACGTTTTAAGGCTCTCCACGGCAAACTCCGGGGTGCCCATGAAGACAATTCTAAGCTCTTTTGAATCCATGTTCTAAAGAAAAAAACCATCCGTAATTCCGGACTTGGTCTTACCTTTTGGGTTGTGGCTAAT
>JAEAME010001986.1_pt1 | contig 12813 bp, 8 predicted proteins | sample 8958731 | NCBI WGS metagenome assembly JAEAME01 (sample SAMN16933194, study PRJNA681113) | bioreactor sludge metagenome | isolation source: anerobic bioreactor sludge (Control) | place: India:Bengaluru | collected 2018-10-24 | reverse complement strand
CACGTACTTAACAACTCAACTACTCACTCGACTTGCCCGATTCTTTAATATAAGCCAATCTCAATTCTCTGAGTACATTATCAAGCAATTCAGCTTCGTCTTTAGTCAGATTGTTTTTCGTCTTCTCCTGAAGCATGCCCAGAATGTCTATGGATAATTTGGCATTCTCTAAATTTTTTTCAACCTTTTGGCTATGGGGATCTTTCAATTGCCCCAATTGCATCAGCGTAGAAGTTTGATAACTCATGACCAGAAATGAAAAAAGAAATTTATCGCGCTCATCATTTGATAGTCTTTCGACCATAACTCCCTCCCAAAAAATCAACCAATTCGCGTCATATCTATTTTGTCTTTATAATTCTGGAAAAAAGGATTTTGAAACAATAGACCGGCCATCTCATTAAATTCAGTTTTATGATTAACGATCCGAAACGCCTCTTCCCGCGCTTCCTGCAACAGAGCCATATCCTGAATCGGATCGGCAATTTTCAGCTCGGGCAATCCATGCTGTCGGGTGCCAAAAAATTCCCCGGGACCTCGCAGCTTCAGATCGACTTCGGCGATTTTGAAGCCATCATTGGTCTGCTTCATGGTATTCAATCGAGTGACGGCCTCTTCGGTCAGCGGCGGTTTCGCAATGAGAATACAATAAGACTGTTCGCTGCCACGACCGACCCGGCCGCGCAACTGATGCAATTGCGTAAGCCCGAATCGCTCGGCATTTTCAACTACCATGATGGTCGCTTGAGGAACATCCACGCCCACTTCAATCACGGTGGTGCTTACCAGAATTTGAATCTCACCGTTTTTAAATGACGTCATGATCGCATCTTTTTCTTCATTTTTCATTCGGCCATGCAGCAATGCCAGTTTGAAGTTAGCAAAAATTCCAGCCGACATCGCTTCATAGCTCTCTGTGGCAGCCTGCAAATCCAACTTTTCAGATTCTTCAATCAGGGGAAATACGATGTAAGCGCGCTGACCTTCCGCCACTTTGGTTTTCACAAATTCATAGATCTCTGTTCTTTTGTTATTGTATCGCCAGGAAGTCCGCACTGGCATTCGTCCTTCTGGCATTTCATCCAGAATCGAAACATCCAGATCGCCGTAAACCGTGAGCGACAGCGTTCGTGGTATGGGCGTGGCAGTCATTACCAGCACGTCCGGATTTTCACCTTTTTCAGTCAAAATCGCCCGCTGCGAAACGCCAAAGCGATGCTGTTCATCGATGACCACCAAACCCAATTTTTGAAATTTCACTGGCTCTTCGATGATCGCATGAGTGCCGATTATTATTTCACATTCCCCTTGCTCAATGGAGGCTAAAATTTGTTCCCGCTCTTTTTTCCGCTGACCGCCAATCAGCAGGCTGACATTCACTCCCAGCTCTTCCAGCCAATGGCGAAACGTCAAGAAATGCTGTTCCGCCAGAATTTCAGTCGGAGCCATCAGCGCTGCCTGATAGCCATTTTCAACAGCTATCAACATGCTTACCAGCGCGACGATGGTTTTGCCCGATCCCACATCGCCCTGGAGCAAACGATACATGGGACTGCTTCGCTTCATATCGGCGCGAATTTCCCGAATTACTTTTTTTTGCGCTTCGGTCAACTCGAACGGCAGCTTATCCACCAGCGTTTTCAGTCGCTCCCCGACCGCGTCAAAATGAATACCCTTTTGTTGCAGATTGATTTTATGCTTCCGATACGCCAGCATGAATTCCATCAAAAATAACTCGTCAAATTTCAAGCGCTGCCTTGCCCGATTCAGCGCATCAAAATCTTTTGGGAAATGGATGTTCTGAAAAGCTTCGTCGAGATAAACCAGCTTGTGCCGTTGAATGATGGAATCAATGAGAATCTCATCGATCTGGCTGCCATAGCTTTTTAACAGATTGCGCATGATTCTTCTGAAACCCCGACTATCCAGCCCGCTTCGACTCAGCGATTCCGTCGAAGGATAAAGCGGAATTATTTTGCCCGTATGAAGGAATTCATCCTCCCGATCTTCGCCATCTTCCGATAACAAATCGAATTCCGGATGCACGATCTGCAAGCCGCCAAAATAGCCGAATTTCCCACTGACCGCCAACGTCTGGCCAACTTTGAACAGCCTCTGCCAATAAGGAAGCTGATGAAACCAGACGCAGCTTAAAAAACCGGTATTGTCGCTCAGCAAAACAATAAACCGGGATCGCACCCCTTTCTTGATTCCCTGGGTCACAATTTTGCCGACCACAGTTGCCGTATCATTGGGACGGATGTTTCGGATGGGAGTGATATGGCTTCGGTCAAGATAGCGACGCGGGTAATACTGGAGCAGATCGCCAATGGTCTGAATTCCAGCTTTGTTAAGCGCCTCAGCCCGTTTCTCGCCAATTCCCTTGAGAAATTGGATAGAAGTATTTAAAGTTTTATTCGATGTCTCTTGCAAAAATTATTTCTGTTTATGAAATGAAAATGTTAAATTATTCGTAATTTCAATGTTTATTTTGGAGTGCATCGACTGTGTCGATGCACTGAATTGACACAGTCAATTCACTCCATATCACTCCACATCTTTTTAAAAAATTAGAATTATCGGCGATTGCTTAATTTCATTTTAGAATTTTAGGTGTAAATTGGAATTTATCTTTTGAAATTTCCAGATTACCTTGTTTCAAATGCAATGGTAAATTCCAGAACCGCCTCCTGATCTTTCAGCACCTTCACCAGGAATTCGGCGGTATTGGCGTCCTTTTTATTGATCGTATGGCTCGTGTTTTTCACCTTCCAGAAACCATAGAATTTCTCGATCACTACAACCTCGACATCGGTATCTTTATGATTCCGAATTTTCACCTGATAGGTTTCCTCGTGCGATCTTTTGCCCGTCGATACTTTATTGGTCATGGCGCGCTCGACTTTGATGTCAAAAGCATTGCCCAAAAATAGCCGAAGCTTCTCATCTTTCGGCGTGTGATCGATCATGTCTTCACCGATGAATTCGAGCGATGCGTCAGCCGGGTCTTCTTTATAGACCCGAACTTTTCCGGCTGGCAATGGCATTCCCAGGCCATTCTGCTTGCTGTTCATAAATTCCAAATTGACGCGAACATCTTGCTCCGATCGTCTTGGCTCATAAGTATAAATCTTTTTGACGGCCGATTCCGCGGTTGGGAAAAGCGAAATCTGTTTGATCTGATTATTATTGACTGTGGCCGGACGCTGCAAGGTATAGAGATGATATTCAAAAAATGCTTTCTCTTCAAATTGCGGCGCCGCATAATCCATAGCTTCCAGCATCATTCCCTTGGCGGCTCGCATCGGCCGGATTTCCTGAACACGATTAACCTCACCGGCAATGAGTTTCAATTTGGCATCTGGATAAGTCGCCCCCGATCGGTTATCAATCGAGACCCAGGCATTCAGTTCCAGCTTTTGATCATCATTCTTTGCCACTGCCACATATTCAGCGTGCCAGCTTATAGCCGATGTCAAGTAACTCACTTCGGTTTTATGCAGCCCCGCCTGATCGTTATTAACCGTCCAAACCAGCGTCGTTCGAGTAATTAATCCTTCGGGCAGCTTCGGAAATTCGATATTCAAAACATTGCTTTTGGAGATCTGTTTCACCACATCGGCGTCCGTCTTGAGAATCAAATTGTTGCCTTCATTGCTCAATAGCACTCCCTTGAAAGTCTGATCTTTCAGAAATACCGTGATCTCTTTGTCGAGATATTTTTCAGCAATTTTGTCTGAATTGATCAAGTCATACTCATAATTCTGCTCGATGATGGCGACTTTCTCTGGCGCAGTCAAAGATTTGAAATGCACCGAAGTCGGATCGATTGCCGCGGCCACTTCCTGGTATTTTTGCTCGGACACTCCCTTCTTCAAATCGATCTCGCGAATATCTTTTACCACTGCCAGATCATTGTTATAAATCGTTATCGCCAACTGGCGCTGCTGTCCAACAGCAACGGCCGCGAAAATGATTCCAAAAATAAGGGAAAAAAGTATTTCTTTCATGATTCAATCCTCCGTTTAAAATCCATTGCTACCATCTTGGAAACGACTTTTTTTCTAATTTGAATTTTGTTAAAAAATCGCTGTCGAGTCGAGAACAACTTCTAACGGCAAAAATAACCTGGTGGAACATGCGGGGCACAATACTTTGAAATTATAAAAAATGTATTGCGTAGCACCGTTCATTCGGATTCGCACATTGCTGTTCCAGTCAGGTCGATTTTTTTGTTAGCTGCTTTTTTTATGACTATGATTTAAAGATTGTTAAATAAGGCTTTTGCCAACTGTCTCCATAAACTTCATTTAAAAAGAACAATTGATTTTTGGGTATATTTTTTTCTAATGATTCTAAATATTCTAAAAAATCTTCTTTATCATTCAATGAGAAAATTCTTGTATTAAAATTTATTAGATCCATTAATGGTCTTTCTTGTAATAATCCAGCACATTCTTTATCAATAAATATAGCATCACAATATGGTAGTACGTATGATATAGCTGAAATATCATTTGCCATCCCCTTATTTGGAGGTCTATTCTGACCTGCAACTGCTTTTCTGGCAACTGCAGTGACAAGCAAGGCATAGATTTTAATAAAAGGAATATTTTTTAAATTAGGTGATTTGAAAAATTCAATAGTTTTTTCAAAAGATTTATCTCTTGATACACCTTCATCGTTAAAAAAAAGTTCTATTGCTCTAAATGTAAGAACTGCCTGTGGGGGAAAAAACATATCTAAAGTAGGTTGAGTATCTTCTTTAAATGCTTTTTGTTTTTGTATATAGGCAAAATATGTATTTATTATCGATGTACCATATCCTAAACACTCCCTTTTAAAAAAATCATTGAAATCAAATTTTTCTATTGTTTTCCATTGTAAAAATAAATTTTTAAATCCATCGTGAATTTGATCTCTACTCTGACGTAAAAATTCAAGCCAATTCTCTTTAAAATTACTTTCCACTGATACTATAAATCTATCATTCCAACCATTCAATTCTCCGTGAATAATAGAATTAATATTAATTTCGGGTTCTACTTCTTCTTCACCTGAAAGCCAATTTTTAGCATAATTTCTTAATTGAATTATTTCAATATTTTCCTTTCCATCAAATTCAATTCCATGACTTAATAATTCATACATTCTCTTTAATGCATTATAAAAAGGAGAAACTAAAGATTCATCGCTATGAAATTCAGAATATGGGCAAATGAGAAGTTGCATTCTATATAAATGATACAGTTTTTCAAATAATTCTAACCAGAAATTATCAACATTTCCTTTTGCATAGGCTTTAGTTTTTGGGTTTAATACCTTCATCATGTTGCTTATAGCAAACTGATCAATATATATAACTTTTTTATCTAACTCTGGTAAATAAAACAGTTCGGATTTTTCTGTACCTTTTGGATAAAAGCACTCTCTACACCTTCTTGTATAATGTGTACTAAAAATACTTAAGACCCCAAAGCTCTCCTTACCGCATTGGGGACATTTTTTATAAGGTGGATTTATGAATATTTTTGGATCGAAAATTATGTCTTTCATTATATTAAATAAACTTTTATGCAGCTAACCATATATTAAGCAGTTATGGATCCCGTACGAAATATATGGGATTTTCAAACATAACAATTAAACTTCAACTCCCCTATTCAAAAATTAATCTTCCAGACTCTTGAGATTTGCCTGGAGCTTGGTTAAATTTGCCTGAAAATCATTGCTCTTTTGTCGCTCCCGTTCCACCACTTCTTTGGGAGCTTTGGCAATGAAGTCCGTGTTCATCAGCTTCGTATTTATACCTTCAATCTGCTTCTCCAATCGGGTGATCTCTTTGGTCAGGCGATTTCGCTCCACCTCGATATCAATGAGACCTTCGAGCGGGACAAAAATCTCCAGATCAGCCACTACGGAGCTGGCTGAAAATTTTGGCCTGGCTAAATCTGCTCCCAATTCAATCTCCGATAGCTTCGCTAACGAGCTCATGTAAATTTCATTGTCCTGAATCAGATTCAACTGCTTTTTATTGGCACTTTTGATGAGAACATGCGCCTGCTTATTCGGCGGCACATTCATCTCCCCCCGAATATTCCGAATTGCGCCGATCACCTGCTGGATTAAAATAATATCTTTTTCGGCTTGATCATCAAAATATATATGATCAACTGCGGGCCAGTCCGACACGATCAAATCTTTCTCATCGGCCAATTTCAGACTATGCCAGATTTCTTCGGTAATGAATGGAACGAACGGATGCAATAATTTTAGAATATTTCTCAGAACATAAATCCCAATTCCCAGCACCAGATCTTTCGCTGCCGGATCTTCACCGTATAATCTCGGCTTGATGAGTTCCAAATACCAATCACAGAATTCGCGCCAGAAGAAGCTATAAATATTATCAACGGTTTCATTCAAATGGAATTCATTCAGCGCCGTCGTCACTTTATCAATCGTTTTGTGCAAGCGACTGAGAATCCATCGGTCGGCCAGTTCTAATTGTTTATCTTGTTCCAGAAAATGATTGTGGGTAAGCAATCGTGGCAAATCGTTCTCATCATAGCTGAGCGCCAGAAAGCGAAAGGCATTCCAGAGCTTGTTAGAAAAATTTCGGCCGATCTCAAAATTGGACTCAGCCAGGTTGATATCCTGCCCCTCAGAAGTCAGCATCAACAATGAAAAACGCACTGCATCAGCGCTGTACATCTCCACCATTTTCAAGGGATCGATTCCGTTCCCCAGCGTCTTACTCATCTTCCTGCCCTGGGCATCCCGAATCAAGCCATTGAAATAAACATGACGAAACGGCACATCGCCCATGAACTCCAGCCCGGACATGATCATGCGCGCCACCCAGAAAAAGATGATGTCTGGCGCGGTTACCAGCACATTGGTGGGATAGAAATATTTCAGCTCCGGTGTATCCTGAGGCCAATTCATGGTCGAAAAAGGCCAGAGCCACGATGAAAACCAGGTATCCAGCACATCTTCATCTTGAATGATTCGCGTGCTTTTACATTTGCTGCAACTGGCTGGCGCCTCTCGCCTGACCATCATCTCGTTGCAATCCTGGCAATAATAAACTGGAATGCGATGTCCCCACCACAACTGTCGCGAAATACACCAATCCCGAATATTTTCAATCCAGTTGGCATAAACTTTCACCCATTTTTCCGGATGAAATTGGATTCTCCCATCCAGCACCGCTTTGAGCGCTGGCTCAGCCAATGGCTTGATTTTCACAAACCACTGCGCCGACAGGTATGGCTCGATGACCGTATCACAGCGCTGGCAGTGGGCGATGGCATGTTCATGGTTTTCGATTTTTTCGAGCAAGCCCAATGACTGCAATTCTTTCACCAGCGCCTCGCGACATTTGAACCGATCGTAGCCGTTGTATTTGCCGGCGTTCTCGTTCATGGTGCCGTCTTCATTCATCACATTGATCGGCTTTAATTGATGTCGCAGTCCGATCTCAAAATCATTGGGATCATGGGCTGGCGTTACTTTCACCGCGCCGGTTCCGAATTTCACATCGACGATCTCATCGGCAATGATCGGAATTTCTCGATTCAGCACGGGCAGAATCGCGGTTTTTCCAATCAGCTTTTTAAAGCGATTATCATGGGGATTTACTGCCACGGCCACATCGCCAAGCATGGTCTCGGGACGAGTGGTTGCTACTGTGATCGACTTGCCATTCCCTTTCAGCGGGTATTTGACATACCACAATTTTCCCTGTTCGTCCTGATGGATGGCTTCTTCATCGGAAAGCGCCGTGCTACAGCGGGGACACCAGTTGATGATATATTTGCCGCGATAGATCAAGCCTTTTTCATACAGCCGACAGAACACGTCGGTCACGGTTCTTGACAGGCCTTCATCCATGGTAAACCGTTCCCGCTGCCAATCACAGGAAAAGCCCATTTTTTTCAACTGCTCGATGATGACGCTGCCATATTTCTCTTTCCATTGCCAGACCCGCTTCACAAACTCTTCCCGCCCCAATTGATGTCGGGTAATTTTTTCAGTCCTTTTCAAATTTCGCTCCACCACGTTTTGCGTGGCAATTCCCGCATGATCCGTGCCCGGCAGCCACATCGCCTCGTAGCCAGACATTCGATGATACCGAATCAGAATATCTTGAATCGTATTATTATAAGCATGTCCCATGTGCAACACATCGGTTACATTGGGCGGCGGGATTACAATCGAATAAGGTTTTTTATGAGAACAGGCTTCGCCGTGAAAATAATTTTCCTCAATCCAATAACGATACCATTTCTCCTCAACTTGCTTGGGATCGTATTGCTTTGCAATTTCTTTTTCAGACATCGTATCTTTTGAGCTCCTTCGTAAGACAGCTAATTTTAAAAAATTGGCTTTAAATATAATCAATAAATTCTTAAAATGAAAGATAAATTTAGAAACAATGTTAAGAAAATCATTGATAAAAATCAAGTAAAAATTTTGGGATGCAATTATACCACGCGACTGATAAGAGGTTGCCCTTCCAGAGGTTCAGAAAATGATGCGCAGCCACATCATAAATACGCAGGCGAATCCATTGGATTGAGTGATAAAATTTGACTAACCCCATCGAGAAAAAAATAAGTTCCTTTAATTTACCTAAAATTTTTCTTGCTTCTTTCTTTCTAAATTCATATACTTGTGCCGTATTTTTTTGAAATATTTTTGGAGTGATAGCATTAGATGAAGCGGCCTCACTGGCTTGAGGAGGTAAAGTTGAAACTATTTTCTTTTATGAACAAAGATAAAGTGGTTCGCATCGGCATTGAACTGGATGGACAAAAATATGATTTCTCACTCATCTGGGAAATGTTCAAAGATATTCAAGGCAAACAACGCTTTCCGGAGATGACATTTATTCAGGTGATGATCGAGTTTGGATTTTTTAATTTTGATGATATTAATGAGGTGATTACGACGCTGAAGAGTTATCGCAGTTTGGATGATTTAAAAATAAAAATGCCCATTCGATACGATGTTCCAGTTGCACGACCGCAGAAGATCATCTGCCTCGGCAGGAATTATCGCAAGCATGCGGAGGAATTAAATAATCCAGTTCCTCAAGAACCGATTATCTTCGCTAAAATGCCGTCATCATTGCTTCCGCACGAGGGAACAATTGTGTTGCCACGAAATATCGGTCGAGTCGATCATGAGGGCGAGCTTGCTGTTATTATTGGCCAGGCGGGTAAAAATATTGCAGAGTCAAAAGCTTACGAATATGTGGCGGGCTATACTATCGTGAACGATGTCAGCGCCAGAGCTTTGCAGCAGAAAGATGTTCAGAATAAACTGCCATGGTTAAGGTCGAAGAGTTTTGACACGTTCTGTCCGATCGGGCCGTATCTGGTGCCACATGGAGCGATTCCTAATCCGCATCAACTGGATATCACGGTAAAAGTTAATGGGGAAATTCGACAACATTCCAATACTTCCCAATTGATATTTAAAATCCCGGAGATCATTCAATTCATTTCAAAATACATGACGCTGTCGCCTGGAGATGTCATTGCTACAGGAACTCCGGAAGGGGTATCAGAACTTAGCGATGGTGATGTCGTAAGCGTAGAAATTGAAAAGATTGGTCTGCTGGAAAATAATGTCGTTGCTGAATAGGCTGACTCAGCAAGCTTAAAGTGTGTAATCCCGTCATGGGCAAGCGTGAGCTAAAGTCTCGAATTTGAAATTTTGATTTTTCGTTAATGTGAATTTTTAAATCTGAAGTCTTATAAAAAGGATGTTGCGATGAAAACACCGAAAAGAATAGGAATTTTGACTGGAGGGGGCGACTGTCCTGGTTTAAACGCAGTTATTCGTGCGGTGGTTAAAACCGTTATTCATGATTACGACATGGCAGTCGTTGGCTTTTTGGATGGTTTTGAAGGTCTGGTTGAAAATAAATTTATCAATTTAACACGGGACAGTGTATCCGGGATTCTGACCCGAGGCGGCACGGTGCTCGGCACCAGCAATAAGGCTGATCCTTTCAAATATCCGATTTTCGAGGCTGGAAAGATCGAATATCGGGATCGCTCCGATCATGCGTTGAAAACTTTAGAAGAACATGGACTCGAAGCCCTGGTCTGTATTGGTGGCGACGGTACGATGGTCGTGAGTCAAAAGCTGGCCCAAAGAGATATTCCGGTAGTAGGTATTCCTAAAACAATCGACAATGACCTGGTCGGCACGGATGTTACTTTTGGTTTTGACTCGGCCCTGACAACAGCAACTGAAGCGATTGATAAGATACATACCACTGCTCAATCGCATCATCGGGTGATGGTGATTGAAGTGATGGGAAGATATGCCGGTTGGCTCGCTCTCTGCTCCGGGATTGCCGGAGGCGGAGATATTGTTCTCATTCCGGAAATTCCCTACAGCATTGATAGTATTTGTGAGAAAATCAAGGAACGAAAATATCGTGGGCGCTATTTTAGCATTCTGGTTGTTGGCGAGGGAGCGAAACCGATAGGCGGCGAGATCGTTGTAAAAAAACGGATTGAAGGCAGTGCCGAGCCTCTCCGTCTTGGCGGGATCAGCTATAAAGTCGCCGATGACATCGAAGAAAAAATTCAAGTGGAAACCCGGGTAACGATTCTGGGACATCTGCTTCGCGGCGGAATTCCCACGCCCGCTGATAGACTTTTAGCTACCCGTTTTGGTGTAGCAGCAGCCGAGCAAGTGGCGACCAGAAATTTCGGGCAAATGGTCGCGCTGCGAGGCAACGAGATCGTCGCCGTGCCTATTAAAGATATTGCGGGTAAGACACGAATCGTCCCCCTCGATTCTCCATATCTGGCAGTGGCTCGTTCCACAGGCACCTGCCTTGGGGAATAACATATTTTTCTATTTTAGCGAAAAGAAATTGGCGCATAGTAGAATAGAAAGTTACGCTATGCGCCTTTAAGACCCTTACTTCATCATTTTCAAAACTTCTTCAACACACTTCTCGATTCCTTTGGCAACGTGGGAGATTGAAGGTCCTAACATATAAGCGGGCGTTGAAATAATTTTATTTGCCTCGTCAATAATTACCTCTTCAACTTTACGAGTCAGATGCTTCCCCCCCATCTGTTCGATCGCCTGAGCCGTGCCTGGATCATTTCCTATCGTCAGTTTTGGATGATGAGGTCCCAGAACTTTTGCGGCAATAACCGGCGTAATACAGATAAATCCGATCGGCTTTTTTGCCTCATGCATCTCTTTGATCAGTCGCTCTACTTCAGAATTCACTTTACAATTTGCGCCTTCAGTGGCAAAGGTAGATAAATTTTTTGCTCCGCCAAAGCCTCCGGGGAAAATCAGGGCATCCAAATCTGCTGCCGTTACACCTTTCATATTTTTAACTTCACCCCGGGCTATGCGAGCTGATTCGATCAGCACATTTCGATTTTCTCCTGATGTCGGCGCACCTTTCAAATGATTGATCACATGCATCTGTGGAATGTCAGGTGCCATGCAAATTATCTGAACCCCTGCCCTATCCAGTGCTAATAAAGTAATCACCGCTTCTTGAATCTCTGCTCCATCATACACGCCGCAGCCAGAGAGAACTACTCCGACCTTTTTGCCTACATATTGTGCCATAGTAACTCCTCCTTCAGATTGATTTTGCTAATCAATAGTGATTAATGCTAACCAAAATTTTAACAATATAGAAAACGACTTTCAAGAAAAATTGATATAAAAAATAAGAGCGAAAATTCTAATAATAATATAACCAAATCCGCCTTTGATGTCAATCAAAAAATAAGATACAAAGAGCTTATTGCTTTGTCACTCACAAGAAAAAGAAGACCGAAGTGTTTAATAAGAAAATATTGAACATTCTGTAAATTATGCGGTAGAAAATAATAATAAATTATGCTTCTAAATAACCATGGAGGGAGTTTATGTCATCATTTAGAATCAGATTTTTTATGGCAGCTTGTCTTGTCGCATTCATCTTCGTTGCGCTCAATCATTGTGCAGCTTTTGCAAATCCCCAGAGTAGTATGGTGCTCACTTACCAAGCCAGGGAAGGCGATATTCTCCAATATCAAAGCAGCCGATTGGATACTCGAACCTCTGAACGAGAGGGCGAGACCTTTGAATTTTCAACTGAAAGAGTTTACGATTTTCAATTACAAGCTGAAAAGGCTGATAGCCTGCTCCGCTTTGTTCTGACAGTAAATAAACTGGATATTTCCTCGGAAGGTGGACCAGGGCGTGGTTTTCAACCCTTTGATCCTGCGGCAATTCAAGGCAAAAGAGTTCGCGTTGACATAACACCTCAAGGTGAATCGCGAGAAATAACTGCCATCGATAGCCTTCCCATGCCAGCACGACCTGATCGCGGCGGCGACCGTCGTCCCCCTCAGGGACCACCGCGAGGCAATCCATTGAACGTGTTGCGGGTTAATTTTTTCCAGCTTCCAATAAAAGCGATAAAAGTTGGCGATTCCTGGACTGAGCCATATAAAGATATTGAACAATCCGGCGGCGGTTTCTTTGGCCGGTTTGCCATGGATCAAAAAGTCGAGGGAACAACGAAATACACCGTTCTGGCTGAAGAAAAAAAGATTGGTCTGAATTGCCTTCACCTCAAAATAGAATCCACCTATTCCCGCTCGTTTGTAAGTGAACGGGAAGGGAATAAAATGAGTTCTGAAAGCGAAGGCGAAACCAAATCAGACGTCTGGTTCGCTCCAAAAGAGGGTATTCTTGTTGAATTTGTGCAGGATGATTTTAATGAAGGGAAAATGGCTTTTTCTGTAAGAACCATGACAAACTCCA
>JAEAME010001985.1_pt1 | contig 12821 bp, 9 predicted proteins | sample 8958731 | NCBI WGS metagenome assembly JAEAME01 (sample SAMN16933194, study PRJNA681113) | bioreactor sludge metagenome | isolation source: anerobic bioreactor sludge (Control) | place: India:Bengaluru | collected 2018-10-24 | reverse complement strand
GGTGCTGGCCATCTGACCCGAAAGCCTCGGAGCCTGGACATTAAAGGAATGAACGGCACTCACCGTGCCGCTCAGGCGAAGGCTTTTGTGGAAATCACCCCGTTTGACCGTGACGGAACGTGAGGAGGGAGCAGGATCCACGCCATCGGCCCGGGATATGGGGTGGGCGCATGCATTGAGGCATATCAGCAAGGTTGCCGCGATCAGCATCCGGAGAAACATTGCGCTTGACCTCCGGCATGGATTTTCCGAAATAAGCCCGAAACGGCATGAAAAGTACACGGCTTCGCCTCGCCGGAAAGGGAACGCCATAGATACGGCCCGATATTCAATGATTCTTTAATTAGACGCCAATCTGCGGCAAAAAGTTGACATTTTTTCCCAGAAACTAATATTGCAGGACACACCGCTTTTATCTGCCGGAATCATTGAATTTCGATTTCATTCGACCGGTGCTGCGGCCTGAATTAAGGGCATTCGTAACTTGTGGGATAATGGACATGTCCCATTTGAAATCCCGATTCAGAATCCACGGGTGCGAATCCAAAAGCTTTCCATCCACGTACCATTTGCGGGTATTGTCTGCAGGTCGGGATATTTGCCGGCGTGGTTCAGGTTTACAGCATTTGTAACTCCCGTCATCGGCTCGACGCAGATGAAGCCAGAGGTTTGGCCCGGTGGAAGGGCCGGCTCCCATACGACAGCCACCGGATAACGTTGACCGAAGAGAATTTCGATTTGCTTCTCGCCGGATTCGATCAAAAACCGGGCTCGCCCGGCAGCGTTAATTTGCAGATCGGTGAAACCGTCGTCAAGTGTGCGGTCCTTCAGCGGCAATGGGCTGGGCAGGTCTATGGCTTTAAGCTCTCCGGTCGGCATCCTGCGGCTGTCCGCAACAACGGCCTTGCGGGCGGGCAGGTGCAAAAACCACTGGTCGCGGGGGACATCGGGTATCCGATAATAGGCATGAAAGCCGATAGCTAGGGGCATTGCTGCGTTGCTCAGGTTTGAAACCACGGTGCGCACTTCCAGCGCGCCGTCCGCCAGTCTGTAGGTCATCTCATATTCATGGGCAAACGGCCATTGCGCCATCAGATCCGGGTATTTCCAGAACTCGAATTTGCTCGTGACGTGTGCAGACTTCTTGTCAACTCCAACGCTTGTGACGCGCCAGAGCGAAGACGTTCCGAGCAGTCCGTGGATGGGAAGGCCGTTGCCGTCCTTGCGATAATTTCCCAAAGCCATGTCGAAATTGTATCTTCTGCCGTTTGCCCAGAAACCGTCGCCGTCCAGCCGATTAGCCCAGGGAGCAAGGAAAGGGATCCCCGTCTGCATCGGTCTTTTCTGGAATTCGGACAGCCTTATCTCGGGAAAATATAGGATATTTTTCCCGTGGATCTTCATTTCGCTGGCAATGTTTCCTATCGACGGAAGGATCGAGACCTCGATGCCGCGTGCTACATCGGTAAGTCGAACAACGGGTACGCCATCGACGGTGATCTGCTCTGCTGTAAAATCCGCATTTGGAAAAGCCTCGCAACGAGTCGAATCTGCCGGAGACATACTCAGCAACAACAAAACACCAAATACCAACAATCTGTATTTTTTCATATGGGCATTATACATCCCATGATGGCAAACCGTCACCAGTATCCCCAATCATTTGTGTTTACAGGGGATATCGACGCATGCGCCCTTCCCATATCTCTTTCGAAAGCCTTTGAGCCTGAAACGTGAAAACTGATAACGTGGAAACGTGGACACCCATAATCTGACCGGCATGCGATCTGTCCCGATAAAAAATGGGTGTCCATGATTCCATGCCATGATTGCCCTTACTCAGCTCTTCCCAAAAGTGGGTGTCCATGATTCCATGGCATGATTCCATGATTTCCCATGATTTTCGTGATTTATCAATGATTTGGATATCTGGCAGCAGGGTTCTGCCGTAAAATAGCATTGCAAATCAAGTCGAAGGCATTCAAGTCAGCGCAATTCGTAATACCAGACAGAAGGGAGAGCAGGTTTATGCATGGCAGACGTGACATACTATTCTTCATCCTCCTATTAGTGACAATTCAGCTGTTAGGACAGATTGCCTATGGTCAAGCAAACCGCACCAGGCATATCGAGCGCAAGATCATTTCCAAAACGGCTGCCCAGACCTATCCTATGGAATACGACGCCGATCGGCCGGGCAGTGATTATCGCGACTTCGACTTGGACAGAGCTGATCCCAACTCATGCGCGGCTTCCTGTTCAAGGGAGGATCAATGCCAAGCCTGGACCTATGTCAAGCCGGGGACTCAGGGTCCGAAGGCGCGATGCTGGCTAAAGAACGAGGTCCCGGATCCGGTTGAGAATGATGACTGCATTTCGGGTCTGAAGGCGGCGCCGCAAACAACGGTTCAGACAGGCTCAACACGGGGAATGGAATATAACATCAACCGGAACGGCTTCGACTTCAAGGATATGGAGTTGAAAACAGACGATCCGAAGCTTTGCATGAACGCCTGCAATCGTGAGTCCAGGTGCATGGCATGGACGTACGTGAAATCCGGCGTCCAGGGCGAGAGCGCGCACTGCTGGTTGAAAGATCAGGTTCCTGAACCGACCGAGGATGAGAACTGCATTTCCGGCGTGAAAGCGCGAAGTCGTTGATCGTTCAGCAAATATGACCGGTGTCCGGCCAGGTAAGCGCTTTGGGGGGAAATAGGTGCTAATCTGGCCTGACGCCAATTGCCTTTTTTCGCGCGACGAATAGGATCACGATGGCCGTCGTCAACTGGGCGCCGCAGAGGGCGAGCAAAGCCGGAATCATACTGTGCGTATGGTCCCGGATCAGGCCCACTGCATGAGGGCTGGCATACCCTGCCAGGTTTCCGATTGAATTTATCCACGCAATACCGGCTGCGGCCGCCGTCCCTGAAAGAATTGCCGTCGGCACCGCCCAGAAAACCGCGAATTGGCACATCAGAGCAGCCGATGCCACAGTCAGGGCTGCGATTCCCGCAGGGCCCGAAATTCCCGGCCGGGCGCTCGCCATAAATGCGACCGCAGCTATAATAGCCGCCCCGGCCATGTGCCACCGCCTATCGCCGGTCCTGTCGGAATGGTGCCCCCAGGCAAACATCGCGACGATACTGGCAACACCGGGAATTGCCGATATCCATCCTATGCGAACCGGATCCTGGGTAATGGTTTCCTTTATGACCTGAGGCAGCCAGAAAGTAATTCCATAGTTGCCCGCCGTCATGCCGAAATACGCAATGCTGAGCAACCACACGGGACCGCTGCGGAACGCGTCTACCAGTCTATGCCGGGTTTGTCCCGACAACTTTTTCACGGCTTCCTCCTCTTCAAGGCGCTGAATTACCAGGCTTTTTTCATCCTCTTTCAGCCATTTTGCCTTGGAGGGCCGGTCGGTCAGGAAGCATAGAGTGATCAAGCCGGCGATCACCGATGGAATTCCCTCCACAAGAAACAGCCATTGCCACGCGGCGAGCTGCCCCACGTCGCTCATTCTTCCCAGGATCCAGCCGGACACGGGGCTTGCCACAATGGTAGAAACCGGAACGGCGCTCATGAAAATCGCCATCATTCGCGCTCGGTGCTTCTGCGTGTACCAATAGGTAAGATACAAAATGACGCCCGGGAAAAAGCCGCACTCGACGATGCCAAGCAGGAACCGTAGAGCGTAAAAGCTCCACGCGCCCGTTACAAACAGCATGCAGGCAGAGACGATGCCCCACGCCATCATGATCGGGCCGATCCAAAGCCGAGCGCCGATTCTCTGCAGCATCATGTTGGCGGGTATTTCGAATATGAAATACCCGATGAAGAATATGCCCGCCCCCATCCCATAAACCGCGTCGCTCATGCCCAGCGCTTGCTGCATCTGCAGCTTGGCGAATCCGACATTCACCCGGTCCACATAGGCAAGCACGTAGCAGAAAAAGAGGAATGGCATGATTCGCCAAGTGATCTTCCGGTAAACGGAGGCTTCCCGCTCCATGGTCAAATTCGCAGTGGGCATAGCAGTCTGATTTGAGATGCGCAATTCATGTTTATGTATTGAATCCCTAAGGTCCTATAATCCACGGCAACGTGGGAGGCGGAGAAGCCCTCGCACTTTACCGCCCGCAGACCTATGGAACTCTCCGAGAGCCCCTGAAGCAAGAAAACGTAAAGGGGAACCGATTGTCAATACTTTTCGTACCCCCGATCTCATCCGCTGTTATGCGAGGGACTCACAAATGCGTGTAACGCGTGCAGTAATCCATAGACCGGGAAGATCCACCTCCGCATTACTCATAAACTTCCTGGGGCCGCGGTGGATATGACGCCTACTGATACTGAATATAGATAGGGGCCGGATTCAGGCGAAGCACCTCCTGTGGCGTGAGGAGGGGATCACCCTTCTTCGTATCATTGTGATAGAAGAGCTTGAAACCGGTGAATTGAACCGGTTCCCTGACGATGTAATCGCGATACGTGTCTCTTTTCAGCCACGGCGCACCCCAGCCATCCATGTTCATTACAACCTGCACCTCTGGATGAAATTGTATCAGGTTCGCGTTGGTCACCATCTTTCGGGTGAACCGGTGAACGACGAGGACCTTTGGAGGCAGGATGTATTTCTTCACAATGCTTTGGAGAAAATCCGTTGTGTAATTGATGTCGGAACTGTCATAGGTGCCAACCCTAGTACCAGGACGCTTCCCGCTGGCGATCAAATTGAATTCGGGATCGATTGCCAGATGTACATCCGCATTCTTCAGCATCCACTCAAATCGCGGAAGAAGAGCGCGGATGTCGTCATGCCCGGTCTGGATATCAATGAACATGAGGGCGTTCACTTCTTTTGCCCAGCCATACACCTCGTTGATGACCTTGTCGGGCATCACTATCCGGTGCTTTCCCGCCTTCCCTGGCTCCTCCTGCGCCACAACGGCAATGAGATGAAGAGCAGGTAGCACCTCACGGGAGGGATCGGCTTTCTTCCAACTCTCGACTTCCCCTTTAAGCCGGCGCAGCATCTCCTCCTTCGGGTGCTCTCCCAGCGCCCCCATACGCCTCGATAGCGGATTGCCGTAATAGGCAACGATTCGTTTGTCCGGCAGGATCGCTCCCGGCAACTGCTGCGGATACAGGACAGGCCATCCGCATCGCTTCGCGAATTCCGGATCTTCCCCTGCCCGGTACTTGATTTTATGCGAAATTGCGGGAGCTTTCTCCGGCTGGTCTATCGCGGGTCCTGTCGGTCGATTGGAAAGAGCCTTTTGGGGAAGAACCGGCAGAGATGCCGCCGAATTCTGCGTGATACGGATAGTTCTCTTTTTGCTCCCGGGCCCGTCCGCCCTATTGTCTTGCCATGCCGGCAGGACAAGAAGTGCGGCGAAAACCGGAATCACGATCATCTCACGACGGCGGGATGAAATCTTCTGCTTCAAGGCTGTTTCTCCCTATTTCCGGGCGGCGTTTGAGTTATTCAGCCCTTATCCTCATTTTCAACTAATCATCGGCCCGTACCATGAGAGGAATCACCTTTTTATGCGATCAACCAACTCCATGGGTTTTGGTATTGATAGGCTACCCCGTTTGCCGGGCCGCTCCCCAGCGATCTGCGCGATATAATACTCAAGGGGTCGGAGAATCCAGAATCGAGGATCACCGAATCAGAGCTTTCGAAAACAGGTCCCACGCCGGCTTTTCATCGCGTAGGGCAGGAAAAGACCTATAAGGATGGGAAAAGAGCTTTCCATATTTGCCGGAATTGCCTATCATATTTGCCGGACGCTCCCAGCAAAGATGCATGCCCATATTTTACGACTACCTGCGAGCCATCGATACGATATTATATCGAGCTCAACTCCAGGGCGTTTCCCGTCTGTTATTTTGGCAGGTATTCCCGCAGGGGATGACCGACTCTTTCTTTCATTCGCCAAATTTTGTCGGCATGCCCTGCGCTGCAAACCATGGCGTTGCCAGGAGAATTCCACTATTGGCCTGATTGGGAGCACAAGGATGAGGAGCATTCTATGAAACCAATATCGAGCGTTCTAAAAATAGCAGTGGCGGCATTAGTTTTGGCGCTCGCGCCTGGCGCTACTCCCACGCAAAATAATCCTTTTCAGAACACAAAGCTGTCGGACGACGAGCGTTTGGACAATCTGATTTCCTTAATGACCCTAGACGAGAAGTTGAATCATCTTTCACCGATGCTGCCGGGAATTCCGCGATTGGGCATTCATGGAACCCGAACCGTGGAAGGCATCCATGGTCTTGCCCTCAGCGGCCCCGCCAATTGGGCTGTCAAAGGCAAAGGAGAGGCGCCCACAACGACGTTTCCTCAAGCCATTGGACTGGCACAGATGTGGGATCCCGCGCTGCATGAACAACTGGCGGCGTGGCAAGCTTACGAAGCGCGCTACCTGACTCAGAACAAAGACTATGGAAGCGCCGGTCTCATAGTGCTGGCGCCCAACGCCGACCTGGGCAGGGATATCCGCTGGGGCCGAACGGAGGAATGCTACGGTGAAGACGCTTTTCTCGGCGCAGCCCTGACGGTGACGTATGTCAAAGGTTTGCAGGGAAGCCATCCCAGATATTGGAGGACAGCTTCCCTAATGAAACATTTCCTGGCCAACAGCAATGAAAACAACCGCTTTGTCGACTCCTCGGATTTTGACGAACGCCTGTTCCGCGAATACTACTCCTATCCCTTTTTCAAAGGAGTTGTTGAGGGCGGCTCCCGAGCCTATATGGCGGCCTACAACAAATACAACGGCATCCCATGTACCGTGCATCCCGTTCTTAAAACCGTCACAGTTACCGAGTGGGGACAGAACGGAATCATTTGTACGGACGGAGGCGGCTTCAAACGTCTGATTGATTCCCATCATTACTACACCGGCTTGACGGAAGCAGCGGCGGCTTCAATTAAAGCGGGAATCACGATGTTTCTTGATCAATACAAACCGTCCGTTCAGGATGCATTGAAGAAAGGGATGATTTCCGAAAAGGAAATCGATGAGGCGGTGCGAGGCAATTTGCGGGTGATGCTCAAATTGGGATTGATGGACGCAGGCTCTGACAATCCCTATGCCGCCATCGGCGTCGATGATCCCGTCAAACCCTGGACCAAGCCGGAAGCCTCGGCCCTGGCGAGAAGGGCTACCGTCGAATCCATTGTGCTGATGAAAAACGACGGACTGCTTCCTCTAAAAAAGGCAAAACTGAAATCCATTGCCGTGATCGGGCCAAGCGCTGACCTGGTTGTCTCGGACTGGTACGCCGGGAGTCCGCCCTACAAGGTCTCGATACTTGCCGGAATAAAAAATGCCGTCGGCACAAACACCGAAGTGCGTTTTGCCCCGGACAACAAGGCGGATGCCGCCGTGACGGCGGCGCGCAGTTCGGATGCGGCCGTTGTATGCGTGGGGAACCATCCGCTAAGCTATGGCTTGGCCTGGGGCCAAAATCATGTAGCCAGCGACGGACGGGAAGACGTGGATCGCCAGGCTATTTCACTCGAACAGGAAGATCTAGTCAAATTGGTGAAAGCGGCCAATCCAAAAACGGTCCTGGCGATCGTTTCGAGCTTCCCATATGCAATTCCCTGGTCCAAGGCGAATATTCCCGCCATCCTTCATATAAGCCAATCCAGCCAGGAATTAGGCAACGGCTTCGCGGACGTCCTATTCGGCAACGTGAGCCCTGCGGGCCGCCTGGCTCAGACATGGCCGGAATCCATTGACCGATTGAGGCCTATCCTGGACTACAACATCCGCAATGGACGAACGTATATGTTCGACAAGAGCTGGCCTTTGTTTGCATTTGGGCACGGGCTCAGCTACGTTGTTTTTCAATATTCAGGACTCAAGATGGACCGATCGATGATAAAGGATGGGGAAACTGCAAGCATTTCCGTGACGGTAAAAAATGCGGGCGGCATGGATTCAGATGAGGTTGTACAGTTGTATGTGGGCTTTCCTGGATCGAAAGTGGATCGTCCCGTAAAAGCATTGAAGGGTTTCCAGCGCGTCCATATTCAGGCGGGAAAAAGCAGGACCATCTTGCTGCCGTTGAAGGCCGACGACTTGAGGTATTGGAATGCAGATCGCCATGCTTTTGTATTGGAAAAAGGCGAAGCGACTTTGATGATCGGCGCGTCTTCCGACGACATCCGCTTGAAAGGCAAACTGTCGATCCGGTAGCTCCGGCGGGTAAATCTGTTTTGCTATAATCGGGCGGGATCAGATTATCCAGGCTTTTGGACTGTCAGCCGGTTGATTTGTTTCTTTTGAGGCGGCGAAGTCTGATGATGCATTATCTGATGACGCAAAAGTGGAGGGACCTATGAACAGGAAATTAGTCATCATCGGTGGAGGCGCTGCAGGAGCTTCGGTTGCGGCCGAAGCAATCCGGCGGGATCCTTCTCTTTCCATCACAATGATCGAGCAGGGGAAATATGTATCCACTGCTGCTTGACCCATGCCCTATTACATCGGGGATGTAATCAAGGATGAAAAAAAGCTGGTCGCAAGGACGCCTGAAAAATTCCGCGAAACCGGCGTCGACACACGGATCGGAATCGCCGCAGCTTCGATCGACAGAGTGAACAAAAATGTCCTCCTGTCCGATGCAAAAAGCATTTCCTATGACATCCTTGCCCTGGGGACCGGCACAACTGCCTTCGTCCCAAAGGCTCCCGGGATCGAGAAGGAGGGAGTATTCGTCCTCAAAACACTCCCCGATGCCATCGCGATTAAATCCTATCTCAGGGATTCCCCGGTCAGAAAGGCCCTGATCGTCGGGGCAGGCTTCATCGGGCTGGAGATGTGCGAAGCCCTGAGTAGCCGGAATGTGCAAACGGATGTTATCGATCTTGCGCCCCGGCCCGCCATGCGATGGGATCCCGAGTTCTCCAAAACAATCCACGATGTACTGACTGGCCATGGCATCGGCTTCTTTCCCAACACCGGCCTCAAATCCATTGAAGACGGCAAGAAATTCCGCCTGCGTCTGAACACCACCGAAGGCGACACGGAAGCAGACATGATTTTGATTGCCATCGGCGTAAGACCGAATGTGAAGCTGGCCTCCGATGCCGGAGTTCAGATCGGGAATTCGGGCGCCATACGGGTTGACTTTTCGCAGCGGACATCGGATGCCGACATATATGCCGTGGGTGATTGCTGCGAGTGCTATCACCGCGTTAGCCGGAAATGGACGCATATTCCGCTGGGCGACGTGGCAAATAAACAGGGGCGTATAGCGGGAACCAACATCGGCAACGGCACCGCGATATTCCCCGGAGTCGTGGGGGCTCAATCATTCAAAATATTCGATCTGGCGGCGGCCGCCACGGGCCTGGACGAGACCGAGGCCAAGCAGGCCGGCTATTTCCCTGCAAGCAGTCTTATCTGGGGAAACGCGTTTGCGGCCTCTCTCCCGGGCGAGAAAAAGCTAGGGCTCAAGCTGGTGGCGGACCGGGCGACGGGAATGCTTCTGGGGGCGCAGACCATCGGCGTCAGAAGCGCTGTGGACAAGATCAATACGCTCTCCTGCGCCCTCTGGAACGGCATGCGCGTGGAAGAACTCGCCTATCTTGATTTGGCCTACGCTCCGCCTTTCAGCACAGCATGGGATCCAATTCACATTGCGGCCCGTGAATTGCTGAAAAATCTGTAGCCTCGATCCCGAAGCCGGAAGCAGTCGCCGGCCATTGCTGTACCCTTGGCGGAGGAATGCCCGTATTAGAGCAGCGTCGATGGATCGTGACTGCGCCGCCCTGAGAACAACGAAGGAACGGCTTTGCAGCAGGCCGCAGTTCGATCCCCTGTGTTTTTCATCTCCGGAGCGATTGTGTGAAAGAATCCCGGACCGCAATGTCGGGCAGCAATCAAAAATCCACTTTGCGTACTTCAGAATTACCAAGGCATGATACATTACAGAATGCAATCGGCGCGTCCTCCTTTGGTGGATTGACATCAATTGATAGAGGCAAAAATGACCGTTCAAAATAATCTTGGCAAATTCAGACAAAAGCGGGGCTTTACGGCCGTCCGCTTGGCCAGGGAAATCGGCGTAAGCCGCCAGACGATCTACGCCATGGAAACCGGGACCTATGTTCCGAATACGCTGCTGGCGCTGAAGCTAGCCCAGGTACTGGAAGTGACGGTGGAAGATCTATTCAAGCTCGAGGCTGCGGAAATCCCGGATCGAGCGGAGACCGTGGAATTACTGCCCGGCGACCAGGATCCCCAGGCCGGACAACCGGTACAGCTGTGCGAGGTCAACGACAAGCTTGTAGCGGTCTTGCCGGCGCCGAACGCCTGGAGCCTGCCGCCGGCCGATGCGGTGCTGATAGAAGCCGGGAAACGGCCCGGGCGAGGGAAAGTACAGCTGTTCGAAAAAGAAGAGCAGTATCGCACCCGGCTGTTGATTGCAGGGTGCGATCCGGGAATTTCCGTGCTGCTGCGCCATCTGCAAAGGGAGGGAGTCGAAGCGGTGGCTGCCTATCGCAACAGTTCGCAGTCTCTGGATCTGCTGAAGCAATCCCTCATTCACGTTGCCGGGACTCATTTGAGAGACGAAGCCACAGGCGAATCGAATCTTCCTGCCGTGCGCAAGCATTTTCCAAAGGGCTCCGTCGCCGTCGTCTCATACGCGATCTGGGAAGAGGGGATCGTCATAGCCAGGGGCAATCCCAAGAATATAAAAAGCATCGCGGACATGGCGCGTAAGGATGTGACCATTATCAATCGCGAATCCGGTGCCGGAAGCCGCATGCTGCTGGACTCGCACCTGTTTCAGGCCGGTGTCAATCCAAAGAGCGTCAGAGGATATCAACACATAGCCACCGGGCACCTGCCGGCGGCCTGGCAGGTCAAAAACGGCGGCGCCGACTGCTGCATGGCAACGAAAACTGCAGCCTGCGTGTTCGGGCTCGATTTCATAGCATTGACGAGCGAACGCTACGACCTCGTCGTCCGCACAAAGAACCTGAGCCACCCCGGGATCCAGGTTCTCCTGGAAACGCTGGGACGCACATCCTTCCGCCGGGAACTCGAAGGGCTTGGCGGCTACGATACAAGAATCGCCGGCAACCGACTGGTGTAGAATCTGCCCGATCCCGGCAGCATGGATGCCGTCTCCGAAATATAATCCGTCCATCGGCTGCGGTCGCTGCGTTCGAGGCCCTGGTGACGCCGCAGGCATCCATTAACCGCTGATCCGACTCCTGCCCCTTTCTTCCATTGCAGAGAAAATTGTCTTGTAAGGAATGATATTGTTGTGTATATACAACTCTCTGTATGTAATGGATGACATACATATGGCTTTTGACCATTACATCCGGATTTGGGCGCCTTCATGGAAGGTCCCGCGCGGCGGGTGCCGCGGAGGGATCCGGTTTCAACATACGAAAGGAAACACGTCATGCGTCGATTATTGCAGTCCGCCATTCTCATTGGAATCCTCCTGAGCGCGTCGGTAGCGTTTGCCGCAGCCGGGAAGTTTTACATCGTCGGGATGGGCACGGCCCCCGATCTCATTACGCTCCGGGGTGTGGAAGTCATCAAGTCCGCCGATTTGATCCTGCTGGAGCAGCCCTCCGAATACGAATACTGGAAGGACTTCATCGGCAAAAAGGAGGTGTTCTACTGCCCGCATGGCGCGCGCGTGGGCCTCGGTATGGATCCGAAAAAGGTCGAGGATCCCGATATCCGGGCGATCGTGGAGCAGAATGCCAAACACCGCCAGGCTGCGGCGGATCGGATCAAAAAGGAAGTCGAAGCGGGAAAAATCGTGGTGGCCATGGAGGGCGGCGATCCCATGATTTACGGCACCACGTTTTACCTGGAACTGCTGCCGAAGGATTTCCCCTCCGAGATAGTTCCCGGCGTGGGCGCCTTCAATTCCGTCAGCGCGGCCGTGAAGATGAGTCCGGTGTTCGGCTATGACACCAACTCGGTGATCGTCACCATGGATGATTTTCCGGGCCGCAAAGACGTCAATGAAAAACTGATGGCCACGCAGACAAGCATGATCTTTTATTCGATGGGCATGAACTATCCGCGGCTGTTCGAGCAGCTGAACAGGCATTACCCCGCAAATACCCCGGTTGCGGTGGTGTCGTTTGGGGGTGAACGGGACAAGCAACAGATTGTGCGCAGCACGGTCGGGCGATTTCTTAAAGACGTGGATTATAAAAAGCTGCCGGTAGACGCCCACACCGTTCTGGTGGGCAAATTCCTCGAGGTAGGCCAGGCCCGCGTCGATGCTTTGATCGGCGCCAAGACGCAGATCGATAGGGTCCACGGGGCAACGCCGACGGCCAAGTAAAAAACCGATCATCGCGCAGGGCTTTCACATTCCAGGAGCGCTGCCGGAGTGTGCGGCCGGCAGCCGCTCCAAAAGCCCAACCGGAGCTTTGCCGCCGGGCAATCTTTTGAAAGCGACATGCATGAAAACTGAAAAATCATTTTATGCGGGGATTCGTGCCATATTTTATTGCTTGATTCTGCTGCAATGTGGCCTTGCTGCGGAGAAGGACGGCGGATTCGTTTTCTATCCGGGCGTTTCGGAATCGTCCGGACCGGTCCTGTTCGGTCACAAGACCCACGGGCAGCGCGGCGCCGGGTACGCCTGCGAAAAGTGCCACGCCTCCGCATCCACCAGGGCTTTAAACATCACCATGGACGAAATCCGGCAGGGGCGGGCCTGCGGAGCGTGCCACGACGGAAAGACCATGGTCCCTCGCACCAAAAGAGCGGCAGCGCCCGTTCAGGAATGTTCCTCCTGCCACATGCCGG
>JAEAME010001984.1_pt1 | contig 12827 bp, 14 predicted proteins | sample 8958731 | NCBI WGS metagenome assembly JAEAME01 (sample SAMN16933194, study PRJNA681113) | bioreactor sludge metagenome | isolation source: anerobic bioreactor sludge (Control) | place: India:Bengaluru | collected 2018-10-24 | reverse complement strand
GAAAGAGGTCTTCGTTATGGTCTGAGTACTAGTTCATTATACGTGTCGAAGGATCATCCTGGCTGTCCCGCATAACTCGGGAAGTCAGCCGAATAGCGGCGGCCGATAATAATTCTCCCTTTGCATGGACCCCTGCTTGCGCAGGGGTGACGGCTTGCTTGATGTGTGTTCACACACCAGGCTTATCCCCTTGCTCCGGTATCACAGGCATCATCCCCGGCCCTCTAGCCTGTCCTGGATAAGGTAGGGTCGGGTTTATAACCCGACCGCCCTCGGCCCCAGTTGTTTTAGCAAATGCTGGGGTGAAGATTCAGTTCTGATTTTTCAAAAACCCCTCCTGCCGCTACGGGTTCGTCCCATTTACCAAAGTAAGGCCGCTCATCCCCGTATCATACGAAAGAATTCTTTCGTCGTACGGAGCAAGCTATGAGCTGCAGGGAATAGATTTTCCACCCATATCCCCACCACCCCCTTTTTTGGCCATTATTACCTGGAATTTGGTCATTCACTTAGATACTAGAAATCAGATATAAGATATTCGGTATTTGATATTAGATACTTTGTTTTTGGGTTTTGTTTTTGGTATTTGGTTCTTTTAATGTACAATAAGATAATTTACGGAAAACAGATGACTGAAATATTACCCGGCATCCACCAGTTGAAGATCCCCATCGCCAACAACCCGTTGGGGCATACCAATATCTACCTCCTCCAGGGGGACGGCGGCTACCTGCTGATCGATGCCGGCATCCAGAGCGACGACGCCTCCACAGCCCTGCGCCAGCAGCTGGCGGCAGCAGATATCGACCTCTCCCGCATCGCCACCCTCATCATCACTCACGGCCACGGCGACCATATCGGGCTGGCCGGCTACGTGCGCGAGATCACCGGCGCCCGCATCGCCCTGCATGCCGTCGAGATCGCCCGCCTGCCCGCCGCCCTGCAGAACCCCATGGCCCGCTGGACCGGTGACTGGCTGCGCTCTTCCGGCATCCCGGACACCGCCCCGCCCAACCACCAGCCGCCTCATTCCTTTCCCCTGCCTCCGCACCCCGATATCAGCCTCGAAGATGGGCAGATCATCGACCGTTTCGGCTTGCAGCTCCAGGTCTTGCTCACCCCGGGCCACGCCCCGGGCCATATCTGCCTTTACGATATCGACCGCAAGATCCTCTTTTCCGGCGACCATATCCTGCCGGTGACGACGCCGAATATCGGGCTGCGGCCCGGCGGGACCGGGATGGACCCGGACAATAATCCCCTGGTCGATTACCTGGCCTCGCTGGAGAAGGTGGACCGGCTCGACGTCAATATGGTCCTGCCCGCCCACGAGCAGATCTTTCCTGACCTGCACCGTCGCGTGGCGGAGTTAAACGCCCACCACCGGCACCGCAACGAAGAGATCATGGCCGCTCTCGCCGATTCGCCCCGGACCGCTTACCAGGTCTCCGAAAAGATCACCTGGATGCCGGAAATGGGCGGCGTGGACTTTCATGATTTGCACTACTGGAACCAGCGCATGGCGGTTTCGGAAACGCTGGCCCACCTCCAGGCTTTACGCACTTTCGGTAAGATCGTGAGATTTGGCCGCGATGGTGTTGTATACTATCAGGTGTCAGCCGGTTGACGGATACCCGGTATTTTTAGGAGGACGATGATGAAGATCAAAGTCGGAATCAATGGCTTCGGCCGGATCGGCCGCCTCACTTTCAAGACCATTCAACAATATCATGCCGATACCCTCCAGGTAGTGGCGGTGAACGACCTTACCGACACCCGGACGAATGCCCATTTGCTGAAATGGGACTCCACTTACGGGAAATATCCCGAGGAGATCGAGGCCTCCGATGATTCCTTCACCGTCGGCGGCCGCGAGGTGCGAGTCTTTGCCGAACGCGATCCCGCCGCCATCCCCTGGAAGAGTGCCGGCGTGGATATCGTGATCGAATCCACCGGGCTGTTCACCGACGGTCCCAAGGCAGCCGCCCACGTTAAAGGCGGTGCCCGAAAAGTGATCATCTCCGCCCCCGCCCGCAACGAGGACGTCACCATCGTGCTCGGGGTGAACCAGGAAAAATATAATCCGGCCAGGCATAATATCATCTCCAACGCTTCCTGCACCACCAATGCCATCGCCCCCATCGCCAAGGTGTTGAACGACAGCTTCGGCATCACCAAGGGCCTGATGACCACGGTGCATGCTTATACCAACGACCAGCGCATCCTGGATACGGTGCACCGCGACCTGCGCCGGGCGCGCAGCGCCGCCACCAACATCATCCCCACCACCACCGGAGCCGCCAGCCTGGTCGGGCAGTTAATCCCCGAGCTCAAGGGTAAGGTCCACGGCATCTCCCTGCGCGTCCCCGTGCCCACCGTCTCCATCATCGACTTCGTGTGCGATATGAAGGAGGATGTCACCCTGGAGAAAGTGACCAGAGTACTGCAGGACACCGCCGCCGGCCCCCTCAAGGGCATCCTGGAATACTGCACCGAGCAGCTCGTCAGCATGGATTTCAAGGGCAATCCCGCCTCCTCCATCATCGATGCCGCCAGCACCATGGTCATCGGCGGCAACCTGGTCAAGGTCATCGCCTGGTATGACAACGAATGGGGCTATTCCTGCCGCCTGGCCGACCTGGCTGCCTTCGTAGCGAAGAAAGGTATTTAATACCCTGCGGATGGAATATTGGCTGTGAATAATTGGCGGCGGCGGCTCCGGGGAGGCCTCTTCCTGGCCGCCGCTGCCGTTTTATTATCCCCGCTCTCCAGCTGTATACCGCCAGCCACCAGCAGCGGGACCGCCCGGGTCACCCGGGTCATCGACGGCGATACGGTCATCCTGGCCGGCGGTGAACATGTCCGTTATATCGGCATCGACGCCCCGGAAATGGACCCGCCGGAACCCTTCGGCAGCGCCGCCGCGGCGGCGAACCGGGAACTGGTCCAGGACAAAGTGGTCCGCCTGGAAACTGACACTTCCGAGACCGACCGCTACGGCCGGCTGCTGCGTTATGTCTGGGTCGGGGACCAGTTGATCAACCTGGAACTGGTCCGCCTGGGCCTGGCTGAAGCCAAATCATATCCGCCGGATACCCGCTACCAGGACTTGCTGGACGCCGCCGAAAACGAAGCCCGGCAGGCGGGGCGGGGGATGTGGGGAGACAGCAGCCTGGATAATCTTAAATAAAATATAACAACCCATTCCTTGTTAACATGATTGATTCTCACCCTCACCTTAATCCTTTCCCCTCGAGGGAGAGGAAATTAATCGGGTACAGACCGGATACATTGGTTACATTTCTGCTACAAAAAGATGACGCGTGTATAGAGTGATGTCAGTCTCTAAGAAGCCTTTTTCTCTCCCCTGCGCGGGAGAGATGTATGTGGGGGGTTATTCCATTATCCGTAACGAAAAAGCGGGAGCGTCCCTTCCGGGACGCTCCCGCCAAACTATCTTGTGCCGTGGTTATATTTTTCTTAATCTGCGATCGCGTAGGCTACCTGGACATTGACGCTGACCGTCAGTTCACCGGCACTGACCGGGGTCTTTACCGCGACATCCATAGCTTCACTGTAACCACCTGCGGAGCGGTAGACGTACGGGGAGTAGGAATTTTCGGTGACGTAGGTCACTTTCCCCAGTTTGACCTCGGACAGGGCGGCGATCTGCTGGGCTTTCGCCTTGGCATCAGCCATGGCTTTTTCCCGGGCCTGCTGCATGGCCGCGGTATCATTTTCCAGCGAGAAATTGATGCCGTTGATGCGGGTCAGGTCGCCGCCGGCCGTAGCTACGGCGTCAATGATATCACCGGCTTTGGCGATTTCCCGGATCTTGACGGTTACGGTATTGGAAACCCGGTAACCGGTCACGTTCTCAGTCCGTTTTTCATCATCCCAGCTGGTTACTTTACTGATATTGAAATAGGCAGTCTGGATATCTTTCTCGGCAATGCCCTGGGCTTTTAAGGCGGCCATGACCTTGTCCATGGCTTCCTGGGCCTGGCTCTGGGCTTCCGCTACCGTATTAGCCTGGGCTTCGACCCCCAGCATCAGGGTTGCCAGGTCCGGAGTTGCCGTGACTTCTCCAACGCCATTGACCCATATCCCGGTTTGCTGGCTGTTGACATTCACATTGACATTTCCCGGTGCCACCGTTTCATTTCCTCCTGTACTTTGTGCCAGGGCCATCCCTCCTACACCAAGCAGCAGCGCTAAGGCAATGCCGGCTGCCACTAACCATGCTTTTCTCATTTCGTTTTCCCCCTTGTTTATTTGGTTTCTGATATATATAACGGGCACGCTCCGTCCGGGTTAGTATACTGTCCGGGAAAAAGATACCGGCCGGTGGTTACCGGCGGTACTGCAGGATCTGCAGGATTCTCTCGTAGCCGGTCTGGGAGACGGCGATCGCTTCCAACAGCGCCAACCGGGTTTCCGGGTCGGCATTCTCGAGGGCTTTTTTCAATAATTCGGGAGATTCGAGCGACTGATAGTATACCCTGGTCTTTAAATCCCATAACTTATCATCCGGCGCCGTCACATCATTGGAGTACATCGGCAGATATGATTCTCCCAGGGTATCTGCCGACTTCGCGGTTCCGGTGTTGTCTACCGGCGGGGAGTCGCCCGCGGGTTCCGGAGTCGCGGTGACGGCGGCGGTCAGGGCGGCGGGCGCCGTCAGGGCTTGCTCCACGGCAATTTCCCCGCCGCCGTACCCGCTGCTTCCCGCAGCAGACATGCTGTCTTCAGCGTTCCGTGCCGTCAGCAGGGCATTTTCATTTACCCCGCCGGAGAGGTTGCTGATATTGGTCAGGCACAGGTCCAGGTTTTGCGTGACCTGGGCGATCCGTTCCGGTTCACCGTTAGCCGCCAGGTAGACGATTTCATTGACACGGCGTTCCGCCAGTCCGGCATAGACTTCCGCTTTGGCTGTGGATGAAGTAGTGGCCGCCAGCTTGACTTTTTCAGAAGCGAGTTTGACCGCGTATAAAGGCTGGCCGGGCATGCTGCCGTTCGCCGCCAGTACGGTCCCGCTGCCGCCGGCTAACAATATGATGAAAGCCGAGAGTGCCACTGCCCAGCGGGGCTGCCAACTCCAGGAGAACGAGGGCTTGCGGACAGTTTTTGCCGCCGCTTGCTCCTGCAGGGCTGCCTGGAACTGGTATCTCGCCCGTTCCCGGAATTCCAGAGTGGGTTCGACTGAAGCTGTTTTACGGGCAGCCACGGCGGTTTCCAGGAGTTTACGCAGTTCCTCCGCCTGTGCGGGATACCTGCCCACACATTGTTCGATCGTCTCGCCCCGGAACACCTGCTCCAGGCATTCGGCAAATAATTCCTCAATTCGTCTGGATTTTGACATCTTCTTCTACCACTAATATTTTTCGCAGCGACAATACTGCGGCATGCTGCAAAGCTTTGATCGCTCCCGGGTTCTTCCCCATGGCCTTCGCGGTTTCTTCGATCGACAACCCGCCGGCGAAGCGCAGCGACAGGACTTCCTGTTGTGCCCTGGTCAGGCTCGCCGTAGCCCGGCGCAGCTGTTCGATATCCAATTTCAATTCCGCCATACTCTCCGGATCGCTCGTATTCGCCGGTACCGTTTCATCCAGTTCGACCGGGTTGGGCCGGGACGTTTTCTTTCTCAGGTAGTCCACGATCTGGTTGTGGGCGATGCGGAACAACCAGGCGGTGAACGGCGCCCCTTTATACTTATAGGAAGATATTGACCGCAGTGCATGCAGGAACACTTGCTGCGTCATATCCTCCGCTTCCGTCCGGTCCCCGATCTTCAGCGACACATACCGGTATATTTTATCGAAATAAGCCTCATACAGCCGGGCAAATGCCTGCTGGTCTCCCTTGACGGCTTCCCCGACGAGGCTTTCCTCCTCTGGCACTGGACAACTCTCGTAAGCTAGACTCAGGCTGCACCTATTGCCTTCGCCAGCAATACGGTGTTCGCCCGGTGCTAATTAGTATAACGAAGCACCTGTGAAAAAGATAGCATCTGTATTAAACCTTTGCGCATTAAACAGGACGATGCTACAATAGGGCTCACCGTCACTTGGAGTTGCTGTTTGTCTTTCTATATTCGCGAGATGACCGGGCATGACCTGCCGGATGTAACCGAAATCGACCGGGAAGCGTTCCCCACGCAGTGGCCGCCGGCAGATTACAGCTATGAGTTCAGAAACCAGATGGCCCACTATATCGTGGCCTGTGATTCCGACATCAACGTGGTAATACCGCCGGATACGGCTAAAGGGTTCACCGCCTGGCTGCAGCGGCTGTTCGGCCGCCGCCCGCAGCCGGCACCGGCACCCGCCCGGACCAGGCATTATATCGCCGGTTTCCTGGGTTACTGGATCATGGCAGGCGAAGCCCATATCACCAGCATCGCCGTTCGCCAAAAATACCGCCGCCGCGGTATCGGGGAAATGCTGCTTATCGCTGCCATCGACCAGGCGATCGCTCTCGGGGCTGATTTTGCCACGCTGGAAGTACGCGTCTCCAATACCGGTGCCCAGGCGTTATACAGTAAACACGGCTTCCAGCATGTCGGGGAAAGACGGAAATATTACCTTGACCGCGGGCCTGACGGCGAGACCCGGGAAGATGCCCTGATCATGACCACCCCCAGTATCAAGTCCGGGGAATTCCAGAGCCACCTGCACCGCCTCAAAGAACTGCATACTGTGAGATAAAGCCGGCCGCGTCCTATCTGCCGCCAAACATCAGGTCGGTAATGCCGGGTTTCTTGGTTTGCGGGCCGCTGGTCCCGATATTCGCCAGCAGCCAGTCTTCCAGGCCCTGTTTAATGCGGGGGAAAGATTCCTGCAGGCTGGCCAGGTCGACACTTTCCCGCTTGTTCGATTTGGCTTTCGCGGCCGCTCGCAGCCGCTGGTTGAAATCACAGGCTGTTCCGAAAGAACTATTGATGTCTTTTTGCAGTTTCTTATCGAGAAAACTCAGCCGCTTCTTCCGCAGCTGCCAGCAGGTGGTATGGAAAGGCCATTGCTGCGGCTGCCGGTCGAAGGTGTCGACCAGGATCATATTCAGCTTCGTCTCTTCCAGCAGGGTACTGACGATGTCTGCCTGTTCTTTTTTAGGGTTCCGGGGCCGTATCAGGGTAAAAAAGACCAGTACCGCCACCAGGATTACTGCGACGATTATGCGGTCCCAGATCGATCCGTATTCCATCTATGATTCCTCTCGGTGTATTATTCTACCGCCGCCAGTTGATTATGGGGTTTCTTCCGAGGCCAGCTTGCCGCCGGTGCCCCAGTTCGATTTTGGGATATCATTGATGATGATGTGTACCGCTTCCGCCGGGACGCCTACTTTGGTAAAGACATCAGTGATACCTTTGACCAGGGTTTTCTTCTGTTCGGTATTCCGCCCGGACCACATATTGACGATTATTACCGGCATCTTGCCCTCCAAAAACAAAAATGGAGAGGTTGCGGCAGCCTCTCCGGATCTCCAGGTTATCTAAACTTTCCTGTATTCATGGCCCCCACCGGGGTGGTTATTCTCTCAGGATGTTGCGAGTCATACCTGCCGTTTAAATTTCTCTCTCAGGTCTTCGGCTTCTTTCAATTTCTGAAAATCTTCCGCCGATAACTTCACCAGGGATTTAACCTGGTCGTTCTCTACGGACAGCGTGAAATAATCCTTGCATTTCCAGCACTTATACGGCATTTCGTAGGTCGATTGCAACAGCGACATATACCCGTCGGTACCGCAGCTGGGGCACTTAATCTTGACCATCATCGCCTTTTCCGGCTCCCTTATCACTCGTTAATATCGAATACTAACCTTAATACCTGACTTTGTCAATCGACTTCTCCACCAGCAGGCAGATGTTGCGGGAGAACTGCTTGAGTGGGAAATGATATGCCGCCTCGGCATACGACCGCCGGACGATAAACCCTGCTTTTCGAACCATGTTTTCCAGTTCATGCCGGCTGAACAGGTAATAATAACGGGGCAGTTCCGTATCTTTCGTCCGCCACGCGACCCGCACCTCTTTCGGTTTGAGCCAGAACACCGGCTGCCGGTGGTTCCAGACCGTAATGAAAGCCTGGCCCCCCGGCTTCAAGACCCGTTTCAACTCCTGCAAGGCCTGCTGCCGGTCCCCGGCTTTTTCCAGGTGGTGATATGCCGCCACCGCCACCGCCCAGTCGAAACTTTCCCCGGAAAAAGGCAGATGCGCGGCATCGCCGTGCACCAGGCCGGCCTCGAAATGGAACTTGCGGGCGTATTTTTTCGCATACTGCAGCATCCCGGTAGAGATATCCAGGCCGTACAGCTGAAAACCCTGGCTGAAAGGCAGGAAGTCTGCTCCATGCCCGCAGCCGATATTCAGCAGGCGCCCTTTTTGCCAGCGTCCCGCCAGTTCCTCCAGTTCCGTCCGGAAGATGGACCAGTGCCGCCGGTTGTACCAGCCGGGCGCCATCCGGTCGAAGATTTCTTCCTGGGTTAGTCCTTCATCTTTGGTGGCCACTGCTTTCTCGTGTTAGACTAAAAGAGAGTTTTCCTATTATCTGCTGTTAGCTACTATATAATGAAGAAGCAGTCGCGGACAATTTCCGGCGTTACCCCGGTGGCGGTCATGGCTAAACCCATGGGCTGCCCGGGTAAATGCGTCTATTGCCCTACCTATACTGATTCTCCCCAGAGTTACACCCCGGAATCACCGGCCGTCATCCGCGCCCGCGCCTGCGGTTTCGACGCCTTTAAACAAACCGAATTCCGCCTGCGCATCTTGTCCGAGATGGGACATCCCACTGATAAGGTGGAGTTGATCGTGATGGGGGGGACTTTTCTCGCCGCTCCGGTAGAGTACCAGTATCAATTTATCAAGGATTGCTACGATGCTCTCAATGGACAGGTTGCCGCCAATCTCGAAGAAGCCAAAATGATCAATGAGACGGCGCACAACCGCTGTGTAGGATTATGCATTGAGACCCGGCCTGACTGGTGCAGTAAAGCTGATGTGGAACGGATGCTGGCCTTCGGCACCACGCGGGTGGAGTTGGGCGTACAGATGCTGGACGATGCGATTTACCGGCTGGTACGGCGGGGGCATGAGGTTGCCCATGTCGCCGCCACCACCGCACTGCTGCGGAACCACGGCTTTAAAGTCCATTATCACTGGATGCCCGGCCTCCCCGGCGCCACCCCGGAAACCGACCTGGCCCTTTCCCGGATGCTTTTCGAGGACAGCCGCTTCCGCCCAGACGGCCTCAAGATTTACCCCACCATGGTCGTCGCCGGGACGGAACTGGAGAGTTGGTACCGGGAAGGCCGTTACCAGCCTTATGAAAACGAAGTCATGATCAGCCTGATCGCCGGTATCAAGGCCCTGGTGCCGGAATATGTCCGCATCTCCCGCGTCCTGCGGGATATCCCTTCAACCTACATCGTGGGCGGCTTGAAAGATTCCTTGCGAGACCTGGTCCGGGAACGGATGCTGCAGGCCGGTACCCAATGCCGCTGTATCCGCTGCCGGGAATACGGCCACCGCCGCCGGCAGCACTACCAGGTGGGCGAACCCCGCCTGGCCCGGTTAGAATACGACGCCGCGGGCGGCAAAGAGATCTTCCTGTCCTTCGAAGATAGCCGCGCCACCCTTTACGGCCTGCTCCGCCTGCGCCTCCAGGATACTCCCCTCCCCGGCATGCCCCTCCCCGTGGCCATGGTCCGGGAACTCCATGTCTACGGGCCGGAGATCGCTCTCAAGCAACATCCGGAGATAGATCATGCAAACGAAAGCCCGGCGGCTGCCCAGCACCGCGGCTTCGGCCGGGCCCTGCTGGCGGAAGCGGAAAGGATTGCCCGGGAAGAATTCGGGGCCATGCAGATCGCCGTACTCAGCGGCGTCGGCGCCAAGCAGTATTACGCCGAGGCCGGCTACCACAAACTTGGTGCATACATGGCGAAGACACTTTAGACATTCCAGGGGAAATACCAGGTATGACCGCTATCCTGTCCGTCGTCCCGTCATCAGGCTGTGATTAACCGACCATTCCCGGTATTCTCCGAATTCCAGGCCCGCCTTATTGAATAGCTGTACTACTTTTTCCCGGGAAACCCGGACGGCTTTTGGCGGGCCTTTGTCCACCGTCATGTTCCACTCGATCACGACTACTTTACCCCCCGGTTTGAGTACCCGCTGTACCTCGGCAATGACGCGGCCGGGATCATCCACTTCATGCAGTATGAAAGCACAAACACAAACGTCGGCGCAGTTGTCCGGCAGGCCGGTATCGCTTACCTCGGCCTGTATCATTTTGAGCTGCTGTGGTGGATTCAAGTGCCGTATCCAGGCCAGCATCTCCGGACTGTTATCCACCGCATACACCGTACCCTCCGCCCCCACCGCCTCTGCCATGGGCAGGGAAAAAATCCCGGTACCGCTGCCGAAGTCAACCCCGGTCATTCCCGGCTTAACCCCGGCGATTTCATAGACCACTCGCGCCGGCTGTAATTCCTGGATGCGGCCGGGATTATTCAACCGCTGGCTGCGTGAGGTATCAAAGCGTCCCGTTTCCCTTTCCATCAGTACTCCTTGTACCGGGAGGCCGGACATAAACCGTCCGGCCTCTCTGAAACCGTGCCTGGATTATCAACTATTTATAAACACCGTACTTCAGCGCCGCTTTCGCCATCGCCCGGACATTGGGCAGGGCATTCTTTTCCAGGGTGGCATTACCCGGGGCCAGGATGTAGCCGCCGCCGGGGCCACAGGTCTCAATCAGCTTCTTACAAATTTCCGTGACCTGGGCCGGTGTGCCGGTATTGATCACCGAAGCCGGGACATTTCCCGAGATGCAGAAATGCCCGTTGAAGACCTTCTTCACGTGGGCCATATCCGACTTATCGAACAGCCAGATGATGGACCCCTTGGGATATTCCAGGAATTTCTCCAGCCGGCTGTCGTAGCCGCCCTCGGCAAACAGCGAAATGAGGATGCCTTCTTTGACCAGGGCATCCATCACCTTCTTCAATGACGGCCAGTAGAAGGTATCGAACTGCTTCTGTGACATCCACCCGTCCGCTCCCTTATGCAGCGGGAAGCCGGCGATCAGGCCGCGCGTGGCGTTGCAGGTGGAGATGACTGATTCGATAGTGATGTCGGCCATGACATCCATGGCTTTGTGCAGTTTGTCCGGGTAGCGGTACATGTCCATGAAGACCCCTTTGGTACCGCGTAAGGTATCGCCGATGGTATCGAAAGGCGCTTTGGCGAAGGCCCCGCGTGACACCGGGTAACCCAGTTCGGCTGCCCGCTGCCCCCCTTTCGTGAGGGCTTTGCTCCATTTCTGCGTTTCCGTGGCGGCGGCCATCAGCTTGCGCAGCGCTGCCCGGTATTCCTTCCGCCCGTAGGGGGCCAGCAAGCCGTTGATATGAACGATTTCATTGAAATCGGTCAGGGGCTGCAGCATGCGGAACGGTTCAAAGACCCCGACCACCCGCGGCAGGTATTTCCGCAGCCAGAAGTCCGAGGGGTCGCGGATCAGGTCGTCATACTCATCCACGGTCATGTACTCGCCCTCGACATACTGATAATCGCTGGCTTCTTTCGGGATATTGCGTCCCGGCCAGTTATAAAAGCGCAGGTCGATCATCTCGAAGACCTTGCCGGAGGGGATGCCGGCCGGGCTGGCAAAGGTATCCAGGCCGGATTCCTCGTTGAACTTGGCCCAGGCTTCGACTGCCTTATTGGCATCGTACATGATATCATGCAGGGTCAGCCCGGCCCGGTAAGCCGGCAGGTAGCCAACGGGGATGGATACGGGTATCCGGTCCGGCTGCCTTACTTCATAGACATCGATGAAACGCTGTACCCGTTCTTTATATGCCTTTTCCGCTTTCGGGCTGACGAACTTGATGCCCTCGGCTGAAAGCCACCATTTGTAACGCTGCTGCTTCTTCTCCTTCGGACTCAACGCCAGCCAGTCTTTCGTATTTCCACTCTTGTCCTGGCCGGGAGATGGCCTGCTCAGAAAACCGCCGCTTGTCATTATTCAATTTCCTCCATTAATAGATGTCCCGGACAAATCCGTTCACAATTGCCTTAACAGGCACCGCCATTATACCATAGCCGGGGAGAAAACCCTGCTAGTCCCTCCGGAAATACCTGGCTTACGATATTCTGGTACCTGGCTGCCATTAGAAGTGAACGTGCAAGCCGCTCATGATGAGCAGCCCCATCACAGTTGATGGTGCTAACTATCAGCTCGCCCTGCGACAGGCTCAGGGTGAGTGGAGTTATTATAACGCTGGTCTCTAAAACCAGGTACTAGCTGCGCAATTTGTGGCGCTGTAATTTTCCGGTTGCTGTTTTCGGTAATTCGGATACAAACTCGATCCACCGCGGATACTTGTAGGCGGCGATCGACTTCTTGACAAAAGCCTGGATTTCCGCCGCCAACGCCGGCGTCGGCTCGCAGCCTGGCTTCAGTACTACGAAGGCTTTCGGTTTGATCAGGTCGGCTTCATCAGGTTTTCCCACCACCGCCGCCTCCAGTACCGCCGCATGATGCAGCACCGTCTCTTCGATCTCGATCGGTGAGACCCAGATGCCCCCCACTTTCAACATGTCATCGGTCCTGCCCTGGTAATAGAAATAACCTTGATTATCACGGTAGTACTTGTCCCCCGTATTGAACCACTCGCCCAGCATCGACTGCTTCGTTTTCTCGTGGTGCCGGTAGTAATAAGCCGCCGCTGAGTCTCCCTTCACCCACAGGGTACCCACCTCACCGGCAGGCAGGTCACGGCCGGACTCGTCCACGATGCGGGCTTCATATCCCGGC
>JAEAME010001983.1_pt1 | contig 12827 bp, 23 predicted proteins | sample 8958731 | NCBI WGS metagenome assembly JAEAME01 (sample SAMN16933194, study PRJNA681113) | bioreactor sludge metagenome | isolation source: anerobic bioreactor sludge (Control) | place: India:Bengaluru | collected 2018-10-24 | reverse complement strand
GCACGCTCACGACCGTATAATCCACGCTTGCCGCCACGTCCACGCCAGCCACGTACTGCTTGCCATTCTCAGGCTCTTGCGGTGAAAGTATTGCCGCCTCTTGCACGCGCCGGAAGACGCCGCCTTGATCATCCACGAACTCCGCCAGGTATTCTTGCCGGAAGATGATCTCAGGCAAGTCGCGCTTTGCCGCCTCGATTTCGCCTTTGTCTATGAACGGGTTAGAAGCGGTAGGATAAGTCCACGACTGCCAGCCTTCCTCGCCATTGATCCCGCGCTGGTAGTTTTCCCAGAACCAATTACGCCCTTTTGGAGTACTGATAAATAACGCCTTGCCTAATCGGTCTGATAGCGCCGGTCTGATAGCCTCCGTCCACGCCTCTTTTTGCATAAACGCGCATTCGTCCATCACAACAAAGTCCAGCCCTTCACCACGTAAGCTGTCAGGGTTATCCGCTGATCTAACAGCCACGAATCCGCCGCCTGGCAACCTAACAGTACGATCTACCAGTTTGACTTCCGCATTCGGTATTTTGCGCGCAATTTGCCGCAATGGTCGCCAACCTACCTCGCTCGTCTTGTAACTCGGACTTACCCACCAAGCCCGTCCGCCTTTGCTCGCCGCGTCCAGACATTCATTCACGCCCAACCGCGTCTTGCCCCATCGCCGTCCAGCCGATAAGACTTTGAAGCGCGCATCGCTGTTATGCACCGCCATTTGTCCGGCATGAGAGCCAGCGTCAATCTGCGTCAATCTCATTCCACTTCACCACGACAGCGCCACCATCCGCCCCCGTCACTTCCTGCCGCTCAACGTAGCCGCGATGCTTGCCGATGGTTTTGAGGGTGAAGATGATCGCCGTGATGTTGCCTTTGCGCACTTGCTCAAACAGCGACCCTTCTGCAAGGTCAAGCAAGCTCTCGCGCTCATCGCTCACTGCCTGCGCAACGGTCGGATATCGGTTCACGTAATTGTGCAAAGTCTGGCGCGCGCAACCCAATTCCTTAGCAGCCAACGTAAGAATGCCGCGATTCTTTTTGACCGCAGCAATTACTTCCTCAACCGTGAACTTGCCATTCGCTTTTGACATTCTCTTTTATGTGTCCAATAGCACAGGTTCTTTGCCCGTCACATCCACCCATCGCTGGATCGCCACAGCCACGTAAGCCGGACTAATCTCCACCGCGCGACACTTGCGGCCGTCTTGCTCACAAGCAATCAGCGTAGTTCCGCTTCCCATAAACGGGTCATAAACATCACCGTCTGGAGTGTTCTCTAAAATGTGTTTTAATAACAGCGCCGGTTTTTCAGTTGGATGGTTTTCGTTTGGTACGCGGTCAAACCTCAACACATTTCCACGTTTTCCATCCATCATCGTCGACGGTGTTCTCTTTGCAAATAAAACTAATTCATGCGTACTTCGCCACGGAAACCCCATGCCCATCTGTCCCTTGTCCCAAACCAACATGCTTCGCACAGGGTAATTAGCTCGTTCTGCTATGTCATAAGTCCAGCACCACATTCGCCAATCTGTAAACATGTACAAGCAATCAGACGGTACTATAGCCAACACTTCAGACATAAGCGACAAATAACCGCGCGTACTTAATTGGTCTGATGCAATCTGAATGTTTTGGCGCGTCCCTATGCTTCCTGATTTTCGTTGCGCCTCCTGAAATCCGCCGCTTGAATAAGGTGGGTCAGTCAAAATAACTCTGATAGCGTCAACGTTAAGGCGCTTGACTTGGGTGGCGACGCGAGCGTCGCCACATAAAACTTGATGCTCGCCGAGTTGCCACAGTTGCCCTGTTTCCACACCCCACTTGACGCGCAACTCCTCAGCCTTGTCAATCTGCGGCTCGACGTCTTCCGGCGCGTCATCCGCCCATAAGTCAAGGTCAAGCTCGCCCTTGTCAAAGCCCCATTCCAGCAGGTCGTCAAGCTCAAACTCGTTCGCCAGCGTGTCGAAGTCCCATGAGCCGGTGTTCTTATTCAGGCGGATGTTCAGCTCTTCGACTTCCTTGTCGGTCAACTCGCGATCTGGAATCCAGCACTCAACTTCTTGCGCGCCGGACGCCTCCAGAACGTGCTTGCGCTGGTGACCGCCGATGATGGTGTGAGCCGAATCCGCATTGACTATCGGCTTGTCAATCATGCCGAATTTGTCAAGCGAAGTTTTGAGTTGCTTGAACTCTTTATCAGAAAGCGAACGCGGATTCTTGTAATAATCCGTCAGCTCGTCAATATTGAATTGTTGCAAAGTCCAGTTTATCTTCGCCAGATCACCCTCGTCTTTACAAGTAAGCGCGAATACGTCCACAAACACTCACGCCCGCCGATGAAGTCAGCCACAAGTCTCATCGCCGCTCCCGTTCATAGCGTCAAGTCGCGCCGTCAACTCCGCCACCTGCTTTTCGAGTTCACGAATGCGCTTATCACGGCACTTGACCGCGCTCGACAGCTTATCCACTTGCGTCTGCAAGTCAGCATTCTCTTGTTGTAAATTCACAATAAGTGCTTCCCTGTCTGATAATGCAGAACGCAAGCCTGACACTTGCGCCTCTAAGACATCCACCTTCGCTGCCAACTCGTCCGCCCGTTTGTTGAGAGCGTTCAGCCTCGTTTCGTATGCGGTCGATAGCGTTGCAACACAGTCCGCCTGGATTTTCTTGCGGTTAGCAAGCGCATTCACAATAGCCGCGCCTAAGCCGCCTCCGCCCAGCACCGCTGCTATGATTGCGATCCAGACGTTCTCGCTCATCCGTTAGCCTCGTCGTCGTCAACCATCTCGGAAACTTCGTCAAGCGAGTAGGTCGGTTCGTCTTTTTCGAGAGCATTGAACACGGCGATAAGGTTGTCCGGCTTGTCGGTAAGGTCGTGGAGCAAATTTGACCCGCCCCCTGCAACAATAGCAGTCAGAATTTGACCGATAAGTTGGTTCGGAATGAATGTCGCGAACAAGTTCACGCCGGTAAACCAAACGAACACGCCTGCCAGAATCCAGGCTGGATAAGCCAACCAGAACTTGTCGAGCGAGTACTTATCGAAAATCGGCGTGACTAACATTGCCACCAAGCGGTTAGCCAACACCATCATTCCGATCACAATGCCTAATACAGTTACGTCAAATTCCATTCCTTAGCCTCCGGTGATCTAATAAATTCCTAATTTTGAGAACGGGATTTCGCGGTCATCGATAATTTGCTGTTGACGATATTCACGCTTCAAGTCCGCAACCATAAATACAAGCCAATCATCCCATTTTGAACGGTCAGTCCCATATTCGGCAGCGCACTTAGCACACAGATCAAAGTTGCTCGTTATTACTTTTCCGCAAACACAGCGTTTAGTATTCATAATTGTTCTCTATATACTTACGCCATTATTTATGCGCTTTTATGCAAATTAGCCAACAATCTGCATATTTTGCTCTGGCTGAATCCGAACATCTGTGCTATCTCTTCCTGCGTATACCCGATCACCCATAGATGCAGAACAGCTCGGTCGATGTGACCGAGCTGTCCGATAGCCTGTTGTATTTCAATTTTCTTGTCTACGTTCTCGTGCGCTATAAAGTCGCTCAAGTTCATTCCGCCTCCAACGCCTTCTTGATCACTTCAACTGCTTCACCCGACTTGACCGCCTTGCCATCAAACGTCAACACGCGCCAACCCTGCAACACGGCTAAGTTCGCCTTTTCGTAGTCACGCGCAATGCCCCGACCTGTAGAATGTGCACCCTGAGTGTACGTTCCGCCATTAACTTCGACCAACAATTTTTGCTCAAGCCAAGCGAAGTCGAACCGGAACTTGCGCCCCTTGATCGCCGGATACTCGCGAATCGGCTCTGGCAAGCCCAACGCCTTGATCTGCATTGCTAATTCTGCTTCAAGCGCGGATTTGCTCACTCTCGCCTCCCATCGCCAATGCCTGCGACCATAAGCAGTAGCACCAGCAACGAGCCGACTATTAGTCCTGCCAGCAGTAAGCCAGGAAACACTACGTCAATCGTCATTCGTCACCCTCGCTCTGGATCATCGGCAGGTACGTGTTATAGAGCGGAAAGTCAATAAATTTGCCAAACCGCATTGACGGGTCGCCAAGCAGATTGTAAGATTCGTCAATCCATAACTCGTGAATATCCGACTGTGGCTCGTAAGCAATTCCGCCGACTTCTTCATACCACGACTCGGAGTTTATTCCATAAAGCCTGCTATGAAAGGCATCTTTTGCGAAATTCATCAATTCGCCCATTGTGGACTCCGGACTTCTTAGATGTTCTTCCATGAACGACTGTAGAAACCAATCGTGGAACGGAATGTAGTTCAGGTATGAAGATGCGATCACGCCGGTTGCGCCTCTCATCATCAACAGTTCAGAGTAAGAAACAGGATATGAGAAATCGCCGGTATAACAGCCAACGGAGAACACAAACGATTCGATGTTGATACTCTCTACAACAGTTCTGCTCAGACAGCCACCTGAACTTGCCGCGATGCCATGCGCCATGATTACAAGGGACTCGTAAGGTTCTTTCGCTAACTCGACTGCCAGTTCACAATCCCTATATATCGAGGTAAATCCATCGCCGAGTATTTCTCGATATTCCGGGAAAACCGTATCTCGATAATATTCTTCCCAGTCATGCAGAACAAAGAACATCGTGTCTGCTGGATAGCGGTTGTATTTCAAGTTGAATATCATCCGGGATAGATCGCCAGAACTCCTTGCTGGCAAGCGACCAACAGGAATCGTCTGAATATATCCGTCATCGACAACGCCATAATACAAGTCAGTTACTCGTCCGTAAGCTGTCCCTTTGAACGCTGGCATTGTGAGGTCGCCATTATCAACGTCGCCAATGAGCTGAACGTACTTCGGGTTTGCCTCTAATATCATCTCTCGTATTTCTTCTGGTGTGAATTCTCTCCCAGATAATGAGATAATACCTACGCTGTACCCTTGAAGCACCTTTAACTCAACCAACGGCTTCAGGTAAGGAACAAAATATTCGGGCGTAACAATCAAATAATCTACACTGGTTTGTGCCATAACCGGGCTTGTGCACAAGAAAACAGTGATCAAAACTAACGCGATATTGTTAACTTTGCTCATTCGCCCCCCCCGCAACGCTCATCATACACATCACCAGCACGCCCCCTATCGTGCCGATGAATAAGCCGACCAACAGTCCGGATAAGAAGGTCATTCCTCACGCTCTTTCCCGTACACAATTGTTTGCGTTTGTGTATCGTTAGACGACTTATCATCCTGCCGCTCGATGGCGTCAAGAGCGGTGAGTTGGTCAATTTTCCCCTCCAGCTCGGCAATGTAAGACTTCAACGAGTCCAATTCGCCTAACAATTCGATGACATCAAAGTACGTCAATTCCATCCCGACTTGCGCTGTTTTCGCAAGCTTCATTGCCATAATTAGTTTGTGCATATCTGACATTTCGCTCATTCCCCGCGCTCCTTCCAGAAGCTGGTCGATGAACCCCTCCAGCTCGGCAATGCGGGCGGTCAGCGCGGCAACGCAAACATCAGTTCCTCCCCCCCATTCTGCCCTACAAGACTGGCATCGGAATATTTCGATGCCCCAATAGTCACCAGACTGCTCGTCTGAGTCGTAATTTTCATCAGCAATCATAGATTTTATGTCATAGTTTGACTCGTCATTAAGTAATCGATACTTTAGGTCTACTCCCCAATCACTATCGACTCGGCATTTTACAACTGCCGTTGACCCACAAAACGGGCACGGTTTCAGTTCGCTCATCTCATCCTCCTAAAACGGCACGTCTAATTCAGCCGACTCGACCTTCGCCGTCAAAAACCGCACGGTTTCAGCCGTTACCTCGTAACTGCTTGCCCACGTGCCGTCCTTGCGCTGGTACACAGTCGGCTCTGCTTTCAACCGCCCCTCGACCAACACCTTGCTGCCCTTTGTGAGGTACGTGTTGCACGACTCCGCCTGCTTGCCCCACACGCTCACTCTGAACCAGGTGGTCTCGTCTGTGTCGCCGTACTTGCGCGATGTTGCCACGCTGAAGGTTGTGACTGGATCGCCGTTGGGGGTAAAGCGTTGTTCGGGGTTACCGCCTAAATTGCCGATAATTATGATTTTTGCGTACATGTTTGCTCCTGTTTAGTTTGTTTGAATTTGTGTTTGTTTCTGTTGCGCATACAACTTGCGGAATTTGTCCTGCTGCGCTTCAGGCGTTTGGACCTTGCCTCGCTTGGTACTTTGCGATGCCAGAATTTTTGAGACATAAGCAAACGTGTTAGCACCTCGACTTATGCCCTCAGCAATGGCAGTCCTTACCATAGGCTCGCCGTAAGTAAGCACCGCCTGATCTATCTGCTTTTTGATTTGTGGAGTTACTTTCGCAATAGGTTCAAATCCTGAATAAATATCATCATCATCGCCTTTTTCTGTAATAGATGATGACAGATTATTATCGGGTATGGGATTAATATGGGTATGGGTATGGGTATGGCTTTCGATTTGTTTTGAATTTGCTTGCAATTTGCTTTCAATTTGCTTTTCGTTTGCTTTAGGTTTGGTTGCTCTCGGTCTGCCTCCTTGCTTTCCGGCTTCTGATCTTTTGGTTTTGATTTCGTCTACCTGTTGCTTTGAATAGTTGTATTCCAGGTAATCGTGAATTCGATAACCGCCCTCGATGCGATCCCATAATTCGCACTCAACCAACACTTCCGCAAGTCCATTAGCCTTGCGTTGAAATGCTTGTGCTGCGATCAATTCCAGCGTGTCATCTGATATAAATCCGTCAGTAGTAAATGAGTTGCAATGACATAACGCTGCCATATGAAAAATGACCGCGTCTTTGCCAGCTTTTCTGACCTTCGGATGATTGAAAAAGTTGTCGTCAATTCGCGCCCAAGCCATCATTCCCTCTCAAAGTAAAACGTGATATTTATGTGATATTTTTCGTTTAGTCTTTCGCGAAATTCATCGAGAGTTGAAGTGCTTTTTCTTGCATTGCAATTTTGGCAACAGACAACAAGGTTTTCTATGTTGTTATTACCACCTTTGCTTACTGGAATTATGTGATCTATTTCACGCCAGACATTTTTTCCAAACGGTCTTCCACAATAAATGCAATGTCCGTTATTGTGTTCGTAAAGGTATTGTCTGACTTTCTTTGATATTTTTTTTCTATTGGGGTGCACTTTAGCCATTCATACTCCTTTCAAAACAATCCCATTTGCGGCACTTTGTTTTCCAGCTCCAACCGCGCCGGAATGTGCGCCTGTTCGATCACTTTACGCCGTGCTCTCAATTCATTCTCACGGCTTAACAACTCATTCGCCACGTGCCAGCGTTCCTGCTCGTTGGCGATAATCCATCGACCAGCTTTGCCAGCGTGAGCACCTATCGGCCACTTGTATTGCTTGACTAACACTTCCAGAATGTCACGTACCTGGCGTTCGCCTAATCCGCACCTCCCCACAAGCTTGTCAAGTCTGACCGCGTTTTCTTCGCCAACGTGCTCGCTCATACAAGCGGCAACCAGCCTGATGTCGGCTTCCTGTATTTCTGAGGATTTCATCCTGTAATAATCAGTGGGGTTCATTTGTCACCTCATTACTATCTGGTTTCGGAGTGAAGATTTTCCAGAAGTCAGGACACGTTTCAGCCTGGCTACCGTCTTCGATGTATTCTTTGTGTAACGAGCAGGCAAACAAGTGCCCGTGCGGTCTGCCTAAGTCCATGTCGAAGTAACTACAACTTGCGCAATATCTCTTTTCGTCCATCTCAATTCTTTCTGCTGGTCTACAACGCCGGCCAGCAGGCTGCGGTAAAGGAGAGGGAAACCCGCTCAAATTGACTTGTCTGCGCGTGCCTTCAATATCACGCCAATAGCCTGTTTCTTTTCGAGATACTCGGCTCGTTTTTCGTCATCCAAGCCGTTCTGTAAGCCCTTGTTGATGCCGATCACCATTTTCTGCAACACGTCACTTGCGATGTCAACGTAAGGCGTGCCTTCGCTGTTCGTGACTTTTGATGCTCGCTCGATAGTCATGATGTCATCGTTAGCTTGCGCTTCTGGCTTTGTTCTGGCAGGCTTGCGCGTTGGCTCTGGCTTATTGCCGTCACCGTCTTCGTCGGAGTAAATGCCGAGTATTGAAGCCAGGCTGTAACGGCGCAAGTAGGTTACAATTGAACCTGCAACCTGTGCGCTGGATTTGCCTTTTTCTTCGCCGACTGGCATTGAGATAGAACTGCTGATCCATTCGCCGGATGTATGCATTAGCACGGTTTCAACGCCAGCCACGCCCTCTTCGCCAAAAGTGAGTTGACTGACTGACAAACCGTGCTTCGCGATTACGGGTCGCGCCCCCGCTATAATCGCGCCTAAACTGGCATAATCGTTTTTGAGAAACGGATTTTTGCTGTCAAACTTGATAGCAGGCATCTCCGCTTGTGCCTTAGATAAGGCTGCTGATAAGTTCTGAATTGACTCTGACTTGTTCATTTTGCTCCTTTACTCTTTTGATAATGTCTTGCATCGTTGAGATTTCGGTGTTGTTCGCTTCAATTTCTCTTCTGACTCGTTTGTAAGCCAGGCTGCCATAAGGCAACTCTTGCAACTCCCCGAACAAACTCTGATTGTCTTGTTTGAGTTGATAGATATACTGCTCTCGATAGTCGCTCATCATCTTCCCCTCCGCTCACGTCTCGTCTCGATGATTCCGGTCACACCTGCGACAATCATCATCGGTATGCAGATAATTCCGAATCCTACGAAAAACTCTGCTAACATTTCTGCTCCTCGTCTGGTATCAAACCGTCGTAACTTCCGCTGTCATCTGCCAACGCTCGTTCCTGCAGTCCTTCGACCACACTAACTAATCCCATGACAATTTTTGTTAGTTCCGATACCGCCTCTAATGCAGTCATGTCCGAATGCGTGACGCTCGGCGTGTTAGGGATAAGGTCTCGCTCTGGGTTATATCTTTTCATCACACGCTCGACAGATTCCAAAATTTTTCTCAACTTATACGCGGTGTTGTTCATTATTGCTCCTTTCTAAAATGGAATGTTTGGATCGTCTGCCATCGGGCTGTTGCTGAACTCGTTCAGGCAATCCAGACAGACGTAGGTGAAATTGCCTATCCCCTTGACGAGATAACTCCCGCATTTCGGACAGGTGACAATCGTGCTCTTGATTTCTTCTCGTTGGGATAATCTGATCTCTTGCGTGTCGTACATTTTGCTCCTTTTTGTTCTAATATTTGAGTAAAACTAACCTCACATATATATTACACGATTAATCGTACTTTGTCAAGCGAATTCCCGGGATTTTTCATAATTACTTGAATAAACTCTCATCATAAGTTTTACTGCTGGTACAATCCAGAATTACGCCAATAAATTGAGAAGATTTCAACTATTTGGCGAAAATAATGGCATTTCAACAATCGAATCTATAACGCCCACAATCATTCACGCGCGTTCAAGCCCTGTTGATAACGCAAGGTAGGCAAATACTCACAATCGAGAGCAAATCACGAATTTAGGCGGAATTTTTGCGTCTGTGTAGATTGTACGCGCTTGTGCTTTGTCGACTATAACCGACAAAGTAAGAGAGTCTGCTGATTTTATCGACTATACCGTAAACTTTGCCAACTAATAAAGTTAGATTACGCCATAACGAAAAGCGAACGCGCCAAATAATAAATCGTTCACTCCAACGCATAAAGTGAACGATAAAATGAACGAAAAGCAACCTGCGCATTTATTGCACAAGTTGCTTATCAGGTGGAGCTGGTGGTATTCGAAACCACGTTCAGTTAGGGCATTGCTCTAACTCGATCCCTGTCAGCCCCAAAGTTATTGTATCAAAAACCACAAAAGTCTGGTTTGAGGTTACACCGCCTTATCCGGATTGTACTTATCCGCCACATACCAGCCCTGCCCCTTGTAATGCACGTATGCCACCTGGTAAACCTTCTGCAAAGTCGGCTGTTTGCATTCAGGACAGACCGTGAGCGGGTCGTCGGTGTAATGCTGGAAACGCTCGAATTGTCTCAGGCAATTGTCGCAATGGTAAACGTAGACGGGCATGTTATTTGCTCCTCGTGGCGCTTTTGCCAGGCTCGGGAATCCAAGTGACGTTATAGTCGGGGTCTTTGTAACTCATGTTTTTTAGCAGATCTGCTACCCGCCTTGCTCTAATGTTCATAATTTTACAGATTTCGTGATTTTTATATCCGTCATCATGAAGTTCTCTGATTTTTGTCACTTGACTTTCTGTCAAATTATCCTCTCTGCTCTTTTTCCAAACAAAGCTTTCATCAGGATAGCGTTCATTTCTCAGAACCCTGTTTATTGTAGACTTGCCGAACCCTGTAATTTCGCTGATTTCTGTAACCGACTTACCAAGTTTGTTGAGCTCTCTTATCCCTTTACATATTGCAGGATTAAGCTTTTCTTTAGGATTGTTGTCATAACCGCCTGATTTTTTACGGTCTTGCATATTATCGTAGTGAGTACCTAAATACAGGTGATCTGGATTACAGCATTGCGGGTTGTTACACTTATGGCAGACAAATAATCCGTCTTTTATTTCGCCTTTGAACAATTCATAAGACAAACGGTGCACGTGATATTGTTTCTTTTTGAAAGTCAGTCTACCGTAGCCCTTATTTTGAACTAATGACTTTTGCCAGTTCCAACAACCAGTGTCGGGGTCGATTTCGATGTTACTCAATAAAGCTGTCTTTAAATCGGGGTATTTTGTTTTCCACATTGTTGCCTCCTAAGCAACTCCTAATAGTTGATGCTTGGGAAGGTGGTTAGGAAAACCACCTTGTCACGTTGCAATCGCTATCCCAAGCAATGTATTTTATCACGCTAATTATACCACTTCCGGCGCGTGAATAACCGGTTGCACGCTTATGTGACAAGAGAGTTTTTTCGAATTGCCCTTTTCTAAGCCATTTTCCTCAACCTTCAAGCGGATAAATGCACCGCCCAATGGTTTTGGAACCATACCCTTTTCAACCGCCCAACCGTTAGACCCATCGCCGTAATCCTGTTTGTAGCCTGGAGTGCGGACATGGTGTGTAGTGTGAAATACCAACTTGCCGGCATCTGATATTGTTTCGCTAATTACCGGCACATAATAGGCGTTATGGTTATGTCCATTCAAAATTATGTCAGCATCCTTAATGTAAACCTGCTGTCTGTTTGCGTGACCGATTCCTTTGGTTGCCGGTGAATCACCACCAAAGCCGTGATGATATTTCATCTTGACGCTAAAACGCCCGCCCTGTGTGCCTCTTGATAGCAGAAATCGAACCCAACCGCCATAACCGCCCTGCATAACTTGACCGCCATGTTCCATATTGAGAGAATAAACGAGCCGGTCTATCAGGCTTATTGAAGCGTTTTTCAATACCGCTGTTTCGTGATTACCAGGAGTCAAAAGCATTATGTTTTGAGCGAACGGTGCTAAAATTCGAGCCGTATCCTTGACCACAAAATCGTAATAATCCTGTCTGCGATATTCTGGTCGCAATTCGTCCAATGACCGGCGTGGGTCAAACCGCCCCTGCATCGCGTCAAACACATCGCCGAAAATCAGAATTTTTGCATTGCGGTTTTTGGCTTCAGTCAGATCATCTAATAACCGGTTGCGGTTACAATTTACACTGTCAATGTGTAAGTCTGAAGTCACAAACAGCAGGTGCTCTGTATTTCCGCCTGAGTAGTCAATTCGTGCGGTAGTGACTGACCCCTGCTGTGTGGCTTCAAACATTCCTTGCGCTAAGACAGTTCCGCTCATGCCGTCGCCAGTGTTGAATAGACTTTGAAACTATCCTTTTCCGTCCAGAACTTGCCTAAGCTCGTTTCAACGTAGCCTTGCACCATCCACGTGCCCACGCTGTCAATATCGCCGGCAATCGTGGTGTACTGGATTATCCCGTCCTTGCCGTCGGTATAGAAATCGGCGGTCTTTTGAATTTTCGTGCCGTCAGGCTCTTGGAAGTAGATATACTTCGTGACGGCGGTACTAACGTCGATCGCCGTGCCGGATGTGTCGGTGATAGTAAGCCTGAATATCGTGCCTACATCGCCATTGTGAACATAAATCGTGGTCATGCGCTTAACTCCTCGTAGACTTCCATTTCAACTAACATTGGCATCTCTACTGTAAATCCTGCGCTCAATATCGCAGCAACCGAGAACTCCATAACTTCCGTGTACTGGATGTCTGCACCTTCCGGCGCGGCAAGCCATGTACCAGTAGGCCAGGTATATTCAGGGAATGACCCCTTCGGAAAACTTGCGATTATCACATTACACCGTCAATGTCATAGCACTTCTATTACCGTTAGCGTCAACTGTCTCAATGATCACATCGGAAGTGTCGTCAATACCCCGATAAGTGATTGTAGTTGTGCCGCCGCCGGATGCCTTGCCTGCTATCTTAGCCGCCATGATTTTCAATAGGTCGCTGAAGGTGTACGTGCCAACAATTATCTCATCATCGAATATTGATCCGAGTGCGCTTGTTGAGAGCAATACGCCAGTCGTTCCGGTATCATCAAGAATCGCGTCTGCAATGCCGTCTACAATGTCTACCTTATCCTCAACTTCTTGAACGTGAGCGGTAGTCGCCAGTCCTGACACGTCCGCCTTATACTGAGCAGGGTTATCAAGGTCAGATTGAATGGCAGCAAGCGCCGCCGTGTACTCGCCAGCCTGTGCAGGCGCGGCAGGAATCAAATCCGTCTTGTCCTTGATTGCGTCCACAATGCCGTCAATAACGCCGACTTCATTGTCAACCGTAGTTA
>JAEAME010001982.1_pt1 | contig 12836 bp, 8 predicted proteins | sample 8958731 | NCBI WGS metagenome assembly JAEAME01 (sample SAMN16933194, study PRJNA681113) | bioreactor sludge metagenome | isolation source: anerobic bioreactor sludge (Control) | place: India:Bengaluru | collected 2018-10-24 | reverse complement strand
TCAAAATAGCCAGCCGCCAGGGCCGTTCGAATATTTTTATAATTGATAGTTTGAGCAAACTTATCCTCCGTATGGAATGAATTGACTGTGTCAATTCAGGCTTTGACGAAGTCAAAGCACTCCAAATTATACTTCAAGAAACTCCGCCACCTCATCAATAAACGCCTGGTTGATCAATCCTTTTTCAAAAGCACTTTTGACCATGCTTTTGGGAATTTTTCCTTTTCTCAACGCTTCCATCGTCTGCAATTGCATGGTGCCGAAAATCTGGGGCAGATTCAAATATTGCACACAAAAGCTCTGGCAATTGCCACAGCGGATGCACTTCAATCCGCCGTTGCGGAGGAAGCGATTGTAATCGGCTACTCTCGCTGAGACCACCAACTCAGCCTGAAATGCAATTCCGACAGGGCATTTATCCTGCGTGCCATAGCAGGCTCGGCATTCGTAGCAATAAATCGTCTGCGGATTTTTGTTGACCACCGCCTTGCCCACATCGACCGCCAGCAACGAGGCAATGCCGAACATGGCCGCCCGATTGAGATTTTTCGTCAATGCCCGATCGTTTACGTTGGTAAAAAATTGGAACCGTCGAATGCCAGGCATCACATACGGCTGGTCTTCTTCGAAGCGTGCGCCGATGGGTTCTTCTTCTTTTTTTGTTATGTCTTTTTCTTCTTCCATATTTTCAATTTGTCCAGTTACCAAATTACCCAGTTACCCAATTACCAAAACTAACGAGGCAACATCAACGCCATCAACAGTCCCGCAATCAATCCCCCCACTGCGCCTTGAATCAACTCTTTTGGCGTTTTCATATCCAGCGCATAAGCGATGATCACCCCTGAAACCGCACCAGCAAACAGAAACGATAGCAATGTCAGCAACGGATCCTACCTCTAAATATTGTTCAATTATTATGAGGAATAATGGAATGCTGGAATGTTGGAATTTAAAAATAGCACTTTGTCCTCATCATTCCATTATTCCACTTTTCCATGTTTCCACTATTCCATTCTTCCTGCCTCGATCAAGCCGCTCTTCTCACCGCCGCCAGCGTCTTCGGCACCATCAAGCCGATCAGCAGCGCTGCAATCACTCCGCCGATGAAGCCCTGGGCGATCTGCAAAACCTTCAACTCGTAAACCGCTAACGCCAGCACGCCGCCAGCGATCCCGCCACTGATCAGAAAATAGATTAATTGCATATTCCAATTCTTTGAAATATTTTTTCCAATCGAACGGCTGACCACTGCCATCATGCCTCCCGAAACGCCAATGATGACCAGTGTATAAAGCGCCAGCACGAGCAGGTTCTGAGAAAAATCGGGATTGTCGGGCGAGAAGACGGTGAAGTTCATGAACTTCATATAAATCGCTGCAATGGGCGCCATGATCGCCATTGACGTGAAAGTGTAAGCGCCTTTGATGAAGCCAGTTTCGGCTCGCATCTGGCCTTCGCCCATGGTGCCGCCGCCGCCCAATGGCGATGGCCCACAGGACGTGGTGGCGTTGATAATGTAAGCCGCCATCACAACTGCCAATTGGGGCCAGGTGATTAAATTAAATTTTGCTGGGCCAAAAAGATAAAGTACTGGCACCAAAGCAGCGGTTAAAATTCTTGAACAGGAGAGCGGCAGAATGGTCTGCATCTGAACGAAAATTGCCAGCATTCCTGCCACACCTAAAATTTGGATGGCCGACAGGCTCTTCAAAATCACACCCAGCGCATCAAATCCGCCCGTGGCAGCCAGCACTCCCGCTGCCAGAAATCCCGACGCCATTGCTGTCACAGGCAGCAGAATGATGCCGCCCATCAAGTCCTGAATGGAGGCTCGGCAGAAAAGAATAATCAAAATTCCACCTGCCACTAAAACGGTCTGAACTGGCATTTTGCCGAACGGCTGGAAAATGGCGATCAGCAGCGAGGCCACGAAAATAATAAGTGACAGATAGCCACGAAACGGTGCTTTGATTTTGGCTACCTTTTTTTCTTCCTCAAGACTCGTGGTGGCGGGTTTATCTCGGAGCGTGACGTCATTAGGATATAATTTTTGAGAAATGCTTTTTAAAAACAGGGCGGTAATGGCTGTGCCAATCATGAGCGAAAAGGCCTGGGGCGATCGCAAAATACCATCGCTGGCCGTCGGGAAAAAGGCGCCGAGAAACCCCTCCCCTATTTGTCCCACGCCGCCAATCGGCGAAGGTCCACAGGAGCCCATGGCATTGCGGGTGAAAGCGCCGATCAATACGATCAATTGGGTTCGGGTCAACAAACCCATGCCGCCTTCCCAGCCAAAGGAAAACAACAACGGCAATAGCGCTGCAGCGATGATTCGTCCGCAGGGCAGCGAGGCGATGACAGGCAAATTGATAATAATGACCAATGTTCCTGCCAGTCCGATGGGACTTTTTTGTAGCCTGGCGATAAATACTTTCAGCGCATCAAAGCCTTTGGTCGCCTCCAATGCGCCAGCTAGAAACAGCCCGCCCAATAATGCCGTGATCGGGTGAAGGATAATCCCGCCGATCATCTCGTTGGGAAGCAGGATGGCGCTGGTAAAACCATCGCTGGCAATTCGGAAAATAAAGCCGATAATCAAATTGACCAGACTGACCAGCACCAGCACGGTCTGTACAGGAAGATTGATCTTCCTGAACAGCGTCAGAACCATTGTAACGATGAAAATTGTGAGTGTGATGTAGCCGAGTATTTGCACGATTACCTCATTAACAATTATCAATCCGCCAGTTGGCGGATTGATAATTATTTTGGTTATCCGATTTTCTTGTCACTTTGAACGGCAAATTCACAATATACCGCTCGTCTTTTTTCGACAGCGACACCTCGTCTCCCACCGTCAGATTGCCCAGGCACATCGTACAGGAAGAAGCCACTGCTTCGACCACCTGCCCATTTTTCAACTGAACTTTCATGCGAGACAGTACGAATTCTTCGATGCCCAATTCGGAGGGACAAAATTCGAGAATCATGCCTTTCACAAAAAATTTGGCTCGATAAATTTCAGCAAAAGCAAAAAATCCCAACAAACCGATGAAGGTATAAAATGTCAGCGAGTCAATCATGTATCAAGCCGTCCACTCGAATTTGATTGCCTGTTTTAGCTCCGTATCCACGACGTAAAATTTATTGTCATTATCCATGCAGATCGAGGTCGGTCGTTTCAAGCCCACTTTCATCATGTCCAAAAATTTACCCTGGGTATCGAATTTTTGAATCCGACCGTTCATCGAATCGCAAACATAAACGTTGTTTTGTCGATCTAGCGTGATTCCCTCGGGCGAATTCAATTGCCCCTCGCCACTGCCGTTTTCGCCAAATCGGAATAAAAATTCACCATTCTGCCCCAGCACTTTGATCTCGCCGTGTTTGCTATCCACCATATAAATCCTGCCATCGTCCGAAACAGCCACACCCGTCGGTAGCCTGAAATGATAGGCCAGTGTCCCCTGCGACAGATCTTTCGGATCATCCCCCAGATCACCGTAGCTGCCAATTAGCTGATGAGAATTTTTATCAAAAACGGAGAGTCGATGATTGCGGGTGTTGCAGGCATAAATTTTATCGCTGACAAAAATACCTTTGGGCGTGTAAAAAGCATCGGGATAGCCTCCGACCGCTCCAATGGAATCCTTCAACTTTCCATCTGGAGAAAAAATCGCAATGCGGCCGTTGTTGGAATCGACCACGTACAGATCGCCACTGGCATCGATGCTGATTCCCTGGGGAAAATTAAACCTGTCGCCTGAGCTACCAGCTTTGCCGATGGTCTGGATTAATTTTCCTGCCGGATCAAACACTTTGACGCAATAATCGCCGGCATCCGTCACATAAATAATTCCATCAGAATTGACAGCGATACCATAGGGATCGACGAATCCATCAATCAGATTAAGCTGTTTGAATCTCTGTTGTTGAGCACCTGAAAGAAATTTTGGAAACGTAAAACTAATCGAGGAAGCTGCGCTTAACGCCAAACTGTTTTTTAAAAATTGTCTTCTCGAGATAGAAACAGATTGACTTTGTCTGTTTTTATTCATAGTTACTATGAAATAAGTTGAATTTGGGAAGGAAAATAAAAAAGACTATAAAAAAACCATCAAGTTATTTTGTAGCATATTTATAGTCTTTGAAATTTCGGGATTGGGGCTTTCCCATAAATTACTTTTTTAAAACTCAAAATTCATTCACTGGTTTGTAAAAATTTAAGGTATAAATATAAACCAGGAATTCCATAAAGTCAAGTGAAAAAATATCTTTTTTTAATTTTTTTTTCATATCGCAAATCAATGGTTTAATAGTTGCTTAAAAAAATATTACCGATGTTAAAACCTCAAACTTCGGATTCTTTCCAGATAATATTTATAATTCTCCAGCGGAGTTTCTGGAGTAATCAGATGGTCGGGCAATGGAATGAAGCCTCCCTCTTTCATCAACGGCAATCTTCGCTCGATCTCTTCATCAATGTTTTGCTTGCCTTTCGGAATCGCCATTTTATTGATCCCGCCGAGAATACGAAACTCTTTTCCATATTTCTTTCTGAATGCCATAGGATCGGCGTTCCATGCGCCGATTTCAACCGGGAACATAATATTCACGCCTCCCTCCAGCCAATAAGGTACCAAATGATCAATCATGCCGTCGCAATCCACTAAATACAAATCAACTCCGTATTCCAGCAGTTTATCAGCTATCTTGCGATAACCCGGCACCGCGACCGATTTGAAAATTTCTGGGCTAATCAAGGGACCGGTTCGGAAGCAGATATCTTCCCATCCCCAGCCTAAATCGACCTTGACTTTAGGCAAAATGAAATCCAATTCCCAACAGACCAGGTCAGAGATGGTTTCCACCATTTCTGCCAGCGTGTCCCGGTCGTCATAACAAAGATAGGAAAAATTTTCAACGCCCATCCAGTTGCGAATCCAGCCGATCAGGGAGCCAGTATTGACTGAAATGGGTGAGTCCATCTGTCGAGCTTTGGCAACCTGCTCATCAAAATCCTTGGGAATTCTTCCCAAATTAGGCTGTAATCTCTTTTTATATTCGTGCCAGCCAGAGGCATCTTTCAAAATAAAGTCGATGTAATGGGGGATCGAGCTTTTCTCTTTCCACGCCTGGCAGATGACGCCATCATTTTGACGATAGATTCGGTATTCTTCCGTTTCTTTAATGACCTCCTCCTCGAATGCGGGATAAGGATCGATATTGAGTGACACCCAGGCGTGCATCGGCGTCGTGTTAAAAAATTCATGTTCATTGGCATCTTTCGGCAAGCCTTCCTGGTACCAGCGCTCGTACGTTTCGGGCCAGCCCTTCCAGTGATGGACGGGCATGCGGTCAAATTCCTGGTAATACATAATATGTCGCCACAGTTCCCTGGTTATAATTTCAGTCATACAATTCTCTCTCCTGTGATAGACTCCCAAGCTGGATGAACCAGAACCCAAAGGACCCTGAACCGCTAATTGCGCGAATTAAACAAATTTCGCTAATTGATCGTTCGCGTAATTGGGATAAATTAGCGGTCAGAATATTTTTGTTCTTTGGGCAAGAATTTCACTTTTTAAAAACCAATTACCCGATCACCCAATTGCCTATTTACCCAATGGAACAGTGTCCTCCCAACATCGCCACTTCGCCCGTCCCCATCGTGTGGGACCACCATCCAGTTGTAAATTAAATGACGTGTTCAGGCTTTCATGGAGGATGCGATCCTGATACAGCACTTTCGTCATATTCGCCGCCGCCCAATAGAGCTTGTTCCCTTCCACGGCGGCAAATAGAATTTCACCATCCGATTGGAATGGTCCATACGACACCTTGCCCAGCTCAAAATCATAGCGGGGGCGAATGTTCTGCGGTTTATAATCCAGCATCAGATCGCCTTTGATGCCAAAATATTCGGTTCTGCCCTGATTGCTATATTTCAAGCCAATTGCCGAGGGGAACTTATCGGTCTCGATCAATTCAAATTTCTTGATCAGCTCGGCAGGCGAAACCGATGGATCGTGCGGCGCTAAAATCGTCACAAAAATTTCCATGTTCCCAGGATAATAGTGATCGGACAACGTCTCGTACATACAAATCTCATCCTGCCAGTGCCGTCTCAAATCGAACGATCCAATCGAGCGGACATATTCTTTGACAGGAAAATAGATGAGCAGATTGTTTCCCGTTTTATTCACAAAAGAGCCGACGGAATCGTAGCTTGTATCGAACCAGCGATCACCTTGTGCTATGATTTTTCTGGTATGCCATAAATTTGAATAGGTTAGATAATCCTCCCGCAGCGATTTGATGGCATCGACCACGACAAAAAATTGATCCGTCTTGTGATAAATAACGATCCGATCCCAGTCATAGCCCATTTCCTCGTCAGTCAATCGGGTGCGGGAATAATCGATTTTATCGAACGTCAGAAAATTAATCAGCTTGGTTTCCACAGGTCGATAAGCGCCAGAATTGCGGATAAATTCCCACAGCGACTGCTCTTTTCGCTCACCCTCGATTTGAATCCAGCGCTTGTTCTTTCGGGCCACGATGCGATTGTGATAGTAATCCGCCCGAAACCTGCCATATTCGCCACTGGGGAGGTTGTCCCGATAGCCGCCATCATGCAGCAAAATCGAGCCATTGTGCCATAGTGCGGCAATGGAATTTTCATCGGAGTTGCCATGATGCATTTTCTCCTCTTCCACAGGAATGGTGCTCCTCAGAAATTCACGTGCGGCATAAGCGCCATTGCCTTCATCCTGGTAATTCAATAGAAAGAAAGTGCTATTGCGATCCGTCCCATTGCGGAATATAACTTTTTTGCCGACAATTTCCTCCATGACCAATCGGCTCTCTGGCTTGGGCGGCTCAGGTTGAATCGCTTCATCGGCCCATTTGTAGGCATCGACAAATGCCAATGCAGTATAAGCGCCCCGTGGATCGAGCTTGTTTTCTTGAATATATTGCCAGTACTGCGCAACCGCCCATTTATAAATTGGCTCTTGGTAGATCGCAGCGCCCTTCTCGAAAATTGAAATCCAGCGATACCAGTCCGAGGGCCATTGAGCATCGCCGAAGTCAGCGATCAATCCACCTGGCGTGGTGAGATTGGCGAAATAATCAAAATAATATCGGGGAATGGCGGAGCGAAAGAAATCGGGATCGTTGGTGGTATCGACCATTCGTAACAATGAAAGCATCCACACCGAATGATAGCCTGCCGCATCTTCTTCTTCCCAATTTTGATAGCTATCGCTGCTGAGAATTTTTGCCATGCGCTTCCATTTCGACGCATCTGGATGATCGGGGAGGGCGAGGTAGGAATAATAAAACGTCTCCGCTCGAAGGATCGCCCGATTCATGGGACCCCATTCAGGATAGAACATGAGAAAATTGGCGCAATCCGCCACGCCCCGCTCGATCACCGCTCGGTCTCTTTTGGCAATCGAATTGCTTTTTTTAATGTAAAGATATGCTTTGGGATAGGAATACATGCTGAAGAAATCCGAGATCGGCGGCAATCCTTTGGAATACTCGATTCGATCCTGGTAGAATTCTTTGGGAAAAAACTTTTTTATATCTTCATAGCTAACAAGCAATTCCACTGCCTTTGCCACATATTTTTCATCGCTAGTCTCCTGGTACATGAATCCCAGCAACTCGGCAAAATTGGCAGGATAACTAGTGGGCGAATAGCCAAACAGATTGCTCTTTTGAATATTCGCTTTCCACCTGTTCATGATATTGTCATATTCCTGATAATTGTATTCCACCGCATCCTGCACAATTTTCCAGTAGTCGCTTTTCGTGGGTTGGGCGATTCCCTGTGTTGCAATCAAAAATAGAACTATAATTAAGAAAAGTTTGATAAAATTTGACATCTCAAAATTCTCCTTCAAAGTTATCAATTAACAATTCACCATTCACAATTGACAATTAAAAATAATATCATTTCCCCAGATACCTCCCCTCCAAATCCCCATACTCCTTCGGCATCCGCCACATATAATCAGGATCGATATAAGGCAAATCGTTTCGATGCTTTTCCATCAATGCAATTTTCTTCTCGATCAACTCCCCCATATTTTCACCATATTCATGCCAGGTTTCGCCATATTGATGGATTGGAATAAAATTCACCTTCGTGCTTTGCCATAATTTCAGCAGGTCTCTGGCATTGTCCAATTCATCATCCACCATTTCTCGAACCATCTTCAGTCTAAAATTTTTCTCACTATCATTCTTCGCTTCAAGATAGCCATGCACACCTGCCACCCAGGCGCCGACATTCCGCAGTGTTCGATAATAGCAACGAAGCGATAGCAGCCGATCCCGCAGGTCAATAAAAATTTCTCGTTCAGCTTTTTCAGCAGGAATTTCGCTCACTACTTTTTCGGCCGATTGAATCGCCTGTTCCAAGGCTGGTTTCGATTGGGCATCAAATTGGCGCACGATCTGGTCGCCCTGTTCCGTCGTGATCAATGTCCAGAGCACATCTTTCGCCAGATCGACCCGATGGGGATTATTGAAAACCGCCATGGAATATTTCTCATAATACTCCCGCTCCGTTTCGGGAATACGATCGATGTCAGGCACAAATGGTCGCACCCAGAGCCGATACATCTCAAACGCCCAGGTCGTGCCATAAAGCGGCACATCAGGGAAATTCCGAACAGCAGTATCACAACTCCGCCAGATTTCCATCAGCCTTGTGGCATACTCTCGTCCGACCCATTTCTCAGTTGTATTTTGAACAATCTTATCTACGTTTATTGATGACCCCACTTGATACGCTTTCACCACTTCTCGATTGATGTCATGCGGAGCAACCGAGGGCGGATCGATAACAACTGAAATTCTGGTGAGATCATTATTCCATAGAGTTTGCAGATTCTCTATTGTTTTCCAGGGGGAAGGAATGCCATGAACCAGTGCGCCTTTCGCCGACGTGCTGGTGAAAAGATGTGATCCCCGTTTCACCAGTTCCTGCTCTCTCGCCCATTCCTCTTGATCATTTTTATCATTGATGGACATCTCCAGATCGATCCCATTATCCATCCCCTTCAAAACCAGCGGCTCTTCCTCGGGTATGGCAAATAATCCTGCGATGATCCGAAAATCGGGATTGATCTTTTGCCCGACCTCCCGCAGCAGTCGATAATAGCGAATAATATTTTCCGAAGCGGCATCGGCAAACGCCTCATGTGGCATCCATTCCCTGGCGATGTAAGCGCCGCCGTTTCGGCCCGAATAGAGCCGTGCGGTATATTCAAAGCCTGACCCGCTGTCATTCAAAAACGTATTGATGAAACTGATCTCGGGAATGGCGGTCATGATTTTGTGCAGCATCTCGGCATAATGCCAGCGCACCAGCGGATGTCCCAGCGTGAGATTGTATCGGGGACGAAATGACCGAAACGGGTGATCGATGCGGGCGCCCCTGAGAAATGGAAATTTTTCGAGCAACGATTCTGGCACCGATCTCGGGTTGCAGATCAGAAGTCCTGGCGAGAGTCCATAAGTGATGGCTAATTTTGCCTGCGCTTTCAAGAAATTGAAATTCGCTTCGAGATATTCAGGCGGGTAAGTTCCCTTATTCAAATCGGTTTCGACAAACTGATCTAAATCAGGAGCCGCATTATAAAATCGATAGTAGATTTCGCCAGGCTCGATCTCCTCAAGCGAAAATGGCGTGGCAAGGGCATTGATGATTACATGCGAACAGCCTATGCGAGCCAGCTCTTGAATCGAGCTTTCTGGATTATAATCCTTGCTGAATCGTCTCTTGTCAGCAAAAAAGCCATCGGTTCCTCGAAGCCAGGCAAACCTGGATTTAATAATTTTCCCGTTCTCAAATTCCGCCAGATCCAAATCGAGCCATTCTTCTTTCACCTGACAGAACAGCGCATATAATAAATGAGGCTTCGAAGCAATGAGCTCGCTATTTCCATTTACATCCAATTTGAAGAACATCCAATCTTCTTGCTGGTTTAGATTTTTTGGCAGAGGACCAAATTTCTCATCTAAAATAGAAATTCGGAGCACGCCCGTTTCAGAGATTACTGCGGTATTTTTTAATGGCAAAATTTTAGCATGAGGAATTATCTCTTTTTTCAATTCTTCTGCCACTGTCCTATCGACAGGTCTGCCTGTTTCTGGATAGGCAATAATCATAATATTTTTCAGCGCATCATTTACAGTGATCTTATTTTGAGTTGGCATGGCAATCTCCGCAGCCAGGAAAAGAAATGATATTAGGAAAATTAAAATTCGCATATCAAACTCCACCAGCAATGTTACCTCATTATCAATTCACCATTCTCAATTGACAATTAAAAAATTATCACAACTTGCCACACGCCCGCATAAAATCCCCAGCGCTATGAACGTAGCCAAACATCAGACTCGTCCGCCACAGCGCTTCCCTCTTATTTAATTCGCCGACCGCTGATTCCTTATTTTCCACCGCCGTTACCGCTTCTTTGATGCAGGAACAGCGATAGCCCAGTCGGGACATATCCACCATGCCACAGGGCGAAAACCAGAGGCACCAGTTGATGGCAAATCCGATATAAATCAAATTCCAGATGCCTTGCTTTCGCAGCACTTCATTCAATTGGTGCGTGGTGAAAGCTACATATTCGGAATCCAATGGCTTTGCCAGATCAGGGAAATCAAAATTGGGCGTGTAATATTGCAATGATTCTTTGAACTTCTCGCCAAACAGAAGATTATCTTTGACATCGTCGGGCGGTTTGATTTCATCATGGCGAGGCGCTCTCGGAAGACCAGGCGGCTCATTCCCTGCGATGTCCAATGTCCGCTGATAGCCTGGATATTTCTTCGCATAATGCTCATCCGAAGCAACGTGAATCACAGGAATTTTTGCCTCCCGAGCCGCTTTCAAAATTGGCGGAATTTCAGTTTTGATAATGGGAATGGAACGACTCGCCCACTCCAGCATTTCCATCACGGGACCAGCTTTGCCTTCCGAAGAAAACGGAAGATTGGGATGGAATCCGATGTTCCAGATGTGCATGGCGATCAAAGCCGTCTCCTCGGCAGGGACTTCGATGTTCACCGACTCGCCCCAGCCTTTGTATCCCACAGCGCCAATTTTGCCTTTTGAAAAATCGAAGGGATAATGGCGATAATATTCGCCTTTCAGTTTCAACATTCGTTTCTGATGATCCATAGAATTATCCATAATTTTTGTCCCAGTCATTCTTTTTCCTTTTACAAATAGATTTGGTGTAACAAGCGAAGCGCCAGCCAGTAAAGTTTTTTCCAGAAAACTTCTTCTTTTCATTTTTATAATTCTCCAACCTCAAATTGAAATAATGATAACTCTCCCTCATTTACTGCAAACTGCCTACTGATGACTGATGACTGCCCACTGCTTACCTCTTCTTCAAAACTACTTGATCCTCCCACGCCATCCACTTCGGTACACCCCATTTCAAATAGCTGCCACTATCCTGACCATGAATTTGCCGCTCTGCCTGAAAAATACTCTGGCCATTATAAATCAGCTTGCTGGCGTTGAAGAAAGAATAAAATAATTCATTTCCATTCGCATTCAAATAACAATAGCGGGCGTCGGTCGTCAAATCACCATAATCGGCTCGACCCGATTCAAAATTATAGCGAGGTCGGACATTCGCTTTCAGATATTCCGCTTCCAGATCGATCATGGCGTTGATCTGAATGAAGCCATCCGCCGAAAGTAATTTGACGCCATAGCCATTGCCCTTCTGAAAGATTTCAATCTTGGATAGCTCCGCCACGATCTGCTTCGGATCGGCTTTGCGCTGGTGCGGAACGAGCAAGGTCGGAAAGACGAGCAAATCGCCTGCCTTGAAACTATCCGATTTTGCCGAGTAAATCGCCCATTCGGTCTGGACATTATTGCGCAGTTGTTCAGCGCCAATGCGGAATGATCTTCCTTCAGGAAAATAAATCAATAGTCGGGCATTCTCTTTGTTTTCATCGCCCGCATAAAACGGCGCCTGATCCTGCATCATAGCAATCGTTTTGTAATAGGTGTCGAACCAGATCGGATTATCGATGTCAAAATTGGCGATGTGCTGGGTGTAAAATAAATTGGAGAGCGTGAATTCGCCATCCTGCAAAATCTTAACGATGTCGAAAATGACGAACCATTCCTTCCCCTTCAAATAGCTGATGAGCCGATCCCATTGATAGCCCAATTCGTTATAGGTCAGTCGGGTTCGGCTCATATCCACTTCTTTAAACCGTCGAAAATGCATCAGCTTCGTCTGGACAAATTTATATCGGCCGTTATCCATGAGAAACGGCATCATGCGATCATCAGGATTTGCCAATCCGTTTCTGACAATCAATTTATTGTGAAACACATCGGCCCGAAATTCGCCGTGGGGTCCCGTCGAAGCGTTCTCCCGATAGCCAGAATCGTACAGCAAAATCGAGCCATCTTTTATCAGCAAATTGATGGCGTTTTCATCGGCATGGCCGTGATGATTTTTTTCGGTCTCGACATTGATCGTGGTGATCAGTTGTTCCTTGCCATCGATGCCAAACGGGGGATCATCCATAAAATTCAAAAACAGGTAAGTGGCTTTCTCGTCCCAGCCGCTGCGAAACACGACCTTTTTGCCCACATAATCTTCCAGCACCAGCCGACTCGGATCAGTCGGAATAATTTCCTGAATCGAATCATCAGCCCAGCCATACGCATCGCAAATATCAGCCCTGGTCACATGGCCCAATTCTTTGACATGGGCTTCGAAAATGCGATGCGCCGCCCATTTCATCCTCCCGTCCCGATAAACCGAAGC
>JAEAME010001980.1_pt1 | contig 12840 bp, 11 predicted proteins | sample 8958731 | NCBI WGS metagenome assembly JAEAME01 (sample SAMN16933194, study PRJNA681113) | bioreactor sludge metagenome | isolation source: anerobic bioreactor sludge (Control) | place: India:Bengaluru | collected 2018-10-24 | reverse complement strand
GCTAGTATTATGATTTATTTGGGAAAGGCTGAACTCATCGAAAAAAACGATAAGTATTTTCACTCAGTCAGTACCAGCTATCCATTGCCCAGCATTGTTCGATTGACACGTTTTATTAATGTGCCGAGGAAACGAATCATTCTGTCGCGTAAAAATTTAATCAAGCGCGATAATCATCAATGCCAATATTGCGGCGCTCGCAATGGACCAGTGACGATTGATCACATCATTCCCAAAGTTCGCGGTGGAGAGGATAGCTGGGAAAACCTGGTTTGTGCTTGCGTGAAATGTAATAACAAAAAGGGAAACCGAACGCCAGACGAAGCTGGAATGAGGCTGGCAAAAATACCCCAACGACCCAATTATCTGTTTTTCATTCGTTATTATGTTGGCAGGCTGGATAATCGTTGGAAGCCTTATCTGTATATGAATTGATTTCGACAACGATGTAATTGGAATTTATGAATAATGCTAATGAAATATAAATTGATTATCTCACTCCCGGAATTTTGAAATCAGGGTTTTCAGGAGAAATAATGGAATGAAAAAGCGAATTTTGAGCGGAATGCGCCCCAGTGGAAAACTTCATTTGGGTAATTATGTCGGAGCGCTGGAAAATTGGGTTAAATTACAGGATGAATATGAAAATTATCATTTGGTGGCGGATTGGCATTTATTGACAACCGATCTGGACACCTCCCAAATAGAAAGCGATACCAATGATTTGGTTATTGACTGGTTATGTGCGGGAATCGATCCGGAAAAGAGTCCCATCTTTGTGCAGTCACAGATTAAAGAACATGCGGAACTCCATTTGATTTTTTCAATGTTAGTAACGGTGCCAAGATTAGAGCGAAATCCGACCGTGAAGGAACAAGCCAAAGATCTGGGATTGGAGAATAATATGGCTTATGGTCATCTCGGTTATCCAGTGCTCCAGGCGGCGGATATACTTATTTATAAGGCGCATCTGGTTCCAGTGGGAGAAGATCAATTGCCCCATATCGAGCTGACGCGAGAAATCGCTCGGAAATTCAATGCGACTTATGGAGACGTATTTGTGATCCCTTCTGGCCGTGTAACTGATTTTAGTCGGCTACCAGGATTGGATGGGAGAAAGATGAGCAAGTCATTGGGAAATTCCATTTTGCTTTCTGATGCGCCAAAAGAAATTCATGAGAAGGTAAAACGCGCCGTTACTGATCCGCAGAAAATTCGATTGGGCGATCCGGGAAGACCAGAAATCTGTAATGTGTTTACCTATCATCGAAAATTCAACCCGACCGAGGTTCCTGATATCGAACGAAACTGTCGGAGCGGTGTATTGGGGTGTGTGCCATGCAAAAAAAATCTGTCAGAAAAGTTAGCTGCCTATCTAGAACCGCTTCGAGAAAAACGAATTTATTATGAACAGCACATCGATGAAGTGAAAGATATAATCGCCCATGGCAATGCGGTTGCGAGAAAGGTCGCCAGCGAAACCATGGATGAAGTCCACAAAGTAATGAAAATTGGATAAGGATGGCATATCGAATTAAGCTTGACAATTTTGAGGGACCATTAGACCTGCTGTTATTTTTGATCAAGAAAAATGAAGTTGACATTTATGATATTCCAATTGCCGAGATTACGGCTCAGTACTTAGAGTACGTTGAAATTATCAAGTTACTCGACCTGGAAAGCGCCGGGGAGTTCATATTGTTAGCTGCAACATTGATTCGAATTAAGGCGAAAATGCTATTGCCGCGCCCCCAGTCTGATGAGGAAGAAGAAATCATTGACCCGCGCATGGAGTTGGTGAGTCGCCTGCTGGAATATAAACGATTCAAGGAACTGGCAGTTAAATTATCTGATCTCGAAGATGAACAGAGCAAGGTATTTCCCCGGGGCTATTATGATGATTATGAACCTGCGACAGAAGGCGAAATCGAATTGGGGGAGGATGTGACATTTTTTTCGCTGATCAGTGCCTTTAAACAGGTGCTGGATCGGCTGCCGAAGGAAACGTTTCATCATGTGGAACTTATCCAAACCAGTTTAGAGGAGCAAATTGATTACATATTGAGCCGCCTCGTAGTTGGCAAACAGATTACTTTTGTGGAATTGGTTTCTCACGTCCGCGATCGGATTATTATTGTAGTAACTTTTATGGCGATGTTAGAGTTGATAAAGAGGGGCGATTTAATAACCCGGCAATCAAAAGCATTTGGAGAGATCTGGATAGCGAGGAAGAGTGATAGAGCTTAAAGAAATAATGAAAATAGTTGAAGCATTGATTTTTGCCTCTGATACGCCGATCACAGAGAATCGGATTAAGAACGTGATTCTGGAATTGGACTCGACCGAAATTAATGATGTTATTAATGAGTTGAATGCTGAATATGATCGAAATGGACATGCGTTTAAAATTGCTCAATTGGCCGGTGGTTTTCAGTTTGTAACCCGAGCTGAGTATGCACAATATATCAAACAGTACTACAAGGGGAAAGCAAAATCAAAACTGTCACGGGCGTCGCTGGAAACGCTCGCTATTGTCGCGTTTAAACAGCCCATCAGCCGACCCGAAATTGACTCGATTCGTGGGGTAAATTCCGATGGTGTCGTCAAAAATCTACTCGAACGGAATTTGATTTATATTTCTGGACGTTCAGAGCATATTGGACGGGCTTTATTGTACGGCACGACTCCCCAGTTCTTGCAATATTTTGGAATCAATGATATCGCTGATCTTCCTCGGCCCAAAGAGATCGAAGAGTTGCTGGGAAGCGGACAGGAGGAGTTGCAACTTTATAGCGAGGAGTTAAACGGCAAAATCGTGGAAAAAATAGCCACGCTCGATGAGACTGATACAACTGATGATGAGACTGAATAGATTTTTAGCCTGGTGCGGTCTGGGCTCCCGAAGAAAATGTGAATCATTTATCGAGGAGGGGAGAGTCGCTATCGATGGAATTGTCGTTAATTCATTGAGTACGTATGTTGATGACCAGAAAAATATTGTTACCGTTGACGGAAAATCAGTTAGTCCGCCAGCAAAATATATTTACGTTTTAATGAACAAACCGAAAGGCTATGTTACAACGGCGAGCGATGAGCGCGGAAGAAAAACCGTGCTGGATCTTTTGCCAGATCATTTTAGAGTATTTCCAGTGGGGCGGCTGGACAAAGAAACGACGGGTGCATTGCTATTGACCAATGATGGGGCTCTTGCCTTTCGGCTGCTACATCCGAAATTTGATATCGCTAAAGTATATCAGGTTTCGCTCGATAAGCCGATTACCAATCAGCATGCTCAAAAATTGAAGGCTGGCATTTTGTTGGAAGATGGCATGACCAGTCGCTGTCAGGTTAGAATTCTTGATGAAGATAGAAATAAAATTGAAGTCATTCTGCATGAAGGTCGGAAACGACAGGTTCGAAGAATGTTGAATTCGGTCGGATACAATGTAATTGACCTGGTGCGAACCCAGTTCGCATCCTGCACTATAGCAAATTTGAAACCGGGTGAATGGAGGTATTTGACGGATCAGGAAATAGTGAAGCTGAAAGCAATTGTGTCGGAAAATGATGAGTAAGAATCAAGTCGATGTTATCGCCATTGATGGACCGGCGGGTTCCGGAAAAAGCACAACCGCAAAGCTGGTTGCTCAGAAGCTGGGTTTTATTTATCTGGACACCGGGGCGATGTATCGAGCGTTAACGCTAAAGGCTTTGACAAAAGCGATCGATATTGAAAACCAATCTAAAATTGCAGCGATGCTTTTGGCGACAAAAATTGAGTTGCGCACACGAAACGGACGATTAACAGTAATTTTAGATGGCAGGGATGTAACTCGTAAAATTCGAACTGAAAAAGTTTCGCTTAGTGTATCGGATGGTCAAGATGCAACGAAGTCTGGGTGCGCATGGCAAAATTGTGGCTGAAGGTCGAGATATAGGAACCGTGGTGTTTCCTCAAGCCCGATTGAAAATATTTTTGATCGCTGACATAGCTGAACGAGCACGAAGAAGACAGAAAGATTTTTCCAGCGACGGAAAGCCGATTGATTTGAGTCGAGTTGCTGAAGAATTAAACAAACGCGATTTTGATGATAGTTCCAGGCAATTTGGACCATTGCGCCAGGCCGATGACGCGATTGTATTGGACACGTCAAAATTAACGATCGAACAGCAGGTTGATTTCGTGGTCGAGCAATGGAACCTGAAAAAAGAAAAAGAGCGGTAGCATGATTTGGTAGTTGAATCTTATGGGCATGGTTTCTGGTCAATAAGTATAAAAATCAAAAATAAAAATTTATCGCTGTTTGAATATTAAATGAAAGGAGAGCTTAAGTTAGACATAAAAAAAAGAGAAAATATATTACACAAAATTTTTGGACAAAACTTTTTTATCATTATTAATTCACGATCAAATAATTGATCAAATTAAAGAACCTTTCACAAAACATATTCTGTGTGAACAGAATATCATTAACAATTTTCAGGAGGTATGTTTAAATGGTAGAATTAAAAGACAATCAAACCCTACCTATCGAGGGTGAGATTGAAAATCTGCAAAAAAGCAATCAAGGAGGTGAGCTATCGCCAGCAAAGTCAGAACCTGTGGCACAACCTAAAAAATCAACACCTGCGATTGTAAAGATTGAGGAATTGGAAGAAGAGAGAGAATATTCAAGCGAAGAATTTAACGAACTGAGCAAGCTCTATGAAGATACGATCAGTGATTACGTCGAGGGTGAGTTAGTCGTTGGAAAAATTCTTGCTGTTGGAGATAAAGAAGTAACCATCGATATTGGGTTTAAATCCGAAGGAACGATTCCGATCGATGAGTTCACCAATCCAACTGATCTTAAAATCGGAAGCGATATCGAGGTCTTCATTGATAATATTGAGGACAGCGATGGACGTCTGATACTATCTAAGAAAAAGGTTGATTTTATACATAGCTGGGAGCGAGTTTTATCATCTCACGATCGTGGCGATATTTTACCAGGAAGATGCATCCGACGTATTAAAGGTGGCATCGTGGTCGATTTAGGTGGAGTCGATGCATTTTTGCCAGGGTCTCAAATCGATGTCAAGCCAATCCGTGATTTTGATGCTTTTATCGGGCAGACAATGGATTTCAAGGTTGTTAAAGTCAATAACCTGCGAAAGAATATCGTCGTTTCTCACCGGGCACTGGTTGAAGAGGAGATGAAAGGGCAACGACAAAAAATCCTTGATAATCTGGTAAAGGGCCAGATACTTGAGGGCACTGTGAAAAATATCACAGATTTTGGAGTATTCATCGATCTTGGCGGCGTTGATGGTTTGCTGCATATCAACGATCTGTCCTGGGGCAGAGTCAGCCATCCATCGGAGATCGTCGCCCTGGATGAAACGATTCGAGTGATGGTGCTTGATTTTAATGAAGAAAAGGATCGAATTTCTTTGGGATTAAAACAGCTTCTGCCACATCCCTGGGAAAATGTTCCAAGCAAATATCCAGTCGGATCAGTAATCAAAGGCAAAGTGGTGAATATTTCTGATTATGGCGCTTTTATCGAATTAGAAAAAGGCGTTGAAGGATTGATCCATATTTCTGAAATGTCATGGACACAACACATTAAGCATCCATCGAAGATTTTAGCAGTTGGAGAAATTGTAGAGGCAAAAATCCTTAATATGGATGAAAACGAAAAGAAAATTTCGCTGGGCTTGAAACAATTAGAACCAGATCCCTGGGATACGCTCGAGGTGAAATATCCAATTGGCTCGCGCCATGAAGGCAAAGTCCGAAATCTCACCAATTTTGGTGCATTTGTCGAGCTTGAAGAAGGCATCGATGGGTTGATTCATATTTCGGATCTTTCCTGGACTAAAAAGGTCAGGCACCCGGGAGAAGTGGTTAAAAAGGGCGACGCCATAGAAGTAGTCGTGCTCAATGTTGACCGCGAAAATCGTCGTATTTCACTGGGCTATAAACAGACCAAAGACAATCCGTGGGATAATTTTGAAGGAGTTTACAAACCCGGCACCATGTCTAAAGGCAAAATCGTGAGACTGATTGAGAAGGGTGTGATTGTCGAATTGCCTGAAATGGTTGATGGTTTTGTTCCGATATCTCACTTGCAAAAGACCAATCTCACCAAGCCAGCGGATGGCTACAAAGTAGGTGACGATCTCGAACTTTGCGTTATCGAGTTCAATAAGGATGCTAAAAAGATCGTGCTATCCGAAAAGATCGATTATGCACTAAGTCTGATTCGACAAAAAGAACAAGGCAAAAAAGTCGAAATAGAGGAAGCTGATGATTTGTTTGGCGAAACTCTACCAGACAAAAAACTTGAAGAAAAGGCTTCGGTCGGAAGCGTGGCAACTGAAGAAGCGAGCCCAGAAGCCGAACTGGAAGCCGCAGCGGATGTCGTTTCAGAAATTAAGAAAGAAGAAACCGTTGAAGCCAGCGCTGAGAAAATCGTTGAGCCGACAGAGGCAGAGATTGTCAGCAGCGAGGCGGATAGTGAAAAAACGACCTCAGAAGCAATTGACGAGAAAGAGTCTGCAAAAAAATCAGGAAAAAAAGCTAAGGCTAAACCAAAAGCAGAAAAGAAAAAGACTGAGTCAGCTAAAGCGAAGTCTGAAAAAGCTTCATCTAAAGAAGCAAAATCTTCGGAAGCGACTGAGAAAAAGACAGCCGCAAAACGTCCCCGTAAGAAAAAGGATACCGAAGATTCGTCTGCTGCGGAATAGATGTATAATTAAATACTGTTTTCACTGATGAAAATAACTCCCACATTTGATTTAATCTGTGGGAGTTTTTTTTTAGACGCACTGATTGGGTTCATTTGGTGCAAAACTTTCAGGATGAAAATCAAACGGCTGTCTGGCGCTAACAGGAAATCGCTGGACAAAACGGATTTTTCTTGAGCTAAATAAACACGCCATCTTGAGGACAACGAGTTTAACAAATTCAAAATATTAATAAAATCCAGGAAACGAAAATTTTATTGGTTATTAATAATAGCCAGTCGAATATCCTGCATGGCGTAGCATCTGTTAAAATCTAATTCACATTCTTTTGCTGGAAATTCGTTCTTGGCTGCTTTAGTACTTCCAGCAGCGGTTTTTTGCTTTTTTGCTTGGCTGAAGCGGCAGATAACAGCGTTTGAATAGATCTGACTATCCGTCCGCGCTTGCCGATGACATTTCCAATATCATCACTTCCCACTCTCAACTCGTAAACTATCGTTCGCTCCCCAACAACTTCAGAAATGAATACGTCTTCCGGCTTATCAACCAGTTGCTTTACGATGTACTCGATAAATTCTTTCATCTCAGGTCTGCCTCATTGAGTTAATGGTTCAAGAGCGCTTTGCTTTAAATCAAAATCAATTTTTAGGTTATAAGCTTGTAGTTTTTCTGCTCCATTTCATATCTTAGTATTGGTCTAAAAGAATTTAAAGCTATTTATATGAATTCGCTAAAATTTGCCAGCAATGAAAAAATGTTCTTTCATTTGTGCTATATTATACAAAATATTAAAATAGTTGTCAAGCACTATTTCTGATTTAATATGCAGGGTAAATCTGACTGCACGGGTGAACAGATTGCAGTAGCTGGTTGTGAAGGCGGAAATTTTTGGTTAGAATTGAAGAAATCAGCAAGACTACTTGTTGACTGATGTGAGTAGTTGGATAAGCATATTGATTGGCAAATAATGATGGATTGTTTTTAAAAATAAGTATCTCGTTTGCTACGACGAGCATCCGGGTAAAAAAAAGCCCCTGTCAAATTTTGACAAAGGCTTTATAATATCCATTGCTGGAGTTTTAAGCTATCGACGAAAACTAAGCATACCGGCTTTAGCTATCCCGGTGATCATGGGTCGATTATTAATATCGATATTGCGGACCACCACCGCCTCTTCGCTTTCCGCCGCCAGCGCCACCACCGCCACCGCGTCGTTTATCGGTGCGAGCTCTTGCCTCATTGACAAGAATATTTTTTCCTTTTAAATCCGTTCCATTTAAACTATCCATCGCAGTTTTGGCTTCCTGAGTGGAGGGCATTTCAACAAATCCAAATCCCCTTGGCTCGCTGGTAAAACGATCTTTGATAACCTTAGCAGAGGTTACTTGTCCAAAAGCTTCAAAAGCCTGGCGCAAATCATCGTCAGTAACTTCAGGCGATAAATTTCCCACATAAATATTCATTTCGAGCTCCTTTGAAGATTAGTTAGATGATTTTAGAAAAATAGACTGACTAAATTAGCCGGTCTTCAACAGAAAGCAAATATTTTCTAAAGCTCGATACTCTAAGGTAAAATTCTTGTTATGAAGTCATGTAAGAATTTGTTAGATTATCAGGTTCCAACTTTTGCTATTTGAAAAAGTTGTCGATTGGAAAATATTTAATCTCAGCTCCGATAATTCAGCGGAACCAATGTACAAAATAATTTTGATTTAGTCAAGAAATATTATTTTTTGTTTGAAATTTATAGCTATTATTTTGCTTTTTGCTCAAATGAGCATGTTGGTTTTGGTAAGGATTAGGTTCTATTAACTCGTGCTTGACTCTCTTACACATCTCGCCATCAATGTCAGTCATTTAAAAGCCGGCGAGTACAATATAGAAGTAAAAATTACAGATAAATAGAATAGGCAAACAACTATCCCGACCAAAATATTGTCCTGAAATAGAACCCTTCAAGCAAAAATATTTTGAGGATGAATTTTCGCTTGATTTTAGAGGTGATTATTTTTAAATTTTCTTGCTTAAAAGCATTAAAGCAATTCTTATTACCTTCAGACTCGTATTGAGTCAATATCCCACTCACCCAATTAACCGATAATCCGAATTAAATAGCCTTGTTTTTCCGAATGATTTTTTCCAATTTAACCGGAATATAAACAAGACTGGTTAACGCAATACACAGCAGGAGATCCGTAGGACGAAGTGGTATTACCTTAAAAAACCTTTGCGAAAGCGGCAAATAAAGCACAGCTAATTGTAAAATAAAGACCACCAAAATCATTAACCACATTGTAGGATTAGAGCGGAAGTCTAACGAAATCGTTGCTTTATTCATCGAACGGGATGCGAGTGCCTGTCCGACCTGAAGAAAAGCGAGAACTGTAAAAATCATAGTCCGCCAGGTGGTATCAGCAGGAGTGCTCGGATCATAATAAAAACGCCCCACAGCCAAGGCAATAATACCGATAAGAGTTCCAACCCAGAGAACGTGAATTCCCAATCCTTCACTGAAGAAATTAGCCTTGGGGTCACGAGGCGGACGGCGCATGGTATTCTTTTCGGATGGCTCTAAACCGAGACCCAACCCAAGCAATCCATCGGTCAAGAGATTAAGCCACAGGAGCTGCAATGGGAGCAAAGCAACGGGGTGACCAAAAAGTGGTACCAGCAACATGACCAGAACCTTCCCCAAATTTCCAGCGATAGAAAATTTGACAAAACGTCGGATGTTATCGTAAATGACACGTCCTTCTTCAACTGCCGATACAATCGTGGCAAAGTTATCATCTAATAGAACCATATCGGAGGCTTGTTTCGAGACATCAGTTCCAGTAATGCCCATGGCGACCCCGATGTCTGCTTTTTTTAAAGCCGGGGAATCATTTACACCATCACCAGTCATGGCGACAATATGTCCCTGGTGCTGCAGCGCCTGAACAATTTTCAACTTATGTTCTGGTGAAACTCGGGCATAAATAGATGCCTTTTGAACAGTTTGGTCCAATTGTTCTTCAGTCATTTCGTTCAGGTTTTGACCGGTAATGACCTTTCCATTGGTTGAGATTCCGAGCTCATTAGCGATAAATCGAGCGGTTAGCGGGTGATCGCCAGTTATCATAATCGGACGAATTCCAGCCTGTTTGCAGATTTGCACAGCTTGTTTGACTTCGGGTCGGGGCGGATCGATCATGCCGATTAATCCGATAAAAATCAGATTTTCTTCCAGTTGGCTCATCGCCTTCTTATCGGGAAGTGAATCTAACCAGCGAATGGCAATTCCTAAAACGCGCATCCCTTTTTCTGCCATCTGATTATTGGCATTCTGGATACGTTCGCGCCAGTGATCGTCCATTGGAATAGGTTTGTCATCGACCCATACATGGCTCGATACTTCCAGCAAGCTATCGAAGGCACCTTTGGTAATTGAAAGTAGCGAGGATTCATCGAGGCGCATAAATTTTATTGATATCGGAAACTGGCTCTCATCATGCGGGACTTGATGAACAGTGGTCATCCGTTTTCGATTGGAATCAAAGGGGAGTTCGGCAACCCGAGGCATAATTTCCTGCAATTTCTTTTTATCGATGTCAACACGGGAGGCTGCTACCAGCAAAGCCCCTTCGGTGGGATCGCCGATCATTTGAACCCCCCCGGTGTTAGGATCAGGACGAAGGGTTGCGTCATTGCAAAGCGCGCCACCAAGCAAGACCATACATACAGACCGAGGATTTCTGCCAAATAAATTATTGTCGCAATCTGATGGTTCTTCGTGATGAACGACCGTAGTGTTATTCTGTTTGATGAAATCTGTTAATTCAATGAACTGTCCTGCTACGTCGATTAACCTGACTGTCATGCGGTTTTCGGTGAGAGTGCCAGTTTTATCGGAACAGATAACGGTAACTGATCCCAAAGTCTCGACAGCCGGCAGCTTACGGATCAGCGATTTTCTTTTTAGCATTCGCTGGGCGCCCAGAGCCAAAGTTACCGTAACTACGGCTGGCAAACCTTCTGGTACTACGGCTACGGCGACGCTCACTGCTGTGAGAAACATATCGCTTAGCAGTTCGCCATTCAAAACTCCGATTAGCATAATAAGAGCGGCAACTGAAATTCCAAGAAGCGCTAATATTTTGCCAACCTGATCCAGACGACGTTGCAGCGGTGTTGTATCATGTTCTACCTGCTGAATCAAAGTAGCAATTTTGCCGAGCTCAGTACGCATCCCGGTTTCAATAACCACTGCCTTGCCATGCCCATAAGTGACAATGGTTCCCATATATCCAATATTTTTGCGGTCTCCCGGAGCTAAATTTACTGGTTCAAGAGCATCCACTTCTTTATCAACTGGCTCAGATTCGCCAGTCAAAGTGGATTCTTGAATTTGTAAATTCACGCTCTCAATGAGCCTAACATCAGCCGGGACCACGTTGCCAGATTCTAAGAAAATCAAATCGCCAGGCACCAACTCCCGCGCAGAAATTTCAATTAGCGTGCCGTTCCGTTGGACTTTTACCAGTGGAACGGTCAATTTTTTTAGCGCTGCCATGGCTCTTTCAGCGCGATATTCCTGCACGAAACTGAGAACGGCAAACAATACAACTATAGCTAAAATTGCGATTGTCTCGATTGGCTTACCCAAAAAGCCGGAAATAACTGCTGCAATGATCAGGATGAGAACCAATGTGCTGGTAAATTGTTCTAATAAAAGCACGATCGGCTTTTTTCTGCTTCGCTCGATCAGCTCATTTTGTCCATAAACCTCCAACCGCTGACTGGCTTGTTCATCGTTTAATCCATTAATTGCGTCGGTAGTTAATTCATTCAAAACTTCATCGACCTGCCTGGTGTGCCAGGCGATCTTATTATCATTCATGATTTCTTCCTCTCAAACCACAGTTGCCGCATCATAGCCCCATGACCACTCTTTTCATGGCTATCACGTTATTATATACAAATTTTAGACCAAAAATTTACGAATCAAAAATTGACATAGATTTATTTTATGTGATTGCAAATTTTAAAATTATTAAATTTTGTTAAATGAAATTAGTTCATGCTAAAGCAGGTAGCGCTTCGAGTAAACGATCTCCATCGGCAAATTTTTTAAATCTCTTTCTGGCTGCTCCGGAATCGTACGGAGGGTCCGTGATGGCGAAGCGGCTGTAATCGCCAGCGCAATAGCATCCAGAATATCGTCCTTTGCCAGGTCTTTACGTCGAATAGATTGTAGCGCTTTATAATAGATATCCACAGCCAACTGATTCATTGTTCGCAAAATGCCTAATCTCTCCTCGATCCCGGGCTCCGTCTTTTTATTGTGAACCATAGCTTTGCCGCCCGCCAGCGCCCAGAAACATATTTCCGGATGAGACTCGCGAGTCGTTTCTCTGGCTGATTGATCCCGATCCATCAGCAGGTCAACCTGCCTGATTTTGGGTGCAATATTCCAGGTCTGCACTGAAAGCTTCTTCCCTAAAATTTTCTGATTCGATTCACAGGCATGTTCGTAATTCAATTGATTGACCGCTTCCCGAGAAGGCGCCGGAAATACGCTGGAGCCTCGCTTGTCCAATATTTTTCTTGCTTCCACATCGCACAGCCGACTCCGCCAATGAGGCAATCCAATCGGAATATCGATCAGGATCAGCGAGGAATCTTTATATTTATTCCAGAGCGGATCGATGTGATCGAATATATCGAATCCAAAATTACCATCCTGATCGGTTGAAACAAGAAACCACCCTTTAGAACAGCCATCTATTCCTAAAAATTTCATAACCTTGATTTTCTTTTAATTTGTTGATTGATGGGACCGGGCGTGGCTACAAAAAATTTCGTAGTTCTATTTTATGAAATTTTTTATTAAATGTCAAGCGATTTATTTGCCATTACGTAAAAGGCCAGTTAAGGTGGAGGGGGCTACTGACCCGTCGCTTAACTTTCTGAAATCCTCGTAAAGTTCAAACGTTAAACGATTGGTCAGCTCACTTGTAAGTGAGGTATTATACCATTATAGATAATCACATAGCTTAATTTACATCGCTTCCAATTTTTCTGCCGAAAGATTTTTAACAACGATAATTATGCTTATCAACGTAATAA
>JAEAME010001981.1_pt1 | contig 12843 bp, 10 predicted proteins | sample 8958731 | NCBI WGS metagenome assembly JAEAME01 (sample SAMN16933194, study PRJNA681113) | bioreactor sludge metagenome | isolation source: anerobic bioreactor sludge (Control) | place: India:Bengaluru | collected 2018-10-24 | reverse complement strand
TGAGGTGAATTGTATGAACAGAGGGTTACAAAAAATACTTATATTCTTAATGTCATTTGTAGTTATAATTACTAATATAAATATCGCAAATCTATATGCCGATTCAGATATATTACCGATGACACAGAACAAAAACTACATTTTGGATAGTAAAGACTATAAAATTGATTTTTCGTTAGGTTCTTTGGCCGAATATAAATCTACAAGCGGATGGAAAATGTCATATGAGGATAACAGCAACATAAACGACGGAAAACTATACTGCAAAGCAAATAAATCATTTGACATAAGGAGTGAATTTATTTTAGGAGATGAATACGGACTGGCGGAAGACTCAATTAAGTTTGATATGGTTATTGAGAAAGGTACTGTTAGTGTGGGAGTAAAACTTGTTTCTACAGTGTCCGCAAATGATACGGGTGTTTGGTTTCATATTACACCTGAAAAAGTTAAAATAACTATAGGCGGTACCGCATTCGAAGAGCAAATAAACCATAACAAAACTCTTAACAGCGAGAATAAATTCAAAATTACCGGATATAACGACAAAGTGTGCTTATACATTTCCGATACTCTTATTGCCGCAGTTGCTTTAGACTCCGAAGATGTATTCACGGCGAAAGACGGCTCGGGTAATGTAATTGGGGAACCGATTGCCAATAAAAAGACACCCGGATCCGGTTTGTGGAAAATGACGGTCGACAGTTTAGTCGGTTACATAGATAACTTGGAATATGCATCAAGTGTTTTAACACAGAAAACACTGTCTGCAAGAGAACAGAGAGTAGTTGACTACGGAAATTGGGTCGCAACGGACGATTTAGACCGTATAACACCGATGCAGGATGAAGTGGGAAAATTAAAAGATGATAAATATGTCGGCTTATTCTACTTTCTTAACGGAAACAGTTATAGGGAATATAAGTTATATGACGTAACCAAAGAATACCTTTCAAGGGGCATCGACGGTTTAAAGCGGATACTGCCCAGTTCCCCCGGAATATACTGGGCGGAACCTTATTTCGGTTATTATCAAAACATAGATACTTGGATATATCGTAAACATATGAATATGTTTGAGGCGGCAGGTATCGATTTTATATTCCTTGATGTATCAAACGGAGACTGCTTCGAAAATGCACTTCCCGTATTATTTGATACAATGCTAAAAATACGTAAAGAAGGAGGCCAGACCCCTCAGTTTGCGTTTATGTGCGGAGACATGCCACATATATTAGTTCATGATTTAAAAATACTATATGATTTGGTTTATAAAAAACCCGAATACAAAGAATTGTTCTTTATGTGGGAAGGTAAACCTTTGATACTTGGAAATAATGACAAACCCGGCGGTGATGTATGGACCGTTTCCGAAGAAACCATAGGAAAATATCCTGAGGATAAATTCTGGGGATCATTAAATGCGGATGAGAAGCAGTATTATGAGAGTGGTGAATTTAAAAAGCAGCTTGATGAATTTACAGTAAGGAAAAGTTGGGCATGGCAGGCAAGAAAATATGACGAAAATAATAAATATGCAGGATACTGGGACTATCTTGACAGATATCCGCAGGGAAGAGGCAGAAGTTTTACCGGAGAGATTGAACAGATGCCTGTGGGTATGGCTTGTCTTGCTAATATCAGTATAGGAAGAAGCTGTGTAAATAACGAGCCGGAATATGGTAACGGGAAAGAAGATTTTGAATTTACTTTAGGAACGGCAAAATACGGTTATTATTTTACGGAACAGTTTGAAGAAGCATTAAAAGTCGATCCAAAAGTTATAATGATAACAGGATGGAACGAGTGGGTAGCAGGTAGGCAGGCAGACAATAAAAACGGAAGAACAGGACACACTTCTACACCATATTATCATTTTACCGATCAGTTTAACCCTGAATTTTCACGTGACGGAGAACCTATGAAATTACGTGACGGGGTAGGTTTTGGCGATAACTATTACTACCAAATGGTTAGTTATATCAGAAAGTTTAAAGGTATGTCAGATTTTAAGGGATCTCCATGGACAAATGCAGTTTCGCTTGACGTGAAGCTTCAAGAAGGAGAAGACAGATTTGCCGACGTTGACAAAACGATAATGAAACAATGGGAAACCGTCAAAACGGAATATATGGATACTATAGGCGATACGGAATTTCGAAACCATGACGGCTACGGATTGATGGCTAAGTATATAAATGCGTCCGGAAGAAATGATTTTGAATATGCCAAAGTAACTCAGGATAATCAATATTTATATTTCCTTGCCAAAACTGTCGACGGTATAATTACAGAGGACAGTGAAAACTGGATGAACCTGTTTATCAATAGCGATCAGAAAAATGAAACGGGCTGGGAAGGTTATGATTATGTTATCAACAGAAGCAGAGACGGTAAAACGGTGTCTGTAGAAAGGTTTGTCGATAACAAATGGGAATTCGAGAACATAGGAAAAGCAGATTATCTTATGGGAACAAATAATTTAACTATAAAAATTGATAAAAAACTGATAGGACTAGATTCTGATTCTCCTAAATTTGATTTTAAATGGTCCGATAATTCAACAACATCAGGTAATGTAATGCAGTTTATGGACTTGGGGGACAGTGCTCCTAATGACAGGTTTGACTATAGATTTTCCGCAGAAGGTAAAATCGTAGTCCAAAGTAAAGCAGGCACACTGCAAAAAGTTATCATAATTACAATTGTTGTTATTGTCGTATGTGCGCTTATAATAGTTTTGATAGTAATAAATAAGAGAAAAGTTAAGTCATTTAAAGAAAGTAATTAACAAAGCCTGCATTTAAGTATAACCTCCTGATACCGGGAGGTTATATTTTTCTATATGTAACGACATATTTCAATATATATTGTAATACTAAATCAAAGATGCTAATATAAAAGTATATAAAACATTTTTAAATATGTGAGGAGGAAAAAATATGAAGGAAAAACTGGTTATAATTTTAGCCGCATTGCTGATATTTACCCTTGCTTCCTGTGATGAAGCAAATAAGCAGGGTAATCCTACTGCCCAAAAAACCGCAAAGGTAACAGCGAGCATTACAACAGAACCGACAGAAGCTCCTACCGCAGCACCCACAAAAGAACCGCTTCCTACGGCAGAACTCGGATTACCGTCAGATAAGTCGGAAGTAGTTTATACTTGTAGTTTTGATCAAGATGAACTTGACGGATCAATACTTGTTCAATCCGGCAAATACAGTATTAAAAATGGGAAGTTCTATCTGTGTTCAACTGACGGAGGAGAGACCTTTGGCGGATGGGATTGTATGACGCCCGATGTAGAGTGTAATCCGGGAGAAGTATATCAATGGGAATTACACATGGATCTTCAGTCATACTATCCTGCCGAAACCGGTGATGCACCTTGGATGGCAACCCTCGTAGGCTGTAGGATAGTAAATTATCAGTCTTCAATTGCCGATACGGATGACGGTTTCTGGGTAGGTTTTTCTCACAGAAATGAAGTTGTAGTATACCCCAGCGGTTCTTCCACAAATTCAGAAGGCTATTGGCCTGCAGGCGCAATGACTATAAGTATACCTGAGGGCTTTGCCGAAATGCATAAAGTCATTATTGTAGATACCGGAAACAGTATATACTACTACATGGTAACAGCAGCAGGAGAGAGAGTACTTATACTAAAAGCAGACATTACCGAGGACAAAATAATTGTTTCGGACAAAGAGGGCAATTCAAAGGAATTCACAAACTATCTTGATCCTGCCGGTAATCACTTTAAGGTTTTTAACCATATGCCTGCATGCGTAATAGATGAAGTAACTATAAAATCATATTAATCGGAGGAAATCTAATGAAAAAGAAAACCAGATTATTAGCATTACTAGTTACTGTGTTGTTATTATTCAGTTCATGTGAGAAAGTTAACAAAGAAAATGCGAGGGATAAGATGGCAAAACATTTAAATGAAAAGTATAAAGATTATGAAGAAGTTCAATATGGGCTTGATATAACAAAAAAGGTTGATATAGTTTCAATTTGTTATTCAACCTGGTTTACTAAAATATTAGGTATGGGATCTAAAGAACCCAGCCCTCCAAACGTTACGGAGATTCTGGAGGGTAAAGCCGAGTGGGGAGGGGTAACACAATTTCATTATTGGGCAAAACCTCAACTCGGATATTACAGAAGTCATAATAAAGATGTGATTAGGCAGCATATGATATGGCTTGCAGAAGCAGGTGTCGATTTCATTATTATTGATAATACCAATGCAAGCGTTGGTTGGGTAGCGACCGGAGATTGGAAACTGTTTGTAACATTACCTTGTACCGCAATACTTGAGGTTATGCAGGAAATGCATTCCGAAGGTAAAAAAACACCGTATATGGTGTTCTGGAGCTCTGTAAGCGAAGAAAAAGGATGGTCGGTATTAGAAAAAACTTACGAAGAATTCTACAAAAATGAAAAGTATAAGGACTGCTTTGTATACTGGGAAGGGAAACCTTTTGCAATCACGACAGGTTTGCTTGATAACCCTCCGGAACAGTTTACTTTAAGAGGTATGTGGGGACTTAGACAGCAACTCGATGTTTCTCAATGGAGTTTTCTTAATATAAAAAATGTGCCGTCAATGGATGCCTACGGTTATGTTGAACAGATGTGTGTCTGTGTGGCAACTCAGGAAACATACATGACGGAACCTACGGCTCATGGAAGAGATCATGGAAAGTTCTTTTATGAGCAATGGAAGAGAGCATTCGAACAAAGACCTAAAGTAATAACTCTTACATGGTGGAATGAGTGGGCTGCACAAAGGTTTTTAATTGACGGTAAAACTCAATTTGTTGATAATTACAATCAGGAATACAGTCGCGATATAGAACCTATGGAAGGCGGTCATGGCGATCAGTATTATCAGTGGATGAAACAGTACATTGAGGCATACAGGAATATTGAAGAATGCCCTAGATTGGTCGAAGAAGGCTATTAATTATTTTATATTAAAAAGACTTCTTCGGGAGTCTTTTTATTATTCCTTTTAAAACAACAATAAACATAGCTCCAAATACGACACCTGAAAAATCCAATACAATATCGCTTACCTGACCTGATCTTCCTTCTACAAACAACTGAATAAATTCATCGGTTACGGCAGTTAGCAGACCGATAAAGAGTACAATAAATATATTTGTGTTTAACTTTGAAACATAAAAGTATAGTGTTAATGTTAACAGAAAGCCCAAAATTGAGAACTCAATAAAATGAGCTGCCTTTCTGATAATATGATCGGTAAGCTCAAAGTCTTTGCATATTTTTTTTATAAGTTTATTTAGAAGTTCAGTGATATTTGAGCTGTTACCGGAGGATTTTTCCGCTGTCAAAGCAGAATTCGCAAATATTAGAAGTATATTGAGAATACATAGTATAATCATTATTACTTTAATAATATTTATTTTTGTACTTAACAAATTATCACCTCTCATATGTATATTTTACTATGAATATGGTATAACTACAATATATTAAGCATTAATTATTGAAGATTGTTATTATATTATTAAAAATAAGCCTAAATTAAAAAATGTAATTTGGATTATTGCTCTTGAGATAAATAAGGAATATAATTAATTTTTACAAAGGCTCCACTTTGTATAATTTTCATTTTAAGGAAGTGAATGGAAATGAATGAAACTATAGCAAAAATATTATTAATTGAGGAGAATTCCAGAGAAATAGTAGAAGAAGCAGAAGAGAAAAAAAGGAATATAGATAAAATTATAAAAAATGAAAAAGAGATACTTCATGAAAGTATGCTGCGCGATGAAAAAGGTAAACTAAAGTTGGAGAAGGAAACTATTATAAACACAGCTAAATCAAAAGCAGTTGCTTATATAAACAATTCTCAGTTAAGAATATCTGAAATGGACAAAATGGATAAAGCAAACCGTGCACTATGGGTACAGGAGCTGTATAAAAAAGTTTTGTCTGATTAATATATAAGGATGTGTAACAATGCCGACTGTTTTTACTTATAGCGGAGTTATAACAAAACTTCGTGCGATGTATAGCAGGCTTTTAACATTTGAGGATTACGAGATAATTATATCGAAACATACTGTTTCTGAAGTTGTGCTTTGGCTAAAAGAAAGTGAAGGCTATGGCAGTATATTTGATAACATTAATGAAAGCTCGGTACATAGAGGCGATATAGAAAGCGTTTTTGACAAAGCAATATATGAAGATGCAGAAAGTCTGTCAAAAATGTTAGGGAAAAAAGAGAAAATGATGATGGATGTCTTTTTATCCCGCCAGGAAATTGAAGTACTAAAAAAAATAGTCAGAGGAATATTGACTGGTATAAAACCCAAGTCAGACAGCTTATATAAACATCATAGTTGGTTTCAGTCGGAAAATATGAGAGATCTGTATGATAAGCTGTCCGATACGGAGTACGGAAAGCTTTTTAAAACTTTTATTGATAAAGAGTTAGAATCTACTTTTGTAGTTGAAAGGATGCTTGACGAATTCTACTTTGAAAGACTAAAAGATGCCGCGTATAAATATATGACAAAATCCGATACACGCCATATCGTAGACTTTATATCCGCAGAGGTTGATGTATATAATATATTAAGTGCTTATCGTTATAGAAAGTATTATGATTTTGATAAGAATGAAGTTTTATTTAATATGTTACCAAACAAGTATAAACTTAAAAAAAGTGATTTAGATAATATAGCAGAAGCAGATAAAAACAATTTTGTCAGTGCGATTGCAAAAACGGGATACAGAGGTCTTTTTGTGCAGAAAAGCGATAAGGAATGGGATATATCATCTCAGGACTTTTTATGCAAGTTGTATAAAAAACAACTGAGAGAAAATGCATACAGCTTTACAACAATATTGGCATATTTGTATCTTAAGGAACTGGATATAAAGAACATAATAACAATTATTGAAGGAGTCAGGTATGGACTGGACCCATCAGTAATTAGAACATATCTGGTAGAGATAAAGTAGAGGGGAGAGGTTTAAAATATGGCAATAGAAAAAATGAGATATGTATACTTTGTCGGCGAGAAGGATTACCTTGAAGACTTTATTAATAAATATCTGATAGATGATTATGAGATACAACCTGAGAATGCGGTAGGTGCACTAAACAATGTTCACGGACTATATTCATACAAGGGTACTAATCCATGCATAGAGTTGATCAGGAAATGCGATTACCTTATGCAGAATCTTGGTATAAAGGAAGCGGAAGTTTCAAACGTTAACGGCTTAAATATAGGGTTTGATGAAATAGAAGAGTTTCTTCAAAACACCGAAGAAGGTTTCAAATATTACAAAGAGGAAAAGCAGAAGGTAGATAACTATGTAACCGAACGTAAAAAACTTCGTGAGCAGCTAAAAGATATCAGTACAATGGATGTTGACCTATCAAAGCTGTTTTCTCTTAGATTCTTTAAAATCAGATTCGGAAGAATACCTGCCGTTTATTATGAAAGGTTAAATCTGTATACAAAAGAACTTGATGTTATACTGTTCAATATTAGCAGTAACAAGGACTATGAACATATTCTGTATATTGTACCAGATGAGAATGCTTCCCAGGTAGACGGTTTGTTTAACAGTCTGCAATTTGAAAGAATAAGAATATCCGACGGCTTAAGTGGTACCCCAAAGGAAATTCAATCAGGCCTTGACGAAGAAATAAGGGTAGCGTCGTTAAGACAGATAGAATTAACCAGTGCAATAGCAGCTTTTGCTTCTGATAAAGCGGGTAAGCTACTGATCTGCCGGAAAATACTGCAGGATAGAAACAGAACATACGAGATAAGTAAATATGCGGGGTTCAATAAAAAGTCTTTCTATATTATAGGCTGGATGCCCGAAAAAGAACTGCAAAGACTTCAAGCCGTAATAGACAAAGATCCTAAAGTAATAACTATTGCAGATCCTGCCGATGAATTAAAGAAAGGTGCACCTACAAAGCTCAAAAACAATGCTTTGGTGAAACCTTTTGAAACAATAGTTAAGATGTATGGAATGCCTTCATACGATGAAATTGATCCTACCCCAATAATTGCGCTTGTTTACAGTCTTATGGTAGGTATGATGTTCGGTGATGTGGGACAGGGATTTATATTTCTGATTGCAGGTATTATTCTTTTAAGAAAAGGATCTGCGCTCGGCGGTGTGTTTACCGGGGGAGGCATATCCGCAATGATTTTTGGCATGTTATATGGAAGTATATTTTCAATGGAAAATATAATCAAACCCATATTTATGAACCCCATAGAGAGTGCCAATATTAATACAATGCTTGTACTAGGAATTGGTTTAGGCTGTGTATTGTTAGTAGCCGGTATGATACTTAATATAGCCAACGGCATTAAGTCAAGAGAAATAGGAAGGGTACTGTTTGACAGGAACGGGTTGGCGGGTCTGCTCTTTTACGGAATTATTATATTTACCGTAGTGTTGTACTTTATTAAAGGTAAACTGTGGATATCATCGGGAATATTAGCTTTACTTATACTTATACCTTTTGTAATAATATTTTTCAGACACCCTCTTGAAAATATCATTCATAAGAAATCCTTCTTACCCAAGGATAAAGCAGGTTTCTTCATTGAAACATTTTTTGAAATGGTGGATATGCTGCTGTCTTTTGCAAGCAACACGATATCATTTGTAAGAATAAGCGCTTTTGCCATAAATCATGTTGGTTTGTCAATGGCAGTACTGATACTGTCCGAAATGGGATCGGGTATAGGAAAAGTAATAATTATGATTATAGGAAACGCACTGATTATTTGCCTTGAAGGTTTAATAGTCGGTATACAGGGATTAAGACTTGTATATTATGAGATGTTTAGCCGCTTCTTTAAAGGTAGCGGTAGGGAATATATGCCGATTGGCAAAGAAATAAAAAATTAACGGAGGATTTATTATGTTAGAAACAATACTAGGCTTAATGATATTTGTAATAGCAACAACATTTTTAATCGGTATTTTTGCTAAAAAGATATCTAAAAGAGAAAAAGGAAGAAAAGAATTACGGGTTGCTCTAAAAATGAATATGATAGTTATGGCAAGCCTAATTTTAACAGCAACATTATTGACTTTTTCCTCGGGTGCGAGTGCAAGTGAAACAAATACCGATACAGAAGTCAAACAGAGTACATCTGATTCAAGCGGAATGGCATATATTGCAGCAGCCCTTTCAACGGGTCTTGCGACAATAGGTGCGGGTATTGCGGTTGCAGTTGCAGGATCTGCCGCTTTAGGCGCAATAAGTGAAGATTCATCTTTACTAGGAAAAACCCTTATATTCGTTGGTCTTGCTGAAGGTATAGCGATTTACGGACTCATCATATCGATTATGATACTTAATAAAGTGTGATTTTATGAGGATGTATTTAATCAGTGACAATATAGATACTTTGACCGGTATGCGCCTTTCAGGTGTTTTAGGTGAAGTTGTTCATACAAGAGAAGCACTCGTCGAAAGCCTTAATAAAGTACTTGAAGACAGTGAAATCAGTATTGTTGTCATGACTGAAAAAGCATCGAATTTAGCTCCCGATGTTGTCGGAAACATAATAAAAAAAAGGAGAACTCCCCTTATAGCAGTAATTCCCGACAGGCACGGAAGTATTAAGAAAGACAGCAACCACACACTTCTGTCATCCGTAATTAAGAAGGAGGTTTAATATGGCATCAATAGACAGAAAACTACGCAGATTTGAACAGATAGCCAAATCAAATGCTTTTAAGATTCGTGACAACCTGCTATTTGAAATTGATGAAAAAACTAAAGATGCAATAAAACTGGCCAAGGAAGAGTATTCTAAAGAAATACGTGATATGCACGTAAAAGAAATTGATGAAGCAAAAAAAGAAGCCGGGTATATATTATCTTCGGCTCAGAATGCTACGCAGAGCAAACTTATACAAAAGAGAAATGAAATTATAGACAGTACTTTTAATGACCTGATAAGTCGTCTAAAAGAGTACACTAAAACGGAGGAATATGTCGATTACCTAAGAAGAAAACTCGACAATTCTCTTGCTAAAGCGAATTCAATTGCAAAAGATAAGAATCAGGTCATACGAATAATACTTACCAAAGAAGATTGTGAGAAATTTAGGGATAAAGCAACCGAGACCGCAAGAACTTATTTTATTGACAGTGATATTACTGTTGAAGAAAGTGTAAACGATATTATAGGCGGCTGCATAGTCGAACTGGTTCAGTCAAAGCTACTTATAAATAATACTATAGGTTCTGCGGTAGACAGGGAGAGGGAAAACTTTTTACAGGACAATGAATTGTCATTAAAGTAGAAAGATGGAGGTTAATGTGAAAAAGATTTCAAGGATAAACGGGCCTGTTGTAAAAGCTACGGGAGACACAGACTTTGCAATGCAGGATATGGTGCTTGTAGGTGAAGAAAAGTTAATAGGTGAAGTTATAAGTATTCATGGTGAGGAAATAACAATTCAGGTGTATGAAAGTACATCGGGACTTAAACCCGGAGCTCCCGTTGAAAGTGTTAATAAACCGTTATCGGTAACCCTCGGCCCCGGAATTATCGGGAATATATTTGACGGTATACAGAGACCGCTTTTTGAATTGTATAGACATAGCGGTAGCTTTATGTCTAAAGGACTGTCCTGTGACAGCATTGACAAAACTAAAGAATGGCACTTCTTCCCTAAGGCTAAAATCGGAGATACGGTAAGGTCATTAAGTATTGTCGGAGAAGTATACGAAACCGGCACAATTATAAATAAAATTATGATTCCTTACTTAAAAGATGATGCCGAAATAATAAGTATAGCCATAGAAGGTTATTACAACATAGAAAAAACCATAGCTGAAATAAAGTTAAATGACGGTACGATATTACCAGTAAAAATGGTACAGGAATGGCCTGTAAGGGTACCCCGCCCGTATAGAAAGAGAATGGCGGGAGACGAGCCGTTAATTACCGGTCAGAGAGTAATAGACACTCTTTTTCCTATTGCAAGGGGAGGGACTGCGGCTATTCCGGGAAGTTTCGGTACCGGAAAGACAATGACTCAGCATCAGCTTGCGCAATGGTGCGATGCGGACATTATAGTGTATATCGGCTGCGGTGAACGTGGAAATGAAATGACAGAGGTTTTGGAAGACTTCCCTAAATTAACAGACCCAAGAACAAATCGTTCTCTTATGGAAAGAACAGTATTGATAGCCAATACGTCAAATATGCCTGTGGCAGCCAGAGAAGCTTCCGTTTATACGGGTATAACAATTGCGGAATACTATCGGGACATGGGTTACGATGTTGCGGTTATGGCAGATTCCACATCAAGATGGGCAGAAGCATTGAGGGAAATATCCGGCAGACTTGAGGAAATGCCTGCCGAGGAAGGTTTCCCCGCTTATCTGCCGTCAAGACTTTCGGAGTTCTATGGAAGGGCGGGCAATATTGTAAACTTAAACGGTACGAAAGGAAGTGTTTCCATAATCGGTGCAGTTTCACCTCAGGGGGGCGACTTTTCCGAACCGGTAACGCAGAATACAAAAAGATTTGTAAGATGCTTCTGGGGACTGGACAGAAGTCTTGCTTATTCTAGACACTATCCTGCCATTCACTGGCTCACCAGTTACAGCGAGTATTTAGAGGACCTTGATAAATGGTATCAGTCCAGATTTGGGCGTGAGTTTGCTAATCTGCGAAGTCGTTTTACGAGATTGCTTCAGGAAGAAAACGAGATTATGGAAATTGTTAAGCTTGTAGGTCAGGATGTGTTGCCTGAAGAACAAAAACTTACTCTGGAATGCGGCAGGGTTATAAGAGTGGGCTTTTTACAACAGAATGCTTTTAGTGATCTTGATACTTATGTACCTTTGGCAAAACAGTTCGGTATGATGTCGGTTATTATCTTTTTGTTTGATAAATCCATGGAACTTATAAAGATAGGAATCCCCGTATCGGTCATAAAAGACAAAGGTTATTTTGAAGAGTGTATTAATATGAAATATAATATATCAAACATTGAAAAAGATCATAAAGAACAGTTTGATAACATGCGTAATAAATTTGAAGACGGGTTAAGGGATCTTCTGCATGAGTACGAGGAACACGGCAGAAAGGAGATAGCCGAATGATACTTGAATATAGCGGAATAAAAGAGATTAACGGCTCTTTGATTGTAATTGAAGGAATAGAGGATATTTCATATGAAGAGCTTGTCGAAATACATTTAAGCGACGGTTCTGTCCGTATGGGTAATGTTGTTGACGTAAGTAAAGACACAGCGGTGATTCAAGTGTTTGAAGGTACCACCGGCATGTCGCTTAGCAAAGGTACAGCCAGATTTTTAGGCAAGCCGATGACTCTGGGCTTCTCAGAAGAGATATTAGGAAGAACGTTTGACGGCGCAGGCAGACCGATAGACGGATTGGGCCCCGTTTATGTAGAAAGCAGACATGATATTAACGGATTGCCTATAAATCCTATTGCACGAAAGTATCCAAGGAATTATATACAAACCGGTATTTCATCGATAGATGCATTAATCACATTAATAAGGGGACAAAAGCTTCCTATTTTCTCCGGTAACGGTCTTCCCCATGATAAGCTTGCCGCGCAGATTATAAGGCAGGCGGGGACATTGGATCCGGATGAAAAGTTTGCCGTGGTTTTTGGCGCAATCGGTGTAAAACATGAGATTGCCGAGTTTTTTAGAAATTCATTTGCAGACAGCGGAGTGTTAAATCATGTAGTTATGTTCTTAAACTTAACAAACGATCCTATCGTTGAAAGGATATTTACTCCAAGATGTGCACTCACC
>JAEAME010001979.1_pt1 | contig 12852 bp, 10 predicted proteins | sample 8958731 | NCBI WGS metagenome assembly JAEAME01 (sample SAMN16933194, study PRJNA681113) | bioreactor sludge metagenome | isolation source: anerobic bioreactor sludge (Control) | place: India:Bengaluru | collected 2018-10-24 | reverse complement strand
GCTTGGGAAGCTGATGCTCTACCAACTGAGCTATTCCCGCGTTTTCCAAACTTGTGCGGCAAATATATGAAAATATTTTAGAATGCGCTATGAATCTCCCGATATATATAGCAAAGAGGCTTAAGGGCGATACGACTTCGGTAGGCAGGGTGAGCAGGCTCGGAACTGTGATTGCCACTGTAAGTGTGGGCATAAGTATCTTTGTCATGATACTCTCCGTATCCATTATCAGAGGTTTCAGGGACGAAATAGAGAATAAGGCTGCGGGCTTCACCGGTCATATCATGATGGAGGCACCGGGAGCCGGCTTTGTTACCGATCCCGTACCTATGTCCACTCAGCTTTCTTATTTTCAGAATCTGCCTGATTTGTCTCAAATAGATCATATTCAGGAATTTGCAATTTCTATGGGCCTTATAAAGACTGAAAGTGCCCTGCAGGGCGTTTCCTTTAAGGGGGTAGGTCCTTCCTTCCGATGGGATTTCTTCGAAAAAAACCTTAAAGAGGGAAAACTGCCGTCTCTCAATGATTCTGTATCTTCCAGCGAGATCCTCATCTCGTATCGTTTGTCCGGATTGCTCGACCTACATACAAATGATATTGTTACCATGTATTTTATAGGAGAAAATGTGCGCATGCGCCGGTTTGTGATCTCGGGTATTTATGATGCGCAACTGGAAGATATTGACAATCAGCTGATCATGGGCGATATCAGGCATGCCCGAAAACTTAACGGATGGAGCGATGACCAGGTAAGCGGAGTGGAGTTGTTTCTCAAAGACAGCCGCAATATTGAAAAGAAGCAGGAACAAATAGAAGATTATATTATCCGGAATACCTCAGATACAGATCAGGGCGTCGTACTGAAGAACATGAGAAAGATATTCGCTCATCTTTATGACTGGCTCGATCTGATGGATATAAACGTGGCTATTCTGCTAACGCTCATGATCCTGGTGGGAGGATTCAATATGATCTCGGGACTGCTCATCATGCTCGTAGAGAAAACATCCATGATAGGCTTGTTCAAGAGCATGGGAATGAAAGACAGGCAGGTACGAATGAGTTTTATGGTGCATTCCTTTGGGATTGCCCTGCGCGGGGTTCTCTGGGGCACCGTACTGGCGGTTATTTTCTGTATAGTTCAGGATGCAACGCATTTTCTAAAGCTCGATCCTGCCAGCTATTTTGTGTCGAGTGTGCCGGTCAGCCTTGTATGGTGGCACGTGGTACTGGTAGATGTTCTGGGAATTGCCGCCATAATGCTGCTGGTCCAGCTTCCTCTCAGAGGTATTGTCAGGGTGAGTCCCGATAAGGCTATTCGGATGAATTAACCCAGTTGTGGTATCTCTCCAGGATTATTTCTACGTATTTCTGTGTCTGAGCGGGTGAATACGAACATACATCGGCCCAAAGATCAGGATTTTTACCGTCTGCCGCGGCTTGCGCCCTGTCGTTCTGGATACGTGTCATTCCTGCATTATATGCAGCCAGAATGAAATTGATCTGCTCTTCTTCCGGTAAACCGGAGAGGTACATATTTCTCATAAGGAAAGCGAAATAACGTACTGACCCTTTGATACTCTCTTCGGGATCGAACAGATTGGAGACTTTCATGTCTCTTGCTGTCGACTTCTTCATCTGCATCAACCCGTAAGCGTTTTGGGGTGAAACAGCGTTCATTCTGTATTTCGATTCCTGATACATTACTGAACGCAGGAGCCTCCAGTCCCATTCCAGGGTCCTCGAGGCGGATCTGAGGAGTGAGTCGTACGGGGAGCGATCCTGTGAGGCAGGAAAGAACCGGCTTTTGAACCGGGAATAATAGGCCTGTTGTTTGAAAAGCTTCAGCCAGTGGGCTACATCAAGATGCCAGGGACACCTTTCCTTGGACATGACCCAGACTTCACCCATCTCGGTCAATTGCGGGGACAGGCATACCTTGCCCGTAAGCGATTTGGGAATGGCATCGGATATAATGTTGACGGCCAGAATATCTGTCCGGTCATCGGTGATCATTTTCCATATGTCGGATGTGTCTTCCACAGGAACGTACGTAATAACAAAATCGCTCGCTTTGGAAAAAAGTTTAAGCATGTCGTAATGATATCCGACTCTGGCACCGGCATAAGAGGGCAGGTAAATGGTACATCTGAGAGTGTCACGGCCCGCCAGTCTGGCATTCCTTTCATTCCTTGAATGGGAAAATGTACCGGTAAACCAGCGGGTATAGCTCTCTTCAATAATGAATAAAGCAGAAAAGCCTATTAATAAGGCAATAATAATCTTTCTTCTCTGAGACATCAACGGTCTAAATCTCCTTGAGAGCCCTGCGGTTGACCCTGTATGCCGGATCCCGTTGATCCGCCTTTTTTCTGCGGCCTTATATAGAAAGGCCAGGTCATGCCGAGTTTGAAAGCGCGTTGAGGACGAATATAGTTTGGTGCGGCAAAGTAGTCGCTCGCGGGCCATCCCTGTGCTGCGTTTATATACTTCACAAAGATGGTGGCTCTCTTCCATTTTAAATTAACAAATGCATCTATATACGGATTGTTGCCGTATACTTGCTTATTCTGCAGGTGAAACACTCCGAGGGCCGGATTATAGGCCTGCATATAATAGGCAGACTGGAACGTAACATCGGCTCCAATCTGCATGGTCATAACATCTTTTACTACAGGGAATTCCAGATAATACCTAAGGTTGGCGCTGACCATGGGCAGCGGGAACAATTCTTTGTCTGAGGTTAATTGGAACAGGATCCTGTTATCCAGGTGGAAGTACCAGATGCGGAAGTTCTTGGTAAGGGTGGCTGTCATTATGTTGACCACCTTGTCTGCCTGCCGGACAATACCCAGCGTATCGTAGTATATTCCCTTGTTCAGCAGACCGTATGAAAATGAGGCACTGAGTTTCCAGTCGGGGATGGACAGTGCGGCTTCTACCCGGGTATCGGTCACTTTTCCGAAATCATTATCCCACACAAAGTGATTGGAATAATAATGTTGTGTATACCAGTCGGGTGTGTAATTCTTTAAATAAAACCTTCCGGTAAGATGTACTCCGGCAGGCAGAGGATAGATTGAAAAACGGGCGTTTGCGTCCAGCAGCATATCTCCAATGTAATACCCGGCAAAGTCGAACCTTCCCGTTGCGTTCCATTCGAAATACCGGCTCAGCTGGCCGGATGCTCCGGCGTAAACGTACAGGTTGTTTTCTACAAAATTGCTTGTGCCAAGGACATAATACTCGGGACGGAAAAAGTAATTCTTCAGGAGTTCATAGCCCACACCTCCCTCGAGTTTGGATACTATGGCCGTCCGGGACCAGGGCTGCAGCCTTATGAAGAAACGGTTGTCCAGCCGCATGGTGCGTCCAGAGTCGGACGTGCTGGTGGGGTTCAGGAAAAAATTCCCGTGATAGAACGACCTGCCGTAACTGTCTGAAGCCGAAATAAGATCGGTATAGTTGCGGGACATGTTTTCCCATTCTCCCGAGTGGCCCAGGATCATCATGGTGCCGTCGCCTGTTTCCAAAGTATCCCGTTTGAAAATCCTGATAGGAATCCCGTAGGACTGTGTAATGAAAACAGAGGTGTTGCGCAGCGCGGACGATGCTTTTCCAAGGTAGACCGGAATGGCACGTGCTTCCACAACGGTGTCCCTGATGAACGATTCATCGCGGACCCCGCCGTTCTCGTCTTTTTTCAGACTGTTAATAATAAGTCCGCCGTGCATTACATAGCTTTTCCCCAGGTAGTTGGCCAGAACGGACAGTGTGCGGGTATTGGTGGACTCGTTTTCCAGCAGACCTTCAGAACCCTTTCTCTGGAAATAGAATTGAAAATTCGCGGCAGGGGAGAGATTCTGGGTGTGGAGGAAACTGACGTTGCTTTCTTCTTCTTTTTTATTGGCAAACAGAGTCCCTGCGTAGGACATGAGCGTATAGGGACTTTTGGTGTTGTAGAACGGAATACTTTCACGGTCGTACGCTTCGTACATCCCGGCATCCCAGAATTCAAAACGGGCTTTCTTCTTGCGCTTGAAATAGTTGTCGGTAAGCGTGGGGGAGCCGGCTGTCCCCAGATAGGTGGCGCCAACATCTTCTTTCAGGTAGGCATAATCGTGGAAGCTGTTATTGATGTTAGTGTCTATTTCTCTGAATTTAAGTTTGTTGAAATACCCGTCGTTGGTCCAGGAAATGGTCCTTTTATAACGCAGCGTATCGGCCACAACGTATGTTTCCAGCTCGTGGAATGTGCTTTTATAAAGGGAGTCCGCTAAAGCCCTGGCCTCACGCTTGTCACGCCGGGCAAAAAATTTAAGTTCTTTTTTTGTGAATGTGGCAAGCGAATCAATAACAAAGGATCCCAGCGTATCTATCCGTATAAGCCCAACGGAATCAATCTGGTAGAGGAAACCCAGCGAATCTTTGGCCAGAAGTCCCAATGAATCCCTCTGCGGAATACGGATTGTATCCTTGAGCGAAAGATTCAAACTGTCCATTAATCGCATGTAAGATAATGTCCTGGGAGGGTAACTTCTGAGGGAGTCAACAACAGGAGTTCCCTTTTCATCGAGCAGATAAAGGCCCAGACTGTCCAGCTTGTAATAGAGTCCGTTATTGTCCCTTATCACATTAAGCAGGGAATCTATGGTTGGTACGCGCGATGCTTCTGATAAAGGTGCGCTGAACTTCAGAAGATAAGCCTTTGTCAATGAATCGGGTTCCGGAATAACCTGCTCCTGCGCCTGCAGCTTTCCAAAAAAGGAAACGATAGCGCATATTGTAAGTATGATTATCCGGTTATTCATCCGTTGTTTTTTGTGACGAGTGCCCAAAGCTACAAAAAATATGCCTGTTGCTTTAAAGCAGCCTCTATATGTGTTGAGGAAGTGCCGTCTTTGACCAGTACTGTCTTGTTTTTGTCCAACAGGTACAAGGTGGGAATAGCCTTTAAATCATAAAGATGATTGTTCTTTACCTCTGCTCCGGGGTTGTATGCGTTAATCCACTGTTCAGGCAATTGCGGCAGGTATTCCTGCCAGGATTCAAGGTCCTGATCGGGATAAATGGTAAGTATTACCAGGTCCTTGCGCTGTATCATTTCCGATAGCAAAGCCGAGCCAAGTAATTGTTGCATCACATCCCGGCAGTTGGGGCATCCCGGATTGCTGAAAAAAAGCAGCAGGAAGGGCGCTTCGAGCGAATAGATGGTCTGAATCCGTGAGGGATCGTCTGTATAGGGGAAATTCCTGGCAGCGGAAACAAAACCGAAATCCAGTGCCTTTTCTCCTACCCGGTTCTTCATGGCCAGTTCCAGAAGAAATGCAGGCTGAATTTTTTCTCCGTCGTCCGGAAGTGGACTTTCAAGGTAGGCTTTGAGTGCCGGAATGAAAAGCTCCTCGTTAACATACGGCGAATTCGGGTCATGGAAATAATGGCTGCATAAATCAAAGAAGAAACGAAATACGGTTTTTTGTGTTGCCGTGTCTTTTCCGCTGCTTCCTGCCAGCTGCATGAGATTGGTTACGCCTTTACGGGCCTCATCAAGGGGTACCTGGCCAAGAATTTGAGCAAAACGGGTAAAGAGGGGCCGGGCAAATTCTTCCTGATGAATACAGGTTGAGTCTTCGAAGGGGAAATGGGTCCAGTAATGACGTGCCATATAGGCAGATGCCTCGCTGTCTGTGCTAACGGTCAGAGGCAGATCGGGCAGAACAAATCTGAGGGGTTGTATCTTTTGTTGTTTTCCGGAATTCACACACGATACCGACAGAAAAAAAATACCTGCAATAACCGAAACGGTACAGAATTGTTTCATGAAACAAAAATACAAATTATTCTTACATTTGTTCTCTATGAATATTTCTCTGCAGACCTTTAACCTGGTGCTATATCTGATGAGCGGACTTGCCGTTGTCGTATTTATAGCACTTTATTTTGTGCATGCCGGATACGGGATGTTTTACAATAAAAAATGGGGTTTATCAATACCTAACCGCCTGGCCTGGATGCTTATGGAGGCGCCTGTTTTTATTGCCATGTGCATGTTATGGATGTTGTCCCCCCGTAAAGGAGAATTAACGCCTTTCGTGTTTTTTCTGCTTTTTCAGATGCATTACCTGCAACGTTCGTTTATTTTTCCCTGGCTTATCAAGGGGAACAGCCGCATGCCGCTGTCGATCATGTTCATGGGGATTGTCTTTAACATGGCCAATGCTTTTATACAGGGACAGTGGTTGTTCTATCTTGCCCCGAACGGATTGTATACCCCTGAATGGCTCACGAGCCCCAAATTCATAATAGGTCTTGTAATATTCCTTTCCGGTTTCGGAATTAATATTTATTCGGATTATATCATCAGGCACCTTAGAAAAGAAGGGGACACCAACCATTACCTTCCTCAAAAGGGACTTTTCAGATATGTTACATCTGCCAACTATTTTGGAGAGATAGTTGAATGGCTGGGATTTGCCATTCTTACCTGGTCCTTGAGCGGTTTTGTGTTCTTCCTGTGGACATTCGCCAACCTGGTTCCCCGCGCCCACAAGATTTACTGCAAGTACCGGAACGAGTTCTCATTTCAGATGGCCGAGCAACCCAGAAAAAGGATATTCCCCTTCATTTATTGATATGATAAACAAATCTGTATTATTCACTCCGGCTTCTATCGGCCCTCTTACCTTAAGAAACAGAACCATCCGTGCTGCCGCATTTGAAGGCATGTGTTCACGGAATGCACCGACTCCTCAATTATATGATTACCATACCTCCGTGGCGGCCGGAGGTGTTGGAATGACCACTGTGGCTTATGCAGCAGTAAGTCGCAGCGGGCTGTCCTTCGAATCACAGTTATGGATGAAACCCGGGATTGTTCCCGGTTTGAGGCACCTGACCGACGGCATTAAAAGGGAAGGTGCTGCAGCTTCCATTCAGATTGGCCATTGCGGCAATATGAGTCACCGCTCCATCTGCGGATGCATGCCCGTTTCTACCAATAACGGATTTAATCTCTATTCGCCCACATTAGTACGGGGTCTTAGGAAACCCGAGATTGTCCAGATAGCGAAAGATTTCGGCCAGGCCACCAGACTGGCTTACGAATCGGGCTTCGATGCCGTGGAAGTGCATGCGGGGCATGGCTACCTGCTAAGCCAGTTTATGTCAACCTGGCTGAATCGCAGGAAAGACGAATACGGCGGTTCTTTCGGGAACAGGCTGCGCTTTACGCGCCAGGCCATGGAAGAGGTCATGGAAGTGGCAACACGGAAGAATATGGCCGTGCTGGTCAAAATGAACATGCGGGACGGTTTCCGCGGAGGCATGGAACTGGACGAATCGCTTGAAGTGGCCCGTCTGCTGGAACAGTGGGGCGCACATGCCCTGGTGCTTAGCGGAGGCTATGTGAGCCGGGCTCCCATGTATGTAATGAGAGGAGCAATGCCCATCAGAACACTCACACACTACATGCCCATGGGGTATCTTAAGGTTGGAGTGAGAATGGTTGGCCGGTTCATGATTCCGACGGTGCCTTTCGAAGAAGGGTATTTTATTGACGATGCCGTTAAGTTCAGGGAAGCAGTAAAAATCCCGCTTGTCTGCCTGGGTGGAATGTCTTCTCGTGCCGTTATTGAGAAGGCGCTCGGAAAAGGATTCGAATTCATTGGAATAGCAAGGGCACTGGTGAATGATACGGCTTTCGTGAATAAAATGAAGGAAGCGCAGGAAAAAGGATGCGGTGAAGCATATAAAAGCGCCTGTACTCATGCCAACTACTGCATAGGCAGAATGTATACGCTCGATATGTGTTGTCACCAGAATAGAAATGATATTCCAAAACGTTTGCTGGATGAATTCAGTGAATAGACGTGTCGCACTGGTCACCGGGGCCAACGGGGGCATGGGCCGGGAAATTTGCGATGCACTGCTCACGGCCGGTTGTTTTGTGTTTTTTTGCTGTCGGTCCAGGGAAAAAAGCCTCCCTGTATACAATGGATTGTGCGAAAAATTCGGAGAAGACCGGCTGGAAATGCTGGTTATGGACCTGTCTTCTCTTTCTTCGGTCACGAAGGTTGCTTCTGCACTTGTTGCAAGAGGAAAACCAATAGATATACTCATTAACAATGCCGGCATGCTGGGATGGAAACCTCAGGTGACCGACCAGGGATTTGAAATGCATTATGCCGTTAACTGTTTGCATACGATATTTTTTACATGGCTTTTGAAGCCCCTGTTACATAAAGGAAGCAGAGTAGTGAACACGGCATCATGCACTGTATACGTGGGTACTGTTCCCAAAAAATTTCCATTTCCGCCCGGACGCTATGACCGTATAAAACGTTATTCAGATTCCAAATATGCCTTACTGGTACTCTCCCTTAAGCTGGCAGGTTTATGGGAAGCAGATGGGATAACGGTTAATGTATCCGATCCGGGTATTGTGAACACTCCTATCATTACCATGCATAAATGGTTCGATCCCTTAACCGATTTACTTTTCAGGCCCGTGATCAGACAAGCTCCGGAAGGTGCCGCTACTACGGTGTTTCTTGCGCTCGACTCATCTGTAGAAGGTAAAACGGCAGGCTTTTATGCCAATAAGCGATGCAAAAAGCTTCCCTCCCGCATGGCCGGGAAAAATGATACAGACAGGCTGTGGAGTTTTTTTCTAACTTTGTCGCAATATGGTAATAAGCAATAAGATCAACCTCGGATTTCTGGTAGTCGGATTTGTTTTGGTGCTATCTAGCCTTGTAAGCATTTTTGAAATGGGGCGAATGAGGCATTCTGTGGGTAATATGATCACTGTTAATGTGGATAATATAAACACATCCATCCAACTGCTGGAAGTCACAGATCAGCATCTTTTTGTTCTTCTCAACCAAATAGGTATTTCGCAGGATTCGTCACTCGAACTTGAGTCGGTATACAACGATGCCCGTTTTGAGAATTATCTGGAGACAACACGCATTTCTTTTTCACAGGCAGAAGAAAAGGCTCTTGCAGATTCCATTCTCTTTGCCTATGCGGCATACATGCAGGTAATGAACGAGGCTCCTGTAGTATGGAGGGATAATGCATACAAGGAGAGACGAGACTGGTATATAGCCCGCCTGAATCCTATATACACCCGGCTCAGGGGTTATATCCAGAAGCTGGTTTCCTACGAACAGGCCTTACTTCAAAAAAACACCAATAATGTGCAGGACGGGTTTTACCGGAGCATGATGCCCGGAGTAATAGCCGTTGCCAGCGGCATCCTGCTATTGTTTCTTCTTTCTTATTTCATCAGATTGTATCTGTTGGTCCCGCTTGCTCAGATACGCAACGGGGTAAAGAATACCATGCTGTTCAAAAAGAAATATCAGGTGAAGCTTCCCTCCAACGACGAATTGTTCGAATTGAATGAATCCATAACCAAGCTTTGCGAAGAACATAACAAATCATGAGGATTCATGTAATTGCGCGAAATATGGGGCTTGTGCTGCTGGTAAATGCCCTGTTCATGGTTATTTCCGTTTTTGTATCTGCCATTAACGGGTTTGATACGGGTTTTTCTCCGCTGCTCCTTTCTGCTGTCATTACTGCAACTATCGGTTCTTTTCCGTACATTTTCGTTAAGGCAAGCAGCGATGTGGCTATCAGGGAAGGATATGTCATAGTTGCTCTGTCGTGGGCCATATCGTGCCTTTTTGGGATGTTGCCATACCTGTTGTGGGGCGGCGAATTTTCCCTTATCAATGCCTGGTACGAAAGTGTGAGCGGTTACACCACCACAGGAGGAACCATCCTGACCAATGTCGAGGCGCTTCCCAAATCGTTGTTGTTCTGGCGGGCCTCCACCCACTGGATCGGAGGTATGGGCGTGGTTTTGTTCATGTTGCTGATCCTGCCCGAAGTCAGTTCGGTGAGGTTAAAACTTTCGAAGATAGAAATCAGTCCGCTGTCCCAGGATCATTACAGGTTCAGAGCCAAGGAAACGGTGCGTGTTATCGCCTATGTTTATTTTGGACTTACTTTTCTGGAAGTGATATGTCTATGCATAGCCGGCATGAGCTTTTTTGATTCTGTGTGTACGTCTTTTGCCACTACGGCAACAGGCGGCTTCAGTACACGGAACGCCAGTATCGCTTATTACGACAGTGTCTGGATAGAATCGATAATCATACTGTTCATGTGTCTTTCGGCCATGCATTTTGGCATGATATTCCTTTTTGTATCGGGTCGATCTACCGCCCTTTTCCGTTCACCCATTACCCGTTATTATCTGATATCACTGGCTCTTGCCTCTTTCCTTGTTTCAGCAAATATATGGCTTAACGGCATTTACGATTCTTTTTGGGAGTCGTTGCGTTATGGGGTGTTTCAAACGGTCTCGCTAACAACCGCAACAGGTTTTGCCAGTGCCGATTCTTCGGCATGGCCGGCATTCGCCATTCTCATCATGACTTATATGATGATCCAGTGCGGCTGTTCGGGTTCAACCACAGGGGGGATAAAGTCTGACAGGGCACTGATAGCAATGCTCTCCATAAGGGCACAACTGACCAAGCGTCTTCACCCCAAATCGGTAGTACCTGTAAGAATAGGAGGGCAGACCGTAGATCCCGAGGTGGTTTCGGGGGCCAATTTGTTTATCGTGCTCTACCTGGCCTGTTTCCTGGTATGTGCGATTATCATTTCATTGGATAAAATTGAGTTGCTTGATGCCGTTTCGGCTTCGGCCGCTCATTTGGGAAATGTCGGTCCGGGGTTCGGGAACCTGGGTTCTATGGGAAACTATAACGCATTGAGCGGTATTTCAAAATTCGTACTTACCGTGGAAATGATAATGGGCCGTATTGAGATCTTTGGATTTTTCCTTCTTTTCGGCAGCCGTAAATAAGATTTTATGGCCCTCGAAGATTATATATTTCAGAAACTTAGTTCACATCTGCCATTTACACCTTCTGCAGACCAGGAAGCTTTCTTCAGGAAACTGAGCGCTTTTCTCTGCAGCAGGGATGAGATTTTTGTACTCAACGGCTATGCCGGAACGGGTAAAACAACAGCCATGGCAGCCCTGACAGGAGCCCTCGGGGAGCTAAAGATAAATACGGTCCTCATGGCGCCTACCGGACGTTCAGCCAAAGTGTTGTCCGGTTACACAGGGGTACCTGCCCATACCATCCATAAAGTCATATACTGGCAACAGGCGCCTGCTGCAGGAGACGAAACCGGCTTTGGTTCATTTGTCCTTCAGCCCAACAAGCATAAGAATACTGTTTTTGTTGTGGACGAAGCCTCGTTGCTTTCAAATGCACAGGGCGGCGGAGGATTGCTCTTCGGCTCGGGAAAACTTCTTGAAGATCTGATGAAGTATGTCTTTAACGGGGCAGGAAACAGAATTTTACTGTTGGGCGATTCGGCCCAGTTGCCTCCCGTAGGGCTTGACCTGTCGCCGGCGCTCGATGCCGGAGAAATATCGAGGTACGGAAATACGGTGTATTTTGAAATGAAGGAAGTACTCCGTCAGTCACTCGATTCGGGAATATTATATAATGCCACCCTGCTCAGAGAGGCCATCGTCTCGGGCCGAGAAAGCCTTCCTGTCTGGAAAACAGACGGTTTTGACGATATCCGGCGCATTGGTTCGGGAGACCTGATGGAGCACCTGAACGATGCCATCTCGCGTTATGGACTGGAGGAAGTGGTGGTGCTCTGCCGTTCCAACAAAAGGGCCAACCGTTACAACAGGGGCATCAGGGGCAGGCTGCTCTACAGGGAAGAAGAAATTACCAGAGGCGACAGGGTCATGGTGGTGAAAAATTGTTACCAGTTCCTTGAAGACATAGAAGAAATGGATTTCATTGCCAACGGCGACGTGGCCGAGATCATGCGGATACATAAATTCAGCGAACGATACGGATTTCGTTTTGCAGAAGCCGTGCTGCGGTTTCCCGATTATAACAGCGTAGAAATCAATGTAAAGGTTCTGCTTAATACACTTGACAGTGAATCTCCCGCCCTACCTGCCGATGAACAACAGCTTTTCTTTACCCGGGTCATGGAGGATTACGCCCACATTAAAGGAAAAAGGAAACGTTTCAAAGAAGTAAGGGAAGATCCCTACCTGAACGCCCTGCAGATTAAATACGCCACAGCCCTGACCTGTCATAAGGCGCAGGGTGGCCAGTGGAAGGCCGTGTTTGTAGATAAGGCCTTTTTTGGTGATATTTGTACCAAAGAAGAGCTTCGTTGGTATTACACTGCTTTTACCCGGGCGCAGGAACAACTTTACCTGGTTAATTTATAAACTTCCAATATGCGACATTTATTGTTTTTAGTTCTCGTCTACCTTAGCTCTCCGGTTTTTTTGAATGCCCAGTCCCGCGATGAAATTGAAAAAGTGCCCGACAGCCTGATACAAACCATGATCACCCCGGTTAAGTGGAAAGACAGCCGGACGCTGATGCTCTCCAACGGAGATATGCGTAATCCTGAATACTACCTGGAAGATATCCGCACGGGGAAACGCACCGTATGCACCGGCACAGACATGCCTTCTGTGCCGCGTGAAACGGATTTTGGACTTGATCGGGAGGCTAAGAATCCGACTCTGTCCCCCGATGGCTCACATGTGGCTTTCACCTTGCGCAATGATTTGTATTCCAAAGAATTGGAAACGGGGAATATTGTGCGCTACACCTATGACGGAAGCGAGACCGTGCTTAACGGATGGGCTTCCTGGGTTTATTACGAAGAAATTCTCGGTCGTCCCGGCAGATACCGTTCTTTCTGGTGGTCTCCCGACGGCCGTTACCTGGCTTTCTTCCGTTGCGACGATACCCGGGTGCCCATGTTTCCTAT
>JAEAME010001978.1_pt1 | contig 12854 bp, 9 predicted proteins | sample 8958731 | NCBI WGS metagenome assembly JAEAME01 (sample SAMN16933194, study PRJNA681113) | bioreactor sludge metagenome | isolation source: anerobic bioreactor sludge (Control) | place: India:Bengaluru | collected 2018-10-24 | reverse complement strand
AACGAAGCGGCATTCGTTTCCCGGGTGGATTCGACTTTAATACGGTCGGGATTTTGAGTGGTAAAATTGTCAGCCTTAGTCGTCCGACAGGCAGTGGACCTGTCATACTCAATATTGAGACTGTTTGGGAAAGGTACGCGGTAGTAACCTGCCCTCCCTGGTACTGGGATGACCAGAAAATAAAATTTTTAGCCGGAGAAGAAGTACGGGTAACCGGATCAAAATCTCTCGGCAAGGATTCTAACCTTTACATCGTCGCGCAGGAAATACAATTCATCAGTCAGGGAAAAACAATAACAATGAGAAGTAAAACCGGGACTCCGCTCTGGAGTGGCTCCCATGGAAAAACGGGCTCACCACGAAACTCCGGCAATCGAACCAGGGGTCAGAAATAATAGCTTTAAGAGTTTTTCAAATATTTACGTTGATATCATGAAAAACTTGTAGCATTATTAATTATGTACAGAAGCAAATTCGAGTATTCTATTTTGAAGGAGGGGTAATAAATGAAGAAGATCAGCGTAATACAGATTCTCAGATATATAGTTCTCACAATTTTTCTTGTTATCATAACGGTAGCCGCATTTAAACACCAGTCACTCGGTGGTGGTCCCGAAGGAGCCGCATCGATCCATGCTCTTTGCCCCTTCGGCGGTCTTGAAACTCTTTATCAATATATTGCGGGGGGAGAGTATTTAAAAAGAACGAATGTCTCAAATTTTATACTCCTTGGCGGCACAATTTTACTTGCATTACTGCTGGGCAGGATTTTCTGCGGGTGGATATGCATGTTCGGATGGATACAGGAAATCCCCGCCAGACTGGGAAAATGGATTTTCAAGAAAAGGTTTACTGTTCCTTTGGCCATCGACAAACCGCTAAGATATCTGAAATATGTAATTCTCTTTGTAAGTATATATTTCACCTGGAAGCTGGCTGACCTGGTAATTAGCCCCTATGATCCCTTCGCGGCATATGCTCATCTTCCAGCAGGGTTCACATCCGTTGCCGAGGAAAGTCTGATAGGGTTGATAATTCTTTTCGGTACTTTTATTCTTTCCTTTTTTTACGACAGGGTGTTCTGTAAATACCTCTGCCCTATGGGCGCCTTTCTCGGGATTATTTATAAAGTCACCAATTACAAGATCAAGAGGGATGAAGAAACCTGCATTCACTGCAACAAGTGTACAAAGGCATGTCCGGTGAACATAGATGTCGCCAAATTGGAGTCGGTCACAAGCGCCGAATGCATAAACTGTCTAGAGTGTGTAACCGTATGCCCGACAAAGAAGCATACTCTTAAACCATTTGTATTAAGAAAATATGTGAAACCATTGATTGTCGGAATAGCCGGCGTGATCATATTTGTCGGTATTATAGAAGGCACAGATCTCGCTGGAGTATGGAAAAGTAAGGAGACCAATCTGGCAGAGGTTGTGGTAAAAGGCGGTGTCCTTGATCCTTACAGCATAAGAGGATTCATGACTATGGAAGAAATTGCCAAGACTTTCAAGATAGATATTAATGTCCTATACAAGGAGCTCGGAATAAGCCTTGACAAAATTCCTGCTACAACGCAGATGAAGAAAATAAAAGAAATCGATACAAGATTAGGTGAAGATAGTGTCCGGGATGCCGTGGCCAAAATTACAGGATTTGTTAAAGGTCAAACCCCAGCTCAAACTGAAGCTATAAAAACAAGTCCGCCGCCGGAAACTCAAAAACCAGCGGAACCTGCTCCAGTAGCAAAACAACCAACATCTCCAACAACAAAAGAAATTACACCCGTGGTTAAAACACCTGCTGCCGCCCCTGCCGCGCAAAAAACACCGGCCTATACCGCTGAAATAGTGCAGGCTCAATTTGAAGGCAAAGGCGTCGGGGAGAAAACCCTTACTCAGGTAGCAAAAGAGAACAATATCGACATGGAATACATTAAAAAGAGATTAGCGGCAAAGAATTTTACTGCAAAAGAAGGAGAAACGATCAAAGAGATTGCCGGTAGATACAATACAACTCCCATAGAATTCATGAAGCAGCTTCTCGTGGAGGGTACGTCAGGGAAATAAGAAAGTAGACGAATCTCATAAATATTGTATTCGGTATGTAAGGCCATAATTCTTTGAAGTACGCTAAAGAATTATGGCCTCTCTTTTTTCTAATTGTTATTGATCAAGTTCAAAATTACATCAAAGGGAAATCTTTTTTGAATGTGATTTAATGTGAAAAATACCTTTACTGGAAATTATTCTGTTCAACCACCTCCCGACACATCCCTGCAAGATCATGGAGAAGCGGCAAGGATGCCACATGCGATGTCGCTCGTGATAGATTATTCAATCCGGCTGGTATATGCGCTAGAAAAGTTGTGAGACCTTTAGTAACCCCCAGAAATCCATAGGCACCGAGGGCCTGCATAAGACGCTGTGCTGAGGCTTCCCAGAAAATATCCTGAAAGGTTGACCACTCAAGATTTCGTTCTGAAAGCCCGTAATAGAACAAAAGGAGTTCGTTAATTTGTTTGTCGGAAAATACAACATAGGGGTCACAGAGAAGCGAGCCCAGGTCATAGAAGGGGTTTCCGAAACGCATTCCCTGAAAATCAATAAGAAAGGGCTCACCATCGCGGATCATCACATTCTGTGATTGCATGTCACGGTGGATGAGAGAACGCTTTGTGCTATCAAGCCGCTCCGCGAGCGCGCTAAGTTCGGTTTCGAGTTCCACCTCATGGGATGGTTCAAGTTTGATTTTGCAAATGCCGTTTATGAAATGCTCTTTAAAATAATTTCTTTCCCGGCGGTACAAATCAGGACCAAAACTTTCCATGAGTTTCACACGCTGTGAAGGAAAATCTTTTTCAGAAACGCTGTGAAGCGTATTTAAAATGATGAGTGTTTTCTGATAGAGCCTACTTCTTGCTGTCCACGAGGCATCTCTGAATGACCAGAGGTCCTGACTTCCCAGGTCTTCCATGAGCATGAGACATTTGTTCTGATCATGGCGGATAAGTTTCGGCACGCTGACACCGATGCTTTGGAGGAAAAGGGAGATGTCCGCGTAGTAAGCGTTTTCAACGCGTTTCGGCTCATAATTGACAAGGATCGCCGAATTATTATTGCCCCATGTCAACCTGAAGAAAGTCCGGTCCGAACCTCTCACCGCCAGTGGAATGAGTTCAACAAAAGAGGATTCCGTGAGGCCTATGGATTCACGCGCAAAATCGATCATGTTCATCGGGCCGCCTCAGACCCTGACAGGGATGATTTCAGGGTTTCGTATTCTCCCACCGAGCCGATATCATGCCATCTGCCATCATCGATAATGATTCCCCTGACAGACCCGGGCCTGTCAGTGATGCGTCTTAAAAAAACAGGAATAACCGATTCTACTTTACCGGCCTCAAGATGTTGTAAAAATGTCGTTTCCACAGCGTAGACGCCTGTAAAGAGGCAGCTCTGAATACCCGGATTTCCAAGCGTATGCCTGAGATCGCAGATTTCGCCATGCTCATTAATTTCCACATTGAGGAGAGGGCCCGCGCTTCTCAGGACGAGTGTTATCTCAGCCCTTTTCTCTTCGCAGGATATCACGAGCCTTTGAAGGAGAAAATCGCAGAGCACATCGCCGTTGTAACAGATAATAGCCTCGTCCTCCTCAAGGAGGTCTTCTATGTTCTTGAGTCCCCCTGCCGTTTCCAGCAAAGTAGGCTCATGCCGAAAGTTAATTGGAACACCCCGCCATGTGTTGTCGGGAAATTTTTCCGCGTAGACCTCTGGGCAGTGATGGGTGTTCACGATAAACCGGTCTACTCCTATGCTCAGAAGATGGTCCATGGCATATGTAATGACCGGGCGCCCGCCTATGGGGAGGAGCGGTTTGGGACATCGTTCTGTCAAAGGACGAAGCCTTGTCCCCAGCCCGGCGCCAAGAATAAAAGCAGTTTTGAACCTTCGTTTTTTCAATAGATGTTCCTTATCTCAGTTCCCGGGAAGTAGTGTTTCAGAATATCTTCCGCGGAAAATCCTTTTGTCGCCATAACAGCCGCGCCGATCTGGCATAATCCCACGCCATGCCCCCAGCCCGCGCCATAAAAGATAAAATGTTCTGCTTCGCCGCTGGGATTGCGTTCTGTCTTAACAATAAAGGCGCTGCTGTAAAGGTGCGTCCTTGAGAGCCAGCGCCGTATTTCCAATTCTTTTCCAACGATTACACTTTTCTTTGAACCGACAATCTGAAGCCTGTATATGCGTCCCGAAGGACCACGGGAAATAGGTTGTATTTCCTTAATGATCCCGAAATCAAAACCTGACTTCTCTTGCAGGATTTCTTCTAATTCCCTCCTGTCGTAGCTGACTTTCCAACGGAAGAAATTCTTTGTTTCACGGTCAAAGTCAGGGAGAATGTTTTCAAGCATTGCGGTATCTTTGGTGTTGCAATATGCATCAGGTTCAGACAGGATCCAGCATGCCGCATCCTCTTCTGTCCCGATGGGATTATGAGAAACCGACATGTCTGAAATGCTTGTCAGGTAGGGGACGTGCTTATCAGACCAGGCAGTTTCAAACGCTTCTGTCAGACCCCCGCATGCTTTGGAAAACCGCGCGTCACAGATTTCATCATCATATATGATTACCCTTCCGTGGGTCTCCCGAACGGCTTTCGCGGCTTTCTCTGAAACAATCCTTGTAATGCCCTGATAGCGTTGACAATGATCATCAGCACAGACATCAAAGAGATCGTGGTCTTCCTGTTCATACCAACGCGTTATTTCTTCTTCCCTATCAGCTATTTTCTCATCTGCCTCGGGTGCGATTTTATTTGCTTGTTTTTTTCTCTCCAGAGCCTTGAGGAGCCAGCTCCTCGAAAGTATCGCATGCGCCCTCAAAAATTCTGACGGAGCTGCCGGATTCATTTCTGAAGAAATCACGCTCTGCAGATAATCCTCCAGGTGGATCTCATTAATAACAGTAATAGTTCCCTCCTCGCGTTGCTTGAGAATCAGATCACCCCGAAAGGTCTGATCCTCCCTCCTCTCCCAATGGAAATTGATTCCTATCATCACATTCAGGAGGGTAAAGATGGCATCGTTTAGGGATGTGAGTTTAATAGACATAGACCGCGCTACTTCACGATTTCCCTCATCAATAACGGCAATCCCTTCAGGCGTTGTTTTTGCGAATAATTTTCCAGTAACAGGACCGATGTCATTACACGTAAAATTTCCATTCAGACGGAAAACAACTTCGGTCTGCCGGTCCATAATGCCCACAGTCATCGTCGGCTCTTTTTTCAGTTCCGCAGTCAAAATCTCCCTTTTCTCTAAACTATTATGTTTCGAAAGGTATTGTCAATATCAAGATTGTAACTGAATTCACGTCATACATCCATCGATTTTGCTCCAACTCTGAACTGTCTCTCACGCCCTGTGTCCTACGTCCCAGCGGAGCGGACATTCTTTAATCTTTACTATTCACTGTTCACTAACGACTATTCACTGCCTTTACGCTATTCACTATATACTATTCACTGTTTTAAAAATATGATAAGAACAATAGCATCATGAGGAAGAATACATGAAGCCCATTACTATTGTCGCTCAGTATATTCCCGAGCCTCTGTTTCAAAAAAACTTACTTGTCCTTGCAGGTTCACAACTGGTGGAAGTTGTTATTGTCATCTACCAGAAACCGATTGAACTTGAAATGCCCAAGTGTCGATTTCTTGTCACCGGCTCTCTTACGTCTCAACAGACACTTGAATCTCTTCTTGACAACATTAAAACAACGTATCTTCTTATTATGCCGGGATTTGAACAGGTTTCTTTTGAATCCGGCGCCCTGGAAAAATTCCTCGCAATAGCCGAACAGACAAAAGCTGGGGTCGTATATTCTGATTTTTATGATGAAAACAACGAAGGGAAGATCTTTCATACGCTCAATGATTGCCAGTTAGGAAGCGTGCGTGATGATTTCGACTTCGGTGCCGTTCTTCTCTATTCAGTTTCTGCCATTAAAAGAGCCTTGAGTAATTATGGTCCTATACCTTCGGTCCAATATTCCGGACTCTATGATACTCGCCTGAAGGTCTCTATCGACCACAATATATATCACCTGCCGGAGCCTCTCTATTCGGTGGTCAGAATAGAAGGGTCTTCAGATGGTGAAAAAATATTTACCTATGTTGATCCTAAAAATATTGTCGCCCAGAAAGAAATGGAAGCTGTCTTTACGAATCATCTAAAACACATCGGCGCTTATCTGTCGCCTCATAGACAACATGAAGCGAAGAAAACGCAGGACACATTTCCCGTGGAAGCTTCCGTAATTATCCCTGTGCGAAACCGGGTAAAAACAATCACCGAAGCGGTTCAGAGCGCCCTGTCGCAGGAAACCGATTTTCCATTTAATGTTATCGTTGTGGACAACCATTCCACAGATGGAACAGCACCAGCGCTCTCTGATCTTGCCGGCCGGCATTCCGCTTTACATCACATTATTCCGGTGAGAACCGATCTTGGCATAGGGGGTTGCTGGAATGAAGCGCTTTTTTCGCAGTCCTGCGGTCGTTATGCTGTCCAGCTTGATTCAGACGATCTCTACAACACACCACATACTTTGCGGAAGATCGTGCATATGCTCCAAGATTATAATTATTCCATGGTAATCGGATCATACACCATTGTTGATTTCAATTTAAATGAGATTCCACCGGGACTCGTAGATCATCGTGAATGGACCGACGAGAACGGCCATAATAATGCCTTGCGGGTAAACGGTCTGGGAGCGCCACGGGCTTTCAAGACCAGCGTGATGCGCGGCATCGGGTTTTTGAATGTCAGCTACGGCGAGGATTATGCTGCGGCGCTAAAGATCTGCAGAGAACACCGGATCGGCAGGATATTTGAAAGTATCTATCTTTGCAGGCGTTGGCCCGAAAATACAGACGCATTATTAAGTATCGAGGAAACAAACAAAAACAATGCTTTTAAGGACAAAATCAGGACTGATGAAATCCTTATCCGGCAGCAGATAAACAGAGATCGTCTAAAGTCATTAACTTAATCCTGGAGGCCCATATTCATAATAACTCCACATTTCTCAGTATGAAAATCCTCGCCACCTTTGAGGGCGGAAAGGAAACAAAATCCCTTCATGAGCTTTGCATAGAACTCCTATCGGAACAGAAAAAGGTCTGGCGTGATCTAAACCAGAGCTATGAATTCCTGAAGGATATAAAGGTGCGGGAAATTACCTGTGATGGATTTTCCGTCCGCATTCAACACAACCCCCGAAGAATCACGAGCACTCTTGCGGACGTGAAAGAAAAAAACATTAATCAACGGCCATGCTTTCTCTGTCTTCATAATCTTCCGGAAAATCAAAAAGGGATCCTCTACAAAAAAGAATTTCTCATCCTCTGCAATCCTATGCCTGTCTTCTCTGGTCATCTCACCGTCGCGTATCTTAGTCACCAGCCTCAGGCTATCGCTGAACATATTGATCTTTTTCTTCATCTCACGAGTGATTTCGGCAATAACTGGTCTATCCTCTACAATGGGCCGAGATGTGGTGCTTCAGCGCCGGATCACCTCCATTTTCAGGCAATTCCGTCAGAAAAATTGCCTGTAGAAAAAGAAATTGCAGATGAAAGAAGAAAGATTAAGATTGTGCATGCCGATGGCGTTGAGGTTTCGCGTATGGACGATCTTGGAAGGGAGTTGATCATCCTCGAGGGAAATGATCCGATAAAGATAGCTGACACGTTCAAAAAAATTGTGACGCAACTAAAAAAAACATACGACACAGATAGCGATAATGAACTCATGATGAATATTATCGGCTTTCATGATGGTGGAAAATGGCGTCTCATCGTTTTTCCCCGCGCGAAACACCGTCCTGACGTATTTTTCAGAGAAGGAGATACACGGATTGCCGTCAGCCCTGCCGTTATCGAAATGGGGGGTGTTATTGTCACCCCGATGGAAAGAGATTTTGAAAGGCTCGACGCATCCACGGTGGAGGGTATTTTCAGCGAAGTATCTCCGAAAAGCTGGAACATTCGGAATATCCTCAATGCTGAGGACATTACATAGATTCCCACGGGTTCACGCCCGTGGTACTTGATAGGTACCAGCATATTATAGGGCATTCACCCCCGGGCTTACACCCGGGGTCCTCTGAAAACTCGCCAAGTTCGTGGGAATCCAGCGAGCTTCTGCGAGTAGAGGGGGTGGCCGGGGTACCCGCTTGCGGGTCGTGGCTTGATGCCGATGGAGGGGGCGACGCGAGCCCCTTTGATAGTGGAGAAGTTTTTAAGCTGATGCTCTGATGCTGCTTTTTCTTCTCAAATAAAAGTGAAAATAGCAGATATTAATAAGACAGATAAGGGCGAGGCAAAGAAACATAGCCGGATAACCGGTCAGCGAAACGATAACACCCATCACCACCGGACCGAGTGCCGTTCCCACATCGGCAACCGCGCGGTATGTCCCGACAGCAGCACCACTCGAAGAACCGGCATAGTCAAAGGCATAGGCCATCATGGCGGGAAAGAAAAATGCACACCCTACTCCCCAGAGCAGACCAGCCAGAATAAGCATTCCCAGGATTTTTGAAAAAGAGAGTAGGATCATTGCGATCATTGATACGAAAATAAAAATCAAGATGATCTTATCCTTGCTGAAGGTATCCAGAATTCTTGCTCCTGTGGCCCGCCCAACAATAATCATCACCGCGATGGAAGTAAAGAAATATCCTGGATTATGAACGCCATTTTCGATCGCGTATAGAGGTACGAAGGCAAGCACGGCTCCCCACAAAAAATTATAAAGGAAACCTCCTATAGCGGGCGCGATGATCTTAATTTCTAAGACTGACGCGCTTACAGAAGCAGATTTCTGCTCACTACTCGCTCTGTATGGGCCTTTCAGTTTCCATGAGAAGAAAAATGCACATAAAGAAAGTCCCGCGCAGGCAAGAAAGAGAGACGTAAAGCCATAATGATTAATAATGAACATGCCAAGAGCGGGAGCCAATGCTAACGCGACAGTGATGGCCAGCATGAAAGTAGCAAGACCCTGGCCACGATAGGCAAGGGGGACAATACTGACGACAGAAGCAAAGGCAGCGGTATCCATAAGAGAGAAAGCAGATCCCTGGAAGAACCGCACGATAAAGAAAGGCCAAAAAGGACGAACCGCGAGACAGGCAAAGAAGGTAACGACAAACAAAAGTGCTCCTGCCATCATAATAGTCTTAGCAGAGAACCGCCGAAAACCCACTCCGACAAGGAGCCTGAAAACCAGCGCTGATATGTTGTAAACACCAACAAGGATACCAATCTCTCTCACGTTTGAACCCAGTCGAGAAAGGTAAATGGGGAGCGCGGGCATGAGCGTGTACATAGCCCCAACGAATGTAAACAAAGCAAGGAACGCGAAAACGAAATCACGGGAGAGTATATTCCTTATCGTGTGCCGGGGAGTACTTCCTTCATTATTCATGGCACAATAGTATCCCATATGAAATGAGGTTCTTTCAACTCAATAATAACAATAGAGAATTTGTGAACTTCTTTTTCACTGAGAAAAAAGACAATTAGCTTTCTGTTTCTACGTTTTTTCAATCTATAATGATTGCATTTGTGGCAGGTGACCCACAAAATACTTTTAGATATAATCGCCTATGTTATAAATATCATTATCATTGACAATATATTCTGCACATACTACTATTTCAAGAGTTACAATATACTTTCGATTATGCGTTGGGAATCAGGATGATAGGTCGTCTCATATCGCACAAAGGAATAACCCAACCTTTTTTGCTTCTCTATTTATGCTGCCTGTTATCAGGATGCGCCTTGCCTTCCCTTTCAAACCGTACCGTTTCTGTTGCGCTTGCGGAAACAGAAGCCAGAGCAACCCGTCTCGGTATGGCCGTCACACCCAAAACAGAGGAACATCCGAATAGGAGCGGCTTTTACCCGCTACGAAATCCATATGATGCTTTTTGCGCCCGGATGTTCCTGATACGCGAAGCCGAACGCACCCTTGATGTCCAATACTACATATGGCATAAGGATATTACAGGCACCCTATTGTTGGAGGCCATCCATCGAGCCGCCGAGCGGGGCGTACGCGTGCGTCTGCTGCTTGACGACAACGGTAGCATTGGCCTGGATGAAGAGCTGAATGCCCTCGATAGTCACCCGAACATCGAAGTTCGCCTGTTTAATCCATGCATGATACGTAGTGCCAAATGGCTGGGTTACCTGATAGATTTTTCAAGGGTCAACCGGCGCATGCACAACAAATCTCTCACCGCGGACAATAAGGCTACTATCGTCGGCGGTCGTAATATCGGGGATGAGTATTTTGGCGCTACAAACGGCGTACTGTTCGCTGATCTTGATGTTCTCTGTGTGGGCCCGGTTGTAAACAAAGTATCAAGCGATTTTGACCGTTACTGGGCCAGTGAATCATCCTATCCCATAGGACTAATTCTTCCACCTGTTGATCGCACCCGATTGGATCAGTTGGCAACGACTGCTGCGACTGTCGAACAAGACCCTGCTGCTTTAGCCTATGTAAACGCTGTGCACCAGTCAAATTTTATTCGTCAACTGTTGGATGGCAACCTAATATTGGAATGGGCAGATATCAAAATGGTCAGCGATGATCCTGCTAAAGGGCTCGGTAAAGCTGAAGCGGAAGGTTTGCTGGCTCATCAGCTAAGAGAAATCATCGGGGAACCAACTAGAAATGTGGCGCTGATCTCACCCTATTTTGTTCCCACTGCTGCTGGTGTAGAGGCTTTTAGTGAAATGGCCAAACGCGGAGTTAAGATCAACATTCTCACTAATTCTTTAGATGCTACAGATGTTGCTATCGTTCACGCCGGTTATGCAAAGTGGCGGAAAGGGTTGTTGAAAGCCGGAATCACACTGTATGAAATGAAAAGTATGTCATCAGAAGTTGGAGGTAATAGAGCTCCCTTTCGCTTCGGCAGTTCAGGCTCCAGTCTTCATGCTAAGACCTTTGCAGTGGATGGCGAGAGAGTATTTGTTGGTTCATTCAATTTTGATCCGCGATCAGTTAATCTCAATACTGAACTTGGCTTTGTTATTAACAGTTCAACGCTGGCACGACAAGTTGAAACCGCATTCAACAGTAAATTTCCAGCCAGAGCTTATGAAGTCCGTCTGAGTGACAAAGGACAAATCTATTGGTTTGAACAACAGAGTGATAAACAAATTCGCTATGACAGCGAACCCCACACCAATATTTGGAGTCGCAGTGTTATTTTCCTGCTGTCGATGTTGCCCATCGAATGGCTGCTGTAGAGGATTTGCTTCAGAAAATCCGGCATTTCATTCAATAGTAAGTCCCGATTAAAGCGATCCGGTTGTTCTCGGCCTATTATCAACATGATCCTTTACATCTGCCTCATCAATCAAACGTTCCTGTACTTTACTGCCATTCCGCCAGGATAAAATCTGTGGGTTCTTGATTGCCATAGTATTTCCAGGTATCGATTCGCCTGATCTCAATAATCTTCATTCGATCCTGAATAGTTCTACTCAATCCATTCGACACCCGTGCGTGCATACTGATTCTGAAAACACCCTTCTTTCGCAATTCTTCCCTCAGAATTGTAATTATTTTGTTCAGACCCATCTTTTTTCTATAGGCTGGAAGAATAGCGCTATTTTGAATATAATACGCGCCAGAATTTCCCTTCATGAGAGGGTCATCATTTTTAAATTCTTGAACAGCGTCGTCCTGAGGGACCGCAAAAAGAAACCCGACATTCCCATCGCTATCCCTCAGCATGATAAGAATAGTATCGTGTCTCCTGAGTATCTGGCTGTAGAGTTCTTCAGAATTGCCGCAGGACCATCCCGGAGGAAAAGAATCCCGACTGATCGAGACAACATCCCTTACGATTGTATCATCAATAGTTTGTATAACTTCTGCCTCTAACATCTGCTGCTCCTCATATAGTCTGAGGTTTACTTTTACTCAATGAGTATCATAACAGGATTGAGCCTTTCCGCCAAGAGTTACTTATTATTCATCGCTATTTCAGATTGATAGATAGCAGCATACATGATCGAATTCGGTAAAAACATTATTCTAGGGTAGTTTGATCATCCATCTGGTGTTGAGTTCTTTTGTTCTCCTATTCACCCTTATAACACAGCTGCCGATCTCGAGTTGGATGTTGAAGCTTTCCACAACGACTGGAATCACTGAGCTTCTGTGTTGCCTTTCCGGTTGACTTCCGGTTGTTGTTCATGTTGACCAGTGGGCATTCCCAAGTGCTACCAGGGTCATCTTTATTACCTTTGTGGTCTATCCGATTGGTGATTTTTTTCCTGATATCTTTATAAAAAAACCTTATTCGGATGTCGGCTGGTTCAGGCGGTCACGGATCATCTTAAGCGAAACGAAGGATTTCCCCGTTCCTCCAGAGAATCTATGACGGATATTATCGGCTCTCACGACGGAAAAAATGGCGCTTTATTATATTTCTCCGCACAAAACATCATCCTGGCTGCTTTTTCAGAGAAAGAGAAGCACGGATTGTCATCAGTCCGGTTGTTGTCAAAATGGGAGGCGTGATTGCCACTCCGATGGAAAGAGATTTCGAGCGTCTAGACGCGCCTACGATAGAAAACATATTCGAAGAAGTGTCTCTGAAAGATCGGATTGTGCGTAGCAATCAAAGCAGCCCTCTCTCGCAGGCTGCGAATAGCTACGGTCAGGAACCCATTTTCTTTAGAACATCTTCCAAAGTTCCACTGAAGGGCCCGACGGACTCCAGCTTGATCGATGTGAGCGCCGCGGC
>JAEAME010001977.1_pt1 | contig 12859 bp, 15 predicted proteins | sample 8958731 | NCBI WGS metagenome assembly JAEAME01 (sample SAMN16933194, study PRJNA681113) | bioreactor sludge metagenome | isolation source: anerobic bioreactor sludge (Control) | place: India:Bengaluru | collected 2018-10-24 | reverse complement strand
CTCTCCGCTCTCCAGGCGCAGATGCGATCTGGTTTCCGCCAGGCTGATCGGCTCTTCCGCCGGATGTTCAATAAGCTTGTACAAAGTGGTTGTCCGCTATGGAATTGAATAGAGCCGCTCCATCCGGTCTTCTGCGCCTACTGGGTTCTGCGACTGTTCGAGCGAGTTGAGTCTCCGGACAGAGCGGCACAATTCGGACTGAATCGGCGACTGCAATTCAGTCCGGGTGGATTATGCCTCGGAAGGCGAGATGCCGAGGATAGCCGCAGCCGCAAGGGTCGCCGCATCATGGACGGTCGGCTTCTTATGCGCCCCGTACTGGATTGCGATCGTTCCGCCGTATATGGAATTCGCCACGGCTCGGGTAAGAGTCGTCCGGACATAGCGGTCCAGAGGCTTGTAGACGTCAAGTACCAGGAACTTGTCGCTCTCATCTCCGGTTGCCACGACTCCGGAGAGATCGTTGAAATTGACGTTATCCGAGGACTGGGAGGCTTTCAGGGCGGCTGTGCCTCCCGCTGTGACCGTCCCGAGAATCCCGACGAACATCACGCCCTCGAAGCCTTGCATGTCCACTGCGGCGCTATCGGGATCCGTCTGGCCGTCGGCGAGCGGAGCCTGCACAAGCGTTACCTTTACGTTTTTGCTGAGGTTCATTTAGTTCTCCTTTCCTATGCCAGTTTGGATCTCACGAACGCTTCCTCGAGGACGGGCATGGCGTCGCTCTCGGCCCTGATTATGTAGCCCGTTTGATTAGTCTCCGCGTAGAGCTGGTCGAGCACCTGGATGGCCGCGTCCATGGCGTCCACGATCCAGTAGAACGAGAAGTCCCCGAGCATCCCGACGTACAGCCCGGTCGTGAACGTGCAGGGAACGTGCTCGGAGTTGATCACTCCGATCCCAAGTATTGTGTCGGGCTGTCCCTGTGTGAGGCCGGGTTGCCACAGATACTGCTTGTTGCTGTCCTGGAGCTTGCGGATCATCTTGAGCGCCAGGCGGTGAAAGAGCCACTTGGTGCCTGGACGCCCGAGATACTGGCCTTTGAGCGTGTACACCATCTCGAAGAGGTTGTCGGCCCCGATGGTTGTAGCGGTGTTTCCGGTCGAGACATCGCGAGCGGTGCTGATGCCCTTGTCCGATGCCGTGAAGAGGCCGAGCGGCTGGTTGGCGCCCGACCCGGTAATGAAAGCCTTCTCGTGAACGATCGCCACTTTGTACGCCAGGCGGTCCCGGACGAGAGCGTCGATATTCAGGACGCTGACACGGATGAGCTTATTCGACACCTTGATCCGGCGGGCCAGCGGATGCGGATGAAGCTCCCGTTTCCCGAATTCCATCGCGTTGTCCTCGGAACCGGTCTTGATCTCTGCCGTCCATTCAGGCTCCCCGGGATCGCTGTCGAGCGACGGCACGCCGACGCTCTCGGCCTTCTCGACCGTGATCTTGGTGGCAAGCTGCCGGATGAAGACCTGGTCGTCCACAGCCTTGATCAGCGAATTGATGAACTGCTGCGGCGTGACGATGTATCCACCGGTAGTGTCGCTGTCGGCCTGAAGGGCTCGAAGTTCCTGGGGAGTGACGTTCCGGAGACCGTTGGCCAGGTAGCTCCGGTATGCGGCTTCGTATTCGCCGCTTTCTCGCGGCTTTTTCGGTTTTCCGCGTTCCTCTTCGGGTTTCGGCATGGGGGTCGGATCGGCGGTCTGCCGTTCCTTTTCCAGGGCGAGAAGACGCTCTTCCCGCTCGATCTCCTTCCGCAGCTCTTCCTGATCGTGGTCCATCGCGGAATATTTCGCGTCCTCTTCCGCCGTCAGGGCATTGGAGGTGCGCTTTCCCGCCTTGTATTCCGCCTCGGCGGCGTCGGTGAGGGAACGCATCTGGTTTACGATGCTGCCGCGCTTTCTGCGCAGCTCGTTTAAATCGCGCATATCTTTTCTCCTATAGGTTGATTTCGGTTTCGAGCTCCAGTGCGTGGAGCCGTTGTCTGAGGGATGCCAGGCTCCGTCCTTCGGGAGCCGGCAGATAGCTACGCAGCAAGTCTTGATCGGCCTCGTTCAGCGGTAGTCCGCGGCTGGCCCGAAAAATAAGGCCGATGATCGCGTCCGAGTTCTTGTCAGTCTCATTGAACAGGGACCTCACTCCGGCTGATGTGGCCGTGTATGCCGGGTAGGTCACGACAGCCACATCAAACAGCTTGCATTCGATCAGGGTTCGTTCGAGCGGATCCGAGTCGTAGTTCCACTCGTCCCGGATTGTCTGAAAAGCGAAGCTCATCTGGTTGATGTCTTCGCGTTTCATGCTGGTCATGAGGTCTCGGGCCCACTGCGTATCGGGTGGCGTGATATCGACGGCCAGGCCCCTTTCGTCCTCGCTGAGCTGCAGCGTATCGGACTTGTTTCTCCCCAGGACATAGTTGGGATCATGGTTCCAGAGAGCCCTGATATCCGCTTCCTTGATGGTATTGGCGAATGCTCCGGGCTGGACCTTCTCGCGGAACCATCCAAGATCTTCCGACCACGTATCGAACAGGGCGGCATAGCCCCGGATGTGAGGCGCTTCGTTCTCACCGCCGGCATCGGCGCGCAACTCCGCGAAATGGATGAACCTCATTTCATGTTTTGGCAGTTCCGGCATTTTCGGTCGCTCCAATAAAAAAGCCCCGCCGGATTTCTCCTGAACGAGGCTCATAAACCTGATTTGTTTTCCCGCTATTCGGTCGGCTTCTGCTGTCCGACCGGCATCATGTTGAGAGGCATGAAGTGCTCCTCGCCGCCCTCATACCCATTCATGTTTTCCTTTTCCAGGATGTCGTTCGGGCTGAAGGCGCCGATGCCGAACATCTTTGAATAGAACTCGCCGCGGGCGGCGGTATCCGCACGGAGCAAGCCCTCCAACAGGAACTCCGTGAAATACCTGAATGAGTCCTCCTGCGGAATCAGGTCGCGCTGCACGTCCTGCTCCCAGAGCTTGAACCAGTAGCTCATTGTGAAGTTCAGGAATCCCTGCATCTGCTGCTCGATGCCGGTTCCCCAGGAAGTGGACCGATCAACATCCCCGATCATGTGGGGCGGGACAAGAAACCATCTGGCCACATCCGATATCTGGAACTTCCGGCTTGCGAGAAACTCGGCATCATGGGCATTCATCCCGATCGTTACCCAGTCCATTCCCTCTTCGAGAATGAGCGGCTTCCAGGCGTTCTCCAGACCAGAATATTTTTCCGCAAAATCCTTTCGCAGCTGCTCGTGCTTGTCGGCCTTCATCCTGCCCGGGTGCTTGAGCATTCCGGTGAATGCGGCTCCATGCGAAAACATCCGGGCACCGTATTCCTCAAGGGCCAATGCCATGCCGAAGGATTCCCGAGCCATCTCGATCACACTCATCCCGGTGATCCCGTCTTTCCCGATGAAGGATCTCAAGTGCATGATCTCGTGTTGATCCTGCCGGAATACTCTTGGCTGCTGGCCGTCTGTCGGCCGCCAGTCGTAAACGAGTTCTCCTGTCCTCAGCCGTCGTGGGTTTACGTGATCGGGATGAAGCGGAACGATCCGGACCGGCACGCCGTAGCCGTCGCGGTCAATCGCGGCATATGCATTGCCCCGCAGCAGGAGATGTCCTTGGAGCATCTCCCTGCCTTCCATCGAGGTCTGCTCTTCGTTGAAGCGGTCGTGCAGCAGCTGATAGGCAAAGTAGTCCGCCGCGCGCCGCTTGCCTCTCGGATGAAGCCGCTCATAGGTAATGAAGGGCAATGCCGAAAGAGTTCCGGATATCAGCCGCACGCAGGCGAACACAGCCCCGATACACAATGCCGTATTCTCGCTGACATAGGTACCCGAGGCTGATCTTCTCCCGCCTCCCCAGAACCCATAGAGCTTCGAGTCGTAAACGCTCGGATGAAACCGACGTTCAATAGCCTGCTCCATCGCTCTGGAAACAAAACCCATCACTTTCTCCCGAAGTAGGCAATCACGCCGCAGCAGATGCCGAGGAAGATCAAGGCTGTAGGAATGTGCATCAATGCAATGCCTGCCGCTATGAGCGAAATGCTGAGGAGCCAGATCAGGTCCCGGATCATAGCTGCAAAAAACTCGGCCTTTCGTCGTACACGGATTCAACATCATCGCCGGCAACCATTGCGCGCCCAAGTGCCATGATTCCGGCAACGATTCCATCAATCTTTTCAGCACTACTTGCTTTATCGGGCTTCACATTGCCGGCAGGATCCTGCTTCGCCGCCACGTTGCTTGCCATCCAGCGTAATACTGGATTGTCCCCGTGGCGGAACTTGCGGGCCGTGACCAGGGTAATGAGCTCTTTGGTCGGAGCATTCATCGACTGATAACCCTGTCCGAATGGGACCATTGTGGCGCCGTCGTTCATCAGCTGAGTGACCAGTTGGCTCGCATTCCACCTGTCGTATGCGATCTCCTGGATGCGAAACATCTCGGCCATTGTCTTGATCCGTTTACGGATGTGGTCGTAATCGCAAACATTGCCGGGAGTCGATTCAATAAACCCCATCTTTTGCCAAACGTCATACTGAATTCGGTCTTTTGTGCTCCTTTTCCGAATGGCCTCTTTAGGCACCCAGAAAAACGGCAGCCAGGTATAGCCGCCGTCCTTATGCCTGAAACATAAAACAAATGCTGTGATGTCAGTCGTGCTTGCCAGGTCAAGCCCGGCCCAACAAGTACGCCCTTCCAACTGGGATAGATATACTTGTTCGGTGCATTCATCCCAGGCTTCCATATCGATGAACCTGGTTGCCTGTTCTGTCCATTGGTTCAGGTGCAGCCGGCGAAAGGTGTTCTGGTATGCCGGCGATTCTTTAGCTCGGTTGCATTCGTCATGAAGGTACTGAATCTTAACCGACTCGCCCAGCCCGGGATTCGAGCGTGCCCAGACCTCGGGGTCCGTCCAGTCCTTATCTTGATCTGCCGCATAGATGACAGGTAGATAGGTGTCGTCCTGGAGCACACCAGCCAGCAGTCTTGTGGCATATTCGTGTTCTTCCCAGCAAATAGACGTCTTGTCGTAACCCGCGGTAGTGAACATCACAAATAGCGGCTGGCGGCGAGATCCAGTACTTGTCTTGAGGACGTCATAGAGTTCCCGGTCAGGCTGCGCGTGCAGCTCATCGAAAAGAACTCCATGAGAATTCTTGCCATGCTTGGTTGGCGCATCAGCACTGAGGACGTGATAAGCGCTGCCGGTTTTTCCAACAACTATGGACCGCCGGAATACTTCGCAGCGAGAGCGCAGTTCCGGATCCTGCTCCACCATTTGCTTGGCAACATCAAAGATGATGGCTGCCTGCTCTCGGTCTGCCGCCGCGGAGTAGATTTCCGCTCCGGGTTCTCCGTCGCTGAAAAGAAGATAGAGCGCAATGCCGGCGCCCAAAGTACTCTTTCCGTTCTTCCTGGGCACCTCAACATATACCTTGCGATACTTCCGGGTCCCATCCGGCCGCTTCCAACCGAAGATCGGGCGGATAATGTCTCGCCGCTGCCACTCAGATAATGCGAAACTCTGGCCAGCCCATTCCCCCTTGGCATGACGCAGGAATCTTTCGAAGAACTCGCAGGCCCTTGCGGCCGCCGCCTCATCGAACCAAAATCCACTACCCGAAGAATCGTGCGGCGTTGTCTTCGTCTTCGTTTTTCTTGGCAACGTTGATTCTTGTCCTGGAGCTGGGAGTCATGCCGAATTCGGTCAGGAATTTGCGCATCTGATCCAGCGCCGAGTTGATGATGCTCAGATAGGGATTCAGTATCGGGTATCCACTTGGGGCTTTGACCAATAGTCCTTTTTCACTTAACTTGCTGGCAGCCTCGGTCCATCGTCCGTAGGCATCGCAATAGGCTGCGATTGCGGCGCGATCAACTCTGGTCAGCAGCCCGAGAGCACCCAATTCCTTCGTGATTCTCTTCCACTCTCGCCGCGATTCGCCCTGTATGTGCTTCGGGCAGCTCGGAATCTCGGACTTCGGGTCTGGCTCCCTGCGATTGATGCGATCGGATCGCTGCGTCCCCTGCAGCAGCTTGAGTTTTGTGGGTTTTGGCCGCCTACCCGCCATGTTTAGGCGCTTTTCTTCGGTTGTGCGGCCTCACGTGCCGATTCTTCACCTTCAGGGCAACGACTGCCCGATACCTCCCGAAAAGTTCGCCCGTCGCCCTCCAAAACCGCCTGTTTGCCCGTAAACTTCTCCCATCGCTCGACGGCTACGTCGACATAAGCCGGGTCAATCTCCATTCCAAAGCAAACACGGCTGGTTCCTTCGGCCGCAATGATTGTAGTGCCGGATCCCATGAACGGGTCATAGACAGCCTGGCCCGGATTGGTGTGATTTGTTATTGGCCGAGACATGCATTCGACGGGCTTCTGCGTGCCATGTTGGGTCTTGGTTTCCTCGGTTTTGGCGCCAATCTGCCACAGGGTTGTTTGAGTACGGTCCCCATTCCAGTGGCCAGTCTTTCCTTTCCGGACAGCGTACCAACAAGGTTCGTGCTGCCAGTGGTAATGGCCGCGACTGATTGCAAATCTCGGCTTGGCCCAAATGATCTGGCAGCGGATTTCAAAGCCACAACGTTCGATAGATGCCTGAACTTCACTGGCATGCCGGCCCGCATGCCAAATGTACGCGATGTCGCCCGGGAAAAGCGAGTAAGTGTCGCCCCAGTCGATGCGATCGTCATTTTTGACTACTCCGGTGCGCTTTGTTTTGCTGAGTCCAGCCGAATTCCGCCATTTCGGATCGTATTCGACGCCATAGGGAGGGTCGGTGACCATGAGGATCGGCTCAACCCCATTGAAGAGCCGCTGAACCTGGTCGACAAAGGTAGAATCGCCGCACATCAGCCGATGCTTTCCCAAAATCCAGAGATCGCCAGGTACTGTGACCGGATTATCCGGATAATCCGGAACGGAATCCGGATCCGTAAGGCCCTCGATTTGAGCCGGCTCAAGAATTCGCGCCAACTCCTCCTCTCCGAACCCGGTAAGCTCCAGATCAAAGTCCAGGGATTTCAAATCCTCCATCTCAAACCGGAGCAGTTCCGTGTCCCACTCCGCCCAAGCCACCGACTTGTTGGCCATCAATCGAAAGGCTTTGACTTGCGCCGGCGTCCATTCGTCGCAAAGAATTACCGGAACCGTCTCGATGTTGAGCTTCTGGGCAGCCTTGAGCCGCAGATGTCCGTCGACAATCGTGCCGTCCGAGAGAGCCAGAATCGGCACCTTGAATCCAAACTCCCGGATCGACGCCGCCATCTGATCCACCACAGCATCGTTTTTCCGAGGATTCCGCGCGTACGGAATCAGCTCCCGCACCGCGCGTTCTACAATTTCAGCCATCTACGATTTTGTTTATTATTTCCGGCTAGCTCGTACTACATCTGGGTAAATCACAATATTTGTTGCAGAAGAGGAATCATGCTTAACGTGTTAACAGGTCCTCTCGATGCGCTTGTTAGGCGTCAGGCCAAAACTACTGGTATGTTACGCCCCCGTGCTTAATCCACCCTGCTTGATGATGGCCGCTGGGGTCGTGATGCGTCCAGTGGATGACGCCGCCCTTGTCATTCCACTCATACTGCCCGCTGAACTCGACCGAATCGCCCACCGATAACCCGCTGATCCGGGGAGCAATGTCAATGTTATGAGCTATCAGCAGCGTCTGGCCGGATGCGAGACGCAGGATGAAACGCTGATGACGCCCGCCTTCCGTGTCATCCGAGAGGATTCGATCGACAACACCCGAGTCAGAAACCGCCAAGCCACTCTGCTGATTGGCAAAGGCGTCCGCGATTTCTTGGTCAGCCGAACTGGAATCGATCTTTACTAAGCTGCAGCCTGATAGAAGAGAGACGCCGATAATCACCAGTACAATGAGCTTCCGCATTGAATCCCCTCATGACCCAGGTAGCGAGCCGTCAGCTTGAACGGTCTGTTAATGTGTTCACCACAACGCGGCACTATCTAAGGATTCAGGGCTGGCCGCAGTTCAGCCTTTAGCCTATTCTCGAGGTCACGCGCAGTCTTAGAGTCCTCGGTGACCTTAAACTGGAACGAGCACCGCTCGCGAATGTAGCGTTGACAAGCAGTTTTGGCATCGCGAGGGTGCCGAATACGATTCTCTGACAGGAACTGAATTCTCGCCAGAAAAAGGTACTGGGCGAACATATTCACGATCTGGCCGCTCGCGTGATCTCGGAGCCGATTGCGCAGGCTACCTTTGCCGTTTCGGCCAGCCATGCCCACATAAACGACTTCATCGACATCGTAGATAACATACACGCCAGAAACCGCGGGCACTTCTGCCCAGACTACGTTTTCAAAGCGTACACGATCGGATAGTCCATTTGATGTCATCTTGAGACCACTCTAACTTTGTGTTTAACCTGCGGGCAGATCTGGCCCGAGCGTGCTTGCGCGCGCCCCGTGACAGAGCGGGCGGTCAGGTTGACGTGCCTGTTAGAAATCCGACTGTTTCACCTCGGTTAGGTGAAGGACACACGACACATCCGTACGACCAGCTCGCTCCGCGTGATATTTTAATTCACCAGGATCGCGGCTCAGTCGAGAGACTCGCCAAATGCCAACAAAACGCCAATTGCATTTGTTCTGCTTGACGAAAACCGGAATCGCTCTCCCGGACGCTGCGAACGATTCTGCTGTGGATTTGATGATTGGACCATTCCCAGGGAGTACAGCCTCGGGGGCATCGGGATTTGTGTCTCGGCAAAAGCAGCCAGCAACCACCACACCCTCGACCGTTGGCAGGTAAGATTGAACACTGCCTCCGATCAATGCATGAATCTCGGCCCGCGTGTAGCTCTTATTCACCTTAAACTGGTTCATAGCTCCACTCAATGTTTAATGCCTCGAATGAGCCGCTCCGGTGACGGCGCAGCGCGATTTTTACAGGAGTTGCGTTCGATCCGGTTGTTGGGCTCAATCCCATTTGTACGCCAAGATGTCCGTGGCAACAGTTGAGCCTTTGTAGTATCCATCAAGGTTGAACCCGTCCGGCCGATCGTATTTCGTGTTCGTTTTAAGGGTTTTCACGTGACTTTGAAACGCGTCCCACTTGCTCAACACCTGCCTTACATTTTGAGTGGCTTGTTCCGTAACCGGTCTTGCCAACGCGATCTGGTCGTTGCCGACCTGGGCTGTAGCTGCCAGCAAGGCGTACTTACCGAAAGTAACCATGGAAAGGCCCTTTTGCTTCCTGCCTTTGTTTGCTTCTTCTATTGCTTCCAACGTGAAATAGGCCCTGGTGACATTTGCCAAGTCAAAATCATTGAGCAGCTCGTCAAAACGATCCTCCTCAAACATCTTGTCCTCAGCTGAGCGGGCCTTTGCGGGTTCGCCTTTGAACGCAGTGATTGCCCTAAGAAGGCTGACTCGATTGATCACACTGGTCTTATTGATAACCTTTGAGTCAAGACCGTATTGAAACTCTCCACGCTTGTGTTCAAGAAAGAGACCATATTCATCGAAAAAATGGCGCTGCAGTTGGATCAACTTCGGGTCGTTGGCCCGCCTGTCAGCTTCAACAATCCGCGATTGTTGGTTGGTTGCGTTAGAAATGCTTTCGATAAATTCCAACAGCGTACCAGCATCGGTATTGCCAGGTTTTTCGATAATCTTGAGTAGTACTTCTTTCGTCCCAAACACGGCAGAGCCCGCGCTTGGGTCTTCATGAATCATTGCAAGCGTGGTGGCGGTCTGGCCTCCGTTCAGTATCTGTGGATCCTTGATGATCAACTGCCCCTCACCGGACACACCAGTCCTGTCAGTCACCGATGAGTACTCAGCGAGCATAGTGATTCCGTTATTCCTGAGAGAAAACTCGTTCCGAGTTGTGTTCAATACTGTGTCCTTGATGCTTTTGTTCACCTCATTGCGTTGTAGAGATAGGTAGTTTCGTGGGTTGTATCGGAGAAGAGAATTTTTGTATTTCGCCGTAATCTTGGCAATTTCAGCAAGCGGCACGAATATCATACGCACTTTGCATGGACCAAGCGGTGTATCGACTTCCTGGCTCAACTGGGGGTGAGTCTTGGCTCCAAGGTTGATTGTGATGATGATTTCGCTAGGTTCGAAGTAGGTACCAGTGGTAAGAGGGAATACGAGGTCACGGTACGTGCGAACATAGTCGAATATCTCGTATTCCATGTTGTCAATGAGCCGCCGAACCTGCTCGTCATTGACGCTGTGGAGATTGGCAAGCAAGACGACGCGCCATTTATAGAGCGCAATGTCTCGAATCTCCCTGATTTGCCTCTGGAGCGCTAAAATCTTGGAGGAGAATGCCTTCCCATTGCTATCTTCTGTCTCCCCCTTCGAAATCCTCGCTACCTCCATCTTTAGGAGTTCCGAGACCTCAATGGACTTCTGTTCGAAGTTCTTCTCCGATGTCCTGAATTTTGACTGGATCAGGTAGAAGACCCTATTGTCTCTGTCGATGTAGTAGGCATCAACTCCCCCGTCCTGAGTTCCGTCACAAGTGAGGGCGTGCCGCTCGTGGAAATCGAGCACGCCGAAACGGACCTTGAGAAATAGATGGACGAAAGCTTTTGCCCGTGCTTGGTTGAGCTTTTCAAGGTCGATCTTCCGTGGATGGTAGGTCTTGAAGCTCCTGGGAGCCTCTTTTCGCAGAGCATCCAATGTACTCAGCAGTACCGAGTAACTCATAGGTCTGTTGTTCCTCCCTTCCAGCTCAACGCTTGAGCTCAGCAGCGGCGCGCTTTTTGCGCCGCCTGCTGCAGCGAATAGTTAGGCCGAGTTATTGCTTGCGTCGCCTCAAAGGGCTCAGAAAAGTCTTGCCATTTTGGCAGCTTAGATGAAACGTAAATATTCGATTCGCGATCCGTGCGCACTTGGTCGTGCCTAAAAGCATATCTGATTTTCTCCAGACCACTTCTGCTTCGGACCTATCTATCTCGTAAAAAACATCACTGGGAGAACCTTTTAGTGCAAGCGCTATCTGAATGATTGATGGTTTGCCTTGAACCGGAAGATAGCGAACACCAACGCTAACATTCATTCCAGACTCTGAATGATATATTGCGGTCCCTATCTCTTCCTCTTCATGCGGATCAGCCAAAAATGATATCAGCTCATGGACGCCGCTGCCTAATTTTGATTCTTCATCGCTCCAGGAAACAGTAAGGGTGCAGGCGTCATAATAGCTCAACGCATGCTCATTCTCTTTAAGCCACTGTCCCACGTTATTTCCCTCATCGTGTTTAGTCCAATCATAGAGGTTTGGAGGAGATTTCATACCCGCTTGCAGGTAAGATGAGCTTTGAGCTATTGAGATCAGAAGCAAGGCAATGGGCATATATCTTAACACGTCCTATTTCCCTTTCTCCGGCCTAACTAAAATTATACAGAACTTGCGAAATAATTCGCTGGGTGAACAGTGATGGTATGCCCAGGAATCCAAATTGCTCGGATAGCAACTAATATTATCAGATTCCTCACTGAACGCTCAGCAATCTCGACCATCTACCCCCCCCAGGTTCATTTTGGCAATGCGCGCGCGTGACCGCGCGCCCGGTCCACGGCGAATCGCTCCAGAGATTTAGACCTCCCCTCCCCATCTCCCGTCAACCGCGGCAGTTTTCTGATCATGGCATTGTTTACACAGAGCTTGCCAGTTCGACTCATCCCAGAAGAGATTTGCGTTGCCTTTGTGCGGAATGACGTGGTCTACAACCGTTGCCGCTTTGACCCGCCCCTGGCGTCGACACTCGGCGCAAAGCGGATGAACCGCAAGGAACTCCTTCCTTGTTGCACGCCATCTGGCGTTGTACCCTCGGCGGGCAGCCGAACCTCGTCTTTGATCAATTTCCTTCTGTTCCTGAATGCGATGCTTCTCGCAGCGCCGGTGAGCAGAGTCAACCAGCATTGGACAACCTGGAAAGCCGCAAGGATGTGCAGGAGCATAAGGGCTCACGCCGACTCTCTTTTCGGTCTCCGGGACAGGCTCAGCATTTGTATTCGTGGTGCCTCTTGTTTCTGCCCTCGAGGCAGCCGGCCGTCTTCGATAACGTATGCGGGGCGCTTCTGTTCCTGGCGGTAGACTTCCTTCCAGTCAGATGTCACGCCCGTTTCCCTTGCCGCTTAGACTTGACAGCACGAATCACTTCATCAACTTGGGCGCGACGGAACTCGTCGGACAGCCGGGAATGTTCGAGATCGGCCTCATACGCTTGAGTGAGTTCGCTGGCGGGATTGGCAAGCCCAGAACAGTCCTTGCCTAAGGCTTTAAGGAATGAGCTCGCATATCCGCTGTCTTTGGAACAAGCGCGTTGATAGCTGGGATCAAACGCTCGATAGCGGCGTTCAGGTCGAAAGTCCGGTCCGTCCCAGAGCGGCATCAACCCGAACACGTATGCCTTGATGCGCATCATGCCTGTTGGATGATCACGCTCGAACAGATGCATTTTCTTTAGTCGTTTGAAGACCCAGAAGGGGAGATCGATTTCGATACCGGAGGGATTTAAAACTCTACCTTCAAACTCGTTTGACAGAGCTTCGCCTATCAGCAGATGGTTGTTTTTGGAGCTCCAGCCCGCTCACGCCGGATTGGGGAGGTGGGGAAGCGACTTTACCGAATGCTTGCCACAACAAGAACGTAAATGCGCTTTAAACGGCTTGTCAAGTGGTTCCAACAGATTGATTAATTTAAGCCGATTGTGCCATTCCCTGAACTTTTAAAGCTTTGATAGGCAATATTTGTCCCAAAACAGGGCGAATCTATGAAACACCCCCAGCATGCCTTTTGTTATATAATACCACTACTGTCCCGTTAAATGTCGAATAGATTCAACTGGTTATCGGGACTGATCTT
>JAEAME010001974.1_pt1 | contig 12870 bp, 9 predicted proteins | sample 8958731 | NCBI WGS metagenome assembly JAEAME01 (sample SAMN16933194, study PRJNA681113) | bioreactor sludge metagenome | isolation source: anerobic bioreactor sludge (Control) | place: India:Bengaluru | collected 2018-10-24 | reverse complement strand
CTTATCGCTTGCTTAAAGTATTAAGCTAAACATGCGGTTAAGTGTAAGTAGTATGATTGAACCGGCGGCGGGCACATTGATATTAATCAGACGGCAGCATACCGGGAACAACCCCGATAGACAGCAGGAGGGTAGTCCAGAGGGAACCACGCGGTTCCCTTTGGCGTGTTTCTCTGGTATCTCTCTTGTCACGGGGACAAGAGAGTACAAAGAGGGTGTTAAGGAGACGGGCGGATATGGAATCCGCCCCTACGAAGGCATAAACAAGCGTATAAGCTTGACTAAATTACAAAATCAACCTTCTGCTTTCTCCAATTCACCCACATCACGGTCGATTAAGAGGCCCGCTGATATACGCTTCACCTTATCGCTTGCTTAAAGTATTAAGCTAAACATGAGGTTAAGTGTAAGTAGTATGATTGAACCGGCGGCGGGCACATTGATATTAATCAGACGGCAGCATACCGGGAACAACCCCGATAGACAGCAGGAGGGTAGTCCAGAGGGAACCACGCGGTTCCCTTTGGCGTGTTTCTCTGGTATCTCTCTTGTCACGGGGACAAGAGAGTACAAAACGCATCCTCGCGACCAAGGTTCAATGCCGCCGGAGAAGCGGCTTGATATAAAAAAGGGAACTCCTGCAAAAGGAGTTCCCTTCAGACTGTATACCAAACAGGTAATGATTATGCAATATGACGGATTGATAGCTTCCCCTACCAGGGGAGGTGGCGCGTGCCGAACTTGTTCGGCTGGCGATAGGAGAGGTTAAAACATTTGATAAATAAAACCTCTCACCGCTTCGCGGAGCTCCCCTGTTAGGGGAGCCATTATTGTTTTATATAATCATAAACCTTTTGTCTACAAGCTGGAGGGAACTCCTGAAAAAGGAGTTCCCTCAGTGTATGCTTATTTCCTTGTTATTTCATCATAGGGATCAATATTATTCACGAATGCCGGGATTATGCGCACCGAGAAGCTGAACTGTGTTTCTTTAAACTGCCAGCGCGGGTTGAGTGCCGGGCCGCAGGAATTGGAGCCGATGCCGTTGTGGCGGACATCGAGGTTAACGACGGTCTCCTTCAGCGGGACGAGCTCGTAGTCGTGGCGGGTTGCGGTGAGCTGCGCCGGGGTGTAGTGTGAGCAGTTGAAGCTGAAGGGCATATCGGTCATCGAGAAGAGAAGGCCGTGTCCGGCGAGGCTGGAGACGTATGCCCAGCGGGTGTCGGTGTGAGCCATGTTCTCCTGCGGACGGACATAGTGCTCGAAGTTATCTGTCGCCGTGGTCTCGTACTCACCGAGCTTTGAGGCAAGGCGCTTGTCAATATAGCTCTCGGCTTCGCCGCGGCCGAAGTAGACGATTCTCTCGCTGCCCTCGGGCATATTGAACTGCACGCCAAAACGGGGAAGATTGGGCAGGTTTTCACGGACGTTCACATCACAATCGATCTTGATGCCGCCCTCGGCATAAACGGTGTATTTCGCTGTCATGCGCAGTACCGGGCGCTGTGTGTGGCTGCCGAGCGAGAGAGAGGCGGTGATGACGGCGCACTTTCCGTCATTTGAGGTCAGCTCGACAGAATAACACTTGGGATGAGCGCGGTCAAAGCCCTCGGCGTACCACTTTTCCTTGATGCGGCGGTCGTTGTCGGTCGGAGCGCGCCAGATAGTCGGGGTGACGGGGGTCGTCAGAAGCTCGCGGCCATTGTCAACAACCGAAACGATAAGCCCGCGGATGCGGCAGATGGTGTAAACCGTCTCGCCGGCGGTGATGTAATAAGCATAATCGTCCTCTTTGATAGAGAGCGAAGCTGAAGCAGGGATTGAATCAGCGACGGCGCCGGTGCACTCGGAGGAGGAGAGCTGAAGCTGCTCAAAGCCGGCTTCATAGCTGACATTCGCCCAGGGCATCTTTTTATTATAACGCAGCGACACATTAAGGCAGCAGTCGCCCGACGGTTTAACCGACGTGATCTTGAACCTCTTAACAGTCTGTGGCTTGATGCTGATCGCCGGGAAGCAGCCTTCGGAGATGATTTTTCCGCTCTGCTCGATGTTCCAGAAGAGGTCATAGCACGAGAGGTCGGTGAAATAGAGCATATTACGGATTTTAAGCGCGCCAGATGCCGCGTCAAAACCTTCGAGTTTGAATGGCTTTATTGCCTGTTTATACTCAAGCAGACCCATGTGGGGCCGGCGGTCGGGGTAGACAAGTCCGTCGACACAGAAGTTGCCGTCGTTAGGTGTGTCACCGAAGTCGCCGCCATATGTGTAGTGCGGGTGGGCATAAATATCGTCGCCGGTCGCAACCGAGTGGTCGATAAATTCCCAGACGCAGCCCCCGAAGAAGCTGTCATGGGAATTAATGATATCCCAGTACTCAGAGAGGCATCCGGGACCGTTGCCCATCGCGTGCGAGTATTCGCAGAGGAAGAGGGGCTTTGAGTAGGTTTTGTCAGTCAGGTAGTCGCGTACGCACTCCTCGGGCGAGGGATACATGCGGCTCTCGATGTCGATGTAGTCGCATTCGACATTCTTTCTGACTTCCTTGTCCTCGCTCTCGAGGTTTTTGTGAAGACGTCTTGATATGTCCTCGCTGTGGACAATGCAGCCCTCCATACGCGAGTGGAAATAGTCGGCCATGAGTCTGTGATTGCGGCCGATGCCCGACTCGTTGCCGACAGACCACATGATAACTGAGGGGTGGTTCTTGTCGCGCTCGAACATGCGGCTGGCACGGTCGAGATATGCTTCCGTCCAGTCAGGAGAATCGGTCAGCTCATCCCAGTTGCCGGAGCGTTGCATTCCGTGAGTCTCTATATCTGCCTCGTCGCAGACATAGAAGCCGAGTTCGTCGCAGAGCCCGAGGAAGCGGGGGTCGTTCGGGTAGTGGCTGGTGCGGATTGTGTTGACATTGTGCGCCTTCATGACATAAAGGTCGCGGAGCATATGGTCATACGGGGTGGCGGCGCCGAGGATCGGATGGCTGTCGTGCCGGTTGACGCCCCGGGCCTTGACCTTCTGTCCGTTGATGTAGACTACTTTATCCTTGATTTTTATGTCGCGGAAGCCGCATTTTATGCGGATGTGCTCGCCGCCGCAGGCGACGCAGAGGGTGTAAAGGTTCGGAATCTCGTCACACCAGAGCTCGGGCTTCGGGACAAGCAGCTCGAAGTGTCCCTTGCCGTCAAGCATTATGCTGCCGCCCGAGACTTCGCTGCCGGCGGGGGTGAGAAGCTTGAATTCAATAAGTGATTTGCCGGTCAGCTCTATATCGGCGCCGAGCACGCCCTGAGAGTAGTTTGAATTAAGTTCGGGTCTGACATATATGTCACTTATGTGCACCGGGTCGCGGTAAAGAAGAAATACTTCACGGAAGATGCCAGAGTAGCGGAATTTGTCCTGATCCTCAAGATATGAGCCGTCGCACCATTTGAGAACGAGCACCTTGAGGGTGTTTACGCCGGGGGTGACAAGCTTGGTTATCTCGATTTCGCTTGTCATATGGCTGACCTGGCTGTAAGCGGCGAATTTATCGTTGACAAAAAGATAGAAAGAGGAGTCGACACCCTCGAAGTTCAGGTAAACGAGCTGCGACGCGAGTAAGTTCTCGGGCATGTTAAAGCTGCGGACATAAAGCCCGCAGGGATTGTCGTCGGGAACGTGGGGCGGGTCGACGGGGTAGGGGTAGTTGACGTTCGTGTAGTTCGGGACGTCGTAACCTTTACCGAGCACAGTCTGCCAGGAGCGCGGGACTGTCATCTTGTCCATTCCGTCAACCGTGAATGACGGCGAGGTAAAGTCGTCGATGTCGTTTACAGACTTGTACCAGCGGAAATCCCAGTCTCCGCAGAGCGAGACAAAACGGCTTGAGAGGCCGCGCACATCTTTCGCCGCTGTTCTGTCGTCACCAAACGGGATAAAGTATGCGCGTGGAACCTCGCAACCCTGGTGGAGAACGGCTAGGGATTTATGAAAACTATAGTTGAATTTCAAGCTTTTAACCCTCCCGGAAATATAATTATGATTATATTTATTATGCCACAGCGCCATATGGATGTCAATAAACAAAAGTCAAAAGAATATGTTAAATAGAAAAGTCTGCTGGTATAAAAGACAAAATAATAATTGGTTTACAAGCATGGCTTTATGTGATAAAATAATATAAGTTTTATTCAAGGAGGGGCTACCATATGCGGCTCGATAAATTTCTCACCCAAACCGGTTCGGCGACGCGGACAGAAGCGGCGAAGGCGGCGCGGGCCGGGCGGATTACTGTAAATGGTCTGACCGAACGCAATGCCGAGCGTCAGATAAATCCGATAAATGACAAGGTGATATTCGACGGCGAGGAAATCGAATACCGCGAGCATACGTATATAATGCTCAACAAGCCCGAGGGGTATGTCAGCGCAAGGGAGGACGGGCGTGACGTAACGGTGCTCGAACTGCTTCCCGAGAAGCTGCAAAGGTTGAATCTTTTCCCTTGCGGGCGGCTTGATAAGAACACGGTGGGGCTCATGCTACTCACCGACAACGGGGAGCTTGCCCACCGGCTGCTTTCTCCGAAGAAGCATGTTGAGAAGAAGTATATTTTCAGGTGCCGGCAAGAGGTTTCAGACGCAGACCGGGAGCAGCTTGAGGCTGGATTGATACTCGCCGACGGGTACCTGACTAAGCCTGCTAAAGTTGAGCTTGACGAGAGCCGCACAGGCGGCGTGATCACGCTGCACGAGGGAAAATACCACGAGATCAAGCGGATGTTCGGCGCGGTTAATGACAACAGGATTACTTACCTTGAAAGAATAGAATTCGGGCCGCTCAAGCTTGACCCGGAGCTGACGCGCGGGGGCTGGAGGTATCTGACAGGGGAAGAGGAAGAACAGATAGAAACACTACAGTAGGGCAGTTTGCGTTTTTATTTGTGCCTGTATTGTAAAAAGGCCGTTTTTGATGTATAATTAACTATTATGAACGTTTATCGTTCTTACGGAAGGATGGCCGGAAAAATGGATTTTGATCTGATAAAAAAGCAGGCTGCTGACGCCGCCGCCGAACTGCTCGACGCGGCGGGACTTCGGGCCGGTGATATATTCGTGGTAGGATGCTCGTCATCCGAAATAATCGGCGGTAAAATTGGCAAGGAATCATCACTTGAGGCGGCCGAGGCCGCTTTCTTGGGGATTTACCCTCAGCTCTCTGAAAAGGGAATATACCTTGCGGCGCAGTGCTGCGAGCACCTGAACCGCGCGCTTATAATCGAGCGTGCCTGCGCCGAGAAATATGGCTATGAAATTGTATCTGTCGTACCTCAGCCGAAAGCAGGGGGATCGTTCGCAACGACCGCTTACGCAGGCTTCAAGGACCCTGTCGCCGTGGAGCACATAAAGGCCCGCGCCGGGATGGATATCGGCGACACTCTCATCGGAATGCACTTATGCGACGTGGCAGTGCCGGTGAGGCTGAGTGTCCGCAAGATCGGCGAGGCCAACCTTGTTTGCGCGCGGACAAGGCCGAAGTATATTGGCGGGGAGAGAGCAAAGTACAATTGAGAAAATATGGCTGTGCAGCCGCTTAAATAATTGTAGTTATGTGTAATAGTATATTGTTACGGAGATAGGATGCGTTGTGACTCTCTTGATACGTGTCAAGAGAGTCACCAGAGAAACACGCGGAAAGGAACCAATGGTTCCTCTCCGGACTCCTCCTTTTGGCTCGCCGGCTCCGCTTGTGCAGCGGTTCGACGAAGCCTGCGCCTTCGAAAATAATACACTTACACTTAATTCTATCTTTAAACGCTATTTAACGCCATATACTAAAGCGTTTGAACTGCTGGCCTTACGCGTGGTCTCACGCGACGGCGTGAAGCCCTCATGTTAATTTATAAAATTTGTTTTCTCGTTTTTGATCTCCTGCGTCCCCGCATCCGGCGGCTCCGACAGGGATGTGGGGCCCAATCGGAGCCGCCGCAGTTCATAAATATACAGAGGGCTTTGACGAGCAGCTAAACAAATTTATTGGAAGGTTCTCGCCAGGCCTCTTACAAGAGGCCGCGTATCCCCGTATCCCCCGTATCCCCGTACCCCGCATCCATAATTTTTGAAAGGTAATTTTACAACATGGCAGAATATGAATTGGTAGCTACATGCCTGTTCGGGCTTGAGAAGCTGCTCGGCAGCGAGATAGACGCGCTTGGACTTAAGAGAATCGACACGATGGACGGCAGAGTGACGTTTTTGGGAAATGAGCTTGACATAGCGAGAGCGAACATAAATTTAAGGACGGCTGAGCGCGTAATGATACGCCTCGGCGCTTTTCCCGCTAAGACATTCGATGAGCTTTTTGAGGGCACGAAGGCGCTGCCCTGGGAGAGATTTGTCGGCAGGAACGACAGTTTCCCGGTGAAGGGACACTCGATCAAGAGCGGGCTCACTTCGATTCCAGACTGTCAGAAGATAGTCAAGAAAGCCGTGGTGGACAGGCTGGCGTCGAAGTATGGGGTTAAGTGGTTTGAGGAAAGCGGAACGAAATATCAGATCGAGTTCTTTATATTCAAGGACGTCGCGACGCTGATGATAGACACCTCAGGTGTCGCGCTGCATAAACGCGGATACCGCCCGGAGGCGGGGTTGGCGCCGCTGCGTGAAACTCTCGCCGCAGCGCTGGTTCTGACCTCCCGGCCGAGAGCAGACGTGCTCTTGTGGGATCCTTTCTGCGGTTCGGGAACAATAGCAATCGAAGGCGCGATGATAATGACCGGCAAGGCGCCCGGCATCGGGCGTGCTTTCGCCGGCGAAGCGTTCGCCATTCTGCCGCCGAAGGTCTGGAACGAAGCAAAGGAGCAGGCGCTCTCTGCTGTCGCGCCGGCGCCTGATTATGAAGTCTGGGCTTCGGATATAGACGCGGAAATATTAAAACTTGCCAATGTCAACGCACAGCGCGCCGGCGTTGCGAAGAATATAAAAATTTTCAAAGCCGATGCAAGAAAAATTGAAAAACCCGACCGGCGCGGGACCATCGTCTGCAACCCGCCGTACGGCGAGCGTATGCTTGAGATATCGGAAGCCGAACGGCTTTACCGCGAGACAGGGAAGAACTTTGTAAACTTCGGCATGTGGCAGATATATATCCTTTCGGCGTCGGATAACTTCGAGAGGCTGTACGGAAGGCGCGCCGACAAGGTACGGAAACTCTACAACGGAATGATCCCCTGCAATCTTTATCAGTTTTTCAAGCCCGAGGGCGGATTCAAAGACGGCGCAAAATAATTCACAAAACGGAAATAACAGATATAAAATCGCCTTGACAAATGTCGAAATTGTGCTATAATAGTTCCATATTAAGAAAAATAATGTCAGGGCTCCGGTAAGGCGCAACACTTTAATGCGCGCCGACCCGGATTTGCATGAGGTCAAAATGTCAGGAAACATCATTATCAAAGGCGCAAGAGTACACAACTTAAAAAACATAGATGTCACGATACCGCGCGAACGGCTGGTGGTGTTATCGGGGTTGTCGGGCTCGGGAAAATCGTCGCTGGCTTTCGACACACTGTATGCCGAGGGGCACCGGCGTTTTGTCGAGTCGCTGTCATCCTACGCACGGCAGTTCTTAGGGCAGCTTGACAAACCCGATATCGACTCAATCGAGGGGCTGTCACCCTCTATAGCAATAGACCAGAAGACAACATCGCGCAATCCGCGCTCCACGGTCGGAACGGTAACAGAGATATACGACTATCTGCGTCTTTTATATGCACGCATCGGCGTGCCGCACTGCCCGGTGTGCGGTAAGGAAATCAGACGGCAGTCCACCGACCAGATAATCGATCAGATAATGAAGCTTCCGGCCGGCGAGAGATTCATGGTTATGGCGCCGGTAGTCCGCGACCGGAAGGGAACTCACGAAAAGGTTTTTACCGATGCAAAGAAAAGCGGGTACATCCGCGTCCGCGTCGACGGAAACATGTATGAGCTGAGCGAGGAAATAAAACTCGACAAGAACATCAAGCATAAAATCGAAGTCGTAGTCGACCGTCTCATAATACGCGAGGATATACGCCCGCGTCTGGGCGACTCGGTGGAGATGGCGCTTAACTTAGCTGAGGGAAATCTTATAATTGTCACGGTGCCGCGCGACGGCGAGGAAGCCCGTGAGCTCGAATTCTCGCAGAACTATGCCTGTGAGGAACACGGGATTTCGTTCGGAGAGCTTGAGCCCCGCATGTTTTCCTTCAACAACCCGGTCGGTGCCTGCCCAAAGTGCGCGGGCCTTGGCGACATGAGAAGGATATCTGTTGACAAAATAATTCCTGACCGGTCGCTCTCGCTTTCCGAAGGGGCGATCGCGGTCAACGGGTTCAAATCGCTTGAGATGGAGAGCTGGAACGGCCCTCTTTTTGCGGCGGTCGGCGAAGCTGCAGGCTTCACTCTTGACACGCCGATTGAAAAAATGAGCGAGTCGGCCATAGACGCGCTGATGCATGGAACCGGGGACAAAACATATAAACTCAAACGCTTTTTCGGCGGCGAGGGACACACCCAGACGGCGAAATTTGAAGGCATCCTGAAAATGATTCAAAACCGCCTTGAAACGAGCGGCGTAGGGGAGTACTACGAACAGTTCATTGAAGAAGCGCCATGTCCCGAATGCCACGGGAAGCGCCTGAATAATACCATACTTGCGATCACTGTCGGCGGACTTAATATTCACGAATTCTGTTCGCTCTCGGTCACCTCGGCCCTTGAATTCCTCGGGCAGCTAAAACTGAGTGAAACCGAAGAAACGATAGCACATGAAATCCTCAAGGAGGTCCGCGCACGGCTTAATTTCCTGCTCAGCGTCGGACTCAATTACCTTACGCTGACACGCAAAGCCGGAACGCTTTCGGGCGGCGAGGCGCAGCGTATCCGCCTGGCGACACAGATCGGCTCGGCGCTGGTCGGGGTTATGTACATTCTCGACGAACCGAGCATAGGATTACACCAGCGCGACAACAGCAAGCTGATTTCCACGCTCAAGCGGCTGCGCGACCTCGGGAACACCGTCATAGTAGTCGAGCACGATGAGGAGACGATGGAGAACGCCGATTATATAATCGACATCGGCCCGGGGGCCGGCATTCACGGCGGGCGGGTCATCGCCGCGGGAACGCCAGCTGAGGTCATGAAGAATCCCGACTCGATCACGGGCGCTTACCTGTCGGGCAGAATGTCGATACCGGTGCCGGAAAAACGCCGTGAGGGTAACGGAAATCACCTTATGATATACGGCGCGCGGCAGAATAATCTGCGGGGCATCGACGTCGACATACCGCTTGGAAAATTCATCTGCGTCACCGGGGTTTCGGGTTCGGGCAAATCGTCGCTGATCAACGGGATTCTTTACCCTGTGCTGGCGGCGAAGCTCAACCGCGCCTTTACGACGCCGGGTAAGTTCGACCGCATGGAGGGTATCGAAAACCTTGACAAAATCATCGATATAGACCAGAGCCCGATAGGGCGCAACCCGAGATCAAACCCTGCCACATATACTGGCCTGTTCGGGGATATACGCGAGCTGTTTGCCTCAACCGCAGACGCGAAAGCCAAGGGATACGGCCCGGGGCGTTTCTCGTTTAACGTAAAGGGCGGACGCTGCGAGGCCTGCGAGGGCGACGGTGTCAGAAAAATTGAAATGCACTTTTTGCCCGACGTTTACGTCACCTGCGACGTCTGCCGTGGCAAGAGGTATAACCGCGACACCCTCGACGTCAGGTTCAAGGGTAAAAATATCTACGAGGTGCTCGAGATGACTGTAGAGGAGGGCGTAAGCTTTTTCGACGGGCTGCCGTCGCTCAAAAAGAAGCTCCAGACTCTCTACGATGTCGGTCTCGGGTATATAAAGATCGGACAGTCGGCGACAACGTTATCGGGCGGCGAAGCACAGCGTGTCAAGCTGGCGACTGAGCTGGCGAAACGCAGCACCGGTAAGACCATTTACCTGCTCGACGAACCGACCACCGGGCTTCATTCCCATGACGTCAGCAAGCTGCTTGAGATACTCAACCGCCTCACCGATGCGGGGAACACAGTGCTCGTTATCGAACACAACCTCGACGTGATAAAGAGCGCCGATTATATAATCGACCTCGGCCCAGAGGGCGGGGACGGAGGCGGCAGCGTGATCGCTGTCGGAACTCCCGAGGAGGTCGCCGAATGTCCCGGCTCCTTTACCGGGCAGTATCTTAATAAAATACTGCATAAATGAATATTCGTCTAATAAATGCATAAGTGTTGACAATAAAGTGCAGTTGTATTATAATATCCGTATAGAGACAAACGAATAATTATACGGGAGAAATGACAAAAATGAAAAGGTTAGTCAGTTTGATTCTCGCGGTTCTGATGATGGCCGCAATGGTTCCAATGTTCGCATCCTGCGGAACAAAGAGTGAAAAAGTCAAGGTTATAGACATAGCGCTTACCGAAGAACAGTATGCATATGCCGTAAAGAAGGGCGACAGCGCTCTGCTTGCTTCTATCAACAGCTTCCTCGCTGAAATAAAGACAAACGGCGAATTTAACAAGATTCTCGATAAGTACTTCGGCGACGGAACACCGACTGCGGTCAAATCAGCTACAAAAGACAGCGCAAAAGACCAGATTGTAATCGCAACCAACGCCGCGTTTGCTCCTTTCGAATATACGGAGGGTGATTCTTATTACGGCGTCGACATGGAAATCATGTATCTCTACGCAAAGTCGGTTAACAAGGAACTGGTTATCGACAATATGGAATTTGACTCGGTCTGCACATCGGTCGGTCAGGGACTCTGCGACATTGCGGCAGCCGGGCTCACAATCAACGACACACGCAAGGAAATTCTCGATTTCTCCGATTCTTACTACAACGCTTCCCAGATGATAATCGTTAAGGAAAGCGACACGACATTTGATGCCTGCACCACGGTTGCCGAGATCGAAGCAATTTTAAAAGCATATACAAAAGATACCAAGGTTGGCGTTCAAGGCGGAACGACCGGATTCTATTATGCCAACGGCGACGCCGACTGGGGTTATGACGGCTTCCCGTTCGCAACGGTTTCCTATACATCAGGTGCTCTTGCCGTCCAGGCAATGCTCAACGGCAGCTTAAACTTCGTTATCATCGACGAAGCTCCCGCAAAGAGAATCACCGAAAGCTACAACAAATAACTGAATAAATCAGCACAGGGGCTGCCTAAAGAACGTGGCAGCCCCTTTTGATAGAGGATTGTAATGGACTTTTTTGCAAAGAGATGGGATGTATTCTGGAATTACTTTATTGATAAAAACGGATATAAAGTATTTCTGGGCGGCCTTCAGACCACGGTGATAGTTGCCGTGCTCGGGCTTTTTTTCGGAATTCTGATCGGAACTCTGATAGCTGTCGTCAAGGTGATACCGAGATATAAGCGTACGGTCAGGGTGTTCCAGAAGATATGCGACATTTATGTCGCTTTTTTCCGCGGCACTCCTATTGTCGTGCAGCTATTGCTCGGGTATTTCGTCATCCCGGTTCTCATCGGCGTTAATATTTCGTCGCTCAATGTCTGCATAGTTGTCTTCGGACTGAACAGCGGCGCGTATGTGTCGGAAATAATGCGTTCGGGAATCCAGTCGGTCGACATCGGCCAGACCGAGGCCGGGCGGGCGCTCGGAATGAGTTATTCGGCGACGATGATGAAGATAGTCGTCCCCCAGGCGGTCAAGAATATTCTGCCGACAATCGGAAACGAATTCATTTCACTTATCAAGGAAACTTCGATTGTAAGCTTTGTCGGAGCGACCGACATATGCAAATCCTTCCGCGAAATCGGAGACAGCAGCTACGATTACATCATGCCGTATCTCTTCATGGCCATTGTTTATATTGTAATGGTTCTGGCGATAACAATTATGATAAAACTTATCGAAAATTGGCTGCGCCGCAGCGACCGCAGTTAAGGAGGGCGCAGTGATTATGGATAATAATATAAAGAATAACAATACGCAACCGGCTGCCGTGGATAGTGATAGCCTCATAGTCATCAGCGAGCTCTGCAAGACCTTTGTAACCCGCAAAAAGACTGTTTATGCACTTGACCATGTGAGCAATGTTATCCGGAAAAACGAAAAAGTTGCCGTTATCGGCCCGTCCGGTAGCGGAAAGAGCACATTTTTACGCTGCATAAACTGCATGGAGGACCCGACGTCGGGCTCGATATTCTTCGAGGGTGAGGACCTTGCAGACATGAAGGTCGACATTAACAAGCACCGCGAGGATATCGGAATGGTGTTCCAGCAGTTCAACCTGTTCAACAATAAGACTGTTATTGAAAACATTATGCTCGCACCGGTATTCCTGAAGACAAAAAAAGCCGGTGGCCTCTTCGCGCCGCAGAACATACGGAAGAAGATAAAAGCTGAAGCGTATGAGAACGCCCTCCGCCTGCTCCGTCGAATCGGGCTTGAGGATAAAGCGAACGTTTATCCGTCGACTCTTTCGGGAGGTCAGAAGCAGCGGATTGCAATTATCCGCGCCCTCGCAATGAATCCGAAAGTGATGCTCTTCGACGAGCCTACCTCGGCTCTCGACCCGGAAATGGTCGGTGAAGTTCTAGACCTCATCCGCGAACTCGCGAACGAGGGTATGACGATGGTGATTGTCACCCACGAAATGGGCTTCGCCCGGGAGGTCGCCGACCGCATAATATTCATGAGCGACGGCCGCATAACCGAGCAGGGTACTCCCTCCGAGATATTCGATCACCCGAAGAACGAGCGGACGCAGGTATTTTTAAAAGCAGTGTTATAAATGAAGATACGCCGGGGAGAGAACTTTTTGAGAAAAGTTCTCTCCCCGGACCCCTCT
>JAEAME010001972.1_pt1 | contig 12878 bp, 15 predicted proteins | sample 8958731 | NCBI WGS metagenome assembly JAEAME01 (sample SAMN16933194, study PRJNA681113) | bioreactor sludge metagenome | isolation source: anerobic bioreactor sludge (Control) | place: India:Bengaluru | collected 2018-10-24 | reverse complement strand
TATGGAGCCTGAGCTCAGGCCTGAGTTTGTTGAAAAGGCTCAGGAAATCATGGTACAGAAGCCCATAGATGTGGGAACAGTTGAGAACTGGAAGAAAATGCTTAACTGCTGATCTCATATGTATCGGCTACAAGTAAGGCCAGAAGTTCAAAAGATCGTTGAGAAGCTGGCGAAAAAAGACAAAAAGCAAGTTGAAATCATATTCAGTAAGGTAAATGAGATTCTTCAGGATCCTCATAGATACAAAAATTTAAGGTCTCCTCTTAATCACTGGAAAAGAGTGCACATAGACTCTCACTTTGTATTGATTTTTTCTGTGGATGAAAAGGAAAAAATTGTTATTCTGGAATACTACGGACATCATGACGAAGTATATTGATCGTCACAGCTGGCCGGCACTTCTCCTGCAGGCCTTCGGATCTCCTCATGGATCCGGACCTTAAGTGCCAGCTGGCCAGGACCTGGATAAGCCAGGATTCCTGTACTAAAAAATAGGTCTATAATTTCCCGCTATCGTTTTTTTCGGGTTTTTTTTCTGCTCTTTGTATGTAAGTAACAGCGCGCTTATTTCCAATATTGTTAAGTGAAAATACTTTTTTATCTTACTTCGCTTTTCCTGGATTCCTATTTATAAGTATAACCTTGTATGGTTTTTTATGAACTCTAAATTAAAAGAAAAGTTTTCCAGAAAAAACGTTAAATCTGTAATAGTAAGATCTGCAGTTACAGTATCTGGGGGTGTGGTGACACTTTCATCCCTAGGCTCAGCAGCAATCAATACCACTGCCATTACAGAGGCAATCTCAGCAGTAACCACTATTCTTCCAAACATGGGAGATATGGTTTCTGCAGCAATCGGCCCAATGATGACTATAGGTATTGCAATGTTCTGCCTCAGGTTCTTTGATGACATCCTCGGGGCAATCAGTACTGGTCTTCGCTTCGGAAAGTAAGGGGGATTTCTCTTGAATCCCTCTCGTTTATTCCTTTCTCTGCTTCTTCTTCTCTTATTTCTTCCCGGCTCTGCAATGGCAATAGACGTTAATGTAACATTCAGCGACCTTAACCTATATCCTTCTCAGCAATTCACTTTGTATCAGGTCACTGGAGCAGGCTCTCAATATCTCGGAACTTACAACACTACTGATACAGTTTCCCTTAATCCTGATTATGCATATAACGTAGTCCTTAAACCAGGCCCTTTATCCTGGTTCAGTAATCCTTTAGATAATTTTGATCTTATCTGGAACAATGCACCAAAATCTCTTAACTTTGCAGCTTTCTTCCTGCTAATTGTAGGCGTTCCTCTCTTGACTCTCCGCTTCCTCTGGTGGGTGATGACGTGAAGCGGATTATTTTTTTATCTTTCTTCTGTTTATGTATTCTTTCTATCCCGTGTTATGCGTGGGATGCGGGCTTTGAAGGACATCCTTCGGAAAATAATGATATTTTGGATTATGAAGCGGCTGGTTTAGCCGTCACAACCTCACAGGAAGCAGCCGCTTCTTACTCTCTTCTAGGTTCACAACATGGCTATAATATATACGGATATATTCCAAAAGGGCAAGTAAAAGCCCTACACGTCAATGATGTTTGGGATGGTCAAGTATCCTTTACAGGTTATAGTTCATGTCCAGATTACGCTCCTGGTTATGTCGGTCTTAGAATTTATAACGCTTCGGGTGGAGTCGTTTTTGAAGATACACAAATGACTACACTTTATGATACTGGTTATATTCGATATGAATTCATTGAAACAGGATCAGGAAACGGTATAGATGTTTATCAAAATGGGATTTTAATCGACAGTACCGCTTTTTCGTCCACCCCTGGAACATTCGGAGAATATGACATCACAATATATTCACCCTCTTCTGCCCCATATGTAATTATGGACGATTTCACCGATTCTCCACAAATGTCTGTTGTAAGTACTGATTCTAGCATTTCAACAGCAGATTCATATCAGTATTTCAGGGTTGGCTATCCAGTACTCACAGGGGGATACTGGTTTGCTAAAACATATGATCCAAATGGATATGTCATAAATACTCAAAATATAACTTCATTTAGAGATGAATTCAGTATCCCAAAATCCAATATTACTGAATCAGGTACATACTCAATAAAATTATTCTATCACGCAGATGACGTAAACTCAGATTTCTACTACACCCAAAAAACATTCATATTCGATAAACCCTCGGGAATGTCTGTATCTCTCGATAAAGAAGAATATCGTCCTGCTGATCAGATGACAATATTCTCTTATATGCCTACATATTCAAGCGGATACAAAGTCACAGTAGCAGGAACGACAACATATACATATGATGTTCTGAGTGCAGATTATACGAAACGTTATACGTTACCTACCGAAACTCTAGGGGGTACTTATTTCGTATATCTTCGAGATCCTAATGATGATGTTGTAGCTTATGATTATTTTTATGTTTCTGCACCTCTCGGAACAACATCTTTAACTCTCGATAAAACAACTTACGAAAAAAATGATACAATAAAAGTTTATTATAAAAATATGCCTGAAGATACAAGAATAGATCTTTATTTAAAATCAGGTTCAACAAAGATCTTTACTACAAATTTACTTGATGCTGAAGGTTCTGGTGTTTTTACATGTCCTATAGAGGGAAGGGCAGCCGATTCCGTTTATGTAAAAGCTACACAGGGAGATGTTTTTGAAGGGACTGTATTAGCTGAAGTTACTGCAAAAATCCTTTCTGGAAACGGTTTCATTAGCGGTAAAGTTTATGATAGTTCTACAAACACTCCGGTATCAGGAGCTACTATTTACATAGGGGGTTCTTCTGATGTCACGGATGCCCTCGGATATTATGAAATGACCACGTTAATGGGAACTCAGCCAGTATCTATTATTAAAGATGGTTATAATCAATTAACAGGGAATGTTCAGATATATTCTCTTTCTACATCTAAAAACTTCTATCTAGTAAAAACGATATTAACAGGCTCAAACACACTATACGGGACCGTAACCGATTATTATACAGGAGCTCCCCTTAACAATACCTACATTCAGATCAAAAATGGCTCCACTACTTACAGCATGTTAACTCATTCTAAGACAGGTAATTATCTTTTTGACCAGGAGGGATTAGCTGGCTCATGGGACGTAACTGTTACAAAAACCGGGTACGATACCCATACACAGACAGTGACCATATCAGGGGACACATACCTATCTATTAAACTCGTTCCTACTGGGGGTTCTTCCTCTGTTCCTGAGGATGATAGTTCTAGTTCTGGATCCTCTGATAGTTCCACAGACAGGCCTGGAAGAGAAGCAGCTCGGGACAGTATGGAGCAGTTTGAAGCCCTTGCACCTGCTTTAATAGCTCTGGTAGTTATCAAAGTAATCAGGGAGCTTATGAAATGACGTTTAGGCGTGGCTGTCTCTTCCTGCTCCTTATTTTTGTATTTCTTATTGGGCCAGCTGCAGCTGTAGAAGAAATTCATCAGGACCATATCAAAACGTTTAGCATAGAAGCTCCTGATGGTTTAATGTTTTCAGGTTTTACTGCTTCAAATCTGGAAGCGGATACAAATAATACTTACACGTTAGACGCATACGGAAAAATCTATACTTTAGATGTAAATTGCTCTAAAAGTTATGGCTGGTGGACTTTTGATCTGGCCCTCAAAAACCCGAATGGAACCACAGAGACAACACAATTAGAATCTTTTGCGCCTCTTGCTACTGATTACGATATCCATTTACAATACTATTTTCTGGAAGGAGATTCTACTTTTGATTTGGATATCTATACAGCTCTGATCCCTCTTTCTGCAACCTTCCTAACATCAGATCCAACAGCCTCAGAAATCATTTCCTTTTCAGATATCTCTGCCAGCAGTACAGGCTATTTTGATCTGGTCCTTTATGCTGTTACAGATGAAGAGTTTCAGGAGCAGATAGATAATGCTCTCGGACTGCAGTTAGAGCATGCAGTAGGAGATGTATTTTCCTGGACCTGGGATATGGTCCTCACCTTTGTTGGAAAAATCCCAGGAGTAGGACCTTACCTGGCTTCAGTTCTTGAAATTGCAGCTATTGCTCTGGATTCGATAATCTTCTATTTGGACTTGCTTCTTATCCAGTACCCTGAAACCACTTTCCTTACTGTGGAATCCTTTATCCTTGCTAATGCTTTCTGCAGGCGGGGTAATTTCTGGGTCAAAATTAACAGAGTATGTAATTCCCATGTCAGAATTATCGAACTTTTCATTGATTTGGTACAGGCCGGAGTTAATATTATTTCCAGAATTATCAGCGCAGTTGCAGATGCAATAAACGCATTAAAACCAGTATGAGGTTACACTATGTCAGACACAGAACCCGAACTTGCTGCAGAAAAACCTGTAGAAGAACCTCAAGGAAAAGAACAAAAATCAGCACTCCCCCAGAAAACACGCATTAAAACCTCTAAGTTCAGACGTGGGAAAATAGCCTGGACTCTGAAGCTTCTTCCAGGTTCCTCTGAACTTGAACTTGTAAAAATGCGGCTTATTGATGGCAGGCTAAGGAACTGGCTTGAGAATGAAGATTATGCTCTCGGTTCCCCTGCAATGAAACTCAATGATGGAAAATCCTTGAATGACCTGTATATCCTGGATGCTGCCAAAGGATGCACAGTCACAACTCACATAGTCAGGGATCCGGAAAAGTACATGCTGGCCAGAGGAGACGGTACCGAAATCCAGCTTGGAACAAATCCTTACCTGGTCCAGCAGATAACAGATGCAACTGTCCTTCAGAATGCTTTCAAGATAAAGCCCGATGAAAAAGAAAAACTGAAAATGATGATTAGCGGGCTTATATTTGGGGCTCTCATAGGCTTGATGTTTTAAGGGGGAATAATCACGGATGAGGTAGCAAGGAAAAAGGCCCTGCAGACTCAGGTCAGCCAGGTCCAGGAGAAGGACCAGCAGAGAAAACAGGCCTTACATGCTGCAGTTGCAGGGAATACTGAAATAGCCTTTAGGATAGCTGCAGGGCACGGCCTTATAGATCCACAAACCCCGGGAATGTATGACCTCTCAGAAGAGCAGATCACGGCTTTTTCTCTGTATTCTGCAGTTGATGAGTTTGTAATACCACTTCCTGGAACTATGAAGTTCCTGGATACTTTCTGTAAGTACTCAGCCAGCAGGGAACGCCAGGGAAGGAAGGAGCTGGTAGAGCTTACAACTCCTCACCCTGTCAGCCCTATGTTCTGGCCAAGGACAGGAGAGGAAGCACAGAGCGCCAGGACCTCCGGAGGCCTGTTATCCAAACTAGGGGGATTTTTCAAAAAACCGAAGAGGGGCGAACCTGTAAATGATGCGAAACCCGAACGGCAGTAAGCCAGGCCTTCCTTATTTGCTCGCTGAGGCCTTGAGGTCCTTGATCTACACGGTTGAAGGGACCTTACATGGCCGATTAAACTCTCTCTCTCTCATTTATTCTCTCACAAAAGCAATAACGGATACCAAAAACAAAGGAGAACTGGAAGGTGAAGATAAGAAAATCTTTGAAAACATAAGTACAGACATTGAAGAATTAAGAAACACTTACGAACCTGATATTGATATTTCAGAGAATGCTCATACTGCCCTTTTCAAAAGGACAGCCTTTGAAACTACTCTTGACTTAATTCAAACTCGGATTCTGTATATTATACAGAAATACGAAATCATAGACGGCTCCATGATTGGAGAAGTCCAGGCTACGAAATGGAGGGATTGAAAATGTTACCTGAAACGTTTCAGATGACGAATGAACTGTTTACGAACTACACTTACATTATTTGCGTAATCTCGGCTCTTGTCGGTTTTATAGTTGGCCGTATTCCTTCCCGATGGTTCAAGAAGTCAGTCAAAACTCATGGGGACCACGTGGAGGGATAATAATATCTCTCCTTGATCTCAAGAATAAAACCGGATGGGAAAAAGCTTTTTTTAACAATTTCGTTCAGCAGCCAGGAGAGCACCTTTTAGACGTGGCGATTACTGGCAGCGGAAAAACGAATTTCCTGTACTGGACAGTAGATGCAATCCTAGCAGCTCGAGACAAGCAGGACCCGAAAGACTGGGAAACAGTTGTCTGGTTTGACAGAGGGAAAAGTTCAGAGATTCTGCAGCTGTGCAGGATGTCACCCTGCAGGATCATTATACCGGAATCATGTGACATTAAAACAGAGTTCTTTGACCCTGATAATCAGTTTGACATTGAGATTGTCAAGTTCTCGAATTATACTGATATGTGGCACATGCTGGACAGGGATAGGATAAACATCATTTCTGTATTCCCTTACCTTTCAGACCCTGCCATGGTGGGCCCTACTACAGCGAAAATCTTCAAGGTCCTTGTCAGAGAGGCAAAGAAATATAACATAATTCCTAAGAACTCAACACCTGGAAATAAATCTCCTGCCATTGCTTTAGTTATTGATGAGCTGCACAATATAGCACCAAGCAGAGGGCAGGGCCTGGCGGATCAGGAAGGAGCCGGAGCCATTATCCAGCTTAATGCTGAACAGTTAAGGAGCCGTAAAATAAGGCTGATAGGTACTACTCACGGATGGCGAAAGCTCAGGCCAGGGCTCAGAGTTTCTTTTCAGTGGATTGTGATTCAGAGAGCTGCAAACTTTCCAAGTGCAGAGCAGCCAAAGTTAAGCAGGTTTAACCGGGAGTTTGAAAAGCTCCTGCCTGGCTGGGCTATGATTGTGTTTCCCAACAGGGTATTTACGGATAAAATAAAACTCCCGTTCTATGGCAGGCCTGATGAGTCCATAGGTTATGTCTGGTATACCGGAGAAATTATTTCAAAAAAGCGTAAGACAAGCACCAATAAAACTGATATTTCAGAGCTTGCTGCAGTAATTGCTGAAGCAATACGAGCAGGCAGGCAACCTGAGGCTTTGGTTTCTCCTCTCCCAGAACTTGAATAACATATATTTTATATACTTTTTAATCTTTTTTATCTTGGGAGTGCAGATATGGTTAGCATAGTTATGCCTCGGGTGATGGGATTGCAGCAAAAAAACAGGGAGCAAATTATTACAAAGATAGAAAAGGAACTATATGATTGTGTAGAAATAAATCTGCTGGACTTAAACGATGTTTTAAACGTGGCTCTGGAAAAGTACCTGCAGGGGAAATTCTCTAAGGAGACAAAAAGCTTTATTGTGATGCCCAGGATTGAGTCTCACAGATATAACAGGATATCTGTAAGGCCTTATATTGAAAAGGAACTGCTGGACGAAGCTTCAATACGACTGCTGGACCTGAAAAATACTCTTAACTTGTCTCTTGAATATTATTTGCTTGAACGCTCAGATATTCTTTTGTGCTGCTCCTAAAATTAACTTAGATCTTGATGTATAGCGAAATACTTCATTCAGGTTCATATGTGAGTACAGCCCGGGGGGGCCTTCCTGAATCAGAGATCCTTGGTGATTTCCTTTTGGATTGCAAGGTCCGCAATTTTTCCCCAAGAACCATTCAGAGCTATAAGAGCCATATCAAGTATTTTCTATCCAAGCATCCTGTCCAGATTGACCAGGAGGACCTTAAGGACTTCCTTGTTCATATCAGGGATGAAAAGAATTATGCTGCCTCTACGGTGGAAAACTATTTTTCCTCTCTGTCCTGCTTTTATGATTATCTTGTCTGGGAAGGAATCCTGCAGGAAAACATAATTCCTATTTTCCGGAAAAGATACCTGAGGTATTACAAAGATCCTCTTCACGAAGAGAGGCAGCTGATAAGCAGGGAGCAGATGAGAGAGCTTATTGATTCTGCAGAGGACCTGCAGATCAAAGTAATATTTCTTTTGTTTGTAAAAACAGGTATCAGGAGGCAGGAACTTATAGACCTGGATCGAACTGATATTTTCCCGAAAAAGAACATGATCATCTTAAAGAATCATCATTTCAAAAGGAGCAACAGGAACGTTTTTTATGACGATGAATGCGCTTTTTACCTAGATCGCTGGATTAAATGGAGGTATAACCATTGCGTTCAGATCCCGCCTCTTTTCCTTGGCGTTCAGGGTGGACGGATATCCAGAGATGCTGTTTATGACTTTACTACAGAACATGCTGCAGCTCTGGGGTTTCATAATCCAGAGGGCAGATTAAGCGAAAAGTTCACTCCTCATTGTTTCAGGCATTTTTTCACTACTGAATTAAGAAGAGCAGGTTGTCCCAGATCTTTTATTCAGGAGCTCCGGGGAGATGTCAGAAAAGAGGCGGTGGATATATACGACCATATAACAGCGGAAGAGCTCAGAGAGGCTTATTTTAAATATATTCCTAATCTAGGAATTAAATTATAACTTCTAATATTAATTATTCTCTTTTTTTATTTTTTATTGTTCTTTTTAATGCCGCAACTCACTAAAAAATAGTTACCTCTTTTACGAACAAAAATATGATTTTAGAAGAGGCCAGATAAATGTCAGCGCTGAGGAGGAGATTCGAACGTGTGTTCCGTCCGAATAATCCCGCTCAGGCGACATTTATCTGGCTGAAATATCGAAAACCTTTCAGTCTTTTTAAGAAGGTCGGTACTGAACTTTTGTAAAAAAAGTTTTCCTTCTCAAAAGACCAAGGACCTGTTACCAGCAGGTCGAAATACAGCCAATATGTATTGAAATCTTGAAACATAAAAAGGTTTTTATATACTCTAAATAAAATGGAATGTTAGACGGAAACTTTACCAGAGCTTCCGTACTACGAAAACAGGTACTGAACAATGAGAAACATAACTACCGATAGCGAAAGCTGTTTTTTTGTGAATAGTATAGCAGTTGAAAATATAATTAATTTATGGTTACTAAAAAGACCTCTGAAATGTCCCCCGTTGTGTGATTCAGTCCTCTACAAGGTACAATATAAAAAAGATTATAATGTATCAAAATTAAAAACTATTCTCGAAGTGAGGGGAAATTTATCCTCTGCACCCACCCCCCTCGGAGGTGCAGGCATGAGCCGCAAGACCTCAAACCCCTTCAGGTCAAGCGGCTTAACTTCATTTCTATTTTCTTGCAGGCAGGGATAATATGATGACTGCAACAATTGTTGATAAGCAGTCTTCTTTAGATTATAAGAATCTCAAGGCTCGGCTCTGGGAGTTCAAAGACATTATGGGTAAGAAACCTGAAACAGAAGCTGAAGAAGGCGAGTAACATGACAGAAGAAAGTGAAAAAGGGCTCACCTTCAGAGATGAGGTCCTAAGCAAATATAACAAAATTCCTTTTAATCCAGACATAGACCTCAAGGACCTCAATGAAGAGTTAGCAGATATCCTGGTCCTGAACTCTCAATTAAGAGATATCCTGAAGAAAAATCCAGATAAATGGAGAGTAGAAGACTTCAAGAAAGCAGCTGAGATCCTGGGCCAGTATGAGCTGGCAGACTGGGAAATTAATGAAATCCTTGAGGCTTATGCTCAGGAAAGCTGGAAGACTCTGGAAAAATCCCTAAAAAATGAAATCAAAGAAAAGTATTACTCTGGAAAAAAGCCGTCTACTGATGACTATTTTTCAATAGATTTTGATATACACCCCTTCAAAATATCAAGTTTAGGCATAGAGAAATATTACAAATATGAACGGAAGGACGGACAGGAAGTTGAAGGCTGGGAATTCATCACCAATACTCCAATAATAATTCATTCAATAGGGGAAAGTATGGATGATGAGGCCTACATGTACCAAATCAGGTACAGGACCGTAACAGGCCAGGAGTTTAAGAAATGGGTATTGCCAGAGGTCCTTCTTACATCAAGCATGAAAGAGCTTTCAAACTTAGGTATTCAGTTTGTAGATGCGGACCAGAAGAACTTAAAGTTATACTTCAAGCAGCTTTTAGGTCATTCCTACAAGATCCCTATAGACTTCACTGCAAAGACAAACGGCTGGAAAAAGGAAAATTCCATCTATGTTACAGGATCCTATGCACATTTGGCCCATGGAAAAAGAGATATCCTGGCTCTTACCGAAGAGATAGCAGCAGCCTATGAGGTCAAAGGAAATAAAAAAGAATGGATCGAAAACCTTACTCCTCTTCTGGAATATGACTTAATCCGACTCAAGTGCTATGCAACAGTGGCAGCCATGTTGATCCGCTTCATTGGGGTAAAGTCCTTTGTAGTCCATAACTACTATGAGAGCAGCGGACTTAAGTCCGTATCAATGCAGCTGGCCAGCTCCCTTGTAGGCAATCCTACGGAACTCATCAAGGATGCAGATTCGACAAAGGTCGGAATAGAAAAAAACCTTGAATATAACACGGATACCCCTGTCTATTTTGACGAAACCAGCAATAACGAAAAGTTCAGAGAAGCCATATATATGATTGGAAATGAGCAGGGGAAGAACAGAGGCAACAAGGAAGGAGGAATAGATAAAGCCGGCAGATGGAAAACTGTGGTCCAGACCACAGGGGAACAGCCTCTTACAAAAGCAGACAGCACCAACACAGGACAGCAGATAAGAGTGCTGGAAATCTTCGAAGGAATTCCACGCCTAGAATCAGATTACATCGACAAAGTAAAAGATACATTAGAAAATAACTATGGGTTATTCTTGGATGAAATTGTCCAGACTATTTTTAAAAGAAAGGATAAACTGAAACTGGTTTATAAAAACCTTAATTTATTCTTTGAGAAATCAAAAACAGTATTTGCTGACCGATCTAAGACTTATTTTGTTGCCCTTGCTGTAGGTGGATATATCCTGGAAGAAGTTTTTGAGAAAAACAGTATCCCCACAAAAGAACCTCACAAGATATGCAACAGCTATTATCAGAAAGTAGTGATTGAAGACCCTACAATTCCCTACTATATGAGAGCACTGGATACCACATACTCTTGGCATCTCAGAAACAAGAAACTTTTTGAATACTCAAAAGAGCTGGATCCGGAAGAGATCTATACCTATACAAAGGGACCTGTAGAACTTCTGGGCTGGATCTCTAAAGATGCAATCTATTACGACCCAGACAAGCTTCATGATTACCTGGTTTCCAAAGGCTTCAACTTTGAAAGGGTTATCCAGGACTGGAAGAACAACAAAATCTTAGAGCCTACTATGATGAAAGATCCAGAGACAGGTGAACTCAAATACAAGTCCTGGAAAAAATATTCCGATATAAACGGACAGAGAATAAAAGGAATAAAAATCCCGTTCATAAAGTTGCAGGAAGTACTGGATATAAGGGATGAAGAAATTTACGATATGAAGAACGACAAAGTAGAGATCGAAGAGATACAGGTTTCACTCATAGAAGCTTGCAGCAGATATCTTGCAGAGAATCCGAAATTTAAGAATGTTTCATACACTCCTGAAGACGTTGCAGACATCTTCATAAGATCTAAGGACAGAGAAGAACTTTTGATATTTGGTAGAGAAAGAATAGTAGAAGCCTTTAGAGCCTGTAAAAAACGAAAATAAACTGATTTAGTTTTTCTTTTTTCGAATTATTCTTTTTTTTCTTTTTTTTCTTTATTTACAGGATAGAAGATTCTTTTTTCTCTTTTTTTTGTGTATTTTTTTACCGCTATCGTTTTAGGTATGAGTAAGGTATGAGTAAGGTATGAAGTGAAGTAGAAGTAAGGTATAAGTAAGGTATAATTAATAAAAAAACTCTCTACACATACCTAACTCATACCTACTTCACTAACTTAAAAGCTATCGGTTGCCACTTTTTACCCTTACTTCTACCAAATTGAAAAATAAGAGAATATTATTTTTGAAAAACCTTTTTTTAGATTTTTTCTTGATAAAAAAGTTAAATCTGTTCACGTCTTTAATTTGGCCAGACCCCCAGCTTGATGTAGGAAATTTTCTCCTGGAACTTTTTACTGTTTAAGAAAACGTTAACTATATATAGTTGTGAGTATATTGTGTATATTGTGTAATGTGCACTTGAAGGGGGTTCTAAGCGTGGTAAATGATAAAAGTGTATTGCCTTATATCGAAATGAATTATCCAGATATTGTAAAAATGTATGATATTGAAGAGCATATTTGGTTGGATGCTGATTACAGGTTCCGTTTTGATGTATGTATACACAAACCTAGCTTTATTTCATTTTCACAATTCGGCTTGTCTCTTGATGATAGTACTTTTTGTTTGACTATCCGAGGTCCAGGCTTTGCCTTGGATTTATTTAAACAAGTGCAAAGTACACATCTATGTATAAGATGAGATCCTAATTGATTTTAAAAGTGCTAAGGTGTGTTTTGACATGTCTGTTAGAAAGTATACCTCGATATCTAATAGCGTAAATGAAAGACTTGAACGTTATAATCAGGATCATCCTGAGCATCCTTTAGATCCTTCTACTTTTCTGGACGCAATGCTCGATAAACGACTTAAGGAGAATGGATATTAATTTCTTCCAAAAAGGAATATTTCTCCTGGAACTTTTTTCCATAAAGTTAAATAGGTCGGGGTCTTTTTTTAAAATTAGATGTGTGAGATAGCTATCCTTTCATTGTATCTCTCATCCATGTACCTACACCAGAATGATGCAGTATCCTTTGCTATCTCACATCTCGGACCTTTCTATATCCTCACATGATACAAGGCCAGAGCTGAAGAGGCTGGTCCGGAAAACACCTAATCCCGGTTCGGAGGTATGGCACTAACTCCTTCTCCATTTCTTTTTTCCTTGTAAATCAGTAAATATATATCTCTTGCATACCTCATATATATATGAGGTATATTCATGGTTCAAGCAGTGATCAATATTGATGAAAAAACAAATCGGGTCCTTAACGTTATAAAAGCTAAATACGGCTTGAAAGATAAAAGCGCTGCTATTATGCGTATGGCTGCTGAATATGA
>JAEAME010001971.1_pt1 | contig 12882 bp, 6 predicted proteins | sample 8958731 | NCBI WGS metagenome assembly JAEAME01 (sample SAMN16933194, study PRJNA681113) | bioreactor sludge metagenome | isolation source: anerobic bioreactor sludge (Control) | place: India:Bengaluru | collected 2018-10-24 | reverse complement strand
AAAATATGAATTCAACGGTGATAAAGAATATCTTCAATCGGTATATCCGGTGATGAAAAGTGCGGTTGAATTTTATCTTAGCTTTTTAGTTGAAGAACCGCAGCATCAATGGCTGGTTGTTTGTCCGTCAGTTTCTCCAGAAAATTCTCCGGCGGATCATCGTGAATCTTCGATAGCGGCCGGTACCACCATGGATAACCAACTGCTTTTTGACCTATTCACTAAAACAATTAAAGCAGCAGGAATCTTAAAGACTGATAAGGAATTTGTAGAAAACATAAAAGATATATTGAAACGTTTGCCTCCGATGCAGATTGGACAATGGGGGCAATTACAGGAATGGATGCACGATTGGGACAGCCCGGACGACAAACACCGCCATGTCTCACATTTGTATGGCCTGTTCCCTTCCAATCAAATATCGCCCTATCGGACACCAGAATTATTTTTTGCTGCAAAAACATCGCTGATAGCACGTGGCGATGAATCCACTGGCTGGTCCATGGGATGGAAAGTCAACCTGTGGGCACGTCTGCTTAACGGCGATCATGCTTTAAAACTACTTACCGACCAATTAACGCCTTCTATCCAACCTGATGGAAAACAAAAAGGCGGCACTTATCCCAATCTGTTTGATGCTCATCCACCTTTTCAAATTGATGGCAATTTTGGTTTTACTGCTGGCGTTACTGAAATGCTCATCCAAAGCCACGACGGTGCTATTTTTGTTCTGCCAGCGTTACCTGATATTTGGAAAAATGGAAGCATAAAGGGTATCCGTATGCGTGGAGGTTTCGAGATTGAATCTCTGGAGTGGAAAAACGGAGAAATCTCAAAGTTAGCTATTAAATCAAACCTGGGTGGAAACTGCCGGATTCGTTCTTATACAAAATTAAAAGCAGAGAGTAAAACCCGCCTTAAAATAGCTAAAGGTGAAAATCGAAATCCTTTTTATCAAACTCCTCAGATAATAAAACCTTTAATTTCTAACGCGGCAGATCTAGAAAATGTCAAGTTGAAAAATACTTTTATATATGATATTGAAACCGATTCGGGGGGGAAATATATCTTCTCAAGATTGTAATAAGAACTATAAAGAAATTTGATAAATACATTTTCTGTAAAATGTTACCGCATTGCACGTGGTAATCAGTAAATAAACTTCTGCAAAATTTAAATTTTAGTGTCATTTCAAACGGAATTCGCCATGGCGGATGGATGGAGAAATCTGTATGTCTCTTGAGACCAAGTTGTTAACCAGATTTCTCGCTTCGCTCGAAATGACAATTTTTCCTATTTTGTAGATCTCTAAATCAACAAATTCAAAGGAGTCATTATGAAACAGCTATTCTTTTTAATCTCTGCTTTGTTAGTGTTTGGCCTAAGTGCTTATTCACAAAATACTGTTAAACGCGCCCCGAAGGACTTTGACCTTTTACGTGCTGAAATACCACAGGGGGAAATAGATGCAGTCTATTACACTTCAAAAATAGTTGGGACGAAACGTAAGGCTATTATCTATACTCCCCCCGGATTTTCAAAAGATAAGAAATACCCTGTTTTATATCTCTTACATGGTATCGGCGGCGATGAAAAGGAGTGGCTTAAAGGAGGCCAGCCTCAAGTGATTTTGGACAACCTTTATGCAGAAAGTAAAATTGAACCCATGATCGTCGTTATGCCCAATGGCAGGGCAATGAAGGACGACCGTGCGGTTGGTAATATTATGGACACTGAAAAGGTGCAGGCATTTGAAACTTTCGAAAAAGATCTACTTAACGATTTGATTCCCTATATTGAAAAAAAATTCCCGGTAATCAAAGACCGTAAATATCGTGCCATTGCCGGATTGTCGATGGGAGGCGGACAATCTTTGAATTTCGGGTTAGGTAATCTCGATAAATTTGCATGGATAGCAGGTTTCTCATCGGCACCCAATACCAAAAGCCCTGAATTGTTAGTTCCTGATCCTGACAGGGCAAAAAAGAAACTGAAATTGCTCTGGCTTTCCTGCGGTGAAGATGATAATCTGATTTCATTCAGTCAACGCACTCATGATTATTTAGCGGCAAAGGATGTCCCCCATATTTTTTATATCGAACCCGGTGTTCACGATTTTAAAGTCTGGAAAAACGATTTGTACATGTTTTCCCAGCTTTTGTTTAAACCGGTCGATATATCGACTTTCTCCAATTACACCACTGTCATTTTGGGAGAACCCGCTTCAACCAATGTTCCCGGTACGAAATATCCTCGGATTTTGCCCGATAATCGAGTAATTTTTCGCCTCAAGGCGCCGGATGCTCAAAAAGTCCAGGTCGATTTATTAAAAAAGTATGATATGGAAAAAGATGATGACGGTATTTGGCAAGTCACAACCGATCCAATTGTTGAAGGTTTTCATTATTATTCATTGTTTATTGATGGTGTTGCAGTTTGCGATCCAGCCAGTCAGACTTTTTACGGCATGGGAAGAATGGCAAGTGGCATAGATATTCCCGAAAAAGATGTGGATTATTATCTGGCTAAAGATGTACCACATGGACAAATCAGGCAAATACGCTATTATTCAAACATTACCAAATCATGGCGAAGAGCTTTTGTTTATACTCCGCTGGGTTATGATACCAATCTGAAGGAAAGGTATCCGGTTCTTTATCTTCAACATGGTGGCGGCGAAGATGAAACCGGCTGGCCAAATCAAGGCAGGGTTGATTTTATACTCGATAATCTGATCGCAGAAGGCAAAGCGAAACCGATGTTGATAGTAATGGACAGAGGATATGCCGTAGATCCGGCTGCCCCCCCAGTATCAATGAGCAGAGGATTTTTGCAGTCCAATAATACCCTAACGGATGTATTTATCAAAGAGGTTATCCCAATGATTGACAGAGATTTTAGAACCATTGCTGATCGTGAGCATCGGGCAATGGCTGGTCTTTCAATGGGAGGATTTCAAACTTTTCAAATTACACTAACTAATCTCGATAAATTCGCTTATATTGGAGGATTCAGCGGAGCGGCTTTCATGATGCCAGGTGCGGATATTACTACAATGTACAATGGTGTTTGGGCTGATGCCGCATCATTCAATAATAAAGTAAAGTTGGTCTATATTAGTATTGGCACTGCTGAACCAGAAAGGATGTACCAGGGAGTTAACAATTTTCATAAAGAGTTGGAAAAAGCAAGGATTAAGCATGTCTATTATGAATCGCCGGGAACATCGCATGAGTGGTTGACCTGGAGAAGGTCTCTGAAGCAGTTTGTGAGTTTAATTTTTTAATCGAACATTTATAATAGGCGAAGGCTGGGGTGAAGGTGAAGGAAATCTAATCCTTATCCCGCCCTGCGCATAGGCGTTAAGTTAAATGAAAGGCAGGAATCTATCACAGCTATTATGAGTCAGAGGGTACGGCTCATGAATGGCTAACCTAGCGCAGATGCCGGCTTGAATTTGCACCTTTGCTTTTTAATAACTAAACCATGAATTAGAAAGTTTATTAAAAATGAATAAAAAACTCTTGATGATTGCATCACTTATATTTGCTATGACTATTATTGGAAAAGCTCAAACCTATCAGAAAACCCATTGGGGTGTAAAATCAATAATCAACTCCATCGAAGTTGAAATTCAATTTTACAATTCAGCAACGGTGAGAGTATTGAAATCGCCTGATGGCAAAACCTTTGATAAGAAAAGCCTTTCGATCATTGAGAATCCTCAAAAAGTAGATTTTAATATCAAGCAGGGAAAAGACGAACTGTCTTTGAAAAGCGAGAGCATACAAGTCAATCTGAATCTCAAAAATGGCAAAATTTCTTTTTCCACTTCGAAAGGCGAGCCGCTGTTAAGTGAGAAAGAAGCGGGTGTCATGTTTTCTGATTTCAACGATGCAGGTGTTAAAACTTTCAGTGTGTCTCAGTCCTTTATTTTGGATAAAGATGAAGCCATTTATGGATTGGGACAGCAGCAACATGGCAAAATGGTGCAGCGTAACCAAAAGTTATATATGGTACAAAACAATACTGAAGACTTTATCCCATTTTTCCAATCAGTAAAAGGTTACGGGCTGTTTTGGGATAATTACTCGCCGACTATTTTTGACGATAGCTCGGAAGGTACGTCTTTCAAATCCGATGTAGGTGATTGTGTCGATTATTATTTTATGTGCGGTGGCAATGCCGACGGTGTGATTGCCTGTATGCGCAACCTCACGGGCCAGGTGCCGATGTTCCCGTTGTGGACGTATGGTTACTGGCAAAGCAAAGAACGGTACAAAAGTCAGGATGAGTTAGTAGGTGTAGTTAAAAAGTATCGCGAATTGGGAGTTCCGCTCGATGGTATCATTCAGGACTGGCACTACTGGGGCAACAATTATCTGTGGAATGCCATGGAGTTCCTCAATCCAGAATTTCCTGATCCACAGAAGATGATAGATGACGTGCATAACCTGAATGCGCATATAATTATATCAATCTGGAATTCGTTTGGTCCCCAGACAAAACCCTATAAGGAACTGGAAAAAATAGACGCACTTTTAGATTTTAAAACCTGGCCCGAATCCGGTTCCGAAAAATGGCCGCCAAATCCCGATTACCCTTCAGGCGTAAAAGTTTACGATCCTTACAATCCTGAAGCGCGCGATATTTACTGGAAGTATCTGAATCAAGGTATCTTCTCGCTGGGTATGGACGGCTGGTGGATGGATTCATCAGAGCCTGACCACATGCAATTCAAGCCTTTCGATTTCGATAATCAGACATATCTTGGTTCATTCCGAAAAGTGCGAAATGCTTTCCCTTTGATGACAGTGGGCGGAGTTTCCCAACACCAACGTTCCGTAAGCTCGGATAAGCGGGTGTTCATCCTGACGCGTTCGGCTTTTGCCGGTCAGCAGCGTTACGGAGCCAACACATGGTCGGGTGACGTGGTGGCGTCCTGGGAGGCATTAAGAAACCAGATTTCCGCGGGATTAAATTTTTCACTGTGCGCCATTCCTTACTGGAACAGCGATATCGGCGGATTCTTTCTTTGGAATTTTCCGAAAAAATTAGAAGATGCAAATTACCGTGAACTGTATGTTCGTTGGCTTCAGTTTGGTACATTTTGTCCGATGATGCGATCGCACGGCACCGATGCCCCGCGCGAAATCTACCAATTTGGCAAAAAGGGCGATAAGGCTTACGATGCGATTGAAAAATTTATAAACCTGCGCTCCAATCTGTTACCCTACATTTATTCTGTCTCATGGGATGTCACAGCCAATCAATCGTCGATGATGCGCGCCCTGGTCATGGATTTTGCTAAAGATAAACAAGCATTGGATATCAACGATGAGTATATGTTTGGCAAACTGATTCTGGTTTGTCCGGTGACCAAGCCCATGTATTCAAAGATAAGTATCAATGGTAAAGATTCTACTCGCGTTGAAGATTTTAGCATGATAAAGAATGAAGAGCTTTATTTGCCCAAAGGAACCGTTTGGTATGATTTCTGGACGGGTAAAAAATATAACGGCGGGCAAACTCTTAATAAAGAAACACCGATTGACATCATTCCATTGTATGTGAAAGCAGGTTCCATAATTCCTATTGGTCCGAAAGTGCAATATGCCACAGAGAAAAATTGGGATGATCTTGAAATACGCGTCTATCCCGGCGCCGATGGCGAGTTCACTTTGTACGAAGATGAAAATGATAATTACAATTATGAGAAAGGTATCTATTCTACGATAACTTTTGCCTGGGATGATGCAAAAAAAATTTTGAGTATCAGCGACCGTAAAGGTTCTTTTCCCGGAATGCTGACGACAAGAACCTTTCAGGTTGTTCTCGTATCGACAAACCATGGAGCGGGGGTTAATGTGACGGATCACATGGACAAAATTGTGAAATATACTGGAATGAAAAAGAACGTCGTTTTCTGATAACAGTTTAAAGCATAAATCAGCAATAGAAAACCGTAATAAAATACTAAAAATTATTTTAAGGAGAGTTGAAAAATGAGACAAACACAACTAGCCATTTTACTGATTGTCATGTTAATCAGCGGAATCTGTTTAGCCCAGACAGAGCCGGCAGCAGCAGTTGAGGACTTTAAGCCGGCATCGACCAATCAGCCGGGCAGGGACTATCCCCAGGTGAATTCTGAAGGCCGGGTGCGCGCCAGAATATCGGCGCCCGAGGCACAGAGGGTCCAACTGGATATCAGCGCCGTAAAATACGACCTGACCAAGGACGAGAATGGTGTCTGGACCGGTGACTCGAATCCCCAGGATGAAGGATTCCATTATTACCAGCTCTGGATCGACGGAGCTGCGGTTCCTGATCCCGGAAGTTTGTACTTCTATGGCGCTGGCCGCTGGGGCAGCGGTATTGATATCCCGGCCAAAGATCAGGATTTCTATGCTCTTAAGAACGTCCCTCATGGCCAGATACGCGAGCATCTCTATTTTTCCAAAAGCAACGAGAGCATGCGGCGTTGCTTCGTATATACGCCCCCCGAATATGATCAAGATATCACGAAACGTTATCCCGTGCTTTACCTCCAGCACGGCGGCGGAGAAGACGAAACCGGCTGGCCCAATCAAGGAAAGACCAATCTCATTATGGATAATCTGATTGCCGAGGGCAAGGCCAGGCCTTTTATCATTGTGATGGACAACGGTACCTGGCGTTGGCCTGAAAATGTTCCCCGGCCCAAGCCAGGCGAGCGTCCCAGCGGTACGTGGCCCCCAAAAGGCTGGGCTGACGGTTTTATGAGAACCCTGGTTGAAGACGTCATCCCCATGATCGATGCCAATTACCGCACCCTGGTAGGTCCTTCGCACCGGGCCATGGCCGGGCTCTCCATGGGCGGTATGCAGACCCGGGTCATCACCCTGGCCCATCCCGATATGTTCTCTTATGTCGGCATGTTCAGCGGCGGCAGCATCAGCCTGGAGGATATTAATAATACGCCCGGCTTCAAAGAGAAGATTAAACTTGTGTTTATCAGCTACGGCAGTCGCGAGCTTGAAAATCGCAGAATGGGATTTGGCGGTGATCCCAAAGCGAATGCTGAAGCGCTCCGTGAGGCCGGCATGAATACGCATTTTTATGTTTCCCCGAACACGGCTCATGAATGGCAGAGCTGGCGACGCAGCCTGCACGAGTTTGCGCCGCTTCTATTTCATAACTAAAGGAGAAGAACCATGATACGATATACAACTGGTCTACTCGTTTCTCTATTGATTTTGTCAGCTTCGTTGTGCTTGGCACAGTCCGACCGGCCAGAAATCAAGGACGATTTTATGCCCTCGACCCTGAATCAACCCGGCCAGGAGTATCCGCAGGTCAACTCACAGGGATACGCTCGGTTTCGCATTGTTGCGCTCGAAGCCCAAAGCGTTAAAGTGAGCTTGGGCGGACGTGATGGCACAAGCCTCACGCAAGCCCCTGATAGCTCCTGGATCGGCACTACGGCAGGACCGCTGGATGAAGGCTTTCACTACTATCATCTCACGATTGACGGGGGGACCTTTAACGATCCCGGCGCCTTGAACTTTTATGGATCAACTCGTTGGGAAAGCGGCATCGAAATCCCCGCTTTTGACCGGGATTTTTACGCCCTCAAGGATGTTCCCCACGGTCGAGTGCAGCAGATTCTCTTCCTCTCCAAAAGCACCAATACCTCACGCCGCGCCTTTGTCTACACTCCCCCTGATTACGACAGGGATCAGGCCAGGCGCTATCCGGTGCTGTACCTGCAACACGGCTGGGGCGAAGATGAAACCGCCTGGAGCAACCAGGGCCATGCCAATCTGATCATGGACAACCTGATCGCCGAAGGCAAAATCACGCCTTTTCTCATCGTCATGACCTACGGCATGACCAACGAAATCAAGTTCGGCGGTCTGAGAAATTTTGACATCAAACCCTTCCAGACGGTTCTTGTGGATGAGTTGATCCCGTACATCGATGACAATTTTCGCACGCTGTCCGATCAACCGCATCGAGCCATGGCCGGCCTCTCTATGGGCGGTATGGAAACCAGGAGGATTACCCTGGCCAACCTCGACAAGTTTTCGCACATCGGCCTCTTTAGCGGCGGATCAATCTCTCTGGATGATGTCAACAACACGCCCGGTTTAAAGGAGAAGGTCAAACTGGTTTTTGTTAGCTACGGCAGCCGGGAACTCGAACGCAGAGGCGGCGGACGCGGTCCCTTTGGCGGCGACCCCAAGGAGAACGCCGAAGCATTGAAACAAGCCGGTATCAATAGCGCTTTTTACGTTTCTCCAAATACGGCCCACGAGTTTTTGTCCTGGAGACGAAGTCTGCGCGAATTCGCACAGTTGTTGTTCAGAGAATAATGAATGGATTTTAACAATTCAGCAAAGGATCAGGTCATGAGACGATTACCAAATATCGTGAAGAAAAAAATCATTACTATCGCGATGCTTTTTGCTTCAATTAATCTACCGGGGCAACAGTTACCCTTTCAAAATCCAAATCTGAGTTCCGAAGAACGGGCAAAAGATTTGATTTCCCGCTTGTCGCTGGAAGAAAAAGCCGCTTTAATGTGCGATGTTTCCGTTGCAATCCCGCGTCTGGGAATCAAAAATTTCAACTGGTGGAGCGAGGCTTTGCACGGGCTTGCCAACAATGAAAATGTAACGGTTTTTCCCGAACCAATCGGAATGGCAGCTTCTTTTGACGATGAACTGGTTTACCAGATATTCAGCGCGACCTCGGACGAAACGCGAGCCAAGTATCATCAAGCCATCCGGAGCGGACAGGAAAACAGGCGTTTCCTGAGTTTGTCTGTTTGGACGCCTAATATCAATATTTTCCGCGACCCGCGCTGGGGACGCGGCCAGGAAACTTATGGCGAAGATCCTTACCTCATGTCGCGAATGGGCGTTTCGGTGGTGAAAGGATTGCAGGGTCCTGCTGACTCCAAATACCGAAAGCTTCTGGCTTGCGCTAAACATTACGCCGTACATTCGGGCCCCGAGTGGAGCCGCCATGAGATCAACCTCAAAGATGTCGATCCGCGCGATTTATGGGAAACCTATCTTCCAGCGTTCAAAGCCCTGGTTCAGGAGGCGGACGTCCGCCAGGTTATGTGCGCTTATCAGCGTTTGGATGATGACCCATGCTGTGGCAACACCAGACTCTTACAACAAATTCTTCGTGATGAATGGGGCTACAAAAACCTTGTTGTTTCTGACTGTGGTGCCATCACCGATTTTTTTACCAGCCATAAAGTGTCCTCTGATGCTGTTCATGCAGCAGCCAAAGGTGTTTTAGCAGGAACCGATCTTGAATGCCAATGGAATAACCACTCTTATAAAAAATTGCCTGAAGCTATTGAAAGGGGATTGATAACGGAAGATGATATTAACATACGTCTTATGCGTGTACTGATTGGACGTTTCGATCTGGGTGAAATGGATGATGATGCGATTGTTCCATGGTCAAAAATCCCCATGTCAGTTGTCAATGATGAAGAGCATAGAAAACTTGCCTTGGAAATGGCCCGCAAGTCCATGACGCTGCTTCAGAATAAAAACATGATTCTTCCCTTAAAGAAATCCATTCAAAAAATCGCTGTCATTGGCCCTAATGCCAATGATAAACCTGTGCTATGGGGAAATTACAACGGAACGCCAGTCAGGACAATTACAATTCTCGATGGTATTACTTCAAAGCTTTCGACTGATAAAATACTTTATGATAAAGGATGCGATTTGGTTGAGAATAAAGTAACCGAAAGCTATTTCTCGAAATGTTCGATTGATGGTCAAAAAGGATTTAAAGCCACTTACTGGAATAATATTGACCTTAAAGGCGACATTGTTGCGACACAGCAGATTACAAACCCGATAAAATTAACCACTGCTGGGCAACATGAATTTGCCCCCGGAGTGCAACTCCAAGGTTTTTCAGCCAAATATGAAACGGAGTTCGAAGCAACTCAAAATGAAGAAATTGTATTCAAATATGGTACCACTGGATATTTTGAGTTATTTGTGAATGGAGAATCTCTTGTAAGGTATCATAATTGGCGGACACTTCCATCCAGATTTCCGTTCAGGGTCGAAAGTACGAAGAAATATAAAATTGAAATCCGCTATGCCCAAATGTACGATTGGCAAGCAAATATTGAATTTAATTTTGGCAAAGAAGCAGATATCGATTATGCCGAACTTTTGAAAAAACTTCAGGGATTTGATATTGTTGTGTTTGTTGGCGGTCTGTCAACGATACTTGAAGGTGAGGAAATGCCCGTGGAATTTCCCGGTTTCAAAGGCGGCGATCGAACCGACATCGAATTGCCTTTAGTACAACGTAATTGTCTTAAAGCGCTAAAACAAGCCGGAAAGAAGATTATTTTCGTGAACTGTTCCGGCTCTGCCATTGCTTTGGTGCCTGAGACAGAGAACTGTGATGCCATTCTGCAAGCCTGGTATGCTGGCGAATCTGGTGGTCAGGCTGTTGCCGATGTACTATTCGGTGATTACAATCCTTCGGGTAAACTTCCTATTACTTTTTATAAGAACTCACAGCAATTACCTGATTTTGAAGATTATTCAATGAAAGGTCGAACATACCGTTTTATGTCCGATCCATTATTCCCATTTGGCTTTGGATTGAGTTATACAACACTCTTGATTGGCGAAGCCAATCTCAGCAAAAAATCAATTAAAGAAAATGAATCAATTGAACTGAGCATACCGGTAAAAAACACCGGAAAACGCAATGGAACGGAAATCGTTCAGGTTTATATGCGCAAGGTAAACGATGTAGATGGACCGCTAAAAACCCTGAAGGGATTCCAGCGGGTTGATGTTTCAGCCGGAAAAACAGCTCAAGCTGTTATTAGTTTACCTTATACGTCGTTTGAGTTTTATAATCGGGCAAGCAGAAAGATGACTGTGACGACCGGAGAGTATGAAGTAATGTATGGAAGCAGTTCCGATGCTAAAGATTTAAAGATGACCAAGATTACAATTCAGTAAACCAGCTAAACACTTTGTCTAAAAGAAGTGAAAATTCGTGAGAGCCATGTATTTCTTGTGACAATGACAAAACAATAGCTGTTAATCGTCTGGTTTGCAAGTTTGATAACAACAAACACAATAACGAAAAGACTAAAAAATGAAAAGAATAATTCATTGGATTTTTTTAGGAACGATATTTTTAATTAATGTTAATCTTCATGGTCAAAGCAACGAGAATTGTTTCTTAAATGATTTTGAACAAAAGACAGCCGAGATACCGCAGGCAGTGAATGCTGTAAAGCCTGGTGATCCCGCATCAGCCACAGTTACTATAAATAGTGACACGCTTGGAAAAATCTCTAAATATGTATTCGGTAATGCCATTGCAGCCTGGGCTGGAGCCCATAATAATCCTATCTTAGTAGAAGGGATTGGCCTTCTGGTGCCAACTCTGATTCGTTTCCCTGGTGGAAGTTGGTCAAATGGGTATTTTTGGAATGGAGTACCATCTGATGTTCCGGATTCAATTTATGATGGTACAACGTTTAACAATCTCACTAAAACTGCAAAGAAAAACAAATTTTGGGGGCAAACGGGCAAAGGAGGTTGGCAGACTACAACTGAACAGTATTATAAACTTCGCGAGACTACAAATGTTGAAGAAGGATTAATAACAATTAATTACGGTTATGCGCGTTATGGAACGAGCAAGGATCCGGTTGCCAAGGCTGCACATCTTGCTGCTGACTGGGTGCGTTATGATGATGGACGGACAAAGTTCTGGGAAATTGGCAATGAAAATGGAGGTCCCTGGGAGTATGGATGGATGATTGATACAACACTGAATAAAGATGGGCAACCCCAAATTATTACCGGGGAACTTTATGGCAAGCATTTCAAAGTATTTGTCGATTCTATGAAAGCGGCTGCTGATGAAATTGGAACGATAATTTATATAGGTGGACAGGTTGTCATCGATGGTCCATCAAGCTGGAATTTTGTTGATAAAACATGGAACGAAGAATTTTTTAAAGAAGTCGGTGATAAAGCAGACTTTTATGTTGTACATGCTTATTTCGGTTCGAGTTATACGATAAAATCTCTTTTAGATATTGCTGTATCAGAACCCAAAAGGCAAATTGATTTTTTGAAGCGGGATTTCACCAAATATAATGCGTATCCAAAACCAATTGCTTTGACAGAGTACAATATCCACTTTAACGCACCCGTCGCTCAGCAAATATCTTATATCAATGGCATGCAGGCTGTTATTCTTATGAATGAAATGATAAAAAATAATTACGGATTAGGCGCTCGATGGCTGCTTGTTACAGGCGAAACTGGAATGTTTTATGATGGTTCGGATGCAAATTATAAATACCATCCTCATGCAGATTTTTATTACCTGACTTACTTGCAAAAATTTTGTGGTGATCATGCTATTTCTACTGCGTCGTCTGATAAGGATATCAATTGTTATGCTTCAAAATATTCATCTGGTGAAACCGCAGTGATTATCGTTAACAAAGGGACTGCTGAAAAAGTAATCGGCATAGATATAAAAACAATCGGCGTTGGCAATAAATATTATATTTACTCATTTATAGGTGGAACAGATAGTGGTGATTTTTCACCGAATGTTTATATAAATGGACAGGGTCCAAGCAACGCATACCAATGGGGCCCGTATGATGAATTATTCGATATTCCAGCAAATTCGTACCCTATAGAAAATGAGATTAAATTTATTTCACCCGCCAGATCAGTCCAGATGATTATGATAGAAGGTGGAAATAATTATGTCTCAGTTAATGATCAACCAAACTCTGAGATAACTCATACATTTAGTTTATCTCAACCTTAATACATTATGCTATAAGATATTGTTGAA
>JAEAME010001951.1_pt1 | contig 12886 bp, 10 predicted proteins | sample 8958731 | NCBI WGS metagenome assembly JAEAME01 (sample SAMN16933194, study PRJNA681113) | bioreactor sludge metagenome | isolation source: anerobic bioreactor sludge (Control) | place: India:Bengaluru | collected 2018-10-24 | reverse complement strand
TTTTGAAGTTGCAAGCCTCAGCACATTGTTAATCGCTTTTTTCAGTTTGTTTTCTTCGTCCCCTTCCCCCATGCGGGGACCCACCGTGTGAATAACGTAAGGCGCTCTTAACCTGCCGCCGGAAGTTATCGCGCACTCTCCGACCGGCACGTAACCAATCGCATTGCTTTCCTGCTGAATGACAGGGCCGCCCTTTCTCGAAATTGCCCCGGCAACACCCCCACCATGTTGGAGATAAGAATTGGCGGCATTGACTATGGCATCGACATCACTTTCTGTAATATCACCTCTTACGATTTTGATCTTCACGGTGTTTATTATTTTTTCTTTAATGGTTTCCATTATCATAAACATAAACAGATCGGCATAAACAATTGCGTATAATGAACATAGTCATTTAAAAGAGTACCCGTATAGTGTAATATAAAAAACAGAAATGGAAAAGAGGGAATTGAATTCCAACAGCGTAAAAATGCCTGTCTCGCAAATGAAGGGTATAGGTCCAAAAATTAGTCAGAGCATGAAAGAGAGAGGGATAATAACCATTGATGATTTGCTCTACTTTCTTCCTCTGAAATACATAGACAGACGGACTATCCATCGCATTGCTGATTTGAAGGAGGGACAAAGAGGGAACATAATCGCTACAGTGACTTCCTACCGGTCCCTCTTTTTCCGACATGCCCGAAAAAAAGGCTATGAAGTGATCGTTGGAGATAAAACAGGTAATCTTTCTCTGAAATGGTTCCAATGGTCTAAGTCGTATTTAAAAATGATATGTAAAAAAGGGAATATCCTTTTTCTGTCAGGTCAGGTAAGCAGATTTGGGGCCGCTATCCAAATGATCCACCCTGATGTTATTGTGCTTGAAGATGAAGCAGAAAGTCCGGATCTGAAAAAGATTCTTCCTCTTTACTCTCCCATGGACGGTGTGAAACAGGGTATATTGAGGAAACTCACGGAAGACGCGTTGAATCTCTGTGGAAATGATGTGAAATGTATTTTCCCTGAGAGCGTCGAAGAACATTTTGATCTTATTCCTCTGCCGGCGGCATTTCGGCATATCCATTGCCCGGAAGAAGACTGGTATCAGGAAGGCCCCCGACATAAATATATGGAGCGTCTCATTTTGGAAGAGTATATGTTATTTCAATCGGCTTTGTGGATGAACAGAACAGAATATAAGAGAGAAAAGGGAATTGCTTTTCATCAGCACGGTCCTTTATATAAAAAATTCACAGGGAAGTTGCCTTTTGCGCTGACGGATGCACAGAAAAGAGTTGTTCGTGAGATTGAGAATGATATGATAAGCGCGGAACCGATGAACCGTTTGGTTCAGGGTGATGTCGGTTCCGGTAAGACTATATGCGCCGTTATAGCTTCCTGCCTGGTTATTGACAGCGGATACCAGGTTGCCTTTATGGCGCCCACGGAAATACTTGCCGAGCAGCATTTCCTCTCTGTCCATCGATATTTTGAAGCACTCAATATACCTGTTATTTTTCTCCGGGGAAATATGGGAAAAAACCGGAAAGCTGTTTTGGATGGAATAAAGAGCGGAAATACATCTGTAATTATCGGAACCCACGCGATTATACAGAAAGACGTAACCTTCCATAAACTGGGTCTCGTTGTTATTGACGAGCAACACCGCTTCGGAGTGCTTCAGAGGAAGTGGCTTATTGAAAAAGGCCTTTTGCCTGATGTCCTCATGATGACAGCGACCCCGATTCCAAGGACCCTTTCGATGGTTGTTTATGGCGATCTCGATGTTTCTATAATTGACGAGATGCCGAAAGGCAGACAGAGCATAAAAACGAAGCTGTTTCTGGATGATGATAAGGCAAAGGTTTATGAAATGGTAGAAGAAGAAATAAAAAAGGGACATCAGATCTACATCGTTTATCCCCTCGTTGAGGAATCAGATAAAATGGAACTTTTAAACGCCACTAAGATGGCCTCTCATTTTCAGAAATCTGTATTTGCCCGATACAGAATAGGTCTTCTCCACGGGAGCATGAAAGCCGAAGAAAAAGAGGAGACCATGAACCGATTTAAAAATAAAATGATTGATATCCTGGTCTGCACGACAGTCATAGAGGTTGGGATAGATGTTCCGAACGCGACGATGATTGTCATCGAACATGCCGAGAGATTCGGTCTCTCACAACTTCACCAGCTCCGGGGCCGTGTCGGCAGAGGCACACACGCGTCAAAATGCGTTCTTGTGACATCCTCACGAAGAACCGCTCTTGCAACGAAGAGGCTCCGCATCATGGAAAAAACAACAGACGGATTCAAAATAGCGGAGGAAGATATGCTGATCCGCGGGGTAGGGGACATGTTAGGGACAAGGCAGTCCGGCATCCCCCGATTCAGGGTTGGTGATATTATCCGGGATATGGACCTCATGCTCCGGGCAAGGAATATCTGCACGGAATCATTGCCCAGACTCACTGCGGAAAATCTCAAAGAGATAAAAGACGCCATTCAGGATCGTTGGGGAGAGACATTCCATGCCCACGCGTAATACCCGTCTACTTTTTTAGTGCGCTTATTGATTACCCATCTTCTGCTCAGATTTTTTTTATTAGATTGTTTCCAAAAGGATTTTCTAACCAAAATATGTGTTGTTTGTAATGGCCAGATTTTTTTCCTTCAATTTGCTGCCAAGTTCTTCTTCATTAAGAGCAAAGAGGGGACTGATTTCAACCAGAGCTCGCGAAGCCACATTTGCGCCCGCTTTTCTGAGCCATTTCTGATGGAGATTTACCATTGCGGATCGTGCTGTTTCAGGTGAGTCTGAGCCGTCTCTGTTTTTTACCGGTGCGAATTCTTCTTCTCTCGATACTTCCAGGCAACAAGCCTTCTCGGCTAATGGAATCGCATCAAAGACAAAAGCTTCAAATTTCCACACACCAAGTTGTTTCGGTTTCCCGTTTTCGTCCAAAATCTCTATTTTTTTTCTGGCACAATGATAGGGAAGACTGAAACCGTGGTTATTGATCCTATGAATGAAAGGGAGAGAGAATAAGTGAATGGCTGTGTTGCCGGCCCAGTAGAGAATATTGCTCTTCTCATCGAGAGCTGACATGTATTCAAGACCCAGATCACTGTATTCAACAATAGTGTCTTTCCCATTACAGGAGAGGTATACACCCACCTTTTCTTCGATGCTTCGTCTTCGCACAACCTTTGTTGAGACTTCCGAACCGGCAATAGCATGATAGCCGAGAAAAACAGGATCAGCTATTTTCACGAGTGGATTATCCACCTGGCAGTAAAAAAGTTCAGTAAACCCCTTATCGATGAGCATCCCGAGAATACCGGAATCATTAAGTCCTTTCAGCGAGCCGCCATGTCCATTAGGATTCGCAAAAAGTCTGGAGTTATTCTGGAGTATGAGTTTTCCGTCAGGCGTGACGGCGGGAAGCATATCCTGTTGAAAAAAATGAATGTTTTCTTTTTTAACGCCAAAGAAGTTATTGTCCTCAAAAAAAATATTTGTTTCGTTATGGTTCTCTTCACTCGTCATAATAACAATAGGGATTCGCGAACTATAGCATTTTGTCAGGGCATTGATCTGTTCGGCAAAGAGCTGGAAAAGGGATTTTTTTTTAATTGGTGAAATCTGATAAAGGCCTTTAGGACCTTCAAAACCAAGCCTCGAACCCTGCCCGCCGGCCACAATAAGAACAGCCACCTTGCTTTTTCTAAGAAGGGACTCACCTGCCTGTCTTGCCTTTTCCCGTTTTTCTCTTTCTTTTGCTGTCGCGGGTATTGCTATGACAGGTGCAGGTTCTATTTTCATCTTTTTATCAACGCGTGACGCGCAATTCTGTGCGGAGAATTTTTTATGCAACTCAAAAATAAGCTTTAAATCAAATCGTTCCACGTTCTTTAAGAAAAGCATTTGCTCCTGAGATGTAAGTTTCTTGTAGTATTTGATAATATCATGTTGTTTGTGCTTGGCAAGCAAGTCAAGGAGGTCTTCTTTTCGCATGTTCTATACGGTCCTAATATATTATTTATCTAATTGTTATCATTATAAATAATTTATCAGAAAATATGGAGAAAAAAATGCTTTATTCAAGAAACAGAAAGAAATGATTCATTAATCATATAAATTCAAGTTGATATAAAATATATTAGCGTTTTGTTCCTAATTGCTATTATATAGTGTGCCTTATTTATCCAAATTTCTCCTTATCGCTTGCGGTTGTTTCCGCTCAATAATAAACAAAATGGGATATTTAACCATCGAAATAGTATTGCGAAAATAATTTCAGTTGTGCAGATTACTATTTTGGCATAAAATTGGACTATAATGGTTATTGAATAATTGCCTTTCAGGGGGTGGAGAGTGCCAGAGGTCCGACTAAACCGTATTACCGGCGATTGGGTTATTATTGCCACAGAACGGGCGAAACGTCCGCATGAGTTCATTCAGAAAAAAGAAAAGAAAGAACTGTCCGGGTATGCCGAAACATGTCCTTTCTGTGCCGGCAACGAGAACCAGACACCTCCAGAGACCATGAGATTGGCGGGTTCCGATGGGAAATGGTTGGTACGATGTGTTCCTAATAAATATTCCGCTTTAAGCCCGGAAGGAATAATTATAAAGAAAAAAACTGATTTCAAACAATATATCTCCGGTGTCGGACTCCACGAGGTAATCATTGAAGCACCCGAGCATAATAAGAATATGGCACTCCTCCCCTTAAGTCATATAGAACAGATTTTAAAGGCGTACAAACAGCGCCAGCTCGCTTTTTACGAAGACCCCCGCGTGGAGCATGTCATCATTTTTAAAAACCATGGCGCTACGGCAGGGACATCGCTTGAGCATCCCCATTCCCAGATAGTTGGGACACCTGTCTTCCCCGGTCAGGTGATGACAAGACTTGAGGGAGCTATGCGTAATTATTATTATGTTGATTATAGAGAGTGTATCTATTGCACGTATATGAATGGAGAAGTAAAAGATGGGGAACGGATTATAAGCGAGAACGATTCTTTTGTTGCATTTGTCCCTTACGCGGCGTTGTCTCCTTTCCATACGTGGATTTTCCCCAAACGGCATAGCGGATGTTTTGCGCAGATAACGGATAAAGAACTGTTCAAACTGGCGGAGATTTTGAGAGATATACTGCTTCGGCTCTATGTCGGACTCGAAAATCCTGATTACAATTATGTGCTTCGTTCTCTCTCAATTCAGGGAGCTGAGACGAAATATTTTCACTGGTATATTTCTGTTGTCCCGAGGTTGACGCAGGCTGCCGGTTTTGAGCTTGGCACTTTTTTCTTTTAACTGTGGCATTGCCTTCTATTGCCTTATCTTCTGATATATCAGAGGGTCAAATGGAGAAAAGAAGAATTACCATGGTGGTGCGGGACATCAAGGCGAGGGGGATAAAAGATCCCCGTGTCTTGAACGCAATGGAGAAAGTAAAAAGGCATATTTTTGTGGATGAAAAACAATGGGATAAAGCATACAACGACCATCCGCTTCCTATCGGAGAAGGGCAGACGATTTCTCAGCCATACGTTGTAGCCCTTATGACTGAGGCGGTTAGTCTCAAAGGGAATGAGAAAGTTCTTGAGATCGGTACGGGTTCAGGATATCAGGCGGCAATCCTCGCGGAAATTGTTAAGAATGTGTATACCATAGAAATAAAAAAAGGTCTTTATGAGCAGGCGCGGCAGAGACTTCAAAAGCTTGGTTACAATAATGTTCAGGTAAAACACGGTGATGGATATTTTGGTTGGGAGAGCGAGGCCCCCTTTGACGTAATCATGGTAACTGCGTCGGCAAATCACATACCTCCTCCTCTAATCAGCCAGTTAAAAGAAGGAGGGCGGCTCATTATCCCGTTGGGAAGCACGGTGTTTCATCAGAGCCTCACTCTTGTGAAAAAAGAAAAAGGAAAACCTCTGGTTACAGAATTAGGCGGTGTGATTTTTGTGCCGATGACCGGTGAAGCACAGAAAAAATAACGCGAAACCATATAAAATGAAAGTCAGGACAAGCAAAGTTTTCAATCCACAGGCAACCCCGATCATTGAGGCAAGAAGGGGTGCAACTATAGACGCGGCACCGTTTAGCGCGTAGAAAACAGGAATTGTCTTCGCGTTGTCGGTACAGTAAATCTTTATGCCCATCGGAAAGAAGAAACCGAGAAAAAACCCGAAAGGGATTACGTAATGAATATTATTTATTGTATCCGGTATGATAACCGCGACAAGAAAATAGGACAGAGCAATAAGGGGAGCGCAATACATGATTTTAAGAGCGCTCTTGTTACTTAGATAACCGCATACAAGACTTCCTACCCCTGAACTCAAAAGCAGTGCAACAAGCGTAATCGAGAAGGCCCGAACAGGTGAACCGTATATCAGGATCAACCTGTGGATGAAAAACATCTCAGCGAACATGAAGGCGAAACCAATAAAAATGAAGTAGAGCCTGCTGAAGGCTGTTATAAAACTGTCGGATAAACGAAGGCCCGTTTTATTCTTACTGAATTTTGATACTATGAAGAAAAACATAAGGAGAAGAAAAAATATCAAAAACTGAAAGAGTATTATAAAAGGAAGAGCCATCCCCTCGTGGATGAAATAGAACCACTTTTTCCCGGACAGAGCGTAGATTTCCCGCAGCTTGTCAGCTTTAAAGAAGTAATGAAAAAAAGGCCTGTTGTCTGATGTGGCGGAAATGTCGAATATGTAATTGTTAATGAAGAGATCTCTTTGGCGATTATCGGTGAGCTGACCGAACATACTGTTATAATCAACGCCGGTTATGAATTTTGTCCCCGAGGAATTAACTCCATAAACGGTATCGAAATTCCTGTTGGTGAGAAATGTGTTGATTATCTCTCGTTCTCCGGCAGAGAAACCGTCCTTTTTTATGAGAAAATTGATTGTGTCCCAGCTTCTGAATATGAGAAGGTGTTTTTCTGAAATCTTCGCGTTTTCTTTTACCAGCGCGCCAATGATATTGTTCATCATTCTCAATTCATAACGTGCCGGAGGCAAAAGAAACATCTGGATGAAGAGCATTCCGTCATTTTTCAGATGGTCAAGGTATGTCTGCAGGGCCTCTATAGTGAGTTCATAATCTTCCTGAAGGCCGAACGTGCCTGAGGGAAAAAAACCTGTTCTTGATATTGATATGACATCGAAATATTCTTTACTTTTTTTCAGAAAAAGTCTGCCAGAAGATTTATGGAGTGATTTGTTGTAAATGCTCTCTGCCGGATATTGTGAAGAAAGAAATTTAATCATAGAATAGTCTTTCTCCGTAATAGTGATGGTTTTGGCGTTGAAGTAAAAAGGTGTAAGCGCATCAATACTGTTTTTGAATCCTATAACCAGAACATTTTCAGGTTTTTTTAAAAGATATGGCAGGGCTGAAGGCATATACAAAAGAAACTCATCTTCAGCGATGTTTTTATCGTCAAGCATTACGCCCGTTATCTCTCCGTCAAGAGCGATGCCAAGCCCCTGGGGGACTGGCTTTGTATAAGAAAGCGACAGACCGGGGGCGGATTTCATTCTCAGGCTTTCAAAAACGTCGAGCCGTGAATGGGAGGAATATATTGTTTGTATGTGTTTTGAACCATCTTCTTTCAGCGCCTGCATGAGCCCCTTATAGGGAGAAAGTCCTGCTGTGAATTGGCCTGAAATAATCATGGCCGATAAAAACAGTGTGACAAAAAGAAAAACAGTCATTAACAACGGGCGGCCCTTAAACTCAAAAAGAAGCATAAGCGCGAGGAGCAGGGAAGGGACGACTATAATATGATCCGGCGCCACATAATCCATGAGGAGAACTGCGAGCGCCACGCCGGCAGAGGCCCCAATCAGATCAGCGGCGTAGATTCTGTTTGAGGTGGAAGGATCAAACGCCAAGGCAAGCGACAGGATAATGGCATAGAGAAAAAAGGGAAGAGCGCAACTCAACATGAAAATACAAAGATAAAGAACCTGGGTATTCTCCCAGAGCATCCTGTAATAGTCCATGGGAATGGAATAGGAAAAAATGAATATCAGCGGGCATGAAAGACAGAGAAAGGCAGCGCATTTTTCAATACCTGTCCGTAAAAGCATGTCTTTTTTCAGAAACACGGCAATACCTCCGAGTACGAGTCCGGTCATGGCAATGCTGATAATCAGTGAGGCGTAGTGATATGAAAATCTGACGGAGAATGTCCTGATAAGGACCATTTCGAAAGCAAGGATGGTAAGGGAAGAAAAGAAGATAATCCTTTTTGTGTGTTTGGTACCCACTCGCAGTTTTTCCCCTTAAGGATAATGATACCACATGATTGAGGTATGCGTAAGCCACTGCAACGAATGGTCGTTAGCGAATAGTGAGCGGCTAAAACTTCAGACACAGTTATCAATTGTTGTTTTTTCTATGAGCTATCAGCCATGATCTTTAATTCCTTATATGATTCCAAGCAATTTCAGGCCGTCACGAAAAAGAACAAAGGCCAGAACGAACAATACAAGCCCGAGAAAAATGAGGATGTATCTATAGATATTATCTTTCAAGAATGTTTTTGATCTGCCGATCAGTATGGCTAACAAAACCTTTGATCCTACCAGCATAGTATAAAAACCGCCGATGAAAAGTATCGGAGAGACACTACTTATATTCATCGCTTTTATCAGAGTCGGAGCGCCGACAGTGAACCAGAACAGGTAAGGGTGAGGGTTAAGAATATTTACCAGCATGCCCTTTGTCAGTGATTTTGGTTCTTTGTTTTCAATACTCGGGGCTACTTGTTTCGAGTGTATACTTTCATACCCCATATAGCAGATCAGGGCACCCCCTATCAGTGAAATAATCCCTAAAATGTTGTGAAAATTTGATAACCTCGCCAGAATGAAATACGTCAAAAGAATTATCGGCAGATCACAGATAATGGGGGCAAGGGCAACTTTTATACCCGCTTTAGTGCCGTGCTGAAGAGTTTCGGAAAAAAGCAGTGTCAGAAGGGGCCCCGGAGAAAAGCCCGCGGACAACCCCAGCGCTATTCCGATAGTGAGAAAATGAATCATTTACAAAGTTCTATCACGGTATCTATATCTTTCCATATATGAGGTTATCGGTAACCGTTATTCATTATCTTGCCAAATTCCAGATTTTCGAAGGAAATGGATTTCTTGGTTTCTCCGGGATGTCCCACGCTGATTACGCACTCTACACGCAGGTATTCCGGAATATTGAGTGTCTCCTGAATATATTTTTCTGATGTCAATTCATTTGAATAAAATCGGTTTCTTATCTGGATCCAGCATGTTCCAAGGCCTAATGAGTGGGCTACCAGTTGCGCGATAATTGAAGCAATAGAGCAATCCTCTACCCATACGTCTGTTTTTGTTTCGTCTCCGCAGACCACGATACCCAGTGCCGCGTCTTTAAGAAAAGCTGATCCATGCTCTTTTGACCGTGACAGGCGATGAAGGAGTTCGCGGTCATCGACAAATATGAATGTCCAGGGATTTATGCCCCGTGATGAAGGAGAGCGGAGCAAGGACTCTTTGAGAATCTCCAATATCTCCTTGTCAATTGCCTTTTTTTCGTATTTCCTTATGCTGCGTCTGGTCCTGAGGATTTCAATCATGCCGGCCTCCCTTCTGTCAGTTTAGTTTATTGTCATGGAACTCATATCATAAATCTGCACCCTACTGTTGTCAAACCAACAATAATGCATTCAAATAGCGCAGCCCTGTGACTCAATAACTGTATCAACATACATGATTATGGTATACTTCAAAACCAAAAAAAATAGACGAAGGATTGGGATAATAATGGCAAATGAACCGAACAAAGTTATTTACTCCATGGTAGGAGTGAGTAAATACTATGACAAAAAGCCGATTCTGAAGGATATTTATCTTTCCTATTTTTACGGAGCAAAAATCGGTGTCCTTGGCCTCAACGGGGCCGGGAAAAGCTCTCTGCTGAGGATTCTCGCGGGCGCGGACAAACAGTTCAACGGCGAGACAGTCATTTCTCCCGGTTATACCGTGGGTCTTCTGGAGCAGGAACCTGAACTGGATAACAAAAAGACAGTACGGGATATCGTGGAAGAGGGTGTCCGTGAAATAACGGATACCTTGAAAGAATATAATCTCATCAACGAAAAATTCTCTGAGCCCATGTCTGATGACGAGATGAATAAACTTCTTGAAAGACAGGGTGCAGTTCAGGAAAAACTCGACGCGTGGGACGCATGGGACCTTGATTCACGCCTTGAGATGGCAATGGAGGCCCTGCGCTGTCCTCCGGGAGAAACCCCGGTCAACATCCTGTCCGGAGGGGAGAGACGCCGTGTAGCCCTATGCAGGCTCCTTTTAAAGAAGCCTGATATCCTTCTCCTCGATGAGCCGACCAACCACCTTGACGCGGAAACTGTTGCCTGGCTGGAACACCACCTGCAGAATTATGAGGGTACTGTTATTGCCGTTACACACGACCGGTATTTCCTTGACAATGTAGCCGGGTGGATACTTGAACTTGACAGGGGACAGGGGATCCCGTGGAAAGGAAATTATTCATCCTGGCTTGAGCAGAAAAAAAACCGCCTTCAACAAGAAGAGAAGTCCGAGACCGAGAGACAGAAGACGCTGGCCCGCGAACTTGAGTGGATACGTATGTCGCCGAAAGGACGCCACGCCAAAGCGAAAGCGCGTATTAATTCCTACGAGGAACTTCTCAATCGTGATGCGGAGAAGACCTCAAAGGAACTGGAAATATACATACCGCCGGGGCCGCGGCTCGGTAATATCGTCATTGAGGCCAACAATGTAAGCAAGGCATTTGGCGACAATATCCTTATCGAGGGAATGACATTCTCTTTGCCTCCTGGTGGAATTATAGGGGTTATCGGGCCCAACGGGGCAGGGAAGACCACGCTTTTCCGGATGATTACCGGTCAGGAGAAACCTGATTCCGGTTCCTTCAGAATTGGAGAAACAGTGAAGCTTGCCTATGTTGATCAGAACCGTGATGTTCTCGATCCCAAAAAGACTATCTGGGAAGTGATTTCCGGTGGAGATGACACAATTCAGCTCGGTAAGCGGCAGGTAAATTCACGAGGTTATGTGGCCCGTTTTAATTTTTCAGGTGCGGACCAGCAGAAAAAAGTTTCAATGATCTCCGGAGGGGAAAGAAATCGCGTCCATCTGGCTCGTATGCTCAAGGAAGAGGCAAATGTCTTGCTCCTCGATGAACCGACAAATGACCTTGATGTCAACACCATGCGCGCGCTGGAAGAAGCACTGGAAAATTTTGCCGGCTGTGTTGTCGTGATCAGCCATGACAGATGGTTCCTTGATCGTATCGCAACACACATCCTTGCCTTTGAGGGTGACAGCAGGGTTGTCTGGTTTGATGGAAATTACTCTGAGTACGAGACGGACAGAAAGGCCCGTCTTGGGGCAGACGCTGACCAGCCCCACCGTATCAAATACAGACATTTGACGAGAGCGTAAACGTGGTTAATAGCTCAAAGACAGTGAATAGTCGTTAGTGAATAGTGAATAGATGATTATAAATATAATCACTCATCGTCAATACAAAATATATGTTTTATCCGGCGTAATCTTTTTGATGTTATTGATTACCGCTTTTGCTCAGGATAACGTGGAAATGGCAAAAATCGACTATTTAATAGATTCTATTGGAGAATTGAAAGGGGCAAAATTTATCAGAAATGGCAGTGAGTATGATGTCCTGGCTGCCGTGAGCCATCTGCGACTTAAACTCAAAGCTGCCGGTAAAAAGGTAAAGACCGCCGAGGACTTTATTCAATACTGTGCTTCCAGGTCTTCTATATCCGGTGAGCCCTATCTGATACGCCTTGCCGACGGCGCTACTCTGAAATCGGAAACCTTTTTCAGGAACAAACTGAAAGAATATTCTCTGGCGAATAGCCGCAGGTAAGATACAGCTTATAGTCGTGAATAACAAGAACCTTAGATGCAGTAAATAACTGTTGGTGAATAGTAAGTAAACTGAATAGAGAGACCGAATATAATCCCGGAACAGAAGGAGGGAAGGATATGAAAGTTGTGGCATTTAACGGCAGCGCCCGGAAGGACGGGAATACGGCGATACTTGTCAATTATATCTTCGATGAAATGAAAAAAGAGGGAATAGAGACAGAACTGGTACAGTTCGCTGGGAAGAAGATCAATGGCTGTATGGCATGCAGGAAGTGTTTTGAAAATAAGGACCGGCAGTGTATCCGGAAGGATGATATCGTCAACGACTGCATTTCAAAGATGGTAGAAGCCGATGGTATTATTCTTGCCTCGCCGATTTATTTCGCAGATGTTACCCCGCAGATAAAGGCCCTTATGGACAGGGCGGGATATGTGGCAAAAGCGAATGATGATTTGTTTCGCAGAAAAGTGGGCGCCGCGGTGATCGCTGTTCGTCGTGCCGGCGCGATCCACGGTTTCGACACGCTGAACCATTTTTTCTTAATCAGTCAGATGATCATACCAGGTTCCCAATACTGGAATATCGGTATCGGCAGGGAAAAAGGTGAAGTGGAGAAGGATGAAGAAGGAATACAGATCATGCGTACCCTGGGTAAGAATATGGCCTGGCTGTTGAAGAAGCTTAAAAGCTGAATATTTTCTGTTTTACAGGCGGTTTGTTTAAGGCCTGAGATAAAAGGTTAAAGATAAAAGGTAAGCGGTTTTACGCTTCACGAACCACACTTCACGAGATACATTAAAGCTGTATCAAGCGGAATATGCCAGTTCTAATTTTCTCTTTCTATAAATCATTGCTTTAGGCATAGTGGACGCGATGATCGCCGATGTTTCTTCCGGGCCCAGGTTAAAAGCCATTCTGTTGATA
>JAEAME010001968.1_pt1 | contig 12899 bp, 6 predicted proteins | sample 8958731 | NCBI WGS metagenome assembly JAEAME01 (sample SAMN16933194, study PRJNA681113) | bioreactor sludge metagenome | isolation source: anerobic bioreactor sludge (Control) | place: India:Bengaluru | collected 2018-10-24 | reverse complement strand
TAGCAGCAAGACGGCAATGCCCGGCTTTCAAGTTGCGCCGATGCTTGAAGCGCATTTCGGATCTGTCCATACCGGTTTTGCGCGTCTGGGTATCGAGTCCGGCTCTTGCCTGGGATGCGATCGCTATGACCCGCAATACCGATCATTCCGTTTGCACCGGAAAAATCCGGAGCTTTCGACAAAACAAAGCGGAGGCCAAAATGAAGATCTGTAAAGTTTGCCCGAACAAAATAATTTCCTGTCTGCCGGTTTTTGTCTGGATGATGCTTGCCGCTTTTCCGACACTGCCTGTTCCTGCCCCTGCAGCCCCTCCGGAGGAATCCGCGCTTGTACTCAGCCGGATTCCATCGGAGCTGAAGCCCTATGTGATTGCTCCGGGGCAGCGAATTCACAGACGTGGCAAAGAGAGGGTCTCAGTCTCAGGAACCATTTTCTACCACAAAAACGGTCTCGAGAAAAGCGGTCCGGTCCGGATCATGTGGCAGCACCCGATGAAGATGCGTTTTGATCAGGGGGGCGTGCCGCTGATATATAACCGGAATGCTACTGCGACTCGGGGGGGCGGCGATTCAAAGGCAGCGGACATGATCCAGATGCTGCTGGAGGATTCAGTGGAAGGCCTTTTTGCCCTTCAGGAAAAAAGGATTTCCAGGCGCTTTCTTGGCTCGGGATTCAAATTGGAGGGAGCAACCGAATCGGATCCGGGCATGGATGTAGTGCTGCTGGAATACGCGGACACATTCGGCGAAAAACGCCCAATTCTCAAATCCTACTGGTTTGACAGTTGCACAAAGCTGCTTGGTGTTGTGGCTTATACATCGTCGTCGGGTTCGCTAATCCATGTAGTCATCGACGATTGGCGGGATGTCTCAGGAGAAAAAATCCCATTTCGTATAGAGCGCTGGGAAAATGGCAAGCCGACAATCCGGCTGGCTTTTAGCTCCGCAACCGTTGCCGCCGCAACCAATGACGGCATATTTGGAGGAAATTGAAATGAAGGCAAAATACGCTATAGCGCGAATAATGCTTGCCGCTTGGATCTTGGGATGCGCTTGCGAGCTGAAGGCCGACGAAAGGATTATTTCGCCCGATCGCGGCTTTCAGCCGGCCCACTCCTATTCCATTTCCGGCATAGAATCTATCAACAAGGCAACCGGCGCCCTGTCGCTCCACATTCCGCTCGCACAGTTGCCTGCCGGTCCTGCCGGATTTTCCGCGGGACTGATGCTGGTCTATAACAACAAATACTGGGAAATCGAGATGCCGGACGATGTGTATGCCCTGAGAGAGTCCTTTTCCGGGGGATGGCGCCTCACAATGAGCCCCAATCTCTCGATGGAGTATATCCAGAGTTCAGGCGAAACCGATCCGTGCGGAGCCTTTCAGCCCAACGAGCTCTTTCAGTTGCGGATGGAAAATCCCGACGGGAGCCGTAATGCACTTTTGCTCAGCAGGCCGGCACAGACCATGCTGGGAGCTTGCGAGGCCGGAACGTATCAGATCTCCCCCTTAAAAAACGCCAATGCTTCGAGCGTCTGGTATACCGCCGACGGATCTTTTCAAAGGTTGGAGATAGATGCGCCAAGCGTCAGCGGCATCTGGCCATACAACTCTTCCTGGACACTGTACCGGCCTGACGGTTCATCAGTCCGGTATGAGGTCGCGTCCAAAGTCGTTTATTTGCGGGACAAGAATGGAAACAAAATATCCATAACGAAGACGGTAGATTCGACGGATCCGACACACTCCTACGAAGTCATGACCGATGAATTCGGACGCACGATCCGGCTTGATCATTACGGCCAGTCCAGGGACGAGGTGCGCCAGACGGGCCACAACGGAACTCCGCTGGTCTGGAAGATACATTATGGCGGTCCGGGCGCCATTGTCCCCAATTCATATATTTGCGACAACTCGCTGCTGCTGAATTGCCGCTTTGCTGTCCCTCCACAAATGGTGACCAGTCTGGAGTTGCCAAACAACCTTGCCTATACGTTCGGATATGAGCGAGCCGCGCCGTTTGCATCGAACTATCGTGAGCTCCGCACAATGACGATGCCCACGGGCGCCAGGGTCGAGTATGGATACAAGCTGGATACGGTTTCCACGCCGACGCGCTATTACATTGTCCTGGCAAATCCACTCACTTCCAAGACTGTATCGGCAAACGGCGAAACCGTCGAAAACTGGGAATTCACTTTTGACATAGCTCAGAGCACGGGTGAGTATTGGCGCAATACGCATAAAGCTCCCGACGGCGGGATTACGGTCCATGAATTCAAGAGTGTTACCTATAAGTCAGGACTCCCCGTGAATGCCGGACTTATCACCAGGATCGTGAATCCGGACGGCTCCATCATCAACCGGGAATGGCAGAACAACTTTCCGCGCGAGGCGCCTTTAAGTCTTGTGCAAGCAAATCCGTGGGTACGGCGCGAGTATGCGACCACTGCCGGCGCATCAGAGAGCCCGATGGCTACTTCGGTCAAGGTATTCTCGGTGGACAAGAACGGAAACACCACCTCCATCGAGGAGAGGGGATGGCTTCGCTATACCTCGACCATGCCGAGCCCGTCCAGCGCCGCTTTGCTAAGAAAATCCGTAAACACGTATGTCAACGGAGCTGGCGATTCGGTCAGCCTCCTGACAGATACAAAAGCATATTCCTATGCCAATCTGGCGCAACCTGCGGCTCCGCGCAATCTGCTGGCCTCCACCGAAATCCGGGACGGCAGTGGAACCGTTAAATCCCGCAGCCAGTATGAATATGTGGAGACGAACCCTCCTCGCATGACTGGAAACCTGGTGACGGAATATCACTGGGATTCAAGCATTCCCGGCTTTTCCAGCATCAATCCGGCAACTGTCCTGAACGAGGGCAACGCGGTGATGCGGAAATATGAATATTCACCGCGGGGGAATCTAAAAAGGGAAATAGACGCCCGTAACCTGGAGACGACCCACGACTACGGATTTATCGCCGGATGCCCTCCGGGCGGATCTGCATATGCGGATCTGTATAAAACGGCTTCTCACCAGGGACGGGATGGAGCATCGGCACTGTTGAACTGGTCTTACAACTACAACTGTCATTCGGGGAAGCTGATTTCTTCAACAGATCCCAATTCTCTGGTGACGGGATACAGCTATGACAATTACGGGAGGCCGACGGTAATCACCGACGGCAACTACCGGAAGACCGTTCACACTTACAATGACGCCATGCTTTGGATTACCACGCAAAAAGATGTCAAAACCTTCGGCGATTTGCGCAATGTGTCCGTGCTTCACTATGACGCGCTCGGGCGTATCCGGCTCGCGCGTCAGCTGGAAGCTTCCGTCGCCGATCCGGCGGCCGCGGCTGCGGACGAATCGCTCGGGATACGGACGGATACGAAATATGTATACGCCTTGAACCGCAACGAGACGTGGATGTCGAATCCATATCGCGTGGGAGAAGCAAATGCTCCGACACGGGGCTGGACGGTTAAACGGCTCGACAAGATGGGACGAGCCTGCGTGGAAGAATGGTTTATGGGCGACACTGCGCCGGCAGTCGGATCAAACTGCGAGCTTTCCTCAGGGGCGACGGGGGCAGTGACGCACAAATATGATGCGGTTTTAAATTACACTTCGGAAGAGATTGCCGATACTGCAGGAAAAAGCCGCCGGATGTACCGCGATGTACTGGGCCGCCTGGTTGCCGTGAGAGAAGATCCCGCGTCGGCCAAATATGACACTTATTACCAATATGATGCGCTGGACAACCTTACCGGCGCAAGACAGGCAGGTTCCTGCAGCAGCGTCAATCCTATCTATTCTCCGTGCGCGGGAGGACAGACGCGAACGTTCAGTTACGATTCCCTAAAACGCTTGTCAGCGGCGACCAATCCGGAAATGGGGGGAGGCAGTCTGACCTACGGCTATGATGGAAACGGCAACGTCGTGAACAAAGTCAGTTCAGGAAGCCCCACCCTGCTCGTGCGCTATACCTATGATTCATTGAATCGGATCAAAACCCGAGACTACAGCGACGGGACGCCGCCGGCAACATTTTGTTACGACGGCACATACTGGAACGGGAGTCTCGGCGGGTGCAGCGGGTCTCCCATTTCGCCGGCCAGGGGCCATCTGACCGAAGCCGCTACCGAGGCGTCCCGAACATCTTATGTCTATAATCCGGCCGGTCAGGTTGCCGAAAGCACACAGACGACCGCGGGGCGGTCATACGCATTTCGATACACATACAATGCAGCTTTTGCCCTGGTTTCGGAAACCTATCCCGGCGGACGGAAGATTTCGGCAGAGTTTGACGATGCGGGACGCTCCAGGCAAATCTGGGGACAGTATGGAGCTGCAGCACAAATCTATGCCGGGAACTCAAACGAAGGAATTCAGTACGCCGCCCACGGTGCAATTTCCTCCATGATGCTGGGCAACGGCCTCGTGGAGACGAGGGCGTATAACAGTCGTTTACAGCCGGTTAAAATACAGGCCGGCGGTCTTCTCACCCTGCTGACCTGCTACCAGGCGGGCGATGATTCAATCTGTCCCGCGCTCACATCCGTTTCTTCGAACACCGGCGATGTCCAGGGTCAAAAAATCCTGAGAGGCGGTCAGAGCTGGACTCACAAGTTCACCTATGACGGGCTTCATCGCCTGAGTTCGGCATCCGAAACAAGCGTCTGGCATCAAGATTTCGGATATGACGCATATGGGAACCAGTGGATCTTGAGCTCAAACGGTTTGCCGGCGAATGCATTGACTCCTGCCGGTTCAAATGCCTTTTCGGCTGCGACCAACCGTCTGGCAAACCTGGACTATGATCCGCGAGGCAATCTGAAACAGTACGGTCCGTATTCCCTGGCATACGACGGGGAGGATCGGATTGTCTCGGCCGGCGGAACCACCCCTTCAACGAAGTATGAATATGACGGGGAAGGACGGCGTGTTCGCGCGCATATTTGTCCGGGAGCACTTCAATGCGTTCCCGGCGCGGAGGCCGACGCGACTACTTATGTGTACGACGCATTCGGAAGACTGGCGGCGGAATACGGCCCTGCTTCCGCAAGCGCGGGGACCAGCTATTTCACGCTGGATCATCTCGGATCGACCCGGCTGGAAACAGATGCCGCAGGGCAGCAGGCGCGATGCATCGACTATTTGCCCTTTGGTCAGGAGATTCCCGCGTGGCTGGCAGGCCGCTCCTCCTGTTTTTCCGCCGGAGACATCAAGATAAAGTTTGCGGGAAAAGAAAGGGACGCTGAGACCGGGCTTGATTTTTCTCTCGCACGCTACTACTCCGGACCACAGGGGCGATTCACTTCTCCCGATCCTCTGAATATTCCCGCACTGCAGCGACTGGATCCCAGGAAGTTTGCGGACATAATTGCGGATCCGCAAAACTGGAACGGGTATATGTACGCACGCAACAATCCGCTTAAAAACATAGATCCCGACGGCTTTTTAACCATCATTGTGGCCGGGACCTGGAACAACCAGAGGGAATGGCAGAGATCAGTTTTCCGGGCGGAGGTGGAGAAGACATTTGGTGAAACGGCGACGTTTCTGCCCAACGATCGCATGGGGGTGTCCACCCAGGCCCGGTCCGCGGCAGCCAAGCAGTTGAATGAGATGATCGCCGCCCACAAATTCGCTCCGGGAGAGAAATTGAACATTGTTGCTCACAGCCATGGGGGGAATGTGGTGGCCGAAGCCATTCAAAAAGGAATGATGCATAAAATTGACACTCTCGTGACCATGGCAACACCGATCCGGCCTGATTATCAGTTCGACCAGTCAAAGATTGGCCAGCATCTCAACGTATTTTCACGCAAAGACATGGTTCAGCGAGCAGGGGGTATGACGTACAATTTCCCGGGCACCCTGGTGCCGGGATTTATCCCGGCCGGGCGGAAGCTGGATCTTCCGGGAGTAAAAAACCTGGACGCTACGTCAGAAGCCGGCGGCCATTCGGAATTGTGGACAAAACCGGGAACATGGAACAAAATTATCGCACCTGAGATAAAAAAATGAAGACACTTACATGCATTATCCTGTCGGGAGTGGTTACCTGTGCGATCGCTCTCTCGCTGCTTCTGATTGAGTATCCCTGGAGCATTTATGCCGCGTTCAGCTTCGGCAAAGGGGAAACGTTTGCTGCCTATCTGCTGGCAGCATTTATTGTCGCGGCCGTGGGAGCGATGGCCACGGCCCTGTGCCTGAGCGCGTTCCGGGGATCCCTTCTGCTGTGCACCGTGATGTGTTGCGCCGGAATGTTTGTGTTCCTATCCCTGTTTGCGTTTCTTTTTGGGCCTGTCGGTCTCGATGTGCCCGGAACAAGGCTGAACGGCATATTCTTCTCCGAGTCGAGATTCCTAAATTTCATCTTCTTTGTCGCGGCGCCGGCATCCATTGCCGGCGCCGCCCTCTGCGGCTGGCTGGCGCGCAAATGTATTGGTGCACGATCCCGGTCGACGAACTAACGATCTGTCACGCATTGCACGAATTCAAAAAACAGATTCGTGAAGTTCGTGTAGCAAGCACGCAATTTCTTATTTGTGAGCAAGAAGTACCATGAGGGTGGTCATGTGCATCCCAGGATCATATTCCTGTCTTGGCCGCGCCGGGAAACGCTAAAGGCCGGGAAAAGTTACGCTCAAACTTACAGCGAGCTGTTAGATATCGGGAGATGAAACAGAATGCTTTTTCGCGTGCAGTCCGCTGCGGTTTTCGGCATCAAGGCGTACCCGATCTCTGTTGAAGTGGACCTCAGCTCCGGCGAGAAGCTGAATTTGATGACCGTCGGACTTCCGGACACGGCGGTGCGTGAAAGCAGCGAGCGGGTAAAGGCGGCCTTGCGCAACTGCGGTTTTATCCTGCCGGCGCAGCACATCACAATCAATCTCGCTCCCGCTGATCTGAAGAAAGAAGGCTCTGCCTTTGATCTGCCGATGGCGGTTGGGATCCTGGGTGCGTCCGGCTGCGTGCACACTCAAAACCTTTCGGCATTCCTTTTTATGGGGGAACTCTCGCTGGACGGCTCTATCCGGCCGGTCAAGGGGACTCTTTCCATGGCGGCAATGGCCCGGGAGAAGGGAATGCGTCATTTGATTGTTCCGGAAGCGAATGCACGTGAAGCGGCGGTAGTGGAAGGGATCCGCGCGTTCCCGGTGCGGAACTTGTCGCAGGTAGTGGAACTGCTCAACGGTAAGGAGCCCTGGATCCCGCTGGCGGTGGACCGGGCACAGCTGCTGGCCCAGCAAAGCAATTACGACGTCGATTTCAAAGACGTAAAGGGCCAGTATCAAGCCAAGCGAGCCATGGAGGTGGCCGTAGCCGGAGGACACAATATCTTATTGATCGGTCCACCGGGCTCCGGCAAAACGATGCTGGCGCGAAGACTTCCGACTATTCTACCGCCGATAAGTTTCGATGAAGCGATCGAGACAACTAAAATTCATTCGGTTGCGGGAATGCTCTCGGACAGGGCTGGGCTTATAGCGGTGCGCCCTTTCCGCGCCCCGCATCACACGATTTCGGATGCCGGCTTGATCGGGGGTGGGACGATACCGCGGCCCGGAGAAGTCAGTCTGGCACACAACGGCGTGTTGTTTTTGGATGAGTTGCCGGAGTTTCACCGGCATGTGCTCGACGTGTTGCGCCAGCCGTTGGAGGACGGGGAGGTCACCATCGCGCGTGCAGCGATGTCTCTGACGTTTCCCGCGCGCTTCATGCTGGCGGCGGCCATGAATCCCTGTCAGTGCGGCTTTTATGGAGATGTTTTGCACGACTGCACGTGCACCCCACCGCTGATCCAGCGCTACCTGGCGCGGGTTTCCGGCCCGCTGATGGACCGCATCGATCTGCACATCCAGGTTCCCGCCGTGAAATACAAAGAGCTGGCGCAGGACGAGAAGTCCGAGGAATCCGCCGCAATCCGCGAGCGCATACTTGCCGCCCGCTATCTTCAGGGCAAGCGCCTCGAAGGATTCGGCATCTACTGCAACGCGCAGATGACGCCGCGCACGCTGCGGCGCTTCTGCAGGCTGGATTCGGAATCCGAGAAGCAGATGGAAAACGCCATCACGCGCATCGGATTGTCGGCCCGCGCTTATGACAGGATACTGCGCGTGTCGCGCACAATGGCCGATCTTGAAGGAATAGACAGGATCCAGGCTCGCCACGTCTCCGAAGCCATCCAATACCGCACCCTCGACCGTACCTACTGGCAGCAGCAATAATTGCCGCAGTCATTCCCGTTAAAAGTCCCCCTGGTGTCCGCCATATCTGTTTTCGAGCAAACCCGCATCTTGCTCCGCCTTTCGATTTGTTTGAAATCCATTATGAAGCTTTCTCCAAAGCCGGCTCTACTTTCGGTCCGCTGCGTGTCTCTCCCTTCGTCGATTGGTACGACCATTGGATTTGGTATAAAGCATGCCTGCCTGCCCCATTGTTTATGGCTGCAGAAAGAATGAACTCCGGGGCAACAATTATCTCGATCGGAGCCAATAAAAAAATAATGGGATGTTCGGTAGGCGATTCTCCCTGCTTTGCGTTCTTGATCTGTAGGGCCAAAGAATATGAGAAGTCATATTGGCAAGGAAGGTAGCTATGACCCACGATCTTGCTTCAATATTCTTAGAAGTTGATAAGCGGATTTTCGACGCGACGCAGAGCAATGGTACTTGCGTCTTCAGAAGCCTGTAAGGAGAAGATATGCCGGGCAAAAATATATACTGTTCGTTCCGCTTCACCAAAATCCCTACAAAAGGCTGCGCAACGATCCTTGCATTGTTGGCGTGCTGGCTGTTGCTGCAGGCGGGGAGCACTTGGAGCCAGCAAACCCAGCGGGAATACGTCTATCTGGATGGGAAACTGGTCTCGGCGGAAACCAACTCCATAACTCCGCTGGCCGTCAATGTCACATCGCCGACATCGAGTCCGACCTACATCACAAGCTCCGGTACGGTCACACTGAGCGGCAGCCTTTCGGGCCATTCGGGCGCCGCGCAGGTGATCTGGACCAGCGATCGCGGCTCAAGCGGCAGTTGCAGTGGAACCGCCTCCTGGACCTGCGGCAGCATACCGCTGCTTGGAGGCGCAAACGGCCTCGTAATCACGGCCCGGGATTCGGTTTTCAGCAGCGGCGCCGATATCCTGACTGTCACGAAATGCGAGTATGCGATTTCTCCGACTTCGGTCTATATAGGCGGCCAGGGGGGAGGGGGAAACGTAAGCGTTACGACAAGTTCCGGCTGCTCCTGGACGGCCTCCAGCAATAACGCCTGGATCACCGTTACGGGTGGAAGCAGCGGAAGCGGCAGCGGAACGGTCAGCTATTCTGTTGCGGCAAACGGCGGGGCAGCCCGCGACGGCAGCATCACAATCGCCGGACAGACATTTACCGTCAGCCAGGGCGCCTGCCCGTTCTGCGGCGACGGGATATGCACCGAAAGCTGTGCCACATGCCCACAGGATTGCTGCCCGGGATGCGATACCCAGTGCATGGCTACATGTCTCTGGTATGGCTATCCCCTCGAATATTGCGCACTCCAGTGCGGATGCTATTAGCGCTAGGCGCTTTTTATGAGTGCAAAGGCCGGCAAAGGCCGGTGGAGAAATAATATGACCAACGTAGAAGCGAACATTTTGGGCAGACGGCCCCTATCCTTGTTTCTGGCCACAGTGTTGATCATGGCTGTCATCAGCGTCACAGCCGACGGCCAGTCGAAGGAAGCAAATCCAGTCTTAAGCAATGTGAGAGTAGGCGCTCCCGGTATTTTTCTTCAGCAGGCGGAGGCGTTGGGTTTACGCCTGAATACGCCCGGGAAGGAAAGGACGGTTTACAGCGGACAGCTTTTCGACCAGGATGGCAAATCTTCCCCCGCCCGGGTAATCCATCAAATGCCCGGCCTGGTCCGGCTGGAAGGCTTCAAGGACGGAGGCGCATCGTTGTCGTTTGACGGCCGGCAGGCAATCGGAATCACGAACCGCAAAAGCGATGAATCCTTAATAGAGACCTTCCTTGCCGATTTCCCCGAAGGATTGTTTGCATCGGTTCAAAACGGGGCCGCAGTCCGGCTGATAGGCCGCGGTTTCGGGCCCGATCCCCTGCTTCAACCTGACTATAAGGGGATCCGGTACGATATTTACGACATCGCGGATAAAGTCCGCTGCCGGCAGGATCAACTTACCCGCTCGAAATTATACTACTTCGATTCCCGCACGGGATTGCTGCAAAGCGTCAGATATTACGACCGCTCGGTTTCCCCGCCAATCAAGATGGAGACGCGTTTCTCCGAATGGGGATACATCGACGGATCGGCTTACCCCGCACTGGTCGAGCACTATGAGGACGGCAAGCTGGTATTCACGTTCATCGCCGAACAGATCGAGGGTGGAGCATCGATTGACAAGACTAATTTTGAATAATGCAAAGAGGAAATCCAAAATGCCATACACACGCAGCATTTACACGCTTTTCTTCTTGATTCTGGCCGGCGGGATTCTGTCGGGGGCCAGGGCTCAGGACCTGGACACGCATCCTACGCGCGGTTTCATGCCCAACATGGACCAGTTGAGCAGCCCGGTGGACAATATCGAGATCAGCAGCGGCAAATTGCATTTGCAGATTCCTTTGGCATCCTTGCCGCGCGGCAAAGGGGGGACGGGATTCGATCTCAATCTCGAGTATGACTCCCATTTGTATGATGTGCTGCCGGACACACAATATATTTACTACAACAACCAGTGGAGAAGCTATTTATACAAGTATCTTTATTCTACAACTTCAACGGGCGGATGGACTTATAGCGCGCAGAACTATCAAATTGAGCAGGAAAACAAAGTGGGAGCCATCGTAGGTTCCGATTGTTTGCAGCACCCGCTTTATAGTGAGACAAACATAAGAAATATCCGCTACCGACTGGTATTGCCCGACGGCAGCATGCATATCCTGCAATTAAGAGGATATGAGGACTATTTCCCGATGGATACAGGGGATGGATATAGCGCGATGGCAATGAGTGGGCGTTCAAACGCATGCGCGCGCGATTATCATGACTGGCCCGAGCAATATGTCGGCTGGCTGACTTACTATACAAACGATGGAAGTTATCTGAAATTTGAGGTTTATGCGGATGGGACCTTGTCGTACTTGTGGAACTGGAAATTATATTATCCGGATGGAAGGCGGGTCATAAAGGAAGACGGAGTCACCAAGGTCTATGATGCAAATGGCAACTACATAAGCATAACCAATGCCTGCTACGATCCTCCTCCCGGCGGAGACTGCAGCGAGCTGTATACATCAACCAAAGATGCCTCCGGCCGCGAAATCAAGATCGACTATAATGCTGATGTTTTAGGCGATACCTGGAAGCGAGATCGGGTAACTGCCCCTGGTCCGAACGGCGATGTAACCTACACAATCGACTGGCATGCGCTGGACATCGGCGAAGACGCCCGAACGTATCTTGTGGGCCAATATGTAGACAATTCGTGGGTCTCTGCTCCTATCGCCACTCGGTTCTGGACAGTTAAATATGTACAACTTCCTTCTCCCCAGTATCGACCAGACTATCCGGTTCCGTTGGGCGATGAGCCTCCGGAGGAACTCAGCTACGAATTCGATTACTGGGACGACAGTGGCGATGGATACGGCCAATTGAATCATATGAGAATGCCATCGGGCGCTGAGTACGATTACGAGTATCTTATGACGGCATTTCCTTCCTCATTTGGAGCCGACAAGATTGCGCATGCGATCATGGTAACCGGCAAAACGATCACATACGAATCCATCAATCAGAACTATCAGAATTATGTCGGTGAAATGCAGTGGTTATACGGGTACTACGGGAATTGGACATACGTTACAAGCCCGGATGGCGGAATAACCAGGCATTATCTTGAGAGAGATTCGTCGTCATGGGACGGGAATCTGGTAACAAGAATTGAGGAGCCGAACGGATCGATTCGAACGCGGCAGTGGGCGAGAAACGCAACGTACGGCTTAAGAGATCAATATTTTACGCCCGGCAATCCATACATAGCGAAGGAGATCCTGACGGCAGGCAATCTGTCTGGGGATCCAACGAAGAGCGCGATCACAGACTTTTCGTACGACAAGAACGGAAACCTGCTTTCCAAGATCGAATACGACTGGGTCGACTATCCCAGTACGACGGGAGTCGGGCTAAAGCGCAAGACCGAGTTCAATTACTATGTCACGGTTCCGGATGCTTCGGCCTACCCGGTGACCAACGACGTCAATGCCTACTGGAATCCGCACAACACGTCACTGTGGGCGGCAGGCACGGCGCGGCGGCTCAATGCCGTCAAGCGGCGCAAAATTTCCAATGGTTCCACGGCCTACGCCGCGACCGAATATACGTATGATTCCCCGTACAGCAAGGGCAACGTCACGGCCGAGAAGCGGTGGGATAGCGTCAAATCCCCCAACCTGCCCGCGCTCGGGCAACTGTCCTTATCGAATTCGCAAGTGCTGTCGCGCGTATACGATTCGTACGGAAACCTGACGGATATCTACGAACCGGAAGTCCGGACGCATATTACCTATGATGCCGCGGCAAATGTGGTAACGCGTGTGGATACGGGCTATGGGACAAGCGCGCAGCGCTCCATGCAATATAGCTGGCTGTATAAGGATGCGGCCATCGGGTCAAAGACGGACATCGATAACAATTTCACGACCTCGTATACATACGACCATGTGGGCCGGCAGTTGACGATGACCGAAGGCAGTCTCAGACGCACGGTCACAAGCTACGATGACGTGAACCGCAAGGTCGCAACCACGGGCGACTTGCGCACCTATATGGACGGGAAGCTGCAGACTGTAACGCACTACGATCAGCTTGGCCGGGTCAATCTGG
>JAEAME010001967.1_pt1 | contig 12901 bp, 9 predicted proteins | sample 8958731 | NCBI WGS metagenome assembly JAEAME01 (sample SAMN16933194, study PRJNA681113) | bioreactor sludge metagenome | isolation source: anerobic bioreactor sludge (Control) | place: India:Bengaluru | collected 2018-10-24 | reverse complement strand
AAATGCTTGCTAACCCGGTTTTCTTTTGGGGGCCGGGAACGATTCCCAAAGCCAGGCCAAAACAAGGTGGAATAATGAATGCCAGGATATTGCTGGTTGACGACGACCAGCTTCTGCGTGAGGTCATCGGAGACTTTTTGCGCTCCAGGGGCCATGAAGTGGACATCGCGGCAACCAAAAAAGAGGCTGTGGATTTTTTGCGACAGAAGCGCTATGATCTGGCCCTGATCGACCACGGCGGCAGGCAACGCAGCGGGATAAAGTTGATGCGGGAGTTCCGACAGGCCGATCCGAACGTGTTTTGCCTCATCATGACCGGCTTTTCAGCCCAGAAAGCGGTGGAGGCGGCAATGCAGCAAGGGGTTTCGGACTACATCCTGAAACCTTTTCAACTGGAGGAGCTGCTGAACCTCCTGCAAAAATATCTCTGAAGCCATGTATGAATTGAGCCTCCGATCCCCCTCCCTCCAAGGCTTGGCCAGTCCGGCCATCTGGATCGACCCGCGCTTCATGCTGGCGGTGGCGGAACTGCATCAGATCGAAGCTCTGCAATTGCTTTGCCACAAAGGCGAACAGCTGGTTGCCGCGCTTCCTCTCTACGAAAAGAAAAGCCTGGGCCTGCGGCGGCTGATCTGCCCCATGAGCGCCTACTATCACGGTTTGTGGTTCTTTTGGGAACCGGGACGGGAGGCGAACCGCAACCTGCTGGACGAACTCAGGGTCGCCACGGAGGTGGCTCAGTTCCTGAGATCCCGCTACAAGCGCCTCCAACTCAACCTCGCGCCCCATAACAGAGATGTGCGCGGCTTCACCTGGCAAGGCCTGAAAGCGGTTCCCTACTACACTTTCACCCACTCCAGCGAGGCGGAACTGCGTGTCTTGAAGGACGAGCGCAAGAAGCTGAAAGCGGCCCGGGAGCACGATTACCGGCTGGTGGAGGCTTACCTCCCGGAGGAGTTCATCACCCTGTTGAAAGACCTTTACGCCCGCAAGCAGAAAAGCCTGGGCGTTTCCTACCCAAGATTCAAAACTTGGATGGAGGCACTGCACCGGGAGGAACTGCTGGCCCAGTTCAACCTGATGGAGGACGGCAGGATCGTGAGCACCAATCTCATCGTGGGCGGGGCGAATGACAGCACCGGCTATTCCATCATGCGCAGCACCATCCCCCAGGACCTGAAAAGCGGGGCCAGCGCACTCCACAGCCTGCTGCTGGCGGAGCAGCTGAAGCAGCGGTTTGCCAAGCTGGATTTTTGCGGCGCAAATTATCCGGAGGTGGCCAGGTTCAAAGCCGCCCTGGGATTCAAATTGGAGCTGTTCTTCCGGATCACGGGCTGAACGATTGTTATGGCAGAACAAGAGGAACCATGCAGAGAATAACTGTACTGAAAGGCGGCGATTCCCCCGAGCGGGAGGTTTCGCTGGTGAGCGGGGCCGCCATCGCGGCAGGGCTGCGCGAACAGGGATACGGGGTGGCGGAGCTCGATCCGGCCGATTACGCGGATTTGGACCAAATATTGGCCAAGCTCAGGGAACTGGGAACGGAACTGGTGTTCCTCGGCCTCCACGGCGGCTCCGGCGAAAACGGACAGCTGCAGGCGGCGCTGGACCTGGCGGGATTCCGCTACACGGGATCGGGCTTTCAAGCCTGCGCCATCACCATGGACAAATATGCCTCCAAACTGCTGGCCCAAGCTGAAGGGGTGCCGGTGGCTGACTGGGTGCTGCTGCGAGGGGACCAGTTGGGTGATTATGAGGACCTGCGCGATCTCCAGGGCATCGTTGACAAGCTGGGCCTGCCGCTGATCGTGAAACCAAACGACGGCGGCTCCTCGGTTGGCATCAGCAAGGTGGAGGATCCCTCCGCTCTCAAGGACGCCACCCGGCTTGCCCTCAAATACAGTGCCAGCGCACTCTTGGAACGCTACATCCCCGGCCGCGAGCTCACCGCCACCGTCCTGGACGGCCAGGCCCTGCCCCTGGTGGAAATCAGGCCCCGGAACGGCTGGTACGACTATGAGAACAAATACAACGCCGGCCGCTCCGAATATCTGGCCCCGGCCCCCGTGGATGAATCCCTCTCCCAGCTGGTCCAGCTCTACGCGGAGCGGCTTTGGCAGGTGTTCGGACTGCGGGGCTACGCGCGGATCGATTTTCGCTACGACGGCGACCAACCCTATTTCCTGGAAGTGAACACCCTGCCAGGGATGACCCCCCTCAGCCTGACCCCGATGGCCGCCAAGGCTGTGGGGATCAGCTTTGCGGACCTGGTGGACCGGATAGTCCGCCTCGCTTTAACATGACACCCAAATAAAGAGGCAAGATGAAAAAACATCTTCTCATCCTGATGGCCCTGTTGCTGGCGCTGACCGCGCTTTGGTCCGCTCATCCGGACATCACGCCCTGGTTCACGCCCCACATGATCCACGTGAATTCCTTCAAGACGGCCAGTTTCGATCCCACCACGCCCTGGAACCAGCCTATCCTGACGTCTTTGCTGATCAGCAACACTTCCGACACCGCCTTCCGCTTCTACATGAAACTGGAGATCGGCTGGAGCGGAGTGGAAGGACCCCTGGTAACGGCCAAATACATTTCCGAGCAGGCGATCCCCGCCCACGGCCAGTTTACCCCGCTCACCAACCAGGACCTGATCACCAACCAGGCTTCCACCTTGTTCAACCGCGTGGGCAGCATCGATTTTTCCCTGGATGACATCACAAGCCGCAGCCCGGTGTTGCGCGACGCGGTGCTGGCGGGCTATTTTCCGGACGGAGTGCTCAGCCTGCGGGTGCTGGTGCAGCCGGAAAGCAGCGGACACGAAAACTGGAGCGGGGCGAGCGAGGCCACATTTACGATCTGGGTCGCCAGCGCCGGCGCCATCTCTTTGATCAGCCCGGGCGCGCCAGCCGGTTCCAATCCGCCGGTGGCGGACCAAAATCCCCTGAACTTCCTCTGGAACAGCATCGACACCGAGATCAACCTATACCGGCTCACGATCCGGGAGTATCCGCAGAATCTGCCCCCGGAGGTGAACAGCCTCGTGAACACCGGCTCTTTGTTTTACGATAATTTTGTTTCCGGCAACCAGTTCGCGGAATTTCTGCCCTTCACGCCGGGCAACCATTATGCCTGGCGGATCAGCACCAACCGCTGGACGGAGCTGGATCCCCTTGTCCTCCCCGGTCCCTGGCGCGACGGCGACCCTGGCCTGATCACCAGCGGCTGGAACGTTTTCCAATACAGCATGTTCGAGAGTGGGGAGGATCCTGCGCACAGGATCGCCGCGGTGCTCAATTCGCTCAATGAAGACAAGCTGGAAGCCCTTTTCAACGAAGGATTCCGGCCCACGGGCGAGCTCATCTGGAAAGGCCGTTCCCATCGCGGCCAGGCCGCCATCGACCTCATCGATCAGTTAGCCGGCCAGCATGTGCAGATCAAGGTTTGGGAGGGAAGATGAACAAGATCCTCTTGATCACCGGGCTTTCTCTGTTCTGTTCCGCGGCGCTCTCGGCTGCCGGGATCGCGGTCGTCTCCACCAACACCGGCCAAAACACCCTGCTCCGCGCCAACCGGAAGATGAAATTCGCCTCAGGGGCTATCCTGGAACATTTCGACCTGCTTGAAACCGGGACCGACTCCGCCCTGGCCTGCAAATTCGCCGATTCCGGGGCAACCTGCCAGCTCTTTTCCCACGCCACCGCCAGGGTCAACTCCACTCCCTGGCTGGAGGGCTGGAACAACGAAGTGGAGCTGGGCCAGGGCAGCGTTTACGTGCGCCGCCAGCCTGGGCCGGGCATCTTCACTGTCACGTCCGGGATGGCCCGGGTCCGCTCCCAAAGCGCCTCTTTCCTGGTGAAGAAAGCGGGCGGAGGCAAGACCCGCCTGACGGTGCTGGAGGGAAGCGTGGAGGTCGCGAACGAATCCGGCGCCGCCACAGTGGAAGCAGGCAAAACGGCGGAATTTTCCGACCGCGGGGAGCTGAAGGTGTTTCCCGCCAGGGATTCCGATCTCAGCCCGGAGGAACTGGCACTGTTGGAACCTTCGCCGCTGCAGGGTCAGCGCGCCATCACCGTGCCGATGGCCGACCACCAGGGCCGGGTTAGATATGTGGATCTGGTCTGGTGAGGCGCTCCATGAAAAACCTCCTCCTTCTCCTTTCACTGGTTGCCCTCAGCGCTTCCCTGCCCGCCATTCTGTTCTATCACGACTCTCCCCAAACCTTTGTTCCCGGAACCGATGTGAACCTCAGTTTCGAGATATTGGATGGATTTGACGCCATCGCCAAAATTGATCTTTGCCTGCTGGCCTTCGACCGCCCCGTGGTGAGGAAAACGATGGAGGAGCCAATGCCCGGCTGCCAGGTCTTCTCGGCTCTCCTGTCTCCGCAGGAGCTGCAGGCTGCCCCCTATCAGTACTGGTTTGAAATTGAGTTCACAGATGCCTCCATATTCCTCTATCCCGATGAACAGCGCGGGGAATTTTATTTCACCCTCAGCGCCGAAGAGCAGCTTGAAACCGTGGTCCCCGGTCCCGATGAACCTGACGCCGCGGGTTTCGTTTTGTTGAGCACCAACGACGCCTTTGCCCAACAGGGCGAATATGTGCTGGCGGTTTCCTACTTCGCCCTGGCCGAGTGCGTGGACCCCCTCACCATCCAGGTTTGGGTGAACGGCCGCGACGTCACCTCCAAATCAGTGATCACGGAAACCCTGCTCAGTTACCGCGATCCCAAACCCAGGACGGACCGATATGAGGCGGTGATCACAGCCCTAGACCGCGAAGGCCGGCCGCTGAGGTCCGCCACTTTCACCACCCCGGTGGATCCCACAAGCGGCAAAGCCAGGCTGGAAACCTGGGGCGGCGTTAATTTCGCCTATAACTTCCACAGCTATCAGCATCCATAAGAGTATGCGTACAACCAGCCTGAAGACCCAAAAAACAACTACGCCGGCTGGCTGGACCTTTACGCCCACTACAAGCAGCTCAAAATGAACCTGAACGTCCTCCACTCCAGCTTTGAGGATTCCCTCCGCCAATCCGTGGACCGCTACCGCGTGGGCCTGGAACTGGGCTTTCTGAGCCTCCAGGCCGGAGACCATGTGCCCCAGCTTAGCCCTCTGGCGATGAGCAACAAAAGCATCCGCGGCCTCTACGGCAGCCTCAAGGGAAAGTACATCGGTCTGGAGCTCACGGGTGGGGAAATGGTGCGCAAAACCGTTGCCGGAGACGATCCGGACCTGGTGACGGCCTTCCGCCAGCAAGCCTTGGGAGGCAAGCTGCGCCTCGGCTCCGAACAGGGGCTTTCGATGTCCCTCACCCTGGCCCGCAACCGCGATCTGATCGACTCCCTGGATCCCGCTGACTTCATCTGGTACGATCCCGACACCGCCGACACCCTCTTCGTGGTGGCCCCCCAGGACAATCTAGTGGCCAGTTTTGCCACCCGCGTCAACCTCCCCGGCCTGAACACCGATCTGGGCGTGGAAGTGGCCGGCAGCCTCTACAACCGCAACACCTGGCCGGGACCCATCACCGCGGAGGAGATAGGCCAATACGTGGGCGGGTTCGATTACATCGATCCCGCGGACCTGGCAGATGTTTTTGTGATCAACCGCAACATGGAGCCCATCCTCCCCGGCCTGCCCAACTGCGCTGCCCGGGGATATCTACGCAGCAACATCCTGAACAACATCATCTCCGTGGAAGCCGCCGCCACCGGGCCGGTTTACCATGCCCTGAGCACCTGGGGGCAGAAACCCGACACCAAGACGCTTACGGTTTCCGACATGTTCAACCTTGGCCGCTTTCTCTTCCTCTCCGGCGCCTATTCCTGGCAGCAGGACAACCTCTTCGGCACCGCCCGGGACACCAATACCTACCACAACTGGCATCTGCAGGGCACCCTGCGCTTCCTGAAGCATTTCAGCCTGCGTGGGGCCTGGTTCCAAAGCGCCGCAGCCAACGCCGCCAATCCCGCCGTGGGTGAGGGCATCGACTTCCTGCCCTATCGCCGGAACTCCCATGCTTATACTCTGGGAGCGGGCTTTAACAACCCCAGGGTGAACTACCTGCCCTGGCTCTGTGAGCTCAGCTATCGCAACGGGACGGATTTCAGTGAGACCATCGATCTCGCGGATTATCGGAACAGCAATAACAGCGTTAACCTCAGCCTCGTCAGCAAATTTGGCAAAACCCCGCTGCGGCTGCAGCTCTACGCTTCCCTTGCCGGGATAAAGAGGGCATTGCCGGATTACGACCCGGCGACCGCCTGTAACGGCCCCAGCGATCACCCCCGCCTCAGTTATTCGCTCTCCAACAGCCTCAGCTACCAGGCCTGGCTCAGTTATTCGCTCTTCGAGGACAAGCTGATCCCCTGGCTGCAGTACCGCCGCTCGGATTATGACGAAGCCAACACCGGAGCCAGAAGCAACGACCATCTGGCCCTGGGACTGGACACCTGGCCCTGGAAAAACCTGAGCGTCAACACCAGCCTCAACCTCATTACCAGCCTGGTCAAGGATGACAGCGGCCAAAACAGCCAGACCCTCACCTGGAGCCTGACCTTGGGCCAAAGGTTCTGAGGCTGGCGTCGAGCGACGCAGGAGCATCGACGACAGCAGTCCCTCGAGCATCTGCTACAGAAATTCCCAAAACATCGACGATAGCAGATACTCGAGCAGCGCTGGCAGCACATCCAACATCAGCCCTGTCGTCCATGCCCACTGCGTTCGCTGTAAGCCAGGACTTCTGCTGGACAAATCAATCCGCCAGGTTTGTCAATTGTGAAAAAACCTGCCCTACACAGCCCGGTTGACACCAGGAGGGTGCTAGCCAGCCATCCAGCTGTCCACCAAGCGGGGCAGGATCTCTCCCGCCCTGCCTTGGTGGAATTCGTCGAAGAAACTGGGTCCTTTAGTGGGTTGGAGGTTCACGGCGATGGTTTTTGCGCCGAGGTAGCGGGCTGTCATCACGAAGCCGGCGGCGGGATAGACCACCCCGCTGGTGCCCACTACGAGGAAGACGTCGCAGTTTTGGAGCAGGTCGTCGATCTCCTGCATCCGGTAGGGCAATTCACCAAACCAAACAATGTCCGGCCTCAGTTCCCCTTGGCATTTGGGGCAGCGGGGGAGAGCCGGGTCCAAGTCCACCTCTTCCAAGTAAAAGCGGGTTTCGCATCGGGTGCAAAGGCAGGTGCGAAGGGCGCCGTGCATTTCGATCACGCGGGTGTTTCCGGCGGCGGAATGGAGACCGTCCACATTCTGGGTGATGAGGCTGAAATTATTACCCAGCCAGTCTTCCAGCTTCGCCAAGGCCAGATGTCCGGGATTGGGGGAAGCGGCCTGGGCCTGTAGCCACCGGTCTTTGTAGAAACGCCAGACCAGCTCGGGGTCGCTTTCGAAGGCCTGGGGAGTGGCTACATCCTCCACCCGCTGGTTCTCCCAGAGGCCGCCGCTGTCGCGAAAGGTCTTCAGGTTAGATTCGGCGCTGATCCCGGCCCCGGTGAGGACCAGCAGTCTGGTTTGGGGGCAGACGCGGATCATTTCATCAGCATCATCTTGCGGGTGAGTGTGCCTTCCCCGTTGCTGAGGCGGTAGAGGTAAACGCCGCTGGAGACCGCGTTGCCTCGATCATCATCGCCACTCCAGACAGCGCTGTGGGCGCCGGCGGGCAGTTGGGAATCTAGCAGGGAACGCACTTTCTGGCCGCGGAGGTTGAAGATCTCGAGGCGGACTTGAGCGGGTGCGGGGAGCTCGAAACTGATGGTGGTGGTGGGATTGAAGGGGTTGGGGTAGTTGCCGAAAAGGTGGTAGCGGAGTGTTTGGACGGGGTCGTCGTCAGAGCTGAAATCACTTTCCGCGTAAACGTCGTCAATGTACCAGCCTTCGCCTCCCACATAACCATCCGAACCGAAGACAAAGCGGAAGCGGGCCAGGCCGGTGTAGTTCGATATGTCGAATTCCGCCTGGCTCCAGTCGAAGCTGCCGGAATAGACGTTCGTGTCGGCGGGGAAGGGAGAGGCAGGGTTGTTATAGATCCGGTGCGGATAGCCGCCCACGGGGGATATCTGGGTCCAGGGGCCGCCGTCGAGGGATATCTCCACCAAACCGCCGTCCCAGGCGTAGATGGGGGTGGAGTGGCTTTCAGCGTCCATCCAGTGATGGAAATAGAGGCGTCCGTTTTCTCCCAGGGGGATCTCCGGGCTTTCCAGAGCGCCATAGGCGGAGCCGGAATATTCGCCGGATCCGGGTCCGCCAAACTTCATCGACCAGGCGCCTCCGGAAGTGTGGTTGCGGTGGCTTTCACGGTGCCACTGGTTCACGTAGTTGGCCAGGGGGGCAAGGCTGTTCCAGCCGTTGGAGTCGTTTTCGAAAGTGTAATGCTGGTTGCCGATGTAGAGCACGAAATTGCCTTCAAGGGTGTTGCCGTTTTCCGCGCCGATCATGTAGCCGATATCAACCGAACTGCCGATGGGTGTGTCAGGCGAGACCTCGAGTTGGAAAACGTTCTCATAGAGGGAGAAACTGCCGGGGCCGATGGGTGTGAGCACCGCCTCAAAGACGGAAAGGGTTACGTTGGGATCGGCGGAAAAGAGGATCAGGAGGGGATTGTAGGCGTGGCCGGAGCCGCTGTTGCTGATGATCATATTCAGGGCGGGGGTGTCTCCGGGCAGGACCTGAGGGGTCGCGTTAACGAACTGGTAGGTGTCCAGATGGAGCTGAGGGGCGTTCAGGATGAGGGCAGTTGGGGTGGAGGAGGCATAGGAGTCGAAGATCGCCTCAAAACTCAGGTAGGCGATCTGGTGGTCGGGATAGTTGCCTTGGACCCTGACCTGGAAAAAGCCGTTGATTGAGGTGGAATCCGAGGCCGCGAGTGGGTTGAAGCCGTAGGAACTGCTCAACACGTGGAGGTTGGGGGAGTTGCTGACCAGATTCAGGGTGCCGGGTTCTGTCTGGTTCACCATGCCCACGTTCTTGATGGTCACGTTGAGACCGATCACTTCACCGGTGTGATGGAGTCCGTCGGCATCGTCGAACTGCACCTGGGTGGCCACAATGTAAGGCTGGTTGCTGGCCTGGACTGTGATCACGGCGTGGTGCGCGATGAAATCCGCCGCAACGATGCTGATATCGAAATCACCGGGGGTGAGGCTGGCGTCCAGATTGATGCCGATGAGGCCGGTGGCGTCGGCGGTGGCCTCGCAGAGGATCTCATTGCCGTTTTTCAGGCGCAGGGTGGCTCCGGGGGCGTTGGTCTGCACCTGGTAGCTGTTCAGGCCCACGGTCCAGTACGCGGGGAGCTGCACGCTCATCTGCTGGGGCGTGGCTGCCCAGACCATCAATCCGGGATCGCCCAGCAGGTTGGTTTCGTAGGTTACCCAATACATCACTGGCGAGTTCTGGATGTAGGGGATGTTGTCGATCTTGGCGTCCACGAGAGTGTAGCCGAGTTCGCGGATGTTTTCCCCGAAGATGGCGTCAATGTACTGCCGATGTATCTTCTGGGAAGCGCCGTCGGTGGAACCCTGCATTCCCCAGCCGTAACGGGAGTGGGCGATCATGGCCACGGCGGCGGTGGGGATGGAGGTGAATTTTTCGGTGATGCAGTCGGCTGTGTATTCGCCGTAATTGGTGTCGCGGTTGTCGAAGGATCCGGCGTAACAGCCCTGGGTGAAGATGATGGAGAGGTTGTGGTTGATGCCGTCATTGGTGATGCTGGTGGCGGTGACGTTGTTGTTGGACATCCTCATGGTGTAGGTGGTGGCGGAGTGGCCGAGGTGGTTCACGAGGTTGGGTCCGTTGCTGAGTAGCGGCCGAAGCTGGCTTCCGCCCCAGGATTCAGCAGCGCCGTAGGTGCGATCGTACATGGTGCTGATGTTCCAGGCAGAGGGCACTCCCACGGTGGTGTAGCCGTTGGCGGAGCTGCCTCCGATCATCTCATCCATGTAATCGCCGCCCCAGGTGGGTCCGTCCCAGAGCCATTCGCCCACAAAGAGGGCGGTGGTGGCTTCGGAGATCACCGGTTCGTTGAGGTAGCGTTGGGTTTTGGTGATGAAATTGGCGATCTCGGCATCGGAATTGTAGCAGACGCGGCCCAGGGAAAGCTCCGGCACCAGGTCGGTTTCCATGTACTCGCCCCAGTAGGTGTCCCCGTCGTTGTTCCAAGTTCCGTCCAGGCAGCTGTAATACATGTCGGCGGGGATGTCGTTGTCAACCTGGCTGCCGCTGCCCATGTTCACATAGAAGCCGCGGTGGGGGATGACGTCTGTGTCACCGGCCAGCAAAACGTGTTTCAGTGGATTGGCGGAGTAGATGTCGATGATATAGTTGCGGATCTTTTCCTGGGTGTCGGCCCCGGCAGTTTGGGCTGTGATCTCCTGCACGGATTTCATCAGGACATTTTGGCCGCGACCCTCATACAGGGCTTGGAAGGGCTGCCACTGGTCCAGTTTGGCCTCGTCGTGGATGATCAGGTAATCCCAGCCGGTGGTGCGGCTGCCGTGGCGGGGTATTTCCTGGGTGTTGTCCACGGACCTCAAAAGCTGTTCCCGGATGGCGGGGTCCTGTTTCAGAAGCTGTAGAGAGGCAGCGGCGCGGGCAGAGGATGCGGTTTTCACGCGCAGGGTGATCTGCCGGTGGAACAGGAGTTGGTTTGTGACCGGATTGTAGCTGAAAGGGCAGACCGCACTGAAGTTGATGGGATGGCCAGCCAGGAAATGGGTGTTGGGGCCGTTGTGAGATGAGGCTGGAAAGAAGCTGTCCTGAAGATAGATCGCTGGATCCGGAGCAAGGGAGGGAGGTGTCTCCGCGCTGGAAAGGGGATACTGGGGCTGCAGCGGGGCCACCGGCAGGTTGAGATCCAAGGTCTGGGGAGCGCCAAGCTCCACCTCGATATCCACAGCCTCCTCGCCTAAAGGGAGCAGGATCTTGGTGCCAAACCAAGGCAGGTCTGGACTTCCGGGACTTCCCCAACTTTGGGCTCCGTCCAGTTTCAGATGGCTGTAAGTGCCGTGGGTTTTCAGTTCTGGTTCGTTCAGGGTATAGGAAAAAACAACGTCGGCAGCCAGGCCAGCCAGGCTTGCCACCAGGATCAAGGTTATCAGAAGATGTCTCATATCCGCCAACTTTCTTAAGATTTTACCTTTACTTATGCAAGCTTCATTCCAGAGAAGGATAAATTCGCAGGCTGCCGGGTTCAGGCAGAAGAACAGATTAACAGATCAACAAAGCTACATCACTTTTTTTTAAGCCTGGATTGATAGGTAACGACAATCTGAAAGGCAGGTTTTTCCTTGCAAGATGAAAGAGAAGTAAAAGATTATACTTGACCGGAATCGGGGATATTCTATATGGACATAAAAATCATTTTCCCGGGAGGAAAAATGGCTTTGAACAAGCAACAAAAAACGGCCATCGGAGGCGTTGTCGGAGCCTTGGCGCTGGCTGTGGTGGGATATTTGGGAGTAAACGGACTGGGTACTCCTAACCAGTTCACCACCCCCAATGGAAATTTATTGACCACCGAAAACCTGGTTGGCAACCTCACAGGCCAAAACCAGACGGTTTACATAACCAAATCCGGAGAAAAATACCATCTGGAAGGTTGCCGTCACCTCCGCTTTAGCCGCAAGATCCCCATCAACATTGCCACCGCCAGAGAAGAAGGATACGAGCCCTGCAAGACCTGCAAGCCTGACCAGAGCATCAACTACATTCCCCTGCCAAGTGAGACAAATCCCTCCCCCAGCAGCAATGAACAGAAGCAACCGGCTGGCACCGGGGGATCATCCGCCCAGCGGCAAAGAGGAGCAGAGCCCATCGTTGACGATCCGGATTGAACGGGAGGTCTGAGGCCGCTCACAGGACCGTGTACATTTTTCCACAGATGATCCCCGAAAAGGGGTGATTTCCGGTTGACAGGATCCCGGAGGGCAGCCATTCTGATCCGAGGGCTTGGCTCAGCGCGAAGTCCCCTGAAAACGCCTTTGTATCTTTGCCACAAGAAAAAAAGCAGGAAGTGGACGATGACCAAACATATTTACATAGTCACTGGAGCTGCGGGGCATCTGGGCAGTTATGTGGTGAAGGAACTGCTGGCCAGGGGTGAGGAGGTCCGCGCCTTTGTGTTGCCCTGGGAAAAGATCCCCCCCCACGTGGACCATAACCGGCACCTGATCACCAGATACGCCGGAGACGTGCGTTTCCGCCAGACGCTCGACCAGTTGTTCATTAATGAGGAGGATGCTGAGTTCACAGTGATCCACTGCGCCGGGCTCATCACCATCAGCCTGGGGAAAGATTCCAGGGTCTATTCTGTGAATGTGGACGGCACGGCCAACGTGATCGCCGCCTGCCAAAAACACCGGATCCGCAGGCTGGTCTATGTGAGTTCCGTGCACGCCATCCCGCTGCTGCCACGCGGACAGGTGATGCGGGAGGTATCATTTTTCAGCCCGGACAGGGTAATGGGCTACTATGCCAAAACCAAGGCCATGGCGACCCAGTTGGTGCTGGACGCAGGGAAAGAAGGCCTGGACGCCCTGGTAGTGCATCCTTCCGGGATAATCGGGCCCAACGCCCAGAAATCGGGCAACATCGCCCAGATGATCACGGCCTTCCTCAGAGGCCAATTCCGCGCCGTGATCAAAGGCGGCTATGACTTTGTGGATGTTCGCGACGTGGCGGCTGGTGTTGTTTCCGCCGCCGACCGCGGCCGGCCGGGGGAGTGCTACATCCTTTCCAACCGAGTGATCGAGATGAGTGAGCTGATGGGAGAACTTGCAGAAAGCAGCGGGAGGCCGAAAGCCCGGATCCGCCTGCCCCTCTGGGTTGCCAAATCAGTTGCCCCATTCGCGGAACTGTATTACAAGCTGGCCCGCAAAGCACCGTTTTTTACCCTC
>JAEAME010001966.1_pt1 | contig 12901 bp, 11 predicted proteins | sample 8958731 | NCBI WGS metagenome assembly JAEAME01 (sample SAMN16933194, study PRJNA681113) | bioreactor sludge metagenome | isolation source: anerobic bioreactor sludge (Control) | place: India:Bengaluru | collected 2018-10-24 | reverse complement strand
CCTTTCAAAGCATTGCCGTGAGTTTGCGGATTTTGGCGAGACGCTCGGAAAAAGTTTTGTCTTGTCGTGCCACCTGCATATTGTAACGTGTTTGCATACGCACCAAAGTATCGGCATCTTATCCTAAAGCGGCTTAGGCAATTTAGGAGTTTTCGGAATATTCCTCCATCATTATTGTTGCATGTAGGGGTTTGCGTTCCGTTGTATGTCGATTTGCATCTAAAAATCCATTTTGGGGATAGCCTAAAAGAAGTAAGGCTGTTGGTTCTATATATTCTGGTATTGTAAACTCTTTTCTTATAATTTGAGGGTCAAACAGTCCTACCATAACGCTGCCAATGCCGATTTCCCTTGCTGCTAGCATCATATGGTCTGTTATAATTCCTATATCTAAATCTCCTGAACATTTGTTGTCAAAAGGTCTTATTAAAGCATCTCTCGTATCTCTGCAAATAATCATCACACATTGAGAGCCAAATGTTTTATATGCTTTCTGAACTTTTCTGATGTTGTCGGTTTTTTGAACCACTATAATACGTTGGGGCTGTTTATTACATGCTGTTGGGGCTATATGTCCTGCTTCAATTATGTAATCCAGTTTTTCTTTCTCTACAGGCTGTTCCGTGAATGACCTGATTGTACAACGGTGTTTTGCTAAATCTAAAAAATTCATATTTCTTACTTTGATTTTACGATATAAATAGAGTTAATACAGTCGCATGGAAAATATTCCTTATACATGTGCACAAGCGTAATGTTCTACAAAAGTAACGATTTTATGTGATTGGTTCTAAACAAGGAGGCACTGTTATTACAAGTTCAAAATACTTTTTTGTTTTGTAGCAGAGTTCTTTGAAACAATGATAAATTTATGATTTGTTAAAATATTATGGATATGAATTTAGAATACCCTGCTTTTGAGGGAATAGTTCACTGTAATGTTGGCCGTCATTGATATATGAATTATATTTGGGGTCTGGTATGCCTGAATATGAATTAATCTACTGTTTTGAACAAATGAAATACGTTATGAATTTTATGGCTGTAAAGTGCTGCTTTTTGTTGGGATTTATTGTTTGTATAATTACCTCTATCCCTTCGTATGCTGAATCTCCTGAAGATTCAATTCGGATGAATATGCAACGAATGAAGGGGCCGGAGCTTTTACTGGCGCATAGCAACTTGTGTCGCCTGGCTGCTGCCGGAGATGATTCTGATAAAGAACTTGCTTGCCTTCGTGCATTTATTGAGGAGGCAAACCTACAGGGTGATGCCGAAGCCGAAGGGCAGGCACGTAGTATGCAGATGATGTGCTATTACAACTATTATATGCCTGACAGTTTGAAGATGGCTTTGCCGGAAAATCTTCGATTCATGGGTAAACATGCTTTGTGGGATCATTATTACAATTCGTGGAATACACTGGTGGAATTGTACATTTATGAAGACCGCCTGCAAACAGCGCTCCGCGAGGCTGAAAAGATGTATGCGGATGCCAGACGAAATAAGAGTAACTATGGAGTGGGGGTGTCTGCTTATTGCGTTGGAGGTATATATCAAACGATGGGGAGATTTGGTGAAGCCAAAAAATCGCTTGAAGAAAGTGTTGATGCTCTTTCGAAGGAAGAAGACATTAGCTTGTTACTTTCTGCTTACAATGCTTTGGGCGAAACATTAGACGGCATGGGGGCCTATGAAGAGCTTCGTAGTGTAGCGGTAGTATGGAAAGAGGTTTTGGACAGGTATAAGATGGAAGCAGAAGCCAAAGGTTATACCCCTTCGCTTGGTGGGCGTTACCTGTATTGTATGCTTGCCGCAGCTGTGGCAGAAATCGAAACTCAACACTATGATAAAGCATCCGAGTTGTTGGGAAAGGCAGAAATGTATGCTAATGGACGTAAACAAATTGCCCGTTTCAAGCTTTTGCAGGTACAAGCACGCTATTATGTGGCCACAAATCAATATGAAAAAGCTCTCGCCTGCAACAACGAGAATATGAGTTCGCTCGTTTCAATAGGAGATTCGGTAAGTCTGCTTACCGTTCAGCTTCAACAGGCCGATATTTTTTTAGCTGCTGAACAGTATAAAGCAGCGGCTGAGCTTTATAAGGAGGTAATTCCGCGGAAAGACAAACTTCGTAACACAGAACTTGCCACACAACTGGATGAATTGCGTACCATATTTGAAGTAGATAAGCTTACATTGAAAAACAAGATTACGACTAACCGCTTCTATTTTGCTGTACTATGCAGTATTTTGCTTTTGGTTATGGTGATACTTATTGTTTTGTATAGTAGCCGATTGCGTAGGAAGAACCGGATTTTGTATGATACCATAGTTCAATCACAAAAGCTACAGGATAATCTGTTTTTTCCGAATGAGCTGATACCCGAAGGGAGGCTTGATAATGATGAAGTACTCTTTCGTAACCTTTGCAAACTGATGTTGGAGGAGCAATTATTCAGGGATCCTCTGATAAAGCGGGATGATTTAGCGGCCAGACTAACTACCAATCGGACCTACTTGGCAGATGCTATCAGAAAGTATGCGGACGGGTTGACTTTTACCGAGTACCTGAATCGTTATCGCTTGCGCTATGCTGCCACGCTGCTTTCGGGGAATCCCGATCTTTCTATTAATGAAGTAGGTGATGATTCTGGTTTTAATTCGCGCAGTACGTTCAATCGCCTGTTCCGGGATTATTTTGGTATGTCTCCCTCGGAATATCGTTCGATTTCCAGAGAGAAAAAGAGAGAATAGTCTCCCTTTTTATACAGGGAACTATAATTCCTGTCTTATAAGTGCCTTCATGAAGTCTTAGAAAACTTCATGAAGGTACTTTTTTATATGGAGTAAAATTGCTGTTTATCAGTGGCTTGCTCCAGTGGGGCAATGTATTGCGTTATTGATACATTTCTTTTTACGGCACTGTTTATGTTTGCGGCATAAACCGGAAAACGTAGTTGCTGATGATTCATTGGGTATATATTATGGAAGATGAACAATACTGTTGGAGGATTGGTATTTCTGCCAACATTGATAAGGTATTGTCTGAAATAAAAACGGACGAGTGTGTCGTTTATTTGCATCCGTTCGCATCGCCTTTCGATGGTGTTGCTCATAAGCATCTGCTGGACGACCTTTCCAAAAGCACCCTACGTTACTTGATCAGAAAACAGAAAGTGGAAACGGAGCGGTTGCATCAAGCGATAACCCGATTAATAAAGAAATAATACTATACTATGGCAAAAAAAGAAATTCCACTGACGAACTTCCCTTGTGCTTTGCAGGTGAAAAGTCGTATTGGCAACTTTACAACCGGATTTTTGTATCTTGATAGAACAACCGGATACAGGTATCATGACGACGCAGTTCCACATAACTATATTTTATTTTTATTGTCGGGTACAATGAATGTTTCATGCAATTTGTTTGCTGATCAAACGGTTATGAGCGGGCATACTCTCCTGATCCCTAAAGAGGATTCTTTTGATTTGGAAGCTGTTACTGATTTTCGTTTACTGATTTTTGTTTTTGATACGCCGCTGATGAAAACCGAGTCGCGCATGCTTAATCACATCTGTCACCGGGCCTGCAATAGTGTATACCGCATGTTGTTTTTGCCACTTCCAGAAGTGATGATTGAGCAGCTCTCACTTATAGTGAATTACATGAAAGACCGGAAAATCAACAATACTTCATTTTACGAGCATCTGAATTCACTTATATTTATTTTGTTTGAATCGTACTATGATTGGAATACAGTGGCCGATTTCTTTCATGTTATTCTGAGTAGCAAACTCGACTTCCGGAATTTTATTCTGAATAACTACCTGGAAGCCGAACGGAATGTAGACCGGTTGATTGAATTGTCCAAACTGGGGCAAAGTACTTTTCATAAGCGGTTCAAGAAGGAGTTTGGCACTACCGCGAAGCAGTGGCTGATGCTGCAGGAAGCAGAAATATTGTTTACCGAAGCGAGTGTAAAGGGTACTACTCCTGCGGTTTTGATGGAGAAACTAAATCTTAATAATATCACACAGCTTCGTTTGCTTTGCCGGAAGCATTTTGGGTGCTCGCCGGGAGAATTAATCGAAATGCGGCAAGCTACCGGTAACAACCTTCCGAATTTTAGTAGCCGATTAACTGAGGAGGAAAAGTTGATCTGTTGATAAGTGGTTAATTGTTAATGAATTGATTGCTGCAGATACAGAAAACATACAGTGAGTGATAGGAAATAACTCAACGTTTAGTTGTTTGTCGGCTTGGCCAAGAACTAATTTTGCATGATTTGTGTCTGAAATATTAATTGTACGATGCAAAAAAGAATGTAGATATATATAACAAATCATATTATGAACAACAAGTTTTACTTTCATCTTTTCTTGTCGATCGGGATACTATTCGGTGTACAGACGGCCGTGTACGCCCAGGAGACAGAAGAGACCAAACCGCAATATTCTGTGGAGGCCAAAGTTGGGCTTCCTATCGGGTATAGCGATTTCTCGTCTTTTGGGAACAATCATTTCAATCCCGGTATAGGCGCTGGCTTTGCAGGTAATTACCACTTCAATCATTTTCTATCCGCCGGAGTGGCTGTAGGTATGGGGAGGGTTGACATGACTGCCCGCGATCCTATGGAGCATTATTGGTACTGCGAGGGAGGACGTTATGTTGCTCCTGTTTTTTTGCGTCAAAATTACAGTTACAAAGATCTCAAGGTTGAGAGTGTTTTTGGTTACGCAAGCTTGAATGTGGGAATTAATGTTGTGTCACTCTTCGCCCAGCGACCATCACGTTTTGATCTCTCTCTGCGTCCGTCTATTTATCTGCTTGGTATAAGGAGTAAACTGGAGGAGCGTGCCGGAGGCACGGAATTGCAGCATCACGGATTCAAGTTTAGTCCGGCTTACGGAGGCTTGATTGGATTGTCGTATGCTATAACCGACCGAATGGACTTACTGCTAACTGAAGAAGTGATGTTTGCCGGTGATAAAAACCGATTCGACGGGTTGATTCCTGTTTACGACAAGAACTTTCTGGCAACGTTGTCTGTGGGAATACGTTTCAGGTGGGGTAAAGCTGGAACGAAAATTAAATCAGTACCTCTGCCAATACAAGCCGATTGTTCGGCCCCACAAATTGAAACTCATGCTCCAGCAGCGCCGGAAGAGGAAGATGTTCCTTCCGTAATGGTGGCGGAAGGGAGTCCTGCTCAGATGGATAAGGCTGCAAAAGAAAAGATGGTTAACGAAGAATTAGCAAACTACAACATTTACTTTAAACTGGACGTGGCAACTATTTCTCCTGATCAATCCGTAAAGGTGGATGCCATTGCCGACCTGATAAGACGTAATCCTGAAATGACGCTCTTAATTGAGGGGTGGACCGATCCCCGAGGAACAAGAGAATACAATAAACGATTGTCTTTCCGTCGCGCAGAAGCGTTACAGAAAGCACTTATTGCCCGGGGTATCAAAGGTGAATATGTCCGGATTACCGGACAGGGTATCGATACCGATGCTCCAACCTATAAAGAAGCAAGACGTACAAATATCTACCTAAAAGAAATCATAGCGAAATGAAATACATTCATACGCCTTTATTAATTGCCATCTGTGCTTGTTCTATGGTGGCAATACTGCTCACTTCGTGCCAAAAAGACGAGGTGAAGGAACCTGGGATTGCTGTTGCTCTTGAAACCGAATGTAAACAAGATAATTTTACTTCGGCCAGTGTTTTTATCTTCGACAAAGAGGGAATACTGAGGCATGAGCAATATTTCGACAATTTTTATACATTGGCATCCACAGCCTTTCCCATGAGCGTTGACAAATATACGGTATGTGTGGTGAGCAATGTGAAGCCGGACTATAATGCAGAAGCAATTGTTGGGAAGACAACGCTTCAGGATTTACGTATAGCTCAGACAAAACCAAATCCGGTTCACGCTCACTTCGGCCTTTCTGGAATCGGGGTGGTGCCTTTGGATCTGTCGCTTGCCACCATTCAGCTTTATAGAATGCTCAGTGAGTTGCAGTTAACCGTAACAGAGGTGCCGGTTGATGTGGTAAATATAGACGCTACGGTAGAAAATGCTGCTTCTGCTATGTTGCCGGCAGCAAAGAAGCTTAGTGTTGATAAAACTCCGATACCATTTGGCAAAGGAGATGTGCAGAATGGCCATGTAGCATACGACATGATTCGTTTGATGCCCACTGCTGATACCCAAGATTACTCCCTCATCCGGCTGGAAGTGCTTAAATCCGATAATAGTACAGTAACGGCTTTTGTAGAGGCTCCCGTAATGAAAAACGGTGGAGTATACAAATTGGTAGTGCCTTACAACCAACTGCGTCCGGGGGAGATTTATATTCTTTCCGAGATCAACGGTTGGCAGGATCTTACCCCCGTTGATGGAGAAATACTCAATCCTAATTTCTAATTTATTCACTCAATCTTATGATAAAAAAAATAGATTTAAAAAACATTTTGCCTTTGCTGCTCGTGGCTTGGGCATTGATTGCAGGCTTGTCGGCCTGTTCGAAAAGCGAAGAGCTTCTATCAGACGAGGAGAATCAGGAGATTGTTATTAAGCCTACCGTATTGCTGAACGATGTTATCACGCGTTCTGCCGGTGTGGAACTTGAAGATATTCCATCGTTTTATCTGCGTATTATTAATCCCGTTGATAGTAGATACAGCTACTTCGTAAAGGTTGTGAAGGGTACCGACGGGAATTGGACGGCCGAAGATCCACAGAATGCGGGTGTACCTGTGAAGCTAGTTTTTCAAAACGGCACTCAACCTGTAAAGATACAGGCCCTTTATTGGAATAACTCCAGATTCCAATATATGATGCAAACCGCTGATATCTCGACTTGGGAAAAGGATTTTGCTTTCTGGACTAGTACCGTTTCAACATATTACAGTATAAAAGAGAATGACCCGCTCTACTTCAACCAGGTTTTTGTGCCTAAAACCGATGCTCCGGGCGGGGTGTTGCCCATCAGATTCCACCATCGCTTTACCAAAGTTAACCTGACGCTAAACTTTGATCAGTACACAACTAATCTGATCGGATACAACCAGGATGCCATCTCTGAAGTTAGCGTGTTCGGGTTGATGACGGGAAATGTGAAGTTGGTAAAATGGAACTTTAATACGGATGCATTCGATTACAACGGTGATACCCGTGAAACAGTTGCCAAGTTGTATTTTATAGACTTTATTCCGCCCACAATGACGACTAACACCAGCACGTATTACGAACTGATGGCAATTCCTCAAATTATACCGGATGGTTCGCTCACGGTAGCTTTTAGTATTTATGATGAAGAATATCGTTGGACGTACCAAGGTTTGGGATTGAATTTTGAACGGAATACCGAATATGACATTACACTGATGGTAAGCGGAATAGATCCTGCTACGAAAAGTGGCGATACAAGTATGACTTCTGCAAAAAAACGATTTAAAATAACTGGAAGTATGAAGAAAAGAAGAAAAGGAGGTAGTGATGATATCCTGTAAATCGCTAATGCCGGTACTTTTGCTGGCAACTCTACTCGTAGGCTGTCAGAACGAAGAATTAGACAATGGGCTGGGTACCAGCGATAATCTGCGTATTCAAGCAACGCTGGGAGATTCCTCTTCTTTGCGATCCAATGTTTTGGGTAGCGATGCAGAACAGGGACAGTTTGCCGAAGGCGATGTGATAGCAGTGTCGATCGACGAAGGTGCTAACTGGGTGGAATATAAAAAAGAGGCCGGCGAATGGATGCCTCTGAATGGGAAAAAATTGGCATGGCCTTCAGAGAAGGAGCAAACGGAGGTATGGGCTTACTATCCTGTTCGTCACGAGAATTCGCACGACGGAAACAATAATTCTACCATGGATACATTTACGCTTCCCCGCTATCAGTGTGATACACAAGGGAACGTTGAGAGTGGCAGCTATCCCGATTGCGCTATTTCATGGGCCGACCGGATGAATTTCAAGCGTATCATGTTGAGACCCGAAAACAATACCCTGAACATACCTATGCTAAGGCAGACGGCTCGCGTAGATATTTGTATCTCCCGGCTAAACGATTTATGGAATACCGACGAGGCTTCTTTTCAGTTTGGAGACGAGGTGCTTACTTCCAATATTAGCATTCCGGACAATCCAAATAGCGAACCTTACCGGATATATCCTAAAGGTGGAGGCAAAAGGTTGAAGAAAGGGGATATGGTTACTTGCCTGCTTCTACCGCAGGAGGCTAACTCTGATGCCGATTTTTTCTATATCTCTGCCTTTCCCAAAGCCGGATCTGCCGAAGGAATGGTTAAATATAAAATAAAAGGGCAACCGAAACTGGAAGCTGGTAAACGGTACATTTTTAACCTAACCATCGGACAAGCAAACGCTTCCATCCAGAGTGTGACCATCGAGCCATGGAATAAAAACAGTTTTGCGGATGTGATGGGTCTCGATAGTAGGGTGATGATTGTAAAAAATGGTGTTGCTTATATCTGGCTTGACCGTGCCAAGGCAACGAATCCCCTCGCGCAGATAAATGACTCGATTCAGTCGGCCGACAAACAATGGGGTGTAGACAAATATGTACTTTATGGGAGTGTTAGTGGCAAACTGAGTTTTCAGGAAGCTACTAATTCGTGGAAATCTACCAGAGCTTTTAGTATAGACCTCTCGTCGGTAAGGGATCTTAATTTAATTCCCACGCGATCGTTTAAAGGAAAGTCCAACTATCCGAATCTGGTAATAGTGAATTTGCCATCAACTGTACTTCAGATTCAGGACGGGGCCTTTTCGGAAACGTCCCTTGAACGGATCAGTGCTCCGGGAGTAACGGCAATCGGTAACGAAGCTTTTTACAATTGCGAAATGCTTGGGCACGAATTAGGACTGGAGTTCCCAAAAGTAAAGACCGTAGGAGCAAAATCCTTTTACAGAGTGGGATTTATGGCAGGAAATTATAGAAATATTACCATGCCCGAGCTTACAACTATCGGAGAGGAAGCTTTCGCTTCTGGCAAATTCCATTATATGGAAGCTCTTAATGTTGAAACGATTGGAAAAAAAGCTTTCCTGAATTGCAGTTTCCTGAAGTCGATCGATTTCCCGAAGATTACTACGGTGCTTGAAGAGACCTTCAGGGGTTGTTCAATGGTTAATAGTGTGAATCTTCCGCAAGTAGTTGATCTGGGTGTACGATCGTTCTACAGTGCTTGTCACGGAATTGATGCCGAGAAGAACCTGCATCTGCCGAAGGTGAAGTACCTGCGGGAAGAGTGTTTTGGTCATGCAGGATTGATTGGCGGAAGAATAAGCTGGGATAACAAGATTGTAGGTGAGGTGGTATTTCCTGAAGTACTGGAAGTAGGCAGGCGGGCCTTTTTGAGCAATTCGTCTCTCCGTGTGCTATCACTCCCCAAAGCCAGACTATTGGATGATTTTATTTTCTCGGGTTGCCCGAATCTTGAAATTGTGAAGCTTGAAACAATTGAACCGATCACTTTCCTTGATAAACGGCCTTTCCGTAGGGATACAGAGCTTTGGAATGATCCGGATGATGATTTCAGCACGATGATTTATGATCAGTTGGGAGATAATTACCGCATCAGGATATCGAGACTCTATTTAAATAATAATAAATACCCTACTGGCTATTCAAATCTATACGCTGTGGTTTATCGGGTGGATGGTGTAAATAATCTGATCTTTGATCACCCTGCCAATCTTATAAAGTATAATGGAAGGGGCCAAAGCAGATGGATTGAAATTCACTTTAACAGTACTCCCCCTCGCATGTTGGGCAACTACGTTGTACTCGGTGTTGGGATAAAGGATCCTATAGGATGGGATTAAAATGATTTACAAAAACAAGAATTATTACTATTACTTACTAATTAAATAATAATGAACATGAAATTTTCTACAATCGCCCTGAGTGCCGCTGCAATGCTGACACTGGCCGGCTGCGACAAAAACGATGAGCAAGCTCCTGAAGTTGCCAAGACTATCTCTGTAAACACAAACATCGGTCCGATGACACGTGTTGCCACCAATGGAAATTCTTCTGTGTTTGAAGAAGGTGATAAAATTAGTGTATATGCCTGGACGGGCATGGCCGATCTGGTTAATACCAGCGGGTTGGTTGTGAACAATTCCATTAATACCCTAAATGGAACGAAGTGGACGCCCGAGCCGATGATGAAGTGGACGGATATGACGACACCTCACTTTTTTCTCTCTGTTTACCCTAATCGTCCGATCAGTAACTTTACAGCTGACGTGGTTAAAGTGGATCCGTCCAAGCAGATGGAGAGCGACCTTTTGGTGGCTGTGAACACCGGTGAGGAAAAGAAAGGACTGATTGCTACCAACAATCCGGTTTCGCTTAATTTCGATCACATGATGTCTATGCTTGTGGTGCAATTTACGTACCGCGACGAGTTTTCGGAAATACCACAAGTAACCTCTGTGAGCACAGAGGCTAGCTGCGACGGGACAATTGATTATCTGCAAGGCATTATTACTCCTACAGGAGATTCGGATATTTTTGGTTTGCCTGTAGTGAAAGCCAACGAACAATATGCTTCTGTTATTTTACCGCAAGCAATACAACAAGTAACGGTGGTTATCAATGGTAAGAATTATATCTATACACATCCTACTTCTCTTGTCTTGCAAAAGGGTAAAATTCAAACCATAAAGCTTATCGTGGGCCGCAACCGGATAGAGCTTGACCAGGTAACGATCAGCGACTGGGTTAACGAGCTACCTATCGAAGGTGGTGAAGCCGTTGATTGACCTTTGGTTATTCAGAAAAAAATACAAAGTTTGGATTGTAAATTATTTATATACCAGGTTTAATAATCAAATAAAGATATAGAATAATGAAAGTAATAAATCAATTATTCGCCTTGGCAGCTGGTGCACTGCTTATAACGGCGTGTACCTCGGACGACGACCTAGCTCCTGCAAATAGCAACTTCCCGGCCGACGGAGTTATCCGTGTATTTACCAATGTTGCAGAACCTCAAACGCGTGCGGGTATGACTACCGATAATCTCACCGGGTTCGATTTGCGTGTTATAAACGAAAGCAACGGAACCTATACATATCATGCGAGGATGGAGAAGCAAGGTGGTATATGGGCAAGTTTCGAGCCTTCGGTATCGTCTCCGCTTACCCCGCTTACCATGCTTTGGCAAAATAAAACACAGAAAGTAAAAGTGACTGCTGTAAGTAATGTGCCGTCACTATTGCCTAATCAATGGTCCGACGGGGTAACGGTGAATGTAAACGAATTGCAAAATCAGGAAGCATTCCTGCAAAATTCAGACATTCTCCTGATGAAAGAGAAAGAGATTGATCCTGCCGCTGACTTAACACAAGACGGCAAAATGCAGATCAGAATGAATCACCGTCTTGCCAAACTGAATATCACAGCAATACTTGGCTCGGAGTTCAATAAACTTGCAAACGGTACTGCAACCAATCCTATTACGGCTATTACTGTGGGTGGGACGAATCTAACGGCTATTTGGAAAATCAATGAGGATGTAATCGCCAACTTTAGCAATATCAAGGATGTTACTCCCTGGTATAATGCGGCGGCTTATGTAGCTGGCGAGGGTGATACCCAAAAAGCGGAAGCCAAATACGAGTGTGTGCTTATTCCGCAAACGATAGGTGCCAATACATTTTTCGTATCGTTGACCATTAATGGTAAAACTTATCTGTGGAGAAGCAGTTCCGAACTAAAACTAGATGCAGATACAAAGTACAACCTTACCCTTAATGTCGGTAAAGAAGTTGTTACTGCTGGTGGTTTTACAGCTATTCCTTGGAGCGATGGAGGCACATCAGATATCGAAACAGAATGAGAATCCGTAAAAAAGTACTAGCAATGAAGAAAAATATATTTAATTTGCTTACAGCGGCAGCCCTTTTGACTGGGTTTGTTTCTTGCAATAATGACGAAGATCTCCAAGCTGACGGTCTTCCTGCCGATGCCGTGCGTGTTACGGCTTCCATCGGTAATCCTTTTGTTACCACCCGCTCCAATCCTGTTGGCACAGTTGAAGAGCAGTCAATGTTTAACGATGCCGACAAAATTCTTGTTTCGGACAATAATAATGTCCGTGTGGTCCTTCAGTTTGATGGATCCAAGTGGTTTTCGGCCGAAGGAAAGTTTCTCCGCTGGGATGCCGACATAAAGAGTTTTGAAGCCTTTTATCCTGTAGATAGCAACGGAAATGCCATAACGATAGTGCCCAATGATCAGTCTACGTTGGAAAAAATCGCACAGTCCGACTTAATGTGGGCGGGTCTCAAAGATGTTGCGAAAGGTACGGTACTCAATCTGGCGATGCAACGGCAGACGAGTCGTGTCATCGTGAAGATAGACGGTTTCAAACCGGAGTTTCCTGTCGGCACCGAGGTTACAGATGTAAAGTTGGTATCTCAAAACGAAAATCCGACGGGGCCCGCTACAATTGTAACCGACTACAATCCTTACGTACAAGGTGATGGAAAGGAGGGAAGCACCTATACGCTGTTAGTTTCCCGGAACAATATGCCATATATTTATGTTAGCCTCAAAGTAGGAAATAAGGAGATGAAAACAGCCTTTTTACCCTCTGGAGACCACGGTAAGAGTTATACATACAACCTCGTAGTAGGTAAAGAGAAGGTAGAAATAGTGAGTTTCGTTGTGGAAGACTGGTCCAATTCAGCCATCCTACCCGGCGGCGAAGCAATCTAGACCATTTTGTTAATTTTTTATGTCTTTTTTATGATCAAAGACCGATCTTTTCAAAGATCGGCCTTTGTTATTGTTCGCCCAGCACGAACGTATTCTAACGGGTGTAAGTCCCCAACGCGCCC
>JAEAME010001965.1_pt1 | contig 12902 bp, 15 predicted proteins | sample 8958731 | NCBI WGS metagenome assembly JAEAME01 (sample SAMN16933194, study PRJNA681113) | bioreactor sludge metagenome | isolation source: anerobic bioreactor sludge (Control) | place: India:Bengaluru | collected 2018-10-24 | reverse complement strand
CGCAGATAGGATGTATGCGTAATTAAAATGCATGTGTTCGGATAGCGACAATACCAGTGTATAAAAAATAAGGATTGCCATTCCTATTAGGATGTACTGTATTGGATGAATTTTTTGTTTGTTAATTATTTCAGCAAAGAAAAAAGTAGCAAATGTAAAAACGAGGAACATTATCGAATATTTTGCAAGCCTCATCGATTTTTGATAAATATCTGCTGTCAGAATCAGCTTCATTCCGAAAGCTGATTCTGTGACTTTGTATTGAGCACCTTCCCAGAATTGCGGGTAGTTCCTATTCAGGTGCAATATTTTCCAACTTGCGGAAAATCCGTCTTTTTTCACCTCACGGTTAACTGGCAAGAACGCCCCGTTAAAGCTTGGCGAAGGCCAACTCGAATTAATCTTGACAGCATTGGATTCGCCAACGGGGATAAAATTCACCTGCTCGCTGCCATTCAGGTTCAAATCAAAAGAAAAATCGTTGGCTTCATTCGGCATTAAGGGTTTTATCTGCGTGCTGACTCCAGCCGCTGCAAGATCGGTCGTCTTTAGCCCTGGGCTGGCATCATAGGTGGACTTATTGAAGGAAATAAAGATCTTATCCTGAATGCCGCGCATATCTGTAATCCCGAACGATAGGTAGGCCTTGTCCCACAGGATATTATCTGAATCAATGTTCAGTTGACTGGTTGTCGGGAGTTTGAAGTTCCCGCTGAACTTGAGCTTGATATTATAGAGAACCGCTTCGAACAGACTTCTATAACGCACCTCAGGCTTTATCTCGCCGGAAATATCCAGCCTTTCCGGCAGAAGATGCAGGTAGTTTAGATTAAATTGCGTCTTACCGTCATTGTCTTTGAAAAACGTCTTAAAAGGAACGGTAATGAACGGACCGGTTATGGTCTGAGGGGCCGCCCATTTTTGACTGATTTCCATCACCACGGAGTCACATCGAGACTGCCGTTCTCTAATCAAATTTTGGATCAGTGCGGCCGGGATTAGCAGCAGCAAGATCAAAATACCGACGGAAATTATCTTCAACGTAATTGATCTCTTAATATAATTCGCGGTCTTTTTGACGATATCCTGATTGTTTTTCATTTGTCTCCTACCGAGTTAACTTTTAGAATTTTATCTATTGTTGAGCTTAAAAAAGAAGCTCCTTCACAGCCGGAAAGCGCTTCTTTTTCATCAGCGAGACTTATTGCCAGATATTCTCGCTCAATGACAGATAACATATTAATTAACTTTTCAATTTAATTTATTCTTTGTTTACCAATAATAGGCATTTATTTCCATACCCGGTATTTTATGCCTATTTTTCTTAATGGCTGTCATTAGTTCCAAAGTTTACTTTGTTATACGTGATTCAACAGTTTTTTCTCCATTCTATTTGCCATCAAAAGCTCAAATCGATCTAGAAAATTTGACTTTCCGAAAATAGTAAGATTCTGTCCATTTAAGCCATGATTGCTCCAACATTATGAAAACCGGTATATTGACATTTCAATGAAGGCAGAGTGATAGCTTCTTTAAAAAGTGGGAATATTTTTAACGATTTTAAAAAGCAACGAATCAACGCATCCACATGCTCGTTTTCTTTAAGACGTATGGGCAGCCAAGCAATCTAACATGCATCGTATTAAAAAAGATATTGCAATTTGAGTAATTTTTTGGTATTATTTCAACGTATTGTTTGATAGCCAACTGATCAGACTCAAGATTCATGTAGGGAAGAATATCAGGAGATTGTTGGATTTGCCCATGAAGAGAAGCATTGGTGCATGGTTTTGAATCGTTTAATCGCGACCTCAAGGCAGGAGTCGAACCACGAAAGCGATGGTCTGCGTTTCGATTATATTATAGTGGTATATTAAACTTTAAGAGTTTGAAGCAGGGGCAAACGGTTGTTGATTGGGTGGCGAAAAATATGTTCAACCCGTAGATAGCAAAGCAGCTTGCTGGAATAAAATTTTTAACCGTTCAGGAACTTGAGTACCGCAGCTATTAATTCAGTGTTTTTAATATTAATTTCAGTACAAGCACTTCGCTCTACCGGATGCGAACGAACAGCTATATTCTATGGGGGATTTGGTGCTCTTAGATTGCTTTGAAATGTCTGGGTTTGAATTCATGGCTCCGTCAATAAGAATATCAAACGAGATAAATGAATAAAATTAATTAGGAGGGAAAAAATCCTATATGAAGAAATTGATTAATGATCCGTTTCGATATGCCCTGGAGGAGATAGAGGGATATGTGGCGGCTTTTCCTGCTCTGGTTCGTCAAGTTGATCATCTTCAAGTAGTCGTTCGAACCGAGGCACCCATTCAGGGAAAAGTGGCTGTGCTGATCGGCGGCGGCAGCGGACACGAACCATTGTTCATGGGATACCTGGGCAAAGGTTTGGCTGATGGCTGTGCGGTCGGCAATGTATTTGCGTCTCCTTCTGCTGAAACCATCTATCAAACAACCAAGGCTGTATCCGGTGGCGCTGGGGTAATCTTTGTTTACGGTAATTACTCAGGGGATGTGATGAATTTTGATATGGCCGCTGAAATGGCAGAGGAAGATGGCATTCGGGTACAAACGGTTACGATCACCGATGATGTGGCATCTGCGCCAAAGGAAGAAGCCCATAAACGTCGAGGAATAGCTGGTGATTTTTTCGTCATCAAGACAGCAGGCGCTCGAGCTGCAGAAAGAGCATCTCTGGATGAGGTTGTAGCTGCGGCGCGTAAAGCGAATGCCTGTACCCGATCTATGGGCGTAGCGCTCAGCTCCTGCATTGTACCCGCTTCTGGTAAATTAACTTTCCTCATGGCAGACGATGAAATGGAGATCGGACTGGGTATTCATGGCGAACCTGGCCAATCGAGGCAAAAAATAATGCCGGCGGACCAGGTAACCGACAGAATAATGCAACGAATATTAGAAGATCTTCCTTTCATATCAGGGGATGAGGTCGCTGTACTGGTTAATGGACTTGGTGCAACTCCCCTGGGAGAACTTTATATCGTATTTCGACGAGTGGCCTCTTTATTGGCACAGCATCAAATAAAGATTTATCGTTCTTATGTTGGAGAATACAGCACCTCTTTGGAAATGGCAGGCTGTTCGATTTCCTTAATGCGTCTGGATGATGAATTAAAAAGGCTACTGGATCAATCTTGTCATAGTACCTGTCTTGTCCAAAATGATTGATCATGGAGAGAACTATGCTGAACACTCTGGATTGGATAAACATTTTTAAGCGGATCGCTGATGCGGTTGAGAAATCTCAAGATCGTTTGAATGCGTTGGACGGAGCGATTGGAGATGGCGATCATGGCGTCAGCATGACTATCGGATTTAGGGCGATTCTCAAAGCGCTTGAAAAATATACAGATAATGAGGGACTGGATCAATTATTTAAAGATGTAGGAAGAGTATTTTTATCAACAGTAGGCGGCTCTATCGGTCCCTTGATAGGAACCATGTTTATTGACGCTGGGAAGAAGCTTGCTGAGTGCAAGGCTTTTGGGATTGATGAATTTAGAGAGATGCTGATAGCAATGGAGCGTGCAGTTGTGCGGCGAGGCCAGGCAGAGCCTGGAGATAAAACGATTCTGGATGCGCTTCATCCTGTGGTTGAGACTGTGAAAAATTGGCAAGGTTCAAGTTTGTCAGAAATGAGCCAAGCAGCGGCTAATGCGGCTGAGAAGGGTGCGAACGAAACAGTTGGAATGATTTCGAAACGAGGTCGATCGAGCCGGCTTGGTGAGCGAACGCTGGGGCACCCAGATGCCGGGGCCACCAGTATGGCGCTTATTTTGAGAACATTGTCGGATGCTGTCGAAGCATTAGAAAAGAGCAAATAATTTTTCTGGCCAGTATCAGACGAGCCAATGGGAGTAACATCTTCGACTTTGTTTCCTCCGATGTATAATCCTCACCAGGCAAGAATTTTCTATTATCCCACTCAAAGCCATAGTTATTCTTTGATCTTGGTACAAACCCTTCTTTTCCGACGGGATCAACGCCAATGTCAGTGGCTAAAGGCGCTCGTTTATCATTATATAATTTTGCTTTTATTTCTTAAATACAAATATTCCTTTATTATTCTTTATATTAATTGCCTCCTAAAACTACATTGATCGGATATTCTGTAAATATTTTAATACTTCCTGAGCTACAATCAACTCTTCGTTGGTCGGGATTACCGTTATTTTCACCGGGGAATGATCAGTTGAAATCAGCTCTTCTTTAATATTGGCATTATTTTTTTTATCATCGAGCACGATGCCTAAATTTTTTAAATTCTGAAGAATTTCTCTTCTGAGTCGCGGTGAATTTTGTCCGGCTCCTCCAGTGAAAACAATAACATCAGCGCCATTCAAGGCGGCGAAATATTCACCAATATAACGTTTGACATAATAAGCATATGTTTTGAATGCTAACTCATCACGAATATTTCCTGCCTGCATTCCGGATTCAATATCTCTAAGATCATCGCTAGTACCAGAGATGCCGTAGATGCCGCTTTTAGAAATTAACATCTTCCGTGCCTCAGTAATTGATAGATTTTCTTTCTCCATCAAAAGCAGAAGTGCAAAGGGATCAAAATCACCGACTCGCTTGGCATTGAGTAATCCACTTTGAGGACTCATCCCCATGGAAGTGTCAATTGAGATGCCATCCTTAATTGCACAAACCGATGAACTGCCGCCAAGATGACAGGAAATCACTTTCCAGCTTTCTGCCTTTTTAAAGAATAACGCCTTCACTCTTTGACTGATATAGCGATGAGACGCGCCGTGAAATCCGTATTTTCTAATACCATACTTTTGATAATATTCATAAGGAATTCCATACAAATATGCTTCAGGTGGAATTTGATTATGAAATGCAGTTTCAAACAGACCTATCAGGGGTGTTCTAGTTAATATTTTTCGGAATATTGAAATTGCAGTCAGATAAACTTGATTATGCACTGGCGCCAAGGGTAAATAGTCTTCCATTGCCTGAAGCACGGCATCATTGAGTTCCACGCAGCCGGTCACTCCTCTGGCGTGTACAGTTTTGAATCCAACTGCAGAAATACTTTCAATCGGGACAACCTCGCAAAGCGTATTCAATGTCAGATTGACGGCTGCAAAATAATCTGGAATTTTTTGTTTGATCGTGATTTCATCATTTTTATGAAACCGATATGTATAGCTACTTTCCGTGTTTCCAATCCGCTCAATATTCGCCTGAAAAAGGATGGTCATATCATGCATGTCGAAAAGCTTGCATTTATAAGAGGTACTGCCTGGATTAGCAATTAAAATTTTCATTGACGTCAGTTAGATTTTTTCAATCGCTCAAGTACTTTTTTGGTAATTTGTTGGACATTATCATCGGTCGCCGTTGCCGTTGTTTGTTGAGGTATCGCCGCTTTACAGGCAGTTATCTTGCCTTGCACATTAAATTTTTCGCGCAACTCCATTAGCCGGTCCACCTGATCCTGCGGCAATACATTTACATTTCCGAGCTGATAAGCCAACGTGACGATACGAGCCGTATGTTCCAGCGTTTCCATGCGATGATACGCAGAAATCAGATCCGGACCCACTGTCAGGGCGCCGTGATTGGCGAGTAAGATCGCATCCGAACTTTTGATGTGCGGTATGATGGATTGTGGAAGTTCCATGGTCGAAGGGGTTCCATATTCAGCGATTGGCACGGAGCCAATGACGATAATCGCTTCTGGGAGAACACATTTATCTAGCGGAATACCGGCAACTGCAAAGCTCGTGCAATAAGGTGGATGGGCATGGATTACAGATTTGACATCCTTTCGCTCGCGATAAACCTCAAGATGCACCTTCACCTCGCTGGAAGGTTTGAACTTTGTACTCTTGGATAAAATTTTGCCATCAGTGGTCATTTTGATAATCATGTCCGGCGTCATGAAGCCTTTGCTCACGCCGGTTGGCGTGGTGAGTATTTCTTTGTCGTTCAGTTTCACTGTAATATTGCCATCATTTGCCGCCACATATTCGCGCAACCAGAGACGTCTGCCAATTTCGATTATCATTTTTTTGAGCTCAAATTCCCCACCGATATTGTATTGATTCATGTCAAATCAGCTCCCTTAATAATTCTTCATGAGGATGCCGGATCAGAGAATAGCCGGCCAGCATGCCATCTTCTTTAATATAATTGATGGCTGGCTCGATGACCGATTTCAAGGCTTCGATATTGCCGGTCATCACCACAAATCCTTTGCCACCAACTGCCATTGCGATATGAACGCGCATCATATCGATATCCGCTTCTTTAACGGCATAATCGGCGGCTTTGATCGCCGATGCAACTGAAAAGGTCTCGATCACCAAAAGGCCCTCCACTGGTTCGCTGGTATCCAGAGTCGTTGTACCAGCAATGGCTGAAAAGATACGAGGATCAACTCTCGGAATCATGGTCGCGTTGACAATGGCAAATCCTCCGGTTTCCCGCGCCGTCTCCAGGCATGATTCGACGGCGGAAACGCTCCCTCGTACCATGATGAGATATTTTCCAGAACAAATCGTTCGCGCAATCATCTTTTCTACATTGGCGGATTTGAGCACGGCATCCTGAACTTCATACCCTTTATAAATGCTCGCTAACTCGATAATCCCAATCGAATTTCTATTTTCCATCAATTCCTCTGAATGACAATTTTTTTATCATCGATTTTAATGACTCTTCCATCAATTGAGGCATGAATATTGGCGGATATTTTTCCACTGGCTTCACCGATGAGATCATACTTATGGACGCCATCCCCCTCGCTAACAACAGGTTTTGCCGGGGTACCACTATGTTGACTCAAAGGGATTTGAACTGTTTTGGGTGAAAATTCAATGTCTGCCAAAGGTCCCGCATCTTTAAACATCAAAACGTCAAGGCGCTGCATTAATTTCTTCATTGGCACTTTTCGAAAGTCCGCCATTGGATGGGGCTTAATCGGCAATCCTTCCCACTTCGAATTTTGGTTCGCCAAAATACGTTTTTCGATGACCGTCGCTCCTTTTGGGTCTAAACTTTCAGGACAAGAATACATGGTACAGAGGTTACATTCACAACAAAAAGCGTTGCCGAGATCGACATACGAATCGCCTTCACGAGTGAACATTCGATTTCGCATGGCCATTTCAGGGCGTACGGGATGACCCAATAAATATCGAGGGCACAGCTCGGTACAAAAAGTGCACTGATCGCAGGCAGCCTTGGCGATGCGGTCGGTATCGTGGGGTGTGGCGAAGCGATTGTACATGGTAACACAATGATGATCCACCGGCAAAACGACGAGCGCATTGGTCCTTTTATCGACAGCGCGACTCAAATCTCTTTCAAGAACGCCCATCATCAATCCACCTGATCGCACAACATAATTTCGCGCGGTGATCTTAAATTTTGAAAGAACCTCAGCGTAGCTTATTCCGATAGGGACTTTGATAGTGGCCGGTTTTTCGACTGCGCCAGCTATCGAAATAAATTTTTCGACCACTGGCTTTTGCTCTGAAAGATTATATAACGTTTCAACATTTTGGACTAGACAGCCGACAGTGAGAGGTAATTCGCCCGGCTGAATGACCCTTCCAGTCGTTAAATAAATGAGAATAATTTCATCTCCGGCAGGATAAAAATCTCCAATGGTTTTAAGACTGATTTTACCATTAACTTTAGACGATAGTAATTTGATGACTTCTCGATGCTTCGATTTAATTCCGATAATACCATGATTAGCCCCTGTCAAACCCATCGCCATTCTAAAAGCGTCCAGAATTTTATCTGAATAGTTGCGGAGAATTTCAATATCTTTATGCAGTAGCGGTTCGCATTCGGCGGCGTTCATGATCAACGTATCGGGCTGCGAATCAAGCTTTATGTGTGTTGGGAAACCAGCTCCACCCGCACCGACGATACCAAAATTTTTAACATCTGCTAACATCATTTCTTATTCATCCTGATCCAACACTCTGTTTCGCTTATATATCATGATATTCAATCTTATCAACAATTGCAATGATGAGCGTTCGTATGGGGGCAAGCTTTAAACCAAACACTTCACCAGCGACGCCAGGCGCTCCGCCGCAGACGACAATATCTCCGATATCGGCGCCAAGATAATCCATTGCAACCCATTCATCGCCTTTATCGCTGCCATTGGGGTGAATAGGTTGAACAACGTAAATATGCCTGCCCTGGTAAGCTGTATGTTTTTCTGTCGCGGTGACAATTTTATTTACACGAGCTAAAAACATGACTAACCTTTAATCAATTGAATCGACAAGTTCAACGACAGTGGCGTTCACTGGTGCATTACCAGAATCAAATGCTTGCACCGCATCCGTGCTGGTAACATAGACTACAATATCACCAACTCCTGCCATGTATTTGGGATCGGCGACGACCAACGGTCGATCAACTTTTTTCCCTTCCGACGTGATTGGCTGGATCACATGTAACAAACAGCCTCGAAGCTGCGGTACTTTGCGGTCTGCCCAAACTTTTCCAATGACTTTACCTAATTTCATTTTTTCAATCCGTGCTTATTTCTGAAAATGAAATAAAAAGTTATAGCTTAAACATTAAACGCATGATGACTGTATATATATGAATGACTGGTTAAAAATAATTTGGGCTAAATCCCAAAAGATTTTTTAGATTTATCTTCATTAGTCCACGAGCTAAAGCTCTTGGCAATAATAGCCACGCCTTTTAAGGCGTGGATCGAGAATTTATTTTGAAGATTGGCTTTAGCCCAATTGATTCAATCTAGATTTATTATAAAAACTATTCAAATGGTCATTCATAGTATAGTTATATAAGGAAATACCAGGCAATCGAATAAAGAAAAACAGACTATGCCTGAATTATAGATAAGCGAATTATTCTTCACTGACTTTCTCGGTTATTTGAACTTCATCAATTATTGCCATAACCACCGCATCAATCGGTGCATTTCGAGTATAATCAGTCATCCTTGCGGATGAGCCATAAGAGAGCAATACAAAATTTCCTTCTCCTGCTTGAACTGCATCCACTGCTACATGATAGGTATCCAGCGGATTTCCGTTGTGATCAACCTCTTTGCAGAGTAGCAGCTTCATACCTTCCAGGTTTTCATCCTTGTGGGTCGATACAATGGTACCGATTACTTTTGCAAAGATCATCTCTACCTCAGTGATTATTTTTTAAAAGTCGTTTTCAACTCATCCACTGGTTTGGGAATGACCAATTCGGAAATAACTTCTCCCGCACGAGAAGCTGCGGCAACAGCCGCTTCAATTGCCGAACGAACGGCTGCTACTTCCCCTTCGATGACAAATGAAACATAGCCGCTCCCTACCTGTCGCCACTCAACCACATCCACTGAAGCTGCTTTAACGGCAGCATCAGCGCCTTCAATTAAAGGGACGAATCCTCGAGTCTCTAATATACCTATTGCTTTTACATCAGCCATGTGTTTCTCCTTACGTAATGTCTTTCTCTTTTTTCGGAGGACAAAAGAGTATTTTGTCCTGCAAAAGTAATGCTTTGAATTTCAACATAGATAATAGAAACATCGACAACAAACTGGTCGATATTTCGTTGCAGGCGCCTATGCAAACCGCATTGCTCCCGAAATCATAATCCGTCTTTTTCGGGTGAAATGAAGCGGCGTACAAATGCCTTCGCCAGTCGGCGTTGCAATGCTGTGCGAAAAATATGCTTCGCCCAAATCTCCGCCATTTGCTCTGAGTGTACCCCCATTGATCGCATGGACGTCACAGTTTAATTTTCGGGTGTAAATTGTTGCTCGGTTCATGTCGCGTGTAAAAATACTCGCCGTATGCTTGAAGCCATGTTCGGCTTTCACTGCGGCTGCTATTCCTGCTTCGAAATCTTTAACGCGTACCACCGGAATACAGGAAGTCATCTGCTCGGCAATAACCCAGGGGTGATCTTCATCCGTCTCGCCAAACAATAAAGGGACATCTTCAGACAGGTGTTTTCCCAATACTTTTGCCAGAACATTGGCATTTTTGCCAACATAATCCCGATGAATAATCCAGTGTTCCCCTGACTTTGACAATGCTTTTTGAGCAAGCTGATTCATTTGAGCCGAAGTCAAACGAATATTTCCTTGCTTCTCGAATGCTTTCATAAATTTTTCAAATACACTATCCACGACAAATATTTCTTTTTCAGCAATGCATAAGATATTATTATCAAAGCTTGAGCTCATTGTAATTTCTTTAGCAGCCAATTCAAGATCGGCTGTCTCATCAATCAGAACCGGCGGATTGCCGGGCCCAGCAGCAATAATTTTTTTAGGATATTTCATCGCCATGTCAACCATCACCGGGCCACCAGTGACAGACAACAATTCTACCAGGGGGTGTTTAAAAAGTATATCCGCGCTGTCTAAAGTGGGTTCAGCCACACAAGTGACAAGGTTCTCCGGGGCGCCAGTTTTGACCATGTATTGATTTGCTAATTTAATACAATAAGCGCTCACTTTTTTCGCTGCTGGATGTGGATTAAAGGCAATCGTGTTTCCCGCAGCCAGTTGAATGATCATATTGTTCACCATGGTGGGAATAGGATGCGTGCTGGGCGTGATATTGCCGATGACGCCGTAAGGAGAGAACTCATCAATCGCCAATCCATTTTGCCCGGACCAGGCTTTAGGTTGGAGGTATTCAACGCCCGGACTATGTTTCGCTGCATTGATGTGCTTCTGAATTTTATGCTCGACTCGTCCCATCCCGGTTTCTTCAACTGTCATCCGAGAGAACTCTTCCTTGTGATCCAACGTCATCTGCCGAAGAGCATCGGTAAATTTTTTACGACATTGAATATCGCATCTGTCGCGATATTCTAAAAATGCTTCGTAAGCCGTTTCAACGGCTTCATTCATGTTATCAAAAACGCCCCAATCGCCAGTCACTTTGCCGGTTTTTTTGACAGCCGGCACAGCTCGCTGCTCCATCACGTTTTTGACAACCCGTTGAACAATGGATTGTATTTCATCACTTGTTATATTCACTTTTCACGATGCCCTCATTATTCTTCTTCAGCTTTTCTTGCTTCTATTGGGAATTTGGGAGTAAGTTTCGGCGATGGTCTTGGAATAACGGACTGTCCTTGCACCTCGCCAATTTGCGAAGCCGATGCCACGCCCGCCTCAACAGCCGCTTTTACAGCGGCAATATCACCTCTAAAAATGATAGTGACCTTGCCACCACCAACTCTCAACCAATTCGCAAATCTAACATTAGCAGCTTTTACCGCAGTATCAGCAGCTTCGATTGCCGTCGTAAATCCTAAGGTTTCAATAATCCCCAAAGCTTCTTGCATTTTTAATCCTCCAGTTATTTTTTAATGTCGAGCAAATCAAATACATCATCATGTGCCGCCGGGATGACATTGGTACAAAGCAATTCCCCGACTTTTGCAGCAGCTTCAGCGCCAGCTTCAATAGATGACTTAACCGCTCCGACTTCACCCCTGACGATTGCCGTTATATAGCCACTGCCAATTTCGACTTTTTTGACTAAATCGACAGGTGCGGCTTTGAGCATTGCATCAATCGCCAGAACGCTTCCCGTGTGTCCTCGTGTTTCAACAAATCCTAATGCCATTTTTTTAGCCATTTAAAAGCTCCTCAAATTTATTCACGATTTAAAAGTAATAGCAATTTTTTTCTCTTTAATGATTTCCTTTGCTTTCGGTGTAATAATCGTCCCTTTCGGGATAACGACTTCCCCAGTTAAATCATGAAGTTTTCGCATATGGTTTTCTGTCAAAATAGGTGTTTTATATTTGCTCATATCGATTTCTTCAGATTTCGTTCGCAGGCTACTCATCTGAAAATTTTGAGCGTGTTTTTCAGATGAAACAACAGCTTGAACGCCTTGCTTCTTTAATTCTTTTATCACTTCTGCTGTGACCAGATTGATTAATTTTTCGAGATCGATTTCCAAAGTAAGCTATTTACTCCCTTTTGTACCAATCATTTTTTGCAGTGGAAATTGAATCCACAATACCCACAATCGTATTATCGGTACAAACGTGTCGCGTCAGTTTTGTCATTCGCGCTGAAGAAGAAGAACATAATAATACAATATCGCCCGCTTTCGCTTTCACGGTATCAACACAGGCTGCTGTTTTTTGTGTCTCATGTAATTTTTCATCGAGGTAGTGGATGACCAATAATTTTAAACTATCCACGTTCCCTGCTTTTCGAGTAGAAATAATCTGACCGATCACTTTACCTAATTTCATCAATGCACCTACATTTTTCCAACAAATTCAACATTTGTCTCACACCGAACGTCAGCAGCATTTGCGTCATCGGTGTCAAGATGGATTTGAGGGCGCCAGGCGTCATTAACGCGCACGAGAACATTTTCAAAAATGGTTCCCTTTTTGCCACTGATCCTAACTTTACAAAAATCTCCATCCTGGACACCAAAATTATTTGCAATTTTGCCCGGCAAGTGGACATGGCGATTAGCGATTATGGCACATTCTTTTAAATAAATCGATCCCTCCGGTCCAGCAATTGTCAATGGAGCAGCGCCTTTTAAATCACCGGAATTTCGAATCGGTGGATTGATGCCAAGTTGAATTGCATCGGTCAATGATAATTCCACTTGATCATAATTTCTTAGCGGGCCTAAAATCCTTACATTTTGAATCGCACGCATTTTTGAGCCAACAATCGTAACCATCTGTTTTGCAGCTATCTCCCCTGGCTGATAAAGCTCTCGAAATGTCTCTAGTTCGGCACCAGTTCCAAAAAGTTTTTCAAAAGTATCTTTTGTTAAATGGACATGGTGATTTGAAACGCCAAGCGGGATAAATGGAACTTTAGACACCGGCTTTTTACGATCTCCACT
>JAEAME010001964.1_pt1 | contig 12907 bp, 13 predicted proteins | sample 8958731 | NCBI WGS metagenome assembly JAEAME01 (sample SAMN16933194, study PRJNA681113) | bioreactor sludge metagenome | isolation source: anerobic bioreactor sludge (Control) | place: India:Bengaluru | collected 2018-10-24 | reverse complement strand
TGACAGCGGAACAGATCTTTTCTTATGAAGCGAAGACGGTAATGTTTCTGGGTATCGCGGGCGGGAACGGTCTTCAGCATATCCATCCGAAGAACTTTAAACGAATCTACGGAGTGGATATCAACGAAAGCTATTTGACCGCATGCGTCGAGCGATATCCTGCGCTCGAGGGGATTTTCGAGCCGATTCGCGCGGACCTCTGTGACGAGTCGACATTTCTGCCGCACGCCGATTTTGTGATCGCGAATCTCGTGATCGAGTACATCGGCTGTGATTGTTTTCGAAAGGCGATCGCGCGAATCGGCCCCCGGTTTGTCTCCTGCGGTATCCTCGAAAACGGTGATCAGAACGCGGTTTCGGATTCGCCTTACGCCCATGCGTTCGACCGGCTGGACGAGGTATATTGCCGGGCGGAGGAGCCTGTCCTGATTAAGGCGATGGATGAGTTCGGATACACTCATATTCTTCGCGAAGAGACGGCGCTTCCGAACGGAAAGAAGCTGGTGCGACTGGATTTTCATGCCCCGGGCGGTCGGGAGGAGCAAATCTTTTAAATTATCAGCGCGTGTTCGTTAATCAATCCTTATCCTTCAGAGCCCGGACATGAGCCTTGATTTTATTGATGGCCCAATCGCAGTGGCTCGGAAGGACGGAGACGGCATAACTTCCGAGCGTCGATCCGCCGGTCCACTGGTAGTGTCCTTTCGAAAAGAGGGACTCGTCCGTCTCCTTTTCGATCAGGGCGAGGACCCCGGCATGGCTCTCGCGCAGAAGCTTTTCCGCGGTCCCGTACGGTGTTGTCTGATGCCGCCGGAAAAACTCGACGTTCAGTTCCCCGTAGGATTTCCAGGTGTACGGCTCCGGCAGAAAGGCGCGATCCGTTCCGGTCTTGTTCGCGTTCACCCATTCGATGAAAAGCCGGTTCCACTCATGGAGGTGAATAAGGACGTCGCGCAGGTTCTTATCGCGCTTCCAGTGCGCCTCTTTATTTTTTTCTGTGAATGCGTCGGAGAAAGCAAATTCGGCGGACCGCTCTTCGGCGGTCATCGATTCGATCGTTTCCCAAAGCTTCTCGAACCGGGCGTTCGCCGCCTCGATCAGGTCTTTTCGGGTCGTCGGTCTGGGCATGAAAAGCCTCCTTTACGATTTGTCATTTCGCGGGTGCAACATCAGTATATCGCAGTAAATATGACATCTGCATGTCAAATATAGGCATTTATCATCGGGAGATGCGGACGAAAGCCTTCACAAACAATCTTCCTCTACACTTTTTCGGGTTAATTTTTACACCCGAAGTCCTTCCGCTCCGATCCCGCCGCGCCCCAGCCCGGTTTCGCGGGCGTGTGTTTTTCGATACTGAAGAGGGGTCATCCCGGTGTGTTTCCGGAAGACTTCCGAAAAATAGCTCTGGCTCGGGAAGGCGAGGACCGAGGCGATCTGCGCCGCGCCGTAGTCGGAGTAGGCGAGCATATTTTTGGCGGTACCGATTTTTTGGATCCCGATATATTCATTGATCGTAACGCCGACCTCTTTCTTGAAGAGCCGCGAAAGGTAGGACGGATCCAGTCCCGTGTGTTCGGAAAGAAGCGCGACGGTAATCCGGGTGTGCAGGTGGTCGTAAATGTAGTCGAGGCATTTCGCGATATGTCCGGTATGAATTTTTCGCTTGCGAAGAAGTCGCATTCGGTTTGCATAGTCCAGACACGCGGTGCGGTGCAGATCCTCAATCTCTAAGGGCGTCCGGCACCGGTCGGTCTTCTGGATGTAGACGTCGCTCAGCCCGTACGCCTCGGACAGATCCATGCCGCCCTCGATACAGTAGCGCGCACTCATCGCGATCGTGATCACCAGGTGATATTTGAGGTTCTGAAGCGGGTTTTCGGAGAGCGTTCCGAGGCCCTCCTTTTTGATGATGGAGGGGGTCATGAATTGGCGCACGCTATTCACGTCGCCGGTCTTGATCGCGGTGTAGAAGGAAAGCTCCGCCGGATAGGACGCGCGAAAAGTGCTGTGCTCCCGCCGCACATATTCCTTGTAGAATAGCTCCCGGTCTGAAAGCATGGTCGTATTCTCCCCTTGATTAATGCTTTTCGATCCTCCTGCCTGAGTTCAGTATGTCATAAAAACGACAGAAAAGACATAAAAAAGATATCATTGCCGCTACTTCTGTGCGATGCTTCAACTATAGAACATGATTTGGAGCGATTCAGCGCGGGAGGAACAGAATGAAACTATTACGCGGCATCAATATCGGCGGATACCTATCGCAGTGCAATCACGAAAAGGAGCACTACGCGAACTTTTTCGGCGAGGACGACGTGCGCCGGATCCGGGACTGGGGATTTGACCACTTTCGTTTGCCCTTTGACTATTCGGTCGTCCAGGACGAGGACGGCGCGTTCATTCCGGAGGGGATCGAGCTTCTGCGCAAAAATGTTATGTGGGGAAAAAAATACGGCCTCAACGTGATCCTCGATCTTCACAAGGCGAGCGGTTACGACTTCAATTTCGCCGGCGACCTTTCCAAAAACAACCTTTTTACGAACGAAGTCCTGGTCGATAAATTTTTGTCGCTCTGGCGGATGATCGCCACAGAATTCGGCGGGGATGACAACGTGATTTTCGAGCTTCTGAACGAGGTCGTCGAGACGGAGAACGCGGGCGCTTGGAACCGGCTCATCGCCAGAGGAGTCTCCGCAATCCGTGAGATCGCAAAGTCTACTCCGATCATCTACGGAGGAATATTCTGGAACAGCGCCAGTACGCTGAAACTTCTGGATCCGCCCGCGACGGACAATATCATCTTCACATTTCACTTCTACGAGCCCTTACTGTTCACGCATCAAAAGGCGCATTGGGTCCCGAATATCAGCATGGACGACGTCCCGTATCCCGGCACTATGGAGTACTATAAGGAGCTTTCCCAAAGAATGGGGATGCAAGGCAGTGTGGCCGTGATGTCCAAAGCCGCGACCATGGGGCCCGAGTTCATCAAGGAGATTGTGGATCAGGCGGTCGAAGTAGCTCAGGCGGCGGGCGTACCCCTTTATTGCGGCGAGTTCGGCGTCATCGACCAGGCGCCGGTTCCCGATACGCTTCGCTGGTTTGCGGACACGGTCTCCGTGTTTGACGAGTATGGCATCGCGCACGCGATGTGGACGTATAAGGAGAAAGATTTCGGACTGATCGGCAGTCACTATGAGCCGATCCGCGATGACATGATCCGGATCCTGACCGGAAAAGGTCAATGATTCGATGCGCGCTTTTCGATGCTACTCGAAAAGCGCCGGAAAAGGGAGGAACCGAAAGATGAAGAAACTACTCAGAATGATCGCGACGATTTGCGTGGTCGCCATGGCCGGCTCCGCGCTTGCGGGCTGCGAGGATCAGCCCGCGGAGACGACAGCCGCCCCGACTGCCGCACCGACGACCGCCGCTACGGAACCGGAGCTCAAAAACCAGACCGACCCGGATCAGGTCCCGGAGATCGCCGGATACGAGCTTCTGTGGAACGATGAATTCAACGGCACGGCGATGGATATGACGACCTGGAATTACGAACCGCACGAACCGGGCTGGACGAATAACGAGCTTCAGGAGTACACCGAGTCGGAAGAGAATGTCTTTGTCCGGGACGGCGCGCTCGTTCTTAAGGCGATCGAAACCGAAACCGAAAGCGGCGGCAAGTACTATACGTCCGGCAAGGTGACGACCCAAAACAAGCAGGACTTCATGTACGGAAAGGTCGTCGCCCGCGCAAAGGCACCGGAGGGCCAGGGTTTGTGGCCGGCGATCTGGATGATGCCGACCGATGAGGGCGTATACGGCCAGTGGCCGAAATGCGGCGAGATCGACATCATGGAGGTGCTCGGGAACCAGACGAATATCGCGTATTCGACCATCCACTACGGGGAGCCGCACGGGTCACAGCAGGGGATGCTGACGCTGGATAACGGATCCTTTTCGAGCGATTTTCACGAGTATTCGGTCGAGTGGGAGCCCGGGGAGATGCGCTTTTACATCGACGGAACACTGATCCTTACCGCGAACGACTGGTTCACCGCCGTACAGGGCGAGGACGATAAACCGTATCCCGCGCCGTTCAACCAGACTTTCTTTGTGCAGATGAATCTGGCGGTCGGCGGAAACTGGCCGGGAAATCCCGACGAGACGACGGATTTTTCAAAGGCCGAGTTTGAGATCGATTACGTCCGCGTCTATCAGAAGCCCGAATACGACACGAATGTCGAAAAACCGCAAAAAGACTTCCGCGAGGCGCTTCCCGACGGGAACCTCATCTATAACGGCGACTTTGCCGAGGCCGAGGATCTGACGGACGACGTCAACTGGAAATTCCTCCTGTTCTACGGCGGCGAAGGTTCCGCGGAAATCAAGGACGGCTCGATCATCATCACGTCACAAAATGAGGGAACCGAGGAATATTCGGTCCAGCTCGTCCAACCGGAGCTTCCGATGATTAAGGGTCAGAAGTATAAGATGACTTTCGACGCGTACGCCGCCGAGGAGCGCGACATCGTCGTATGCGTTTCCGCGCCGACCAACGGCTGGATCCGCTATTTTCCCGACACGCTGATGACGCTTTCCACTGACTGGGAAACGTATACTTACGAGTTCGAGATGACCGAAAAGGACGACAACAACGGAAGACTCGAGTTCAACATGGGCAAGCGCGGCTCGACCGCGCAGATATTCATACGAAACGTCCGGGTCGAAGTCATCGGGTAATCCGTTACCGATCCGTTGTCGTGAAACTCAAGGAGAGTATGAGTCTGCTCTCGATGTCCTCTTTCTTCAGGTCCTTCCGCTTCCGATCATACCCGGAAGCGGAAGGACCTTTTCTTATTTGAAAGATCATAGTCGCCCGTGATTCTGTCACGGTGTACACCGCGACGCGTCCGGGTATTCCCGACAGTCGTTCAGGTCTTTTGTCACAGAAGTTGAAAATATCATTATTTGCATATTGACAATAGTGTGTGACGTACAGTATATTGGAGTCGGAGGTGATGCACGTGGGCACAGACAAAGGATTACTTGACAGTCTGCGGCTGGAACTTCGTCGCGGGACGCTCGTTCTGTGCGTTCTCAGTCGGACGGATGAGCCGAAATACGGGTACGCGCTGGTGCAAAGTCTTATGGACATGGGAATCCCCATCGACCCGAATACATTGTATCCGCTGCTTCGACGATTGGAGAACCAGGGCCTTCTTACAAGCGAATGGGAGACCGACGGACCGAAGCCGCGAAAATATTACCGCCGGACCGATTTCGGGACGGAGATTTATAAGGAACTTCGCGCGGAATGGAATCAAATGGCGGGTGCGATGGAATTTCTGATGAAGGGGGAATCATAATGAACGACCGGGATATTGAATTAATGGATCAATATATTTATCAGGTGATCCGGCGTCTTCCGAAGGATCAGCGGGACGATGTCTCCATGGAACTCAGGGAACTGATCGGGGATATGGCCGAGGAGAAGGGATCTGTACGGGAGGCGTTGATCGCGCTTGGTGATCCGGCGGAATTTGCCAAGAAATACGCCGGTGACTCCCGTTATGTGATCGGGCCTTTATACTATGACAAGTATTGGAAGGTCCTGAAGATCGCGCTGGCGTGCGTGGTGATTGCGGTCTTTTCGATTCAATTCACCCAGGGGATCGTCGAGGGATATGATCCGGGTCGCGTCGCGGACCTCGGATCGATCATCGGTTTTATTACCCGACTCTTTTCGACGACGCTGGCCAATACCATCAGCTCGGCCATAGGAATTTTCGGAACCGTTACGATCGTATTTATGATCATGGAATACTATAAAGTCGATCTCGACGAAGGGAAGAGCGCGGAATGGTCGGTCGATGATTTGCCGAAGACAGAGCCCGGAGCGAAGGCGAATACCCGAAAGAGCACGGCCTGGACGCCCGATCGCCTGACGCCGGTCCCGGACAAGAAAGCCCTTCTTCCGAGGGGCGATAGTATCGCGGACATCATCTTCTCGGTTGTTCTGGGAGCCCTGATGATATTCGTACCACACGTTTTCGGAGTGCTGTGGATCGAAGAGGATGTCATCACAAACATCAGCATCTTCAATCTCGAAAAGTGGGACATCATCCTGCCGTTTATTCTAATCAGCCTCCTGGCGGGACTCACGGACGCGATCCTTCGGGTCATCATCGGGCGGTATAACCTTAAGGTAATGATCAGTAACATAACGTCCGGTATCATTCAGATTATTTGCTCGGTCATCATTTTCAAGGTCTTACCGATTTGGAACCCGGATTTCAGTGATCAGTTCGGAGAGTTTATCAGTACTGAATTCGGGCCGCATGAATACGCGACAACTTTCGATGCGGTCTGGTTTTCGAATATTATCCTCGGAATCGCTATTTTCGCGACGTTGATCGAGGTGGGCACCACTGTGTACCGGACGCTAAGGTACGGGATGAGTGAGAAAAAAAGAGCTTAAGTACGGGAACTGCGCAAGCGTAAGTCGATGAAGATGTATTGCGAGGGAGGAAGCAACATGGACGATATAAATCGTGTATGAACGCAGCCGTGGTCGAAGCGTAGCTGTTTACGGCTTACGCGGACTTCTTTTAAGTTGTGCTTGAGAACCCGCAAAATCAATGCCTTACAGGTCCCGGATTGTCTCGATCGCCCACAGCGGAAGGTGTATAAGGTTTTCTTCCTTGCGGTAATCGGTCATCGCCGTGCGGATCGCGATATCGGGACGAAACTTCTCGATAAATGTTTTTAAGCTTTTGGCGTGCAGGTTGATTTCCGCCTTGACCTCGATCGGGATGATCGTTTTCCCGTTGTCGACGACGAAGTCAACCTCACTGCTACCGCGGTCGTTGGTCCAATAAAAAGGCTCGATCCCGTCGAGTGTGCGGAGCTGTTGAAGAACATATTGCTCGGTCAGAGCGCCCTTGAATTCGCGGAACAGCTCATTTCCCTGAAGGAGAGTCTCCCCGCGCAGGCGGGTCATGCAGGAGAGAAGCCCGACGTCGAGAACAAAGAGTTTGAAAGCCTTCAGATCCTCATATGCCTTCAGGGGAAGACTTGGCGCACTGACCCGGTTAACTTTACGGATCAACCCGCAATCGATGAGCCATAACAAAGCCATCTCATAGTCCTTTGCACGTGAGCCCTCGCGCACCAGCCCGTACAGAAATTTCTTGTTTTCCCGGGTGAGTTGGGCAGGGATACTGTTCCAGAGCATGCGGATCCGCGGCACAACGTCGGAAGGCGCGTGTTTTGAAAAGTCCTGCTCGTATGCATCGAGAATTCTTTGTTGGATCGTGCGTACCGCCGAAAAATCCTTGTTTTCGGAAAAATGAAGGACCGCCTCGGGCATTCCTCCGACGTAATAGTACTGACGGAGGGCGTCGATGTATTCCTGTCGAAAAGTATTCGCCATCGAAAAGTCGCGCTTGGCCAACAGCTCGACATAGGCTTCTTTACCGGTTGCGCGTAAAAATTCGGAGAAGGACATCGGGCCGATATCCAGAAACCCGACTTTACCGACGGGGAATGAAGTGCCCGAGTGAAGTGCAACGCCGAGCAGCGAGCCGGCACAGAGAATCGCGTATTGCGGTGCGTTCTCACTAAAATACTTGAGAGAACTTAATGCCTCCGGAACCGCTTGCACCTCATCGAAAATGATCAGCGTATCGAGAGGGTCGATCTTCTGCCCGGTCAGAAGCTGAAGACCGGTGATGATGCGGCCCGGATCCGTGATTTTTGAAAAAAGCTCACGCAGAGTAGAGTTGTTTTCAAAGTTGATATAGGCTGTATTCGCGAATGCGGCCGCACCGAAATCGCGCATCAGCCAGGTCTTTCCGACCTGACGCGCACCCCGGATGATGAGCGGCTTACGGTTTGGGTCGTTTTTCCATCGGTAGAGTTTTTCTGTTGCGCTTCTGAACATATACGGTCGCCTCACAAATACATTATTTCACTGTCAGTATAAGGCGCCGATACAAAAAATACAATGAGTTATTGTCGCGCATTACATAAATTGCGACGAATTAGTGTGTTTCCGGCACATATAATGCAACGAATAAATGTATCCGTCAACCAAAGATTGCGGCGAATGAGTGCGTTCGTCATACAGAACCGGAGGCGAAATGATGTGCGATCGGCAATCAGAGCGTTTTGCTGAATAGAAAACACGTGAGCGGAGTGACTTTTCCGTGGTTGTTGAGGGTGATTTCTTTTCGACCGACCTCGGCAAACCCGCGACGGGGATAAAAAGAGTAGGTACACCCGGAATCGGTGAACAGATAGATATGTTTGCCTTTATGAAGCGACGCCAGCTCATTCAGGAGTAACGTGCCGATACCGTTTCCCATGGCTTTCGGATCCACCGCGAAAAAGCTGAGCTCGCCGTCCAGCGGGTGACTTGCCTTATAGGCGCCGACCATCTCTTCGTTCGCTTCGTCGTAGGGGACGGAGGCGTCTTTATACGCGGAGTCGATGATGAAAGTAACGATTCTGACGAAAAGCCGATACCGGAAAGACCGGAACACTTTGGGTTGATCATTCATATCCGCGAGTAAAAATCCGACCAGAGTGTCTCCATCGTATGCGCCCAGCGCTACGGTCGCTTTTATTAGCTCATAATAGAAATAGTGCCGGCTGTAAACATACAGTTCGCGATCGTTATTGGTGAACCAGTCCAGGTTCATGCCTTCGGTCGCGAATTCCCGAGCCGCGTTAAAGTCCTTTTTTCGTAATGGTTCGATTTTTACGTCCATATCACCCCAAACTACGGCTTAAAAACGACATATGAGAGAATGAGCCATACGGCGATCAGCCCGCCGATGACGATCGTCGCGATCGTCAGGATGCTCTTATCCTTGAATTTCAGAAGCGCGACCAATCCGAGTATCGCTCCGACGAGGCCGATACCGGCGAGAGTCTGCATGTTGAGCGGCAGACCGAAATGAAGGCGCGTGCCCAAAAGCCGGATCGCGCCGAGAAGCACGAGTATGCCGGAGACGATGACCGCAATAAAACCGAGCTTGGAGGAAGGGGCAAGTTTAGCTTTCATAACGGGCTCCTTTCAGATTGCGTGACGGTAACGCTTATATCTGATAACAATGTAGCATAAAAACGTGTGCGCTTACACAGAATTCCTTTGCTTTTTGCCGCCCGAAAAACAGGCTCCTCACTATTTTTCGCGAATAAATATGCAAAATCGTCGATCACTTGGATTTTCCTCTTCGCCGCAAAGATTTACACTCGGAATCATTCAAATATGTGAAGTCAGCCTCGAAGCGGAGAGTTGAGTCCGTATAATGGTGCAAATTCAAAACAGAAATGAGCCAGGCGGTAATCCCGCGCTGCATCGCGCTCTGCCGCACCTCAAAATCGACAGTAATACCGCCTGGACAGGCAATACAGGCAATCCAGGCGGTAATCCAGCTCTGCATCGCGCTTTGCCGCACCTCAAAATCGACAGAAATACCGCCTGGACAGGCAATACAGGCAATCCAGGCGGTAATCCCGCTCTGCATCGCGCTTTGCCGCACCTCAAAATCGACAGAAATACCGCCTGGACAGGCAATACAGGCAATCCAGGCGGTAATCCCGCTCTGCATCGCGCTTTGCCGCACCTCAAAATCGACAGAAATACCGCCTGGACAGGCAATACAGGCAATCCAGGCGGTAATCCCGCTCTGCATCGCGCTTTGCCGCACCTCAAAATCGACAGAAATACCGCCTGGACAGGCAATACAGGCAATCCAGGCGGTAATCCCGCTCTGAGACGCTCCTCGGTAACGACAGCACTACGTACGAAACCACTCGAAAAGCCCCGTTTCATAAGTACACACAGCCGTACCGAGCCCCCACGCCCCCACGAGAGGGCGAGACTACATTCGATACAGTTCTCACCTCGGAGGTTAGTATGTATCATAACCTCGTAGCAGAAGATCACGTTTGCTGTGTTTTACGAAAAAAGGCGAATGGCTGAAAAACGCCGGCAATCGACACGCGGCGCCCTGACGTGATAATGTATGATTAAATGGGCTCATGACTCATAGATGAACTTTTCCCGCGCGACGCTTATGACAATGCAATTATTCGAAATCAATAGGACTAACGGATTCCCGCGGGATCAATAAGGGAGTGCCGATGCAGATCCACCGCCTTTTCGAGATCGTATATGTTCTTCTGGAGCGGCCGAGCGTGACCGCCCGGGAGCTCGCCGGGCGCTTCGAGGTTTCGCAGCGGACAATTTACCGCGACGTCGAACTACTCGCGCAAGCCGGAATTCCGATTTACATGAGTAAAGGCAGGGGCGGCGGGATCTCGCTTTTGGAGGATTTCGTGCTCAATAAGGCAGTCCTGACCGAGCACGAGAAAAACGACATTCTCGCATCCTTGCAGGCGGTCGGTGCGCTGAGCGGGACTGAGGACGACTCGGCGGTCCGGAAGCTCCGGAGCCTTTTCGGGAGCAAGAACGCGGACTGGATCGAGGTCGACTGGTCATCGTGGGGCTACTACGGCGACGAGGCGGCGATTTTCGAGACGGTCAAGACCGCGATCCTCGAAAAGCGCGTCCTCTCCTTCTCCTACTCAAGCGGGCGGGCAGAGACGCTCCGGCGCGAGGTGTGGCCCTTAAAACTCCTCTTCAAAGGCGCGGCATGGTATCTTTTCGCTCACTGCACGCTAAGAAACGACACGCGATTTTTCAAACTCCGGAGGATGACGGAACTTGCGCTGTTGCCGGAACATTTCGAGATGGAGGCGCCGACGCGGGTCGTCGCGGAGCCGGTCGCCTACTCAAGCATGAATGTGAACGCCGAGTATCAGATCGACGAGTGCATGGCTTTTCGCGTATACGACGAATTCAGCGACTTCATTCCGCTCGAAAACGGTGACTTTCTCTGCCGCGTAACACTCCCGGACCTCGAGACCGTCTGCATGTACGCGTCGTCCTTCGGAGAGCACGCGCGGATCGTCAGCCCGCCGGAGGCGATCGAGGCGATGCGGGAGCGGCTTCTGAAGTCGATGGAATTATATGGGTGACGCAAGATGTTTGTAATCGATAAGATGAGACCCGATGAAGTGCCGGAAGTGGCGCAAATTTACGAGGACAGCTGGAAGGTCGCGTATCGCGGGATCGTGCCCGACGAATATTTGGCGGGCATACACGCGGAACATTGGATCCCGCTTCTTACGGAATTTCCCGACGCAAGCCGGGTCCTGCGCGTCGACGGCCGTCCGGTCGCGACCGCGACGATCGGAGCGGCACGGGATGAGAGCCGGGCGGGCTGGGGCGAGATTGTATCGATCTACGTGCGCCCCGAATGTGTAAGAAAAGGCTACGGAAAGGCGCTTTTCCGGCATGCGGTGAACGAGCTCCGTGGCCGCGGCTTTGACCGGATCTACATCTGGGTACTCGAAAAGAACCGCACCGCGCGCGCTTTTTACGAGCGGGAAGGCTTTTCGTATAACGGCGATTCGGTCGGGATCGAACTGGGGGGCGAAAAACTCGTCGAGGTTCGGTATGAGCGCGATTTTCGGGCGGAAAGCGATGCTCCAGGACAGACTCCGGGATAAGCCGCGGGAAGCGGTCCCGATGACCGGAAGACCGAATTTTTACGCGCCTCTATAAATATGACGCCTTGATGTCATATTATCTTTGCGACAATGGACGTACCAAACAAAAGCGGAGGTGCGAAAATGGCGATCGATTATAAGAAACAGGAAAAGGAATTGTATCAGCCGGGGACGGAGCCGTCGGTCATCGACGTGCCGGAAATGACCTTTATTCGGGTGGACGGCCGGGGCGACCCGAACGATCCGGAAGGGGAGTACGGGAAAGCAGTCGAACTTTTATACTCACTCTCCTACACCATCAAGATGATGCCCCGAAGCGGCGAAACCCCGGAGGGATACTTCGACTACGTCGTGCCGCCACTGGACGGGTACTGGTGGGTGGACGACGAGACGGACCGCGCCTTCACCGACAAGTCAAAGTATAAGTGGATCTCGATGCTGAGGCAGCCGGAATTCGTGACGCCGGAGCTTTTCGAAAAGGCGCGCGCGATCGCTGCCAGAAAGAAGCCCGGCCTCGACGTCGAAAAGGCACAACTCGTCCGCTTCCGCGAAGGCCTGTGTGTCCAGTGCATGCACGTCGGGCCGTTTTCGACGGAGGCGGAGACGATCGCGCGAATGATGGCCTTCACCGCCTCAAACGGCCTCCTGGAGGATTTCTCGGACACGCGCCGCCACCACGAGATCTACCTGTCGGACCCGCGCAAGGGCGATCCGGCGAAGATGAAGACGATCCTGAGACACCCGGTGAATCGGGCCTGAGTGCCCGCATGAAATACTCGAACAGGAGGAAAAACCATGTTGGAATTACCGGAGGTCCTGACCCTCAGTAAGCAATTGAACGAGCAAGTCGCCGGGCGGACCGTCGAGGCGGTGTATCCGCCGACCAAGCCGCATAAGTTTTGCTTCTTTGAGCCGGAGCCGGCGCTTTTCGAAAAGCAGATCGGCGGCGCGCGGATCGAGCGGGCCGAGGGCTTCGGGATCTACGCGGAGATGGTTTTCGATAACGGGAAGCGGCTGTCGGTGGATGACGGGATCAACCTGCGCCTCCTTACGGACGGGGAGGTCCCGAAGGACTACCAACTTCGCCTTGCCTTGGAAGGCGGCATGAATCTGGTGTTCACGGTCGCGATGTACGGCGGCATCAACATCCACGAGGAAGGCTATTTCAATAAATTCTATGTCGCGAGCCGCGAGTCGGTCCCGCCGTTTAGCGAAGGGTTCGACGCAGTATTCCGGGAGCGCCTGGCCGGGAGCCAACCGAACCTCTCCGCGAAGGCGTTTCTGGCGACGGAACAGAGGTTCCCTGGCATCGGAAACG
>JAEAME010001940.1_pt1 | contig 12913 bp, 17 predicted proteins | sample 8958731 | NCBI WGS metagenome assembly JAEAME01 (sample SAMN16933194, study PRJNA681113) | bioreactor sludge metagenome | isolation source: anerobic bioreactor sludge (Control) | place: India:Bengaluru | collected 2018-10-24 | reverse complement strand
ACTGTCCTGTTTATGCTCAGCAAGTTTGAAAGGACCTGTGCCGACGGGTGTCAGCATAGCTTCTGATTTTGTGTGGGTCTTCAGATATGTCGGCGAAGGTATCATTCCCGGGGTAAGCGTAAGATTGGTTAGGATTTGGCTCTCGAACCGGGAAAGGTTAAGGCGAACTGTATAATCATCAACGATATCAATAGATGTAACGGATTGCAAATCAGGTTTTACTCCGTTTCGAAAGAGATCCAGGATATATTTAACCGCTTCGGCGTTGAAACCGGTTCCATCGTGGAACTTGACATCTTTTCGTAAAGTTAAGGTGATTGATTTTGCGTCTTTTGCAATCTTCCAGTCTGTAGCAAGCCAGGGAACGGGGTTTCCGTTCTCATCGAGATGGAGGAGCGTTTCAATGGCAGGAGCGGCAAAACCAAGATCGCTTATGTTGGTTGGCTCTGACGGGATTCCCAGATTAACAGCATTCCATGTGGAAATTACCTTGATTACTCCCCCGTATGCCTGTTTAACTGGTGATTCCTTAGTATTTTTTGATATGGTAGCGCATTCCGCCAGGATAGGGGCCATGGAAAAGAAAATAATCAGAATAAAGGCCGGCAAAAAAAATCTCTTCCGAGCTTTGGCGGCAATGGAAAAACATTCTTCCATATTCCACCTTGTGTTTCCCCCTTAAGAAAAGTCTATACAATAAATTGGCTTTTGTCTACTCTGTCATTTCTTATCAATATTTTATCAGGTTGGTTATTTGTGAGGTCGAGATGTCATTGAGTACTTTTCAGAAAAAAACGGATATCTTTAAAAAGATCGGGTTTGATTTTCCTGTCTATTTTTTCAATAATGTCCTGTTTCATATATTTCAACTGCGAAAGCCAGAGCGGATCATCGACTTCAACAAAAAGGATCCGGTTGCTTATGTTCGCCGGTCTGGTGTGGTTTGCCATCCTTTCTCCCACGATTTCGTACCATGAGCTGAAAATTTTGATTTCCTCAAGATTTTTAATGTTATGGCTTTTAAGGATTTTACCCAGGGTGTTTTTGAGAGGAACAAACGCCATTATTATTCTTCTATCCTCGGAAAAACCGGAGCTATTTTATCGATTGTCGCGATGTCATCAGGCAGATAAAAATGTTTTTCTTCATCGAAGCTGGCGTGTTCAATAGATTTGCCGATGCCGATTGCCTTCCATATCTGTTGCGATTTTTCCGGCATAAAAGGATAAAAGAGCAGGGCAACTATGCGTAGGCTGTTCCATATATTGTAGAAGATTGTTTTGACGCGTGGATCTTCTTCTTTCGCGAGTTTCCAGGGTGCTTCCGAATCAATATATTTGTTAAGGACAGATATAATTTCGAATATATTCTGGAAGGCTTTATGGTACGCGAAGATTTCCATTTCTTTCATATATCCGTCAATGCATTTCATGACGGTCTCCTCAACATAATCATCCATGCCGCCTTTTTTCTCTGGACTCTCAATCTTTCCCTTGAGGAATTTGCCGATCATGGTGACGCTTCTGCTCGTTAGATTACCGAAATCATTGGCAAGGTCTCCGTTGATCCTGTGTATGATAGCCTGTCTGGAGAAATCGCCATCAAGCCCAAAGGGAACTTCCCTGAAGAGAAAGAAACGGAACTCGTCAACGCCGTATGTTCTGATGATCTCGTGAGGATCGACAACATTCCCCAGGGACTTTGACATCTTTTGCCCTTCTATGGTCCACCAGCCATGGGCGAAAACATGTTTGGGAGGTGTGAGGCCATATGACATAAGAAAACTCGGCCAGTACACAGCGTGAAATCTGAGGATATCTTTGCCGATAAGGTGAGCGTCGCAGGGCCAGTAAGCATTGAACTGGTCCATATCTTCAAGAAAACCAATGCCGGTGAGATAGTTTGTGAGGGCGTCAAACCAGACATAGACAATGTGACGTTCGTTACCCGGTATTGAGATGCCCCACTGAAAGCTTGTCCTGCTGACGCTTAAATCACGAAGTCCTCCCTTAACGAAACTCGCCACTTCGTTGTGGCGTATTTCAGGTAAAATAAAATCTTTCTGTTTTCCAATGAGATCGAGGAGGGGCTGGGTGTATTTTGAGAGTTTAAAAAAATAACTCTCTTCTTTCAGTTTTTCCGGTTTTCTCAGGCAATCAGGGCACAACCCGTCTTTGAGCTGTAATTCCGTGTAGTATGCCTCGCAGGGTACACAATACCAGTCTTCATATTCACCGAGATAGATATCGCCCTTTTCGAGTACCTTTTCAAAGATATGCCGGACGACCTTTTTATGACGTTCCTCGGTAGTCCTGATGAAGCCCGTATTGGAAATATTGAGGGCCTGCCAGAGATCTGTAAAGCGGTGTACCATCCTGTCCGCGTGTTCTTTCGGGTGGATGCCAAGTGCCTCTGCCGCTTTTTCAACCTTCTGCCCGTGCTCGTCTGTGCCGGTCAGAAAAAAAACTCTGTGTCCGGTAATCCTTTTGTAACGGGCCATAACATCAGCAGCGATTGTGGTATAGGCATGACCGATATGCGGCACATCATTGATGTAATAAATGGGGGTGGTGATGTAGTATTTTTTGTCCATTCAAAACTCCCGGTAGTTAATCATCTGTGATCAGATAAACCTTTCTTGCAACTGAGATATGTGTCATACTCGTATGAAAGACAACACATAAGTCTTCCACATATGCCGGAAATCTTCGCGGGATTCAACGCTAGGTGCTGTTCCTTTACCATCTTGATGGAGACAATGGAAAAGTTATGAAGAAAACGTCTGCAGCATACTGTATTCCCGCAGTTACCCAGTCCGCCGATAATTTTTGCTTCATCCCGGACGCCCACCTGGCGTAATTCAACCCTGATTTTGAATTCCTTTGCCAGTTCCTTCACGAGTTCTCTGAAATCAACCCTGCTTTCCGAGATAAAATAGAAGAGCAGTTTCGTGTTACCGAAAAGATATTCGGTACTGAGGAGCTTCATGGGAAGGTTCATTTCCGTAATTTTCTGTTTACAGAAATCGAAGGCGTGTTTCTCTTTTTCTTTCAGCTCACGGTATTCTTTCAGTTCTTCTTCAGACACTTTTCGGGTTATCTTTTTTAACCCTTCTTTGGCGCATTCAAGAGGATTTGTTAATACCGTACCGAGACATAACCCTTTGTCCAGTTCGCTAATGACGAAATCTCCAACAACGATATCATCGGGGGCTTCCAGTTCCACAATACCGACAAGCCTGTCTACATTTACATAGCAACTCTTCATATCATTACCTCATAACTTGAAAAAGCAGGTTTTCAAAAGCAAGCCATTTGTTGACATTATACCGCATAATGGCCGTAGTTTCCTGAATTCTTTTTATGGTTTTTTCAATCCATTTCACATCTGCTTTCTGCCATTCCAAAAATTCTTCCATGTCTTTGTTGATGATCATTGAGATATTCTGTCCGTATACAACGATGAGGAGATCGCGAAAAAAGGAAAGGAGAAAGGAAAGATACATTCCAATGCCCATGTCAGTCTTCGAGATTTTTTCAGCTATGGATGATGCGCCGATAAAGCTTTTATTTTTGCCGGTAATCAATTCTATTATCATGCGGCGCAAATGAAAGTTATCATTTTCAGCCCAGAAAAGACCGGAACTGATACTCCCGTGGGAAATGTCCGCGAGAAGGCCGGCCCGTTCTTCATCGATGTCAGGTATTTGAAGAAAATATTTTTTCAGTTCTTCTTTCGGGAGTGGCGTAAAAAAGATCCTGTTGCATCGCGAACGTATTGTGGCAGGTATCTCTTTTTCTGCCGATGTGATGAGAAAGAAATGATTGTATGGAGGAGGTTCCTCAAGGGTTTTCAGAAGGGCATTGGCAGCTTCACGGGTAAGTGTTTCCGCCGGGTCGATAATGATTGCCCGTTTTTCACTTTCATACGGGTATTCGCAGACTTCTTTGCTGATCATTCTTGCTTGCGGGATACCTATAATTTCTTTATCTTCTTCAGGTTCGATGACAAGAAGATCAGGATGGCTGCCCCGTTGGAGTTTGATGCAGGGACCGCATTTGCCGCAGGCAATGCCGTTTTCACAGAAAAGATATTTCGCGAATTCTTTTGCCGCCAGTTTTTTCCCGACCCCTTCCTGCCCACAGAATAAAAAGGCGTGAGGAATATTTTTGCTTTCCAAAAACATTCTCAGCAGGTTTTTTGGTTTCTCGTGACCGATGATATTTTCAAATCCCATGACGTTTCAGAAGTGCCCCTACTTTTTTTCTAATAATTTTATGAACCATATCAATATCAAGTGTTCCATCGACGACAAAGAAACGCCCGGGATTTTCTTTAACGAGCTTTTCATAGGCTTTTTTTACCTTTTTATGAAATGAAAGTTTTTCTTTTTCAAACCGGTCCATTAATGCCGATTGCGCTTTTCTCATAAGACCTTTTTCAACAGGACAGTCAAGGAATATTGTCAGGTCGGGATTTACACCTTTTGTGACGAGCTGGTTTAACGTCTCAATGGTGTTGTGAGCTATTCCCCTCCCGTAGCCCTGATACGCATGCGAAGCATCGGCGAACCTGTCGCAGAGGACGATTGCGCCTTTTTTAAGGGCAGGCAGGATCAATTCCTCAACATGTTGCGCCCTCATGGCCATAAAGACGAGGAGTTCGGCAAGCGGGTCGATTTTTGTGCCGGCATGGAGAAAGGCATCTCTCAGGGATTCACCGAATGTAGTGCCTCCGGGTTCGCGAGTTTTTGTGACCATGTATCCCTTTTTTTTCAGATAGGCATAGAGGAGTTCTATCTGAGTTGTCTTGCCGCATCCTTCAATTCCCTCGAATGTTATGAGCACGCAGTCCTCTCTGTTTAAATTACCAATCATCAAATTACAATAACCAAAATGAACATCAAATACTAACGTTTAACAATTTAGTTCTTTGGCGACCAGTAAGGGTTTTCCCCGGTTTGTATCTTGGAATTTGGTTATTGGAATTTGTTTTATTTCACCCTATCCATATATTCCCCAGTTCTGGTGTCGATCCGGACCTTATCGCCTTCTTCAACGAAAAGGGGAACATTAATTGTGTATCCTGTCTCCAGCACTGCCGGTTTGGTCGCGTTCTGCGCGGTGTTACCTTTAACGCCGGGCTCGGTCTGAACAATGAGCAATTCCACAAAATTCTGTATATCGACTCCCAATGTCCTTCCCTGGTAAAAGAGGATTGTGGCGACCATACCTTCTTTAAGGTAGTTCTTTGCCTCTCCGAGACTTTTCTCATCAATAAAGATTTGTTCGTAAGTGACCTCATTCATAAAATGATAATCGGTGCCTTCTTTATAGAGGAACTGCATCTGTTTCTCTTCCATTTCAGGGACTTCAAGTTTTTCACCGGAACGGTATGTTCTTTCCAGTATGTTGCCGGTGATAAAGCTTTTTAAACGTGTTCTCACGAAAGCACCGCCCTTACCCGGATTGACGTGCTGAAATTCCACGATCATACAGGGTTCGTTCTCAACCAATACTTTCACACCCTTTCTGAATTCTGATGTGCTGATAATCATTCTTTCCTCCTGCTTTATTTGTTTCCCGGTAGATGTTTTTTTACCGGCTCATTGCTGTTTCATATTGTCACGATATCTTTCCTGAGATGGGTGAGTACCCTGGCTTTTTCATTTGTAATGAGTACCATATCTTCCAGTCTGACTCCGCCGATATTAGGCAGATAAATACCCGGTTCTACAGTGATGACCATATTTTCTTCAAGTATTCCGTCGGAAACGTTGTTTATAGAAGGAGCCTCATGGACGGCGATACCGACCCCGTGGCCGACCCCGTGCCGGAAATAATCGCCGTATCCTTTTTCCTCAATGTGCCCCCGAACCAGTGCATCGACTGTTTTAATGGGTACGCCTGCCTTCATATTTTTCAAGGCCAGTTTTCGCGCTTCATCAACGATGATATATATTTCCTTGACTTCATCCCCAGGTACTCCTGTCAGGACCGTGCATGTTTCGTCACTGCAGTATCCTTCTACCTGCGCCCCAAAATCGATGATAACCGGCTCACCGGCGGCGATTTTTTTATCTGACGGCTCCGCATGAGGGAGGGCCGAACGGGGACCCGATGCCACGATGGTCGGAAAGGCCGGGCAATCTGCCCCCAGCCTTCTCATCGCATAATCAAGATCATTGGCTATCTCTTTTTCTGTCCTGCCGGGGACGATCCCCTCCAGAATCTCTGTGTATGCTTCTGTGGCTATCTTTATCGCTTTGGTGATGGCAGCGATTTCATCAGGTTCTTTTATCCTTCTGATTTCTTCGATGGTATATTCCATTGGCACCAGCGTGGTGTCATTCAGGCTTGTTTCCCATGCTTTGTAGATATTATAGGCCATATGAAAGCTGTCAAACCCCATTTTTCTGATATTATATTTTTTACATATATCGGGAAGCATGCCTTCTCTTTGCCTGACCTCGATAACCTGAAGGCCGCTGGTAACTTCTTTCGCGTGGGTAATGTACCGGAAATCAGTTAGAAGGAATACGTCTCCTTTTGTGATAACCAGTGTTCCTTCAGAACCGCGAAATCCGGTAAGATAGAAAATATTTTCCATTCCTTTCAAAGCGCAGGCATCAATATCCATTTCCTTTATAATTGTGTAGACCTTTTCAATCCTGTCTGTTCTCATGGGTGACAACCAAACTGTTTTATTATCTGTTTTTAAAGCCGGGCATTCTCTGTTTTGCTTTTAAATCCTTTTTTAATGAAGCAAATTGTTTTTTATAAATATCATTGTGAGGTTCCTTTTTTATCAGTTCTTTGTATATCTCGATTGATTGCTCTATGTATCCTTGTTCATAATAAATATCTGCCAGTGTTACCGACACTATGCACGGCTTTTCCATATAGTGGATAGTTAAAAGAATCTCAGGATAAAAATCAAGCTAAATCGTATAGTGCACGCTTATTTCAACATAAGGAATTTACTTTACTTTATTGTTTTTTTCACGCTACGGGCTGAAGTATTGTATTTCATAAAATATCCGGAAGGCAAGACTGGAAACAATAACCCTCTTCACGTGTGTTTTCTGAATAATTTTACCGGCTAAATGGAAAAGGATCTCCTTTTGTGCGCATGTGTCATATTTATTGAGTACAATTGCGCAGGGTTTGCTCCTCACATCTTTTAAAAGTATCTTATCGGTAAAAAAAAGGCTGAATATTTCCGGTGAAATCATTTCATCACCGCTCACCCCCGTTTTTTCTCTGAGGTTTTCCCATCTGAATACTTTTTCCTTTATATGTCCGGAGAGACTGTCTAGACCCGCGATGACGAATACCAAATCTGAAGAGTAAGGGATTACAGGTTCATAAGGGGCAGGGTATTTAAGGGGTTTCCCTTTGGCACCGTCCGCTTCAATAAGGACCGTATCAAAAACCTTTCCCAGTTCATGGATATCTTCAGAAGTTATTGCTGTAAGTTTATTATTTTCGATGGTTTTACCGATTCGTACCGGATTGTTTATATAATTATTGCCTTTTTTCTTTTGTGTGAGTAATACGTAAGGTTCTCTGACACATATTTTCGTTGTTGTGGTGATGGCCGTTTTTTTGTTTCTTTTCGCAGTTTCTTTTGCCAGGTATTCAATGAAGGAGGTTTTCCCTCCTGCCCCAATAAAGGAAATATATTGTATATGAGCGATAAGGTCTACGGGATCAATCTTTCGAATATACCACATAAGGCAGGCTCTTAATACGCTCTACGATTACCTGAACTTTCTCTTTATCCTTTTCTTCAACAAATAACGTCGCGTATCCTTTCTGGAGGATAAAGAGGCCGTCGTATGCAGTGTCTTTGTGTTCCTGAATTGAATAAACGATGTTTTCTTTGTCGAGAGCATCTTTGATCATGTCCATTTCAAAGATGCTCTCAATTGTATGCGCTTTTATAAAATTATCTGAGTCCCGGCTCATTTGATCTTTGAATGCTCCCTTTCTCGGCCGGCCCGACCCAGATTTCCAGATCCGAAGAAATATTGCCCCTCGACATTCTGATGTTGCAGATTCTGTCATCTTTTACATAATTCATTATAATGTCTTTGAAACGGAAGCTGTTGACATATCTCCAACCATTTTTCGGCATGTTTATTCTGTAATAATTCTCCAGTGATTCAAGATCGACATTCCCGTTGAGGAAGAGTTTGCCTGCTTTTAGGGTTGATGTTTCGTAGACAAAAGTCCTGTCACTAATGATGGAAAGTTCCTTTGGTGTGGGCACATCGGGAAAGCCGTAAAATACCTGATTGGGTCCTTCCTGTCTCGGCTGTGGTGAAGCCTCGATGGAAGACTGTTTTTGGAATAAGGCACATCCTGAACAGATCAACAACATTACGCAGGACAGAATAACGATTTTTTTCATAGGTTCCCTCCTTGGTTATTTCTTTCAAGATGCGCGTAAGCGCTGTGATTGTGAATGCTCTCAAAGTTTTCCGCTTCAACGGAAAACCACTTGATGTTTTTATCTTTTGACAATGTATCTGCGATGTCTCTCACCACATCCTCAACAAACTTCGGGTTATTGTAAGCTTTTTCCGTTATGTGCTTCTCGTCTTCTCTCTTGAGAATAGAATATATGTCACTGCTGGCACATTTTTCTATAGTATCTATGAGGTCTTCCAGCCAGAAGAATTTTTTCGTTTTCACATCCACTTTCGCGATTCCCCGCTGGTTATGGGCCCCATACTCGCTTATTTCCTTGGAGCAGGGGCAGAGAGTATTGATCGGTACAGAAACGGATATCACGAATTCCTTCATAATATCATTGGCGTCCATGGTCCCCGAGAAGCAGCATGGATACTCCATATAGCTCTGAGTTTTTGATACGGGCGCTTCTTTTTTGATGAAATAAGGAAACCGCATGATCATATACGCGGATTCCGCGTTTAATCTTTCCTTGAGGGCTTTCAGGATATAGGGAAAATTTTTCATATTGATCATGTTTTTGTTTTCATGGAGAATTTCCACAAACCTGCTCATATGAGTCCCTTTATAATGATGAGGAAGATTAACATACATGTCGATGGAAGCAATAGTATTTTGAATATCGTTGGCTCTATCAAGTACGATGATAGGGTATTTTACGTCTTTAACACCCACCTTGTCGATCTCTATTTCACGATCGTCCGGCATGTTCTGCACATCTGCCATTTGTAACTTATCGTCCATAAGCCGCGTATGCCTTCTCTGATTCCCAGACACGAATTTCCTTGAGGAAGGCCCCTTTTTGTTTTATCTGTTTTTCCACTTCTTCGAATATGTATAAAGCGATGTACTCTGCCGAACTTGCCCTTTCGGCGAAAAAAGGGATTTCATTGAGGTATTTATGATCCAGGCTGTCGAGAATTTCCTTTAAATAACCTTTCAAAATTCTGAAATCGACGAACAGGCCATCCTCGCCGAGTTTTTCACCTGAGAAGAAGGCTTCAACAACGAAATTATGTCCATGAAGCTCCTCGCATTTTCCCTGGTACCCGACCAGCCTGTGCGCTGCCGCGAATGAATCTTTGACGCATAGGGTGAACATACCATAATCTATCGTCTGGAAAGGGCAAAGTCAATAGAAAGAGGCGTGTGAATAAATAGCTCGTAGCTGATATCCCAAAAAATGAAGTTGTTTAAAGACTAATCGGAATAAGGCCGGGTTAATATGAAAAAAGCAACGGAAATCGAATCCGCTGCTTTTATGTTGATACCCAAAATGATTATGAAAAGAAATTATTTCTTCTTAACTGCTTTTTTGATGACAACATAACCGGTTGTAGGGCCGGGGATAGCTCCTTCGATGAGAAGGACATTTGTATCGCCTCTTACGTCGACGACTTTCAGATTTTGTACTGTTACGTTACGGCCACCCATATGGCCGGGCATCTTTTTACCCTTCATGACACGCCCGGGTGTCATATTCTGGCCTATGGAACCGCCGTGCCTGAAATACTCATGCGCGCCGTGTGATGCCGGGGCGCCACCAAATTTATAACGTTTCATGACGCCGGCAAAACCTTTGCCTTTTGATGTACCTGTTACGTCAACATAATCACCAGGTTCGAACATTTCCACAGAATGGACTGCCCCGACTTCGTTTGTCTCAAGGTCTTCCGCGGTTACTTTGAATTCTTTCAGGATTGCCACGGGAGCCGTGTTTGCTTTCTTGAAATGTCCGGAAAGAGGTTTGTTAACCCTCTGTGCCTTCACGATTTCTTCAAAACCAATCTGTAGAGCGTTATACCCTTCTCTTGCTGCTGTTTTTTTCTGAATAACAGTACAGGGTCCGGCTTTTATCACTGTTACGGGTATGATATTCCCGTGTTCATCAAAAATCTGCGACATTCCTAATTTTTTACCAATAAGTCCTAATCCAATCATGTTACACACCTCCGAAAATTGTAACAGCATAGTAGAAAAGGCCTATAAAGTCAAGATGAATCCGATTTATCTTCATGAAAAAAGGATACATTGTGATTAACAGGAATATTTATAATAAAGGAACCCGTGTTACCCACATGGTGGCTGATTATTGATGTAAATCACGGTTCCGGACTGTTTTAACTAAAAGTGCTACGTAAAAGGATGATCCCTTCAAAAATTGTAGCCCTAAAAACAGATATAAATGCCTTCACGGGAATATCCGCAGGAACAATATCAAACGAAAATAATAAAAAAAGAAATCCTGAAAAATCATGGTGTAACTATACGTAATAATTAGTATTACAAGAAGACTAATAAGACCAGATTTATTATGTTGATACGACAATAAACAATTTTTCAGGCATAAAAAAATAGCGCGGCACGCTTATTGCTCTAATGGGTGGCATGATGGAAGCAACCGCGAAACAGAAAAAGGAGGAAATTAAAATGGTAGACTTTATCCTTCAATGTACATGTGCTTTTTGTGGAACACCTTATCCTGTAAAACTCAGAAGAATGTGGCTGAATCTTCACGATCCATGCCCCGCTTGCGGGTTTGAGAACAGCTTATCAGAAAGCCAGGCCATGAAAGCCCATAGCCTTCTGGAAAAACTTGAGAATGAGTATATCGTAATGCATGAATCTCAGCCTGCTGAGACTGTTTGGATGCAGTAATTTTGGAGAGGCGTCTACCATTATGTCTTATATTCGCACATTATTGTTTGTAATCTCTCGGTAACATAAGAGAAATCCATATACAAGAAATAAAATACCCGGCACTGCCCCGCCGGGTATTTTATTTTTATCATTTTTTAATAGTCCTACCGGTAAAGAATTATTCTTAACAGCTTTTTGGGTTTTTTTCTTGAAATTACATTACGATTGCGGGAGAATGGACTCATTGTTTATGAGTGTTGACAAACATACATTACAAAAATGGGTCGCAGGTGCTGAAATCCGGTTTAAAAAGACCCGGAAACGGTTCGCGAAAGTTCCCATTGTAAGGCGTATCGGAAAATTGTCTGAAAGTACCCGTGATTATATTCTTACGGAGAAGATTGATCTTACAAAAGCCCGGAACTTTTCAGCCCAGGAGACATCCGAAGACATTCTCTTTGCTTCTGTCCGGTTACCCATTATCGGCAAACGTGGGATAGGGAATGATATAGGTATAGCGGTTGCCAGTTTTGATTACACCGACAGAGAGGGCGATGAGCACAGAGTTATCGCCGTCTGCGCCTATACAATAAGCGGTGTTGTCCGAAAAACACGGGAGCTTAAACACACAATAATGATCCCTATGGCCTGACGGGAGCATAAAACACTGAAAAAAACGATAAAAACTACCTTCAGAATAGCGAAAATGGACTGCCCTTCGGAAGAACAGCTAATACGGGCAAAATTGGAAAGAATCTCAGCGATTCACAGCCTGAAGTTTGATATACCGGGACGGCAATTGGAAGTGTTTCATACTTATAATGATAGAGATATCCTTGTCGCGCTTGAAAGTCTTAAACTTGATACAAAATTGATCTCGACAGAAGATATTGAACCGGTGGTTGGAGGGGAAAACGGGCAACTGCAGAAACGTGTTTTATGGCAGGTTCTTTTCATCAATTTCTTCTTTTTTATCCTGGAAATGATTTCAGGTTTACTGGCAGGCTCTATGGGACTTGTTGCCGATAGCCTGGACATGCTCGCCGACAGTATTGTTTATGGCCTTTCCCTGTACGCAGTGGGGGGAACGGTTACCCGTAAAAAGAATATTGCCGGTGTAGCGGGCTATTTTCAGTTGATTCTTGCCGTATTGGGTTTTGTGGAGGTTATACGCCGTTTTTTAGGTCATGGAGAGATACCTGACTTTTACGTGATGATTATCATGTCTTTCCTTGCTCTTGCCGGTAATACCATGTGCCTTCTCCTGCTTCAAAAATCGAAAAGCCGGGAAGCACACATGCGGGCAAGCATGATTTTTACATCTACGGATGTGATAGTAAACCTCGGTGTTATCATAGCGGGTCTATTCGTATATTTTACAGGGTCGAACATACCTGATTTGACCGTGGGAACTATTGTTTTTGTGCTTGTGGTCAGGGGCGCCTACAGAATATTGCAGATCTCCAGATAATTCTTTCTTATCAGGTAGGTTATCCCTTTTTTTCCTGTGACGGTATAGTAAGAATGCCGTCTCCATGGACGTCTTCGAGATCGAACCACCATTTTCGGGAATAATCAGGTTTGCCATATCCGAAAAAATCATCGCCCCAAATAGCGAGGCTCAGGGCAAGCGGTGATTTTCGCATAGTCCAGCCTACGGCCCGGTGAAATGGTGTGTAGGGCTTATTCCATGGACAGACTTTAAAGCATGTACCGCATCCTGATCCCTTGGGATTGCCTACTCTCATTTTTGTGCAGGCCTCCACGTTAACCGGCCATTTATCATATCCGTTATG
>JAEAME010001960.1_pt1 | contig 12914 bp, 9 predicted proteins | sample 8958731 | NCBI WGS metagenome assembly JAEAME01 (sample SAMN16933194, study PRJNA681113) | bioreactor sludge metagenome | isolation source: anerobic bioreactor sludge (Control) | place: India:Bengaluru | collected 2018-10-24 | reverse complement strand
CTAAATGAAAGGGGATTTTTAAAATCGTCGATTTTTTCTCAGGACCGTAGGGACGGCTGACCAATTTTTCGTGAATGAGGGATGGCCCGGATCAAACGGTCGTCGAGCGCCGAAGGCGCGGCACGGATCGGGCAAATAACGTAATTCTGTATTGTTAATAAAAAGCGGAGGGACGGATGGCAAAACTTAAGCTGGCAGCATATTGGGCGGCTTCCTGTGGAGGATGCGATGTGGCTATCCTTGATGTACACGAAAAAATACTCGATATCGCCGCCGCGGCGGACATCGTCTTCTGGCCGATCGTGCTGGATTTCAAATACAGCGACGTCGAATCGATGCCGGACGGCCACATAGACGTTACGCTCTTCAACGGTGCGATCCGCACTTCGGAAAACGAGCATCTCGCTCATCTGCTGAGAGCAAAATCAAAGACGCTCGTTGCCTTCGGATCCTGCGCGCATATGGGCGGGATTCCGGGCCTGGCAAACCTGTTTACAAAAAAAGATATTTTCAACCGCGTGTACCACGAATCTCCGTCCACTGTGAATCCGGAAAATTCGGAGCCTCAGCCGAAACTGGCGGTGCCCGAAGGAGAGGTCACGATTCCGGAGTTTCACGGCACGGTTAAAACCCTGAATCAGGTCGTGGACGTCGATTACTACATGCCCGGATGCCCGCCTACCCCCAAACAGATCTGGAACGTCGTCCAGGTAATTGTCGGGGGGCAACTCCCTCCAAAAGGAGCCGTGATCGGGGCCTCCGAAAAGACGCAGTGCGACGAATGCCCCCGCAAAAAGCATGAGAAAAAAATCACCGAATTCAAACGGATCGCGACGGCGCAGCCCGATCCGGACACCTGCTTCCTCGAACAGGGCTTTCTCTGCCTGGGCCCGGTCACCCGGGGCGGCTGCGACGCCCGGTGCATGACGTCCGGCGTCCCGTGCCGCGGCTGCTTCGGTCCTCCGGATGGCGTTCAAGACATGGGCGCCAAGGCTATATCGGCGATCGCCTCGGTCATCGAGGCCAAGGAAGAGGCTGAAGTGCAGAAGATTATTGAACAGATTCCCGACACTCTTCGAAGCTTTAACCGGTTCGGAATACCAGCATCACTCATCAGAAGGAAGGTTCTATGAAACACATTGCGATCGATCCCATCACCAGGCTCGAGGGCCATGGAAAAATCGACATTTTTCTCGCAGATGACGGAAGCGTGGCAAACGCGTACTTCCAGGTTCCGGAACTGCGCGGCTTTGAAAAATTTGTTGAGGGAATGCCCATAGAGGAGGTCCCGCGGGTCGTTTCGCGGATCTGCGGCGTTTGACCGGCCAGCCACCACCTGGCCTCGGGTAAGGCCGCAGATGCAGTTTACAAGGTCGATCCTCCTCCGGCGGCAAAAAAGCTTCGCGAAATGTACAACGCCGCCGCGTTCGTTCACAGCCATATTGCGCATTTCTATGCCCTCGCGGCGCCGGATTTCGTCCTCGGCCCGGATGCGGATCCCGCAAAACGCAACATCCTGGGGATCGTTGAAAAGGTGGGATTACCCACGGCGGGCGAGGTTCTGAAGGCCCGCGCAACCGCTCAGGACCTGCAGATATTAATCGGCGGAAGATCCACGCATCCCGTCTGGACGCTTCCCGGCGGAGTAGCCAAAGGGATCACCGAAGAGCAGCGCAAGGAAATCATCGAAAAAGCCAGGCCCCTGGTAGAGTTTTCCAAATTCACCCTGAAGCTGTTCGACGACGTCGTGCTTAAGAACAAGGCTTATCTGGACCTGATCCTTTCCGACGTATTTGAGATGAACAGCTACTGGATCGGGACCGTCGATGCGAAAAATCATGTGAATTTCTACGACGGCGATGCCAGAGTGGTCGATCAAACGGGCAAGGAAGTTTTCCGGTACAAGGCGCACGAATATCTCGACTATATTTCCGAGCGCGTCGAAAAATACAGCTACCTGAAATTTCCTTTCCTGAAAAAAATCGGCTGGCAGGGATTCGTCGACGGGCCTTCCTCGGGCGTGTACATGGCAACTCCGCTCTCGCGGTTGAACGCCGCGGACGGGATGGCGACGCCGCTGGCTCAGGAGGCCTACGAAAAGATGTTCAGCACCTTGGGCGGGAAACCCGTCAAGAAACTGCTCGCCACACATTGGGCCCGGCTGGTGGAACTATTGTACGCCGCCGAAAGGCTCCTCGAACTGGCGGAAGATCCCGAAGTAGCTTCCCCCAAAATCAGGAATCTTCCCACTGCCGTTCCGGAAGAAGGCGTCGGGATCGTGGAAGCCATGCGGGGAATCCTCACTCACCACTATCAGACGGACAAAAACGGGCTCGTGACCAAGGCCAATCTCATCGTCGGGACCACCAACAACAACGCCCCGATCTCCATGTCCATCAAACGCGCGGCGCAGAAACTGATTCAGCCGGGCAAGGAGATAGGACAAGGCCTGTTGAATACCGTGGAGATGGCCTTCCGCCTGTACGATCCGTGTCTCTCTTGCGCCACGCATTCGCTCCCCGGCGAGATGCCGCTGGTTATTGAGGTGATAAACGCCGAGGGTGAAATCGTTCATCGCGAGAGCCGGCTGGACGAACGGTTGAAATGAGCATTCGCGTCATTGGCCTGGGCAATTCAATACTCACGGACGACGGCGTCGGCATCTATGCCGCCCGCGAGGTGAAGCGGCGTTTGGAAACATGCGGGCTCGCCTCGCGGGTGGATGTTATCGAGACGGAAACCGCGGGTTTCGACCTCATGGAGCTCATGGCAGGGTGGGAGCGGATTATTCTGGTGGATTCGCTTCAGTTCGCGGGGCTCGAACCAGGGACTGTGATCCGGATCAAACCCGAGGATCTCCATACATCGCTGCGGCTGAGATCGGTGCACGACATCGATCTGCCGACCGTCCTGGAACTGGGCCGCCGGCTGGGTTTGGCGATGCCGGCTGAGATCTCTGTTTTCGGCATTCAGGCGGAAGACGCCCTTACGCTTGGCGAGTCGTTAACGGCCGCGGCTGAACGCGGTTTAAAGGAGGCCGTCAACCTGATTCTTGATGAAATTCGAGATTCGAAATTCGAGATTCGAAATTAGAGCGCATGCCGGTGCGGGCTTCCGGCCATGGCTGTCCAAATGATGGAGGCGATGCAACGCGTCCCGTCAAGGACGCATTACATGAGCGCGGTCGTTCACATTGAGCGCCGAAAATGCGGCACAGAATCGACGCACTGCGTAACGGCAAAGCCTTTTTCGCCCCGCCGGAGGCGCTGTTTATGTTTTTGAATCTCGAATTTCGAATCTCGAATCCTACGTCTATGCCTGAAACCGAAGCAGCATTCCATTCCAGCATCAAAGCGCGGCTGATCAAGAGCTTTACCGTCGCAATCCTGATCCCGTCCCTGGTAACCGCGGTCGCCGGGGTCATGATGATCCGCGCGCAGATCTACGACCAGGCGCAGGTCCGCGTCACATCCGATCTCGAGTCGGCCAAGGAGATCTACAACAACTACGCCGACCGCCTCAAAGATTCGCTGCGCATTCACGCGACCCGGATGATCGTGTACGGGGCGCTCGACAGAAAAGATCCCTCCGACCTCGGCGCGGAGATGGAAAGAATCCGCAGCGCGGAACGGATGGACATCCTGACGCTGACCGACACATCCGGGAAAGTTTTTTACAGGACCTGCAATCCCGGCAACGTGGGAGACGATCAGCGCGAGGATCCGTTCGTGCAGTACGTGCTGCAAAAAAAGTCTCCCGTTTCCAGCACAATCATCGTCTCGCGCGAAGAGCTTCTCAAGGAATCGCAAAAGCTGGCGGATCAGGCGTTGATGGAAATCACGCCCACTCCCATGGCCGGGCCTTCGGGAAAAACCCAGAGCACTTCGGGCATGATGCTGAAAGGCGCGGCTCCCGTCTTCACGGCGGGCGGAAGATTTGTGGGAGTGCTTATCGGCGGCGTACTGCTGAACCGGAACTACGCGATCGTGGACAAAATCCGGACGACGGTCTTCAAGGAGGAATCCTACAAAGGCCAGCAGATGGGCACGGCGACGATTTTTCAGGACGATGTGCGCATTTCCACCAATGTCAGGAATGCCGACGGAAGCCGCGCGATCACAACCAGAATTTCGGCGGAAGTAGCCGAGGCGGTCCTGAAGCGCGGCGATACGTGGCGCGGCCGGGCTTTCGTCGTGAACGACTGGTATATCTCGGCATATGAACCGATTCATAACCTGTTGGGCCGCACGGTCGGGATACTGTACGTAGGCAGCCTCGAGCGGCCTTACCGCGACATCATGTGGAAGAATCTGTACTTGTATTTCGGGATAACTCTGCTGGCCGTGGGATTGATAAGCGTTGTGGCCATGAAGGTGGCGGACAAGATTTCCCGGCCCATCCGCGGCATGGCCGAAGCCGCCGGCAAGATTGCCGAGGGAGATTATTCGCAGAAAGTGGACATTACCTCGGACGACGAGATCGGTTTTCTGGCCAACAACTTCAACAACATGGTTTCCGAACTCGTGCGCGCGCACCAGGAACTGAGGGATTCGGCCGAAACCCTGGAGCGCAAGGTGGAGCAGAGGACGGCGGAACTCCGGGCCATGCAGGCGCACCTCATCCAATCGGAAAAACTGGCGGGAGTCGGGAAGCTTGCGGCGGGCGTTGCACACGAAATCAACAATCCTCTCACGTGCGTTCTCACAAACAGCAGCCTGCTCCTGTCGGACCTTCCGCCCGATGATCCCCGTCGCGAAGATCTTCAGGCCGTCGTCGACGAAACATTGCGCTGCAGGAAGATCGTCAAAGGGCTCCTGGATTTTGCCCGGCAGACGAAGCCTCAGAAACAGAAGTTGGATCTGAATAAAGTGGCGGCAGACGTGATCGCGCTGGTGCGGAACCAGGCGTCCTTCCAGAACATATCGATTGACGCCGATCTGGATCCGCACATTCCCTCGGTCCTGGCCGACGCGGATCAGATGCGCCAGGTCGTCCTGAACATCATATTGAACGCGGCGGACGCGATGCCTCAGGGCGGGAAGATCCGCGTCCGTTCATCCTTTGAACCGAAGGCGAGCCAGGCGATACTCCGCATTTCGGACACGGGCCCGGGGATTCCGGCGGAAATTCAGGACAAGATGTTCGAGCCGTTCTTCACCACGAAAAAGACCGGGACGGGACTGGGACTGGCCATCGCCTATGGAATAATGGAACGCCACAAGGGATCCCTCAAAGTGGAGAGCGCTCCCGGCCGCGGAACGACTATAGAGATGATTCTCCCCACAAATATCAGCGCGATTGACGAATGATATGGACGCACCCAAGGCACTCATCGTTGACGACGAGCCCACGATTTGCAGAGCGAGTGAAAAGATCCTGCTTCGCGAAGGGTACAGGGTAAAGGTCGCTTATTCGGGCAAACAGGCGCTGGCGCTTCTCGAACAGGAGTCGTTTGACATTCTCTTCACCGATCTGAAGATGGCCGAGATGGGCGGGATGGAGCTCCTCGAGACGCTGCGCACGCGCTTCCCGGAGATCATCCCGGTCGTGATCACCGGCTATGCCACCATCTCCTCCGCAGTCGAAACGATGAAGCTCGGCGCTTTCGATTATCTGCCCAAACCGTTCACTCCGGACGAAATGGCCGCCGTGGCGAAAAAGGCCTGGGAGAAAAGGCAGAATCTTGCCGAAACCCGGGCGATTGCGCAGGGGGAAATGCTCCCTGCGTTTTGCGGCATTGTGGGAAAAAGCCCGAAAATTCAGGAAATATTCAGGATGATCCGCAAGGTCGCGCCCACGTCGAGCACGGTGCTCATCGTCGGCGAAACCGGCACGGGGAAGGAACTGGTCGCGCGCGCCATCCACACGCTCAGTCCCAGAAACGAGCACCGCTTCTCGGCCGTCGACTGCGGCACGCTGTCGGTCGAACTCCTGGAGAGCGAGCTGTTCGGCCACGTCAAAGGCTCGTTTACGGGAGCCGTCGCGGACAAGGAGGGCATATTCGAGGCCGCCGACCAGGGGACGGTGTTTCTCGATGAAATCTGCAACATAAACCTGGAAATTCAGGGCAAACTGCTGCGCTTCATCCAGGAGAGAGAATTCATGCCGGTGGGCGGCACGGAGACGAAACGCGTCGATATCCGCCTGGTCTTCGCCACGAACCGCGACCTGGAAAAAATGGTTTCAGAGGGGACGTTTCGGGAGGATTTATATTACAGGCTGTATGTGTATCCGATCTCCCTTCCTCCTCTTCGGGACCGCAGGGAGGACATTCCCGTGCTGGCGTATCATCTGCTGGCAAAGCTGCAGCAGTCGGGAGGCAAGAAGATCACGACTATTTCCGACGCGGCGCTGAAACTTCTGGAGCAGTACGACTGGCCGGGCAACATCCGCCAGCTCGAGAGCGCGATCGAGCGGGCTATTATCTCGTGCGACGGCTCGACGATCGAGCCGCATCACCTGCCGATGGCTGTTGCGCGCGCGGGTTTGCCGGAACCCTATCCCGTGCCGCAGAACAACGCGGAATTCCTGGCCTTGAAGAAAAAACTGCGGGAGCAGGCCATCAGCGACCTGGAGCGGGAATTCGTCCTCGACGCGCTTCAGAGAAACGATTGGAATGTCACCAGAGCCGCCCAGGAAGTAAACCTCCAAAGATCGAATTTCCAAGCCCTCATGCGCAAACACGCCATAAAATCGGGGACGGACCACGATAAATAGAAAATCAGGGACGGACCACAATAAATTATTGCTCAAATAGAGGATGACTTCATTAGAAGAGTGTGAAAAGTGCCTTAGGTGAATATTTCGCAGCCCTTTTCTGCTTTTAAGATAGCCATTACAGGAGGTTCCTCTATGCCCCGTTCCAATCGCTACATCCTGCCCGGACGTATCTATCATCTCACCCACCGCTGCCACGACCGCAAATTCCTATTGCGCTGCAGGCTCGATAGAATCGTTTACTGCACCCGATTGAGACTCGCGGCCCACAAGCATGATGTCTCCCTCTTTGACTTCTCCGTCACCTGCAATCACGTCCACATGATCGCAGTGTGCAAACACCTTTCCCATCTCAGCCTGTTCATGCAGCAGCTTGAAGGCGAGTTCGCCGATTATTACAACCATCGCAAGAATCGCACCGGCGCTTTCTGGGGAGAGCGATTCCATTGCACCATGATTGAAGGCGGCGAGCACCTATGGAATTGCCTTCGCTACATAGATCTAAACATGGTCCGGGCCGGGGTCGTACGCCATCCAAGCGAGTGGCCCTGGTGCGGATATCACGAACTCGTCGGCGATCGCCAGCGCTACCGCCTGCTCGACATCGATCGGCTTGTAGAAATCCTGGATCTGGCGGATAGAAAATCATTGATCGAGATCCATCAACGCCGAATTCTGGAATGCATTCAGCAGGACCGTCTGGCCCGTGAGGAAATATGGACCGAAAGCATTGCAGTCGGGAGCGAAGCTTATCTGAAGGAAGTCGTATCCAAAATTGGCAAGAAAAGGAAACGACTCTATATGTCTTCCACTAAAGACGGCGACTGGTTTGTCAGAGAAGGCCAATCCATCTATGCATGAAGCTTACACGCATAAAAAGGGCCTTAAAAATGAACGTAAGCGCCTATTTAGCATGTCAAACAAAGCCTAAGCTTATATATTCCAATAATAAACGTGGTCCGTCCCCGATCTATCATGTACAATTGGGTCAGTCCATTCGGTTGTGCTTTTTGATTCAGGAAAATGTGATGGAAGCCGAGCTGTCCAGTATTAAAAAAATAACGCAATACAGGCGTCCCGTAGAACGGCCCTTCACCGCGGCTGAACGCGATAAGGTCACCATCCTCGTCGGAGGCCTCACCGAAAAGCACGAGGAGTTCATCCGGGCCGTCTTCCGAGGCAACGGATATCACTGCGAGCGATTGCCCGCCCCGGACCAGGAAGCCTTTCTTCTTGGCAAGGAGTTCGGCAACAACGGCCAGTGCAGCCCCGTCTACTTCACCGCCGGAGCCTTGATCCAATACCTGCGCCGGCTGGAAGCCGAAGGCATGTCGCGAAAAGAAATAGCCGACAACTACCTGTACTTCACCGCAAGCTCGTGCGGCCCGTGCAGGTTCAGCACCTACGCTGCGGAATATCGCCTGGCGCTGCAGAACGCGGGCTTCGACGGATTTCGCGTCCTGCGATTCCAGCAGGACGACGGCGTCCGGCAAAAAACAGAAGCCCCGGGGCTGAAATACAGCATCGATTTCGGCCTGGGCATGCTCAAGGCCCTTTACCTCGGCGACGTGCTCAACGATCTGACCCACAATATCCGGCCTTACGAAGTAATCCCGGGCGAAACCAACAGGATCATGGCCCAATGCGTCGACGACATATGCGATCACCTTTGCGGTTACAAGGCATACAGCCTGGTGGATACATTGCCGCGCGGACTCATGGCGCACCTCGACAAACGGGATTTTTTGCGGGGCTTGCTGAGCTTTATCTACAAAATGCGCCAGCACCTCCGCGGCAGGGAATACCAAGCCGTTCTGGAACGGTGCCGGAATCGCATCGACCGGATTGCCGTGGACCGGACGCGCCTGAAGCCCATCGTCAAAATCGTCGGAGAGTTCTGGGCGCAAACCACCGAGAGCAGCGGTAACTACCGCATGTTCGAATTCCTGGAACGCGAAGGCGCGCAAGTCCAGCCCGAGGCCATCGGGACATGGATCGCCTACCTCATGGCGCACGCAAGAATGAAGCTGTACCCGCGGCGCGGCATGGACTCGCAGGGCAACGAGCCCGCGCGCTGGGATCTGGCGCAGCGCACCCGAAACGAGCTTGATTTCCAGGCAAAACGCGCTGCACTCGCTCTCGGCGAGCGCATTTACTCCCGCCTGCACAACCGCGTCGTCCTGTCTCTCGGCGCCGCGGCTCATTCGCTGGTCCCGCAGGACAAGCTCGCACGGCTGGCAAATCCCTACTACCACCCCCTCGCCCGCGGAGGTGAAGGCTATCTTGAAGTAGGCAAGAACATTTATTATCACACCAACAAGCTGTGCCACATGGTATTGAGCCTCAAACCTTTCGGCTGCCTGCCCTCTTCCCAATCCGACGGGGTGCAGTCCGCCGTCACCAGCAAGTTCAGAGACATGATCTATCTCCCGATCGAGACTTCGGGCGAAGGCGAAATCCACGCGCACAGCCGCGTTCAGATGGCGCTGGGCGAAGCCAAGACGAAGGCAAAGTCCGAGCTGCAGCAGGCCCTCTCCCAGACGGGAAAGCGCCTGGACGACATCCGTGCCTTCGCCCAGGATCACGCCGAACTCCGCCGATCCCTGTATCGCATCCCCCGCCACCCGGGCGTCGCCGGAGTCGCCGCCAATTTCGTATTCCACGTGAGCGACCTGATGGCAGGCCGGCAAGCGTGAATTTGATTCCAGATTTTCGATTCCAGATTCCACATATATTTGGAATCTGGAATTTGGAATCTGTAATCCCTATCAGGAGAGTGTTGTGACCGCTCATAAATTCCTCGCCGGCATCGATGTGGGATCCACCACAGTCAAAGCCGTTCTCCTGGATGCGCAGAGCAACGAAATCGTGTGGAACGACTATCGCCGCCATGAAACGCGCCAGCTGAAAACTCTGCTGGATTTCCTGTGCCGCATGGAAGCGGAAACCGGCATGTCGACGGACAACTGCCGCGTTTTCATGACCGGATCCGGCGGAAACAGGGCGGCGGACCTCATCGGGGCGAAGTACGTGCAGGAAGTCCTTGCAGCTTCGCTCACGGTGGAGCAAAACTGCCCGGAGGCGTCTTCTTTCGTGGAGATAGGCGGGCAGGACGCCAAAATCGTTATCCTGAACAAGGATCCCGAAACCGGCCGCGTCAAGAAGACCCTTTCGATGAACGACAAATGCGCCGGCGGGACCGGGGCCGTGATCGACAAGATCGGCATGAAACTCGGCATCCCGCAGCCGGAGATGTGCGCACTGCGCTACGCCGGGATCCGCCTGCATGCGGTCGCCGGCAAGTGCGGCGTATTCGCGGAAACGGATATCAACGGCCTGCAGAAACAAGGAATACCTCCCGCGGAACTGATGGCATCTCTTTTTGACGCCTTCGTTCTTCAGAACCTGAAAGTTCTGGCGCGGGGACACACGCTGATGCCGCAGGTGCTCCTGCTGGGCGGCCCCAACGCCTTCATCCCGGGCATGCGCGAAGCGTTTCAGCGCAATATCGCCCTGATGTGGCAGGAGCGCGGCGTGCAAATCCCCCAGGGCGCAAAAGTCGAGGACCTGGTGCGGGCCCCGCTCAACGCTGAATACTACGGAGCTCTGGGCGCTGCCGCGTTCGGGAAGGAGGAAGCTCCCGACGTCGGCCGATACCTGGGAAAGGCTCAGATCGAGGACCTGATGTCCAACCGTTCCGGGGCGCGCAGCGGAGGCGGACAGGGCGTCCCCGCCCTCGTCGCGTCGCAGGAGGAAGTGGAAGCATTTCTAAAATCCTATGCCCCGCCCCCATTCAATCCTCCCAAATTCAAACCCGGCGAAGTCGCAAGAGGCTTCATCGGCGTCGACGGCGGCTCCACCTCCACCAAAGCGGTGCTCCTGTCATTGGAGGGTGAAGTGCTCGCCAGAGCCTATCAGCTGTCCAAAGGCAACCCGATCGAGGACACGATCGAGATCCTCGAGAAACTGCGCCGGCAAATAGAATCGCAAGGCGCGACGATCGAGGCGCTGGGAGCCGCGACAACGGGCTACGCGAAGGACACGCTGCGGGACGTCATCTGCGCCGACGTCGCCCTGGTCGAAACCGTCGCCCACGCGAAATCCGCCGTCCACTATTACGATGCGCCGGACGCCATCGTCGACGTGGGCGGCCAGGACATCAAGCTGATTATCCTGAAAGACGGGCGGGTCAAGGATTTCAAGCTCAACACGCAGTGCTCGGCGGGCAATGGCTATTTCCTGCAGGCGATCTCCGAAGGCTTCGGCCTCCGCGTGGAGCAGTTCGCCGACGTCGCGTTCACCGCGCGCGAGATGCCCGTTTTCCCTTACGGCTGCGCGGTGTTCCTGCAGTCCGACATCGCCAGTTTCCAGAGCCAGGGGTGGCAGCCGAACGAAATTCTCGCCGGCCTCGCGGCCGTGCTCCCCAAAAACGTCTGGCTGTATATAGCAAAAATTCCCAATCTGCCCGAACTCGGAACCCGCTTCATTCTCCAGGGCGGCACCCAAAACAACCTCGCCGCCGTGAAAGCCCAGGTGGATTTCATAAAAAACCGGTTCCACGGATCGGGCAAAACGCCCGAAATCATCGTCCACAAGCACGCCGGCGAGGCGGGAGCCATCGGTTGCGCGTTTGAAGCGATGTCTCTGTGGCAGCAGGGCAAAAAGACCACTTTCATCGGATTGGACGCCGTGCGCCACATTCAATACCGGACAACGGTCGGCGAGGAGACGCGGTGCCGCTTCTGCAAAAACCACTGCCTGCGCACTTTCATCGACATCGGGACGGGCAACGGCGACGGCCGGCGGCGCCTCATCGTGGCGACCTGCGAAAAAGGGACCGTCGAGGACGTCGGCGCCATGAAGGAAATCCAGAAAGGGCTGGATGCGAAACGTAACGCCAATCCCAACCTGATGGAATTCTCCGGGACGGAAGTGTGGAAGGTGCATTCGCCAAAAAAGCCCGAAGCTCCCGCGACATGGAACGTCCTCCGGCGAAAGATCATGGAGAAAAGGGAAAACACGCGCATCGGCATCCCGCGCGTCCTGGGCATGTACGTCTACGCCCCGCTCTTCAACGTCTACTTCGAAAGCCTGGGCATTCCGGCCGAAAACCTCGTGTACTCCGATTTTACGAGCGAGGAGCTGTTCCGCGCCGGGTCCAAGCGCGGAGCCATCGATCCGTGCTACCCGTCGAAACTCGGACTGGCGCACGTTCATAACCTGTTGTTTGAAAAACATAAGCGCGCAAAGCTCGACTACATTTTTTTCCCGATGCTCGATATCCTGCGCTCCCCTCTGGTCAATATACGCGCCGGCAACGCCTGCCCCACGACGGCTCTCACTCCGGAAGTCGTGAGGGCGGCCTTCACCAAGGAGGCGGACCTGTTTGCGCAAAACGGCGTGGTTTACGTCAGTCCGCTGCTGGATCTCTCAAAACCTCCGATGCTGGCCAGGCAGATGTTCGAGGCGTGGGGCCCGGAACTGAAGCTGTCGAAAGCGGAAAACCGGAAGGCCGTGCAAGCGGGATACGAAGCGCTGGATAACTATGAATCCGAGATCAGGCGGAAAGCCCGCGAGATCATCGATCGCCTGGAGAGAGAGGGTGAAGTGGGCGTCGTTTTTCTGGGACGGCCCTATCACCACGATCCGGGGATCAACCAGGGCATTCCCGACGAATTGCAGAAGCGCGGCTACCCGATTTTTTCGCAGACGACGCTGCCCTTCGACACAGATCTGCTCGACCGTCTGTTCGGCGAAGAAGTTCGCGAAGAAATAATCACGCACCCCATGGACATCGGCGACGTGTGGAAGCACAGCTTCTCGGCAAACAGCGCCCACAAATTGTGGGCCGCGAAATTCACCGCGCGTCATCCCAACCTCATCGCGGTCGAGCTCTCCAACTTCAAGTGCGGCCACGACGCCCCCATTTACACCACGATTGAGAAAATTGTCGAAACCTCCGGGACGCCGTATTTCGCTTTCAAGGACATCGACGAAAACAGGCCGGCCGGATCCATCAAGCTGCGCGTGGAAACCATCGATTACTTCCTGAAGCTCTACAGGAAGGAGCTGCACAAAAACCCGAAGTAGCCACGCGAAGTAGCCACGAATTACACTAATTTCACGAATAAATAAAAATTTATAATTAGTTTCTGTCGCGAAACGTAGGTTTTAGTCCCGAAGGGACGGTGCAGCAA